>Ga0157365_10000449_pt1 | contig 18032 bp, 15 predicted proteins | sample AttsexASBM3_FD_111478 | JGI IMG/M metagenome (GOLD analysis project Ga0157365, IMG submission 111478) | Fungus gardens microbial communities from leaf cutter ant in Ribeirão Preto, State of São Paulo, Brazil - Atta sexdens ASBM3 | ecosystem: Host-associated > Fungi > Mycelium > Unclassified ... | reverse complement strand
GTCCAGCACAACGTCGTGCGTCACGAAGGCAAGCGCTCGGTACTGCTGTCGATCATGAAAGCCGGCGATGCGTCGACGCTTGATGTCGTCGATGCAGTGATGGGCAAGGTGCTGCCACTGGCGCGTGCCGCGGCCCCGCCCGGCATGAAGATCGACGCCCTGTTCGACCAGTCTTTGTTCGTCAAGGGCGCGATCAAGGGCGTTGCCTCGGAAGCGGTCATCGCCGGGTTGCTGACGGCGGCGATGATCCTGGCGTTTCTGGCAAGCTGGCGCTCGACACTGATTGTCGCGGTATCAATCCCGCTGGCGATCCTGTCGTCCATTTCAGTGCTGGCGGTCACGGGGCAGACCCTGAACCTGATGACGCTGGGCGGTCTGGCGCTTGCGGTTGGCATCCTTGTGGATGATGCGACGGTGACGATCGAGAATATCCACCGCATCCGTCACGATGGTGCCGATCTTCGCACTGCGGTGTTCGAAGGGGCGGCCGGTATTGCGCTGCCGACGCTGGTTTCGACGCTGGCCATCTCGTGCGTGTTCGTGTCGGTGGAATTTCTGACCGGGCCGTCGCGGTTCCTGTTTACCCCGATGGCGCTGGCTGTTGTGTATGCGATGCTGGCGTCTTATGCGATCAGCCGCACACTTGTGCCGATCTTCGCGGCATTGCTGCTGCGCTCGGAAGAGCGCGCGGGTGAACGCCGGCGCGCGACCAATCGACCGCCAGCCGCGCTGGAGCGCTTTGGTGCGCGGTTCGATCGTGGGTTCGAGCGGTTTCGCGACCGTTATTCCGCGATCCTGACAGGTTTGCTGGAAAGCGCGTGGAAGGTTCCCGCGGTTGCTGGTGTCATGCTGCTGGTCGCGGCCGTTCTGGCAACGCAGGTCGGGCAGGATTTCTTTCCCACGATCGACGCCGGAGAGTTCAAGTTGCATGTCCGCGCGCCCGAAGGCACCCGGATCGAGACGACAGAGAAGCTCTTTGATCAGGTGGAGGGTACGATCCGGCAGGTTGTCCCGGCCAGCGAGCGTGAGATGGTGCTGGATAATATTGGGCTGCCCTTCCGCTATTCCATGCCGTTCGATGATGGCAGCACGGTGGGCACGAATGACGGGCAGATCATGGTCGCCCTGAAGGAAAACCATCGCCCGACGGCTGAATACATGCGTCAGTTGCGGACGGTTCTGGCCAGGAAATTCCCGGATTGCGTGTTCTTTTTCCAGCCTGCGGATATCGTGACCCAGGTTCTGAATTTCGGCATACCCGCGCAGGTCGATCTGCGGATCATCGGATACGACCAGGCCAACAACCGCAAGGTGATGGCAGAAATCCTGGAAGAAGCACGTCATATCCCCGGTCTGGTGGACGTTCATCTGCATCAGCAGATCAAGGCACCGGAATTTGCTCTGGCCATCAATCGTGAGCGGGCGCTCGATCTGGGTCTGACGTTGAACGATGTCGCCCGTAACGTGATGGTGTCGGTCGAAGGATCGAATACCGTGACGCCGAACTTCTGGGTCGGCAGCAACGGCGTTCAGTATCCCGTGGCCGTGCAGACCCCGCAATATGACATTGGCGGTCTGAGCGATCTGCGCAACACCGTGGTCTCGCAACGCGCGGGTGCCGACGGGGGCGTCAGTCTTTTGGGTAACGTCGCGACGCTCAAGCGTGGCGAGAATCAGGATGTGATCTCGCACAGCAACATCGCACCCGCACTCGACATCTATGCCAGTGTTGAAAATCGCGATCTGGGCAGTATAGCGCGTGATCTCAACAAGATTGTCGCAAGACATCAGGGCGAGTTGACGCCGGGCAATACCGTGACGATCGCGGGTCAGATCGACAGCATGAACTCGGCCTTCAGTCGTCTGGAAATCGGGCTGCTGGTCGCGGCGGTTGCGGTTTATCTGCTGATGGTCGTGAATTTTCAGTCCTGGATGGACCCGTTCGTCGTGGTGATGGGTTTGCCGGGGGCGATGTGCGGTATCGTGTTGATGCTGTTCATCACGGGCACGACCTTTTCGGTCCCGTCCCTGATGGGGGCGATCATGAGTGTGGGTGTGGCAAGCGCGAATTCAATCCTGCTGGTCACGTTTGCCAAGGAAAGCCGGGCGGAGGGCATGAGTGCTGTCGAAGCGGCACTTGCTGCGGGGCGTGCCCGATTGCGGCCCATCCTGATGACATCGATGGCGATGGTGATCGGGATGCTGCCGATGTCGCTGGGTCTGGGCGATGGTGGTGAACAGAATGCCCCGCTGGGACGTGCCGTGATTGGCGGCCTGATGATTGGAACCTGCGCCACGCTGTTCGTGGTGCCCTGGCTGTACAGCCGCCTGCGTCGGCGCGAGAGCCGTATGCTCGAGGAATATGAAAATGTCTGAACCCGTCATGTCCCGGCCAACCCACAAGTCCGGCGGTCTGCCCGTCGGCTCCATCGCCGCGCTGTGCCTGCTGGTGGCACTTGGGTACGGTGTTTATACGCATGTCGAACGCGGCGTTGCCGTACGTGCCCTTGCTCAGGAGCGGGAAAACCAGATCCCGGACGTTCGGACCACGATCGTGCACGCAACCATGGCCCCGGTGGCGCTGGACCTGCCGGGTGAGACGGTCGGTCTGGAAACGGCGACGATCAATGCGCGGGCCTCGGGCTATATCGACAAGCGGTTCGTCGACATTGGCGCAACCGTGAAAGCGGGGCAGCCACTGGCCATCATTCGCGCACCCGAACTCGACCAGCGGGTCGCGCAGGCTCAGGCGGCGCTGGCACAGGCCAAGGCGACGCTGGAGATTGCCCGTGTGACGGCTCGCCGTTCCGGCGGCCTGGTTGGTGGTGGCGCCGTCAGCAAGCAGAGTTTCGACGTCGACCAGTTGACGCGCCAGCAGCGAGAGGCCGAGCAGGCCGCGGCGAATGCGGTTCTGGCCGAGATGGCGCAGCGTCGGGCCTATACGACGCTCGTCGCGCCATTCGATGGGGTCGTGACCGTACGAAATGTCGAGGCTGGCGATTTGGTAAGTGCGGACACTGCACAGGGCATGCCACTGTTCACCGTGGCCCGCACCGATCGGCTGCGGGTGCGCGTCCATGTGCCGCAGGATCAGGCTCGGTCCGTGCATGTTGGCGACCCAGCGTCGATCATAGTGCCAGAGCGTCCCGGGGAACACTTCACAGGCACGGTGACGCGTACCAGCGAAGCGCTGGAGCAGAACAGCCGCATGCTGCTGGTGGAAATCGAACTCGATAATCGTGACGGTCGTCTGTCAGCCGGCGTCTATGCGTCGATCCATTTCAACCTGCCGAGGCAGTCTTCCACGATCATTGTTCCGGCAGAGGCTGTTGCTTATGAGGCCGACGGGCTTTCGGTGGAAACGGTTGGCCCGGACAACAAGGTTACGGTGCGCAAGGTTCAGGTGGGCCGCGATTATGGTGACACGATAGAAATCCTGAACGGTCTGCCAGACGGCAGTCAGTTGATCGTTCATCCACCTTCGGCCCTGCATCAGGGTAGCCAGGTCGCGCCGCGTCCGGATGCCGACGGGAAGGGGGCATGATGGTGCGGCTCTTGTCAAAGCAGCCTCTGGCGGCGGCGTTATCGGCGCTTCTTGGTGGATGCACGATGATCCCGGCCTATCACAGGCCGGTTCAGCCGGTTGCACAGGCGTGGCCGGGTTCACGTTCCACCACTTCGGTCGAGCGGATGGCCGATCTGAAGGACTGGCGCAGTTTCTACCGCGATCCTGTCATGCAGCTCTTGATCGAAACCGCGCTGGATAATAATCGCGACCTGCGGATCGCACAGCAGCAGGCTGCAGCTGCAAGCGCGCAGTTCGACATCGAGAATGCGGCGCTTCTGCCGACGCTTGATGGCACGGCTGGTGCGAACATCCAGAAGATGAATTCGCATATCTACAGCCTGTCGCAGAACAATGAGGCTTTTTATCTGCGGCAATATGCGGTCGGATTCGGTATTTCGGCATATGAAGTCGATCTGTGGGGGCGTATTCGCAGTGCCTCACGCGCTGCGTTCGACCGTTATATGGCAACCGCGCTCGATCAGCAGAGCATGCAGTTGAGCGTTGTGGCAGCCGTGGCCACAGGCATGTTGAACTGGGTTGCTGATAATCAGGCTGTTCTGGTGACGCAGAAGGTTCTGGATAACCGCCGTCATGCCTATGCGTTGGTGAAGCGCACGGCGGATGTGGGAACCGGGACACAACTCGATCTTGCCGAAGCGGAATCGGCCATGCGTGACGCCGAAAGCAGTTTGCAGATCTATACGCGGCAACGCGCCGAAGCTCTGAATCAACTGACGCTGCTGGTGGGTGAACCGCTGTCGCAAAGCCTGCTGGACCAACTTGCCCGCAAGACAGAACTGGCCGATGTGACGGGCTTTCCGGCGGTCCCCGAGGGCCTGCCTTCGGACATGATCGGGCGGCGGCCGGATATTCTGGCGTCGGAAGATCAGTTGCGCGCCGCCAACGACGATATCGGTGCGGCCCGGGCCGATTTTTTCCCAAAAATTCAGATCACGGCGGCCAATGGCACGGCCAGCAACAACATAACACGACTGTTCGAAAGCGGGATGGGGGCGTGGAACGTCGCGCCTCAGATCACGCTTCCCCTGTTCGATGCGGGACGTCTGACCGCGCAACTCAAGCAGGCACGCGCCCGCAAGAAAGAAGAAATCGCCCGCTATGAGCGGACGGTACAGACAGCGTTCCGCGAGGTGGCGGATGCTTTGGCTGGGCGTGAGACGTATCTGAAACAGCAGGACTCACAAGATCTGCTCGTCGCGGCGAATGAGCGGGAGTACAAGCTTGCATTGCAGCGCTTTGAGGGAGGGTACGACCCGTATCTCCAGACGCTGATTGCCCAGCGATCGGTCTACTCAGCCGATCTCGGCGCCATCACGACACATCTGCAGGCCATGACAAACAGCGTGACGCTCTACAAGGCGCTGGGCGGCGGATGGGGGGAGACGCTGCCGCAGCGGAAGACGTCGCTCGGAGACCACATTCTTTAATCAGTACTCGTTTCCTCGATCATTGATGCAATCGACACCGCATACGCAGTCAGGCCGCGGGAGGTGTCCCCCGGCCTGACCCATTTCAGATGCGGATTATGCCCGAGGGGCGATATAAGTCGCCCGGTGCTCAGCGAGCAGGCTTGCTCCATTCGTTGCCCTGCATGAAGGCGTCGAGCGGCGTATGCACGATATGGTTCGTATAGTTGCTCATGACCTTGGTGGCCACGCCGAGCACGACCTCCAGGACGTTGCGGCGGGTAAAGCCCGCGTCGATGAAGGCATCGACATCCGCATCCGCAACCCAGCCGCGCTGACGCACCACCAGTGTGGTGAAGCGATGCAGCGCCTCAAGCCGGGCGTCCGGCACGTCCGTGCCGTTGCGAAGGGCTTCGATCACAGCGGGGTCCATCTTCTGCATCTTGGCCAGCGTCGTGTGGCCCGCCATGCAGTAATGGCACTCGTTTTCGAAATTTGACGTCAGGTAAACGATCTGCTGTTCGTGTGCCGTGAGGGTGGTCTTGGAAAACAAATCCCACAGAGCGCTGTATCCGGCCAGCAGTTCAGGCGATTCCGCCATGTAGGACTGAAGATTGGGCACGAACCCGAACGCGCCCTTGACGCCGTGAAAGATCGGCTTTGCGGCCTCAGGAGCGGTTTCGACCGTGTAAGAAGTGAATGTGGTCATGATCAGGTTCCTTGTTTGCAATGTGTTTTGACAAGACTGAACCTGATGGATCGAGGCGCTCCTGCGTAGTATCGGCGTGCGACTATGGATTATTCCTTGCAGGAATGGCGCCATTACCGCCCATGATCTGTTCGACAAAATTCGCAAACTGACGGGCTTTGGCGCTGGCCATACGTCCGGAGGGGAAGACCGCCCACAGGTCGACTGAGGGCAGGGACCAGTCCTGCAGCACTTTCCGGACCTCACCCGCAGCAATTTCGTCTGCAAACATCCAGTCGGAAGCGATGACTAATCCCATATCCGCCAGGACAGCGGCGCGTATGCCCTCTGCCGCGCTGAAGCGGACCCGGCCATGCACGGCGACAGACACGGCGTTACCGTCTTTGGTAAACGACCAGACGTTGGACTGTCGGCTATAGGCGACGGCCTGATGATCGGGCAGTTCGGCAGGACTGCGCGGTTCGCCCGCGCGTGCCAGATATTTCGGGGTTGCAAGAACGGAACGCGCGCCCGTCGCAAGTCGCCGCGCGACAGCTGCGGAATCGGGCAAAGCGCCCATTCGCAAAGACATGTCTATGCCTTCGCCAACCAGATCGATCACCCGGTCGTCGAGGATGACGTCAATTTCAAGTTCCGGGTGTTCGTCCAGAAACTGCGGCAGATGAGGTACGATATGCAGCCGCGCAAAGGTCGTGGCCGCCGAAACACGCAGTTTCCCAGTCAGGCCGGACCCCGCGCCGCGCGCCGCGAGTTCGGCTTCGTCGGCTTCCTGAACCGCGGTGCGGGCGCGTTCATAAAAAAGCTGTCCCGCCTCGGTGGGGCTGAGTCCGTGGGTGGACCTGACCAGCAGGCTGACCTGAAGCCTGCTTTCCAGCTGCGCGATGGTCTTCGACACGGCCGGCTGGCCAACATTCAGCAGTCTGGCAGCAGCAGAAAAAGAGCCCGTTTCAACGACCCGCACATAGGTCGTCATAGCTTGATAGCGGTCCATGTCATTCCTCCAGGGAATGACCGTTATCGCTCCGACCTTACTGCCGTGTCCAGAGCGGAGGGGCTACCTCCATCATCATGCTTCGGATGGTCCGGAGCACCAGGGGAGGCCCGGTGATGCTGGCAAGATTTATGGCTATGCCGACCTTTCTGAATGTTCTTGTGGCCTTCCAGACCCACAGCAGTCCGTCGGAGGTCCTCATTGTGATGATTGCTCCGGTGCTGCGGCACATCCGCCCCCTTTTGCACGTAAAAGGTTGATGAAAATGTTCGACGTTTACGCTTTCGCGACGCCCAATAGCGTCAAGGTTCTGATTGCCCTTGAAGAACTGGGCGTTGCTTACACCCTGCACGGTATCAATGTCCGCCAGGGCGAGCAGAAATCAGGCGAATTTGTTGCGCTGAATCCCAACGGAAAAGTGCCGGTTTTGGTGGATTCGGACGCTGGGACGGAACCATTCGTCCTGACCGAATCAGCCGCTATTCTGGTTTATCTCGCGGAAAAGCAGGGTCAGTTACTGCCTGTTTCGGCCACTGAGCGTGCTCGCGCGTTCGAGCAGCTTTTCTTTCATGCCTCGGGTCTCAGCCCCGCTTTCGGGCAGGCCGGTTTCTTCCAGCGGCAGGCGTCGGAGCCGCAGCCCCTCGCAATCCAGCGCTTTTCCGGCGAGGCAAACCGCACGCTGGGTGTTCTGGACGGCGTTCTTGCGACACGCCGTTTTGTGGCCGGGGACACATTCAGCGTGGGCGATATTGCCCATTTCGGCTGGCTCTGGAGGCGTGAATTTGCAGGCATCGACTTCGACAAGACCCCGCATGTCGCACGTTGGTATGCGGAAATCGAGGCACGTCCGGCAGTGCAGCGCGGCATTGCGCGTGTCACGGCATTGATCCCGGCCTGAGCGCAGATCGAAAGGAAATCGACATGAGCAAGATTTTTACGCCATTTCGAGCGGGCGCTCTGGATCTCGGCCACCGGGTTGTCATGGCACCCCTGACGCGAATGCGCTCCAGCCGAGGCAATTTGCCCAACGCGTTGATGCGAACCTATTATAGCCAACGCGCGTCCGCCGGGGGACTGATCGTCTCTGAAGCAACGCCGGTATCGCGGCAAGGTTATGGATATGCGGGGGCGCCTGGCATTTATGACGACGCCCAGATCGAGGGCTGGCGTACCATTACCGACGCGGTCCATGCGCTGGGTGGCAAGATCGTCATGCAACTATGGCACGTAGGACGGCAATCGCACACGGATCTGCAACCAGGGGGCGCGGCACCCGTAGCCCCTTCGGCCATTGCTGCTGACGGCTCGGCATATACCGACAACGCAGCCGTTCCGTTCAGCGTTCCTCGCGCTCTGGAACTTCATGAAATTCCCGCGATTATCGAGGCATTTCGTGCCGGTGCCGCCCGCGCGAAGGACGCTGGATTCGATGGGGTGGAAATTCACGGTGCCAATGGCTACCTGCCTGACCAGTTCCTGCAGGATGGCACTAATAAGCGCACCGATGCTTATGGCGGACCGATCGAAAATCGCGCCCGTTTCCTTCTGGAGGTCACGCAGGCGGCCATCGACGTCTGGGGCGCGGACAGAGTCGGCGTGCGTCTTTCCCCCAGCGGTGCCTATGGCTCGATGTACGACAGTAATCCGCAGGTGGTTTTTGGGTATGTCGCGCACAAACTCGACGAAATGAAAATTGCTTACCTTCATATTGTCGAGCCACGCATCAAGGGAACGGAACTGATTGCCGAGGCCGAGCCTGTGGCCGTCAAAAACCTTCGCCGTATCTTCCGTGGCACGATCATCGGTGCCGGTGGCTTTGATGCCGAAAGTGCGGAAGCGCTGTTGCAGAACGGCGATGCCGATGCAGTGGCTTTCGGGCGTGCGTTTATCGCCAATCCCGATCTGCCGACGAGACTGCGCCTGGGTTTGCCGCTCAACCCTTACGATCGCGCCACTTTTTATGGTGGCGACGCGCGAGGTTACACTGATTATCCGACGCATTCTGCGGTTGCATAACACGTCATTCCCTTGGGGAACGACGGTTAGTCCTGTGACCATCAGGTCGTTTTTAAATCGAAATATATAGCGTCTATCTTATACGTTATTACAAAGGACACCGATCATGACACTCCAGTCCAGGCTCGACGCATTCAAGACTGACTTTGAAGCGGGAAAGCCCCCCTACAACGTGCCCCCTTCGGTTATTGAAACGATGCATCGTGCAACTGCCGAACTTATTGCGTCCGGCGCTGCCGGGCGTGCCCTCAAAGCGGGTGAAAAGGCTCCTGCGTTTACTTTGAAAAGCCCTGACGACCGACCGATCTCGTCCCTGTCTCTGCTCGTGAAGGGGCCGCTGGTTATCAGCTTCTATCGCGGTGTATGGTGCCCTTATTGCAATATGGAGTTGCAGGCACTGCAGGTGGCATTGCCGGAATTTCAGGCTTTGGGTGCCAGTTTGGTCGCCATCTCGCCGCAGACTGCGGTCAACAGCCGAAAATCGGTGCGGGAGAACGATCTGGATTTCCCGATCCTGTCCGACAACAACAATGATGTTGCCGCATCGTTCGGTTTGCGTTTTTCGTTGCCGGACTATCTGGTCGCGCTTTATAAAAGCCTGAAGAACGATCTACCAGCTTTCAATGGTGACGATAGCTGGACGCTGCCGATGCCGGCACGATATGTGATCGGACAGGACGGCGTCATCCTGTATGCAGAGGTGAATCCGGATTACACGCGCCGCCCGGAGCCCGCTGACATGTTGCCCGCCTTGCGTCACGCTGCATCCAGCGCCGCAGCATAACCTGAAAGGACATGCTGATGCGTCGTACATTCCTGATTACAGGAGCGAGCAAAGGCATTGGTCTGGCGCTCGCGCAGCGCCTTTCCGATGCTGGACATCACGTCGTCGGCCTTGCGCGCCATGTTGGCAGCGCCTTTCCCGGGACACTCGTGTCGGTGGATCTTGGTGACCGTGATGCCACTGCGGCTGTTCTTGCGGAACTGACAGTTCGTTACTCGTTCGACGGGCTGGTCAATAATGTCGGTCTGGTGCGACCACAGATGTTTGGCGCAGTGGAACTCGACGCGCTGGACGATGTGTTGAGGGTCAATCTTCAGCCGGCAGTTTTGGCCGGTCAGGCGCTTTTGCCGGGAATGCGGGAGCGGCAGTGGGGCCGGATCGTCAACGTGTCGAGCCTGACGACGTTGGGTGCTGTTGGACGAACTGCCTATGCTGCGGCAAAGGCGGGATTGGAGAGTTTTACACGGGGGTGGGCGCTGGAACTTGCGGAAACCGGCATTACCGTCAACACCGTTGCACCGGGTCCGACAGAGACGGAGTTGTTCCGGGCGAATAACCAGCCGGGTAGTGAAGGAGAGCAGCGTTATCTGGCCGCTGTCCCCATGCGCCGTTTCGGGACGCCTGACGAAATTGCCGCGCCAATCGCATTCCTGATGTCCGACGCTGCATCCTTCATTACCGGACAGACGTTGCGCGTGGATGGCGGCGCGTCGATTGGAAAATCCGGCGTTTGATCGGGGGGCAAGCACGCCCGGATAACGATAACTGGTCTACCGAAGCGGCCATTCAGGACGAACACCGGCGCGCAACGTTTCCGATGCTGCGCGCTTTGCCGTGTTCCCTGATATGTCCGATCATAAAAATGATGCGGAAGTAACACAGGAGTGTTCGGCGTCCTCATTTCGCTGCGTTCGGGAAAGGACCATTATCGAGCATTAACGCACAGGGTGACGCTCAGATGTTCGGCTCGTTCACGCTCACCCAGCAACTGCCAATGGTTTTGGCCACATCGCTGATATTGGTGACGGTTTTCCTGCCCCGCTTTCAGGGGCGCTGGCCACTTTGGATACGTGTGGTCGTCTGGATTGGCATCCTCGTTCTCGTGACGATCCTGCTGCAACTGCTTCTGGGGTCGCCGCTGCAACCCCGTTTCAGCACGGCCCGTACAGGCCACCGCTTCTGGGAACAACTGATCGAGGCAGGGTGGTGGCTTGTCGGCGCGCGCGTTGCGATCGGCTTGGCACGTCTTTTTGTCGTTTTGGAAAACCGCCCGCGCGAGACGCGCATCATGTCCGATCTTCTGGCCGGTGCGATCGTCATCGCGACCGTCCTGGCGATGGTCAACTTTGCTTTCGAGGTTCCAATCCGTGGGCTTCTTGCCACATCGGGCGTGATCGCCATTGTGTTGGGTCTGGCCCTGCAAAGCAGTTTGTCCGACGTCTTTTCCGGTATTGCCGTCGGGCTGGAGCGCCCTTACAAACCCGGCGATCTTCTGTGGGTTGAGGGTGGTATCGAAGGCCACGTGATTCAGGTCAACTGGCGATCGACCCAGATCGCCACGGGCGACCACAATATTGCCGTGGTGCCGAACAGTGTCATCGCGAAGGCGCGTCTGGTGAACCGCAGTGCGCCGACATCCTTGCGGGGCGCGACCGTCACCATTGCGCTTGACGCCGCGGTCCCACTGGAACGCTGTAAGGCGGCGCTCGTGAGTGCCGTAAAGGCGTGCCGGATTGCGCTTGGTGCGCCCACCCCGAACGTCAATTGCATCGGTCTGCAGGGAGATGGCGCGATATGGGAAATCGGATTTACGGTGGCATCAAGCGATGCGTTGTCGAGTGCGCGGACAGAGTTGTTTACCGAAATCCACCGCTATCTACGGCATGCCGGGATTGCGCTGGCAGTTGTCGGGACATCGACGACGCGGGAAGCGCCAGTCCCGACACTGAAGGAAATGTTGGAGCAGTCGGACCTTTTCGGTGTCCTTGAGCCCGAGGCCCGCGCGGAGTTACTGCCTTATTTCCAGCTTGAACGTCGGCGTGCGGGTGAAACACTGATCCGGCAAGGCGAGGCAGGAGAAGCGATCTTCATCATATCGAACGGTACGGCGGAGATTACGATTGCCTCGGGCGATGTTTCCCATGTTGTTGCACGTATGGGGCCGGGAGAGTCCCTTGGCGCGGTTGCACTGATAAGCGGACAGCCGACGGCGGCGACAGCGACGGCGATGACACTTCTGCAGGCGTATCGTATCGGCAAGAATGACATAGCCGCCGCGATCAAAGCGCGCCCGGAACTCTCACTTGCGCTTGAGGAACTGGCGCGTCGGGGACAGGATGCCTTGCGTCGTGAACCCGGCCATCAGGACCATGCCGAGGTGGCTCACCCCGAAATGTTTCTCAACCGGCTGCGAACCTTCCTGCATCTGCTTGCCAGTGAATGAGCGGGATTCAGGTGGCGTCTGCATGTGTGTTGAGCGCGGTATCGCATCTGTTGACAGCTTTCCGGCACCAGTCGGATAGGCGGACCCTTTCACCACCAAGGGATGTGAAACGGATAAGATTGTTATCCGGCGCTGCATAACTCGATTGGAATAGACCGATAATCAGTTACGGTTCATGCGGCGCCACGAGGCGGGAGATAGGCCGATACCGCGATTAAAGGCCCGCGTCAGGTGGCTCTGGTCGACGAAGCCGCAATCAAGCGCGATCTGCGAAATCGGGAGATCGGACGCCAAAAGCAGGGTTTTTGCGCGCTCCAGTTTCTTTGCCATCAGCCATCGATGCGGTGTTGCGCCGGTCGCTTCCCGGAAAGAGCGGGCGAAGTGCCCAGGGCTCATCCCGACCTCCCCAGCCAGTGCGGCGATCGACAGAGGGCCGTTAAGCCTTTGTTCCACCCAATCGGATATGTGCTGGAGACGGCGGGGGGGCAACGCGCCTTTCGGGCGTGATTTCACCCGCGCACCGTTTGCGTAGGTGCTGACAATGTGCGCGTGAAAGGCCAGAGCAATCCAATCGGAAAAGAGAGAGTCGGTTTCCGTGCCCAAAACCCTTCTGCGGCTTATCAGGGCAAGAGACAGGTGTTCGAGGACGGGATCGGCGTGCCCGAGCACCGGGAGGCGGAGTTCGCCCCGAAAATGGATATTCTGTTCGTAGGCTAGATCTTCCAGCGTCGCACGGTTCACATAGAATCTTGTGAAATCGAATGGGTCGTGGACCCACGCGACGGGTGACGACGCCAGATCAAACAGACACAGACCGCCTGCTGGTATGAAAGGTACCTTGGCGTAGCGCCCGTCGACCCAGGTATCCGAGTGCTTCAGTGGTTGATGATGAACATGAAATGTGTAGGCTGCCTCGACAGGTGGCTTCAATGTTGGCGCTTTCATCGCCGTCGCCCCGACAAGATGCGAGACGACGATCGGAACTCTGGTGGGTGTTTCTTTTGCGATCAGCGTCGGGGCGGGCGGCGTGTGCCAACGCTGGCCTATGATTGTCGCAAAATCCACCTGCCTCACGGAAGTCTCCACAGGATATTGTTGCTTTTTTGCTTTGGTGGGTCTTCGAAATCTGCGCGTCGAACACGATAGAAGTAAGTTCGATTACGACACAAGAGGTTAAATATTCTTCTTGCCGTGCGGCATTGAAAAACGCTGCTTTATACAAAATTCGGTCATCTTATACCAGACACGGATCAAAGATCACGATCCCTGTAACGGAACGTCGCCGGATCTCATGCGGCGTCAGCTCAAACAGCATAACACCGCGCCTTTTTGCGCGCGCTTTCGTGTGTCGACGCATGCGCAACGAAGTGCTGCGGCGGTCACGGGGGGTCAAGGAGACGTCAGTGACAGATACCACGAAACCCTTCACAACGGCTGCCGGTGCACCGGTCGCGGACAATACCAACATCCTGACCGCAGGACCGCGTGGGCCTGCGTTGCTTCAGGACGTGTGGCTGGTCGAGAAACTGGCGCATTTCGATCGTGAGGTTATCCCCGAACGGCGCATGCACGCAAAAGGCTGGGGCGCTTACGGGACGTTCACCACCACGCACGATATAACCCACCTGACACGCGCGAAGCTGTTTGCAGAGATTGGCAAGAAAACCGACCTGTTCATGCGGTTCTCTTCGGTGGCGGGCGAGCGGGGAGCGGCGGATGCCGAACGCGACATCCGTGGCTTTGCGGTCAAATTCTATACTGACGAGGGGAACTGGGACCTGGTTGGCAACAATACACCCGTCTTCTTTTTTCGCGATCCGCTTCGGTTTCCTGACCTTAATCACGCCATCAAGCGTGATCCCCGCACCGGATTGCGGTCTGCCGACAATAATTGGGATTTCTGGACATTGTTGCCCGAGGCTCTGCATCAGGTCACGATCGTAATGTCCGAGCGCGGGTTGCCCCGTAGCTTCCGGCACATGCATGGGTTCGGCAGTCATACGTTTTCGCTCATCAACGCGGCGAACGAGCGTGTTTGGGTGAAATTTCACTTTCGTTCGCAGCAGGGTATCGAAAACCTGACGGACGCCGAAGCCGCAGCGGTTATCGCACGTGATCGGGAAAGCCATGGCCGCGATTTGTTCGACGCGATCGAACGGGGAGAGTTTCCAAAATGGACACTGCATGTCCAGACCATGACGGAGGCACAGGCGCGCGCGCATCGGCACAACCCCTTCGACCTGACGAAAGTGTGGCCGAAGGGGGAGTTTCCGCTGCTTGAGGTCGGGGTGCTGGAATTGAACCGCAATCAGGAGAACTTTTTTGCCGAGGTCGAGCAATCGGCCTTCAGCCCGGCCAATGTCGTACCCGGAATCGGCTTTTCACCAGACAGGATGCTGCAGGCGAGATTGTTTTCCTATGGCGACGCCCATCGATACCGGTTGGGGGTGAACGCCCATCAGATACCGGTCAACCAGCCCCGGTGCCCGTATCTCAGCTATCACCGTGACGGGCTTATGCGCGTTGACGGTAATCTGGGCGGTACTACGACCTATCACCCCAATAGTGCCGGTCTATGGGCCAACCAGCCCGACTTTTCCGAGCCACCGATGCCCGTCGACGGGGACGGCGCACACTGGGACCACCGGATCGACGACGACCACTGGGAGCAGCCGGGTAATCTGTTCCGGATGATGAGTCCGAAGCAGCAGCAGGCCCTCTTCGAAAACACGGCGCGCGCGATGGGGGACGCAGCGGTGCACATCAAGCGACGTCATGTAGAGAACTGCGCCCGTGCCGATCAGACCTATGGAGCAGGGGTGGCGGCCGCACTCGGCCTCAGCTCGACGCTGCGCGCAGCAGAATAACGCAACAGGAGAAAAATCCGATGCACGATCTTCAGTCGACGGCGCGTATTTCCGGAATTTCTGTGCCCGACACCCGGCTTGGGCGCGCCATTACAGAGTTTATTCGGGACACCGAGAGCGAACTCCTTTTTAACCATTCCAGCCGGGTCTACTTCTTCGGCGCTATTGCAGGGCAGCAGCGCAACCTCAGCTTCAATCCCGAATTGCTTTATGCCGCGGCGATGTTTCACGATGTCGGACTGATGCCGGATTACAGCAGTCCCAACCTGCGATTTGAAGTTGACGGTGCAAACGCCGCACGTGACTTTCTGGTGTCCCATGGCGTTGATGCGTCGGACATCGAACGCGTCTGGACGGGAATTGCCCTGCACACGACCCCGGGCATTCCGGAATTCATGCATCCAATCATCGCATTGACAACGGCCGGCGTGGAAATGGATGTGCTGGGTCTGACATACGATCAATATGCGAACGACGTGCGAGAGGCGGTGGTGGCCACTTACCCCCGCTCGGCGCAGTTCAAGGAGGACATCATTCAGGCATTTTACGATGGCATCAAGCACAAGCCCGACACGACATTCGGCAATGTGAAAGCAGACGTGATTGCAGACAAGGAACCGCATTTTCATCGTGGAAACTTCTGTTCTGTCATTCGATGCTCGCATTGGAAATCGTGATACAGAGACGCTCGGCGTGGCGCGTGCTGCTGGTGGCCGCGATCGTTGGCACCGCCAGCAGTGCAGTTGCGACGACCGTGTCAATCGACACTTCGGCGGCCAGGGCCATGCTTTCGGCGATCGATAATCCGCGGCTTACGCTCGATCAGGCAAACGTGGTGGTGAAGCTTCACGGTAACCAGGCAATTATCGCGAAACTTCGAGAGTTCGGTATCGCAGCGTCGGACGGGACATTTTCGCGCGCGCTGTATGAAGTTGCACATGGTCAGGCGATTACTGACAAGGTCGAAAAAAGTTATTTCCTCGACATAGTAAAAGAGAATGAGGGGGAGATCAGGAAATTAATCGACCAGATCGATCATGATCCGTCCCATTTCCAGAAGGCGATCGAGGCACGGATTGCGATGTTTACGCCTTCCGACGCAACGATCAATCTTCAGGGCTTCGTCATCGCGGGCGGAGACGGCGGCGGCTACGCATTTGGTGGAACCGATTTCTATCTGAATGTGGGCCTGATTCGCGACTTCACGCTGGCAAGAGCAATCACGAATCACGAGATGTATCATGCGGTTCAGGGGCACTTTGCCAAGGACCGTAAAGTGTTTGCGGACAATCCGGACGGATCGGCGTGCGGCGCGGACCAGAAGCTGTTCGACAAGATATACGAAGAAGGAAGCGCGGTGGTTGTCGAGGACCAGTCTCTGGTCGCTCAGTCCCATGGTGAGATTGCGCTTCGTAAACAGAAGGATCTCGCCGATGGCGTCAAACATGTCGATGTCAGCAGTTCGTTGCTTGAAATGTCTGTCGACGCGTTCGCCGTAAAGTCTCCTATGAAATTCCACGATGTTTATGCGGTGGGGTTTTACGGTCACGGTATCCTGTATGATATCGGGTATGTGATGGCAAAAGCACTGGTTGCGGACCGTGGACCGGATGCTTTGGCGAAATTGCTTGAGCAGCCATCGTCCCAGTTTGTTTTAACTTATACCGCTCTTCCGCATTACGGGAAAGACGACGATCATCCAAGGTTGGGTGATAACACAATTGCAGCAGCACAACGTGTCGCTGCTGGATGCAAATAGTCGGCTCCCGTTTGGAGAAAGGGGTGTCGCTTTCGATCCGGGCTATCGCGCTTCTCGTCCGGTGATGGTCCATGCGGCGCGTTCGGCGAACCGGTCATGCAAGAGTGTGATGAAATGTCGCACCTTGGCACTGACAAGTCGACCCGACGGGTAAACCGCATGAATCCCCAGACTTTCTGTGGTATAATCGGGAAGTATGCGTTCCAGAGCTCCACTGTTCACATGGTCGCTCAGTACGAAGGCTGGACCATACACGACACCCGCCCCGGCAAGTGCCGCCGAGAGCAGAATGTCCATTGTATCTGCCGAGAGACGCGTGGGGCCGGACACGCTGTGGTTTCGGCCGTCTCGGTCGGTAAAGCGCCAGTCGCCGGCCGACGTAGCCTGACTGAAGGCCAGACGGTCAAGTTTTGCGAGATCCGAAGGCGTGCCGGGGCGGCCGTTCTGGTCGAGATAGTTCGGGGTCGCACAGGCAAGCATGTCGCTCTGCGCGAAGCGTCTGGCAATGAGGCTGGAATCAGAAAGTGTGCCGATCCGGATTGCCAGATCAATCCCCTCTGCAACCAGATCCACGAAACGGTCGCTCAGGCTCATTTCAATCCTGACTGAGGGATAGGATTTCAAAAAATCCGCGATCGGCGGGCCAAGATGCAGGGTGCCGAATGTGGTCGGGGCTGCGATCCGCAAAATGCCCCGGGGCTCTGTTTGCAATTCCCGCGCTGTGCCGTCCGCCTCGTCTAGCGCGTCAAGAATCTGACGGGCGCGCTGCAGATAGTCCTCTCCGACCGCCGTCAGATGAAGTTTGCGGGTGGTACGATACAATAAGCGTACGCCGAGAGATGCTTCCATCGAAGCAATGTGTTTGCCCGCCATTGCCGGCGTCATTCCGAGGCGCCGAGCAGCGGCGGCCAGACTTCCTTGTTCTACAGCCGTTACAAATACCGAGAGCCCAGTCAGCCGATCCATTGCCAATTCGATCATGTGATTATCGAGTGTGCAGAAAAATAGGATGATTATCGTCGATATGGAAGGTCGATAGAGAGTGTGCGGACAAAACAAGAGAGCCCGAGGACATGAAAATCATCGCAAATGGTATAGGCCTCCATCTGCTGGAGCGCGGTAGTGGCGAGGTCGCGCTTGTGTTTCTGCATTACTGGGGGGGCACTGCACGGACATGGAACGAGGTTCTGGACGCGTTACCACCAACGGTGAGGGCCATCGCACTCGACGCGCGAGGGTGGGGCCAATCGGACCGGCCGGAGGAGGGATACGATATCGCGACACTGGCCGACGATGTGGAAGCCGCAATCAGGATACTGGGTCTTGCGCGTTACATACTGGTCGGCCATTCGATGGGCGGGAAGGTGGCGCAATTGCTGGCGTCGCGCAGACCAGAAGGGCTTGAGTCGCTTGTGCTTGTTGCGCCATCTCCAGCCCAGGGAAAGTCGCTGACCACAGAGGAGCGCGC
>Ga0157365_10000448_pt1 | contig 18034 bp, 15 predicted proteins | sample AttsexASBM3_FD_111478 | JGI IMG/M metagenome (GOLD analysis project Ga0157365, IMG submission 111478) | Fungus gardens microbial communities from leaf cutter ant in Ribeirão Preto, State of São Paulo, Brazil - Atta sexdens ASBM3 | ecosystem: Host-associated > Fungi > Mycelium > Unclassified ... | reverse complement strand
TAGGTTGTTATATGAGCCATGCTTACATAAGTGGGGCTTCTTCATCTCAACTGCCATGTCATGAACTGCTCTGCTTCTCTCAAGATCTCTCTTCCCTATCAGGCTGTCTATCAATATCTGTTAGATAACCCGGTGAGTGGGCCATCATTTGTCCCCACTGTAATTGCTGCTCTCCATCCTTCTAACATTGGTGACAATCATGATCGCCAGTATGTTCTTTGTATTGTGGAATATGGCTGTTTCTGAGGATAAATATAGTATTTTGCTCTGGAAAGCTGCTGTGCCTTTTATAGCATGAAGGGACTGAACTCAGCAGAAGAAGAGTTATATCAGAAGTAAATGACAAGGTTGCTGAACTTATCCTTTCCCCACGCCAACATGTGCCTGACTTTCAGCGCCAGCAAAATTCCCAACTGAAAATTCTGATATACAGATTACTATCTTGCTCCCAGGCAATGGGTGTTTCCTCACAATCAAATTGGGGGGGAGTGGGTGCTGTTGCTGCTTCTGCCTCATGAATTCTGGAAAATGCAATGGCAAAACGGCGCCTCATTCACCACTTACTAGTCTGATTTGCCAATCTACCATGGGACTTCTAAATCTCAGCTCAAGTGATGTCTCTGCCAAATGTTCAAATTGAATACTGTTGTCACCATTATCGGCATGTCCGGATGATATACGATAATTCAGCAGAATTACATCTAGCAGGAGCGTCGTGAGTCCACTAAATGAATAACACGTTGAGAAAAAGTTGATATTGATTATCACCATCGAGGCACTACACTAGTCAAGTCAGCTTGGCACCATTGCTCCTGAACTTTGATCATCGCATCTCAAATCAAAGCCTCCTTCTCTCATATTTATGTCAAACGAAGAGACGCCACTGCTCCAGAGTGAGCATGATATAATTTATGACCGATTCTCGAAGAAAAAAGCAGTACCTAGTCATGATTGTGTCATGGGGAGGACTGGTTACATGTGGGCTCTTTCCTCTCATATTCCATGGTGCAGTACTGGTAGTATTCCAGTCTTTGCTTCTTGAATCTTCCTGCCATCAATCCCTCAGATTGCCAAAGAACTCAACTCAAGTAGCGAAGTCATCAGGTAGGTACTATTGAATGCTGGCTATCCACTTTTCTGAGGAGCGAGTTACAAGCACTGTAGTAAGCATATACCCCCTCGCAACCTCCATTGGTGGTCTGGTTGGTTCAAAGCACTCTAAATTCTGTGGGTATTCACTCTTCATGGTTGACAACTGCCCTTCATTTATCATCCACAGATGGCCGTCGGCTCAGTTATCTATGGCGCCTGTTATGATCTTAGGTTCTTTCGGTGTAGCAGGTGCACAAACTGTGCTTCAGCTCATGTTCTGGCGTATTATTCAAGGCATGGGTGCCTTTCAATCGGGACGGGGGTCACTGGTGATATCTATGGACTCGAGGACAGAGGTTCGGCTCTGGGGGCATATTTCGGAGTATGTTCTGTCTTATCACACACTCTCTTACTCAAATTCAACTAGACTTGTCTTCTTGGTTTTGCACTTGCCCCGACTGTTGGAGGGACTGTGGTGCATTACTGGTCATGGCGAGCCATCCATTACGTCTTTGCTACTTTCGCATTTGGCGCTTTTTTCCCTCTTCCCTGAGACAAGCCATCCTGGAACCAGGGGAGTTGATCAGTTCCAGGAATCTGGGAGAGTATTACTCAAGTGGAGGCCCGTGATCTTGAACCCCTTGCCCCAACTGCTTGATCTTCGTAGTCCTACCGTCCTAGCTGTAGTACGTAATTTTTGTCTGAACTCTCTGGAGCGTACTGATTTATGAAGGAAGTTAGTCATAGAATTTCTTGCGCTGATGACTGGATTTACTTGCGTCATGTGGTCCCTCTCGTGATGCAACACTGACTTTACTAGCCCTGATGCTTCCGCTCCCTTACACGATTGAACGTGTCTATGTTTCTGCATATTGGCGTTTATTGAACGTCCCTATAGGAGAAAAAATATGGCATTGAAAATGAAGCCCTACTTGGTGCATGTATTATTCCGCTTGGAGTTGGAAAAGCGAGTGTGTGTTGAATCTCAGATACTTTCCCATCTCTTACATGATCACTTATTCTATATCTCAGTCGGATCTCCACTTTCTGGCTGGATATCCGACAGGATAATGATCAATTTCAAGCAGAAACACGGCTATTGGTATCCAGAAGATCGGCTCAGAACTTGTTTATACAGCTTTTTCCTCCCCTCCCCTCATTGTGTTGGCGTCTGGGTTCATTACAACATACCTGCCTACCCGAACTGGTTTTGTATTGAACGTCATCTTTTTTTGTTCATCAATGGCATAGGCGTACGTCTTTCCTCTTTCCAATGAATTCAATTAATTTATCCAACTTCTCAATGGATCAGAACGATTTTATTTTGACACCATGTGGTACCTACGTCGTGGATGTATTACATGCCAATAGTGCAGAAGTTACCGCTGCTGTCGAGTTCGTTTTATTTATATACTTTTCAAATCATTTGTTCACAAACACCATCTCTTACTCAAGTGTTCTCCGAGCGCTTTCTTTTGCTTTCCTCGTCCACTGCATTGCTCTTGCCGTTGATTAATCGATATGGTCTTCTATTAACTAATACATTGGTTTCACTTTTGGCTGTATTCTCATTGCTACAAGTCGAATTAGCAGGATGTTGACCGTGCTAATAGATTGACTATGTTTACAATTATCTATGTGAGAATGGGTAGATATTCAACTGCAGGATCTAATTAGGAGCGATGTCTCGAACTTTTTAGATAGAGCTAATAGGTGTCAAGAAATAAGAGTCATAATTTCAAGTAGCTTTATATACTCACCCTCTTCGGATGTTCTCTATACTGGAGATAGCTACAATAAAATTATATTGGACTCTGAAGCAAAAATGCAGACTATTGAGAAGGATGAGGTAATTAAGTGGTGATGGCACTACAATTTTTCTAGACAATGGAAATTGCTTTGCGTTGGCATGATATCTGGTGATGGAATGAGGTTTGGTGGAATCTTATTGCTGACAAGGCCATAGTCCATGACAGCAGAACCTCTAATTCTCATCCACTCGAAGTTTTGAATAGCTATGATTCACCCAAAAGGGGGCAAACTCGAATTAATAAGGGCTTGCTCGAAAGGATGATGCTGTCAAGTTTTAGTCGTTGTTACTGCCCCGAACCACTGAACCCTGGGTATAATATTCGTCGAAGTGGTTGCCATGGGGGGGTCAAATACTTTTAATCTCTACGTCTCCGACGTGAGCGGCAATTTTAAATGGGAAAGGAGATATTCCACTGGACTGGGTTATAGGAGGAACTGCCGCGCGACCCCGCTCCGATGAAGTATGTACCAGTATCATTTGAATGGACTTGGAGAGTGTATTTTTGAGGTTAGTATTGAATGACAAACGGTCTGGTATGCAAGTGTGGGTAACCCTCAAGATGAAATTAGGTTGAGGGAACGCACCTCGTTCTGACCTGTGCTGTCGGAACTCAACATTGATTATCCTGGAATCAGGACGCTGTAAAGCTTGAGTTTGATAAGAGAAAGTTTGATCATACCACTGTTCCCAGGGAACATGCTCATCAGCCGAGTAAAGCTGGTACCACGACTTCTTGGGTCGTTTCTCAGAAAAGGTGACAGTGATCTGGTGCACAAGATGAATAAAGAAGAAAACGAGGCCTCTACATGGTTCATGACGAACCTTGCCTCTACGGGTTGAGTCAGCTTGAATTACCCTCCAGAAGTTCTCTACCTTGTCATGTACGAGCTGTTCCATCTCTGGGTCAGAGACACCTGGCTACATAGGGTAAACGTCCGTAGAACCTGAAAAAATGACAGCAATGCACCATTGCGACATCCAGGACTTCGAAAACCTGGGGTCGTATGAAACCGAATAGCCTGTGGAACAGGATTGAGTGGAGAATTCCATTAAGAACGTCTTTAATCGTCTGTCTGTCAAGAACCTAGCTCGAATAGGTGTCAGAGTAAGCTGTTTTAGCAAAATGAAGGACTCACCAGGTCGATGGTGATGGTCGGGAATGAGGTGTTCATTAATATGCTTGTAAAGATGAAATGAGGTCGTACTAAACACTGCTTCCGTCATGTGACGCGGCAAATGAAACTTTGCAGCAACAATTTCTGTCGTATGCCCGCTCTCTCGCCATCGTCGCTGAAACAAGTATTGACACGGAGATGCCATAGACGTGTTTTTTTCTCCTCAGCTTTGTGTCACGATCACTACAGGACCCTTGGGGTACTTTCTGGTGCCTCCAAAGCACAGATAAAGGTAAGTGATCCAAATACTCATTCTTCTTGTTGACAATGCGATGCTTGTCTAGTCACATTTTTATCAAGTTCGTGGGTCATAAGCACTTGGAGGGCTGTGTTGACTTTACTGCGCAGTTAAGCAAGAAGCACCACCCTGATGTCTCCAAGGACCCCAAATCCAAAGAAATATTTGCCGCAGCCAGCGAAGCCTATACAGTGTTGATTGATGATCGTCAACGGTACATCTTACATGCTTTTCGATGTGTTATGATTCTATCTGCTCATGTGAATGCTTCGATCTCTATTCTAGGCGTGCCTATGATCGTAGCCTTTTACACCGTTCTTCATCATACTCAACGCGGGCACCACCTCATCCAGGGCCTAGGGCAACGTATGCATGGGAGCATCCATTTCGGCATCGGCGCCCCGGTTTCCGCCAGGCACCTCCCGACTATACATATACTCCTCCGCCTAATAGATCTCGAGGACCTGCAGACACGGGTCAACACTATTCACCTCCCAGATCCCACCATGATGCCAGCCGCAGAACAAGGAAGGATGAAGAGTCTCGCCAGCAGGCAGACCAGATACAGAATACATCGAGCCTTGTGAGAGCAGCCCAGGTGCTTGCTGCGCTTGCAGTGAGCATCTCGATGATGGGAGGAATGGGAGGCGGTTAAACCCAATTTGTTAATGTTCTGTCCATGGAGCAGCATGTATGACCACTTAAAATATAATTTGTCGCGTGACCTTGTTGATGAGGATTCTACGTGGGATCTTCAAAGATATATAAGCCCTTTCTTCCTACTCCATCCCAGCAGACGGCTTCATTCCTATCGTTGTCGTCAACTCTGTGACAATCCTTCGCAAAAATTCATCCAATAGTGAATAATGGCTCCGAGATCTGCACCTGGCCCTCGAGGGGCACCCAGTCAAAGGGGCGGCCCTCGTGGTCCCGGTCCCCGTGGTAGTAGCCCCGCCCGAGGCGGCCCTCGCGGTGGCCCTCGTGGAGGACCAGGCGCAGCTGGAGTTGCATCCGGCAACATAGTTACTCCAGCAGGTAAGCGTCGTTAACCCACTCCATGGCCATCGATTTGCACCAAGCAAAATATGTCAATGTTTACCTTGTCTTTTCTGTGTGCTTATGATCATACCATGAGATCATCTTGCGCTACTAATGTACTGTTATTCTTACATCTACATTTGATCTGACTCTTTCGCATGTATCTGATCAATCACGTCCAGGCCATGTTACAGCTGTTGGTGTTAAGCGTCCAGGATATGGAACAGCTGGCAGGCCGATTGATATCCAGGTCAATTGTTTCCCTGTTGATGCACCAAATATTACAGTTTATCAGTACGATGGTGGGTGCAAGTAATAGCTTGATTTCGCGTAGCTAATCCAATGTCTTCCGAATGCGCTGTGTGTCTCATAGTTGGTATGTTACTTGCACATAGTTGGAATTAGATGATACTGAAAACCTTTTCTCAGCTATTGATCCCGACAAGCTCCCTGCTCGAGCAAACATGGATGTCATGAAACAGGTCGAATCAGACAATCCTCAAATCTTCACCAAATCAATTGCATATGATGGACGGAAGATCGCGTATTCTGCCATCGACCTTCCTTTGGGAGGGCCTTCCCGAACAGTGAGAATTCAGAATGTGCCTGCATCCGTTGTTTGATTTGTATAATCCTAGTTCGAAGTGAGCTTAGCCCCTAAGAATGGCGGCACTGCTCCCAAAGCCAGTGGCCGACCGCCCAAAGTATATCGTTTGAAATTGACACAAGCGGCGACCATAAATACCGAGTAAATTCTACATGATGGTCATTGTAGCCATAACTAACAAGATGTAGTATATTACATCGATACGTTGCTGGCGAACAAAGTGCGGACTCTGCAGTTTCCACTGCCTTAGCCGTAATTATTTTCTGTTCGCTTCCAGTGCCTCATTGAGATGTTGCATTTGTAGGCATACAATACAATTATCCGCATGGAACCCAACATGCGGTACCCCTTCAACGTGAGGAGTTTCTTCACGCCCGAAGGCGCACGTCAAATTGGTGGTGGTATCGAACTGTGGCGGGGTTTCTTTCAGTCCATTCGACCGGGCCCTGGACGCTTATTCCTGAACCTCGATATTGCGTCATGCATGATGTTTCGACCTGGCTCTCTCATTGAACTTTGCCTAGATTTCTTCGAGAGGATGGAATTGATGCGCGGTAATCAGTTCTCTCAATTCTTGACGCCCTCTGGAATACCCGTTCGTGAGCGAACTAGGCTCCAGAAATTCTTGACGGGTCTCCGAGTGACAGTCCCTGCCACCACCAGAGATAAGAAACGCGCAATCCGCAGGATCTCTGATCGTTCGCCCAAGGATATTACGTTTGAGTATCAGGGTCAACATGTTACGGTGGCCGATTATTTCAAGCTCACAGGAGTTCCGATTCGGTACCCTCAGATGTTTTGTGTCGAGGTATTTTCTTATCTTCAGTAATCTAAGGTTATTAATCTTTGTGTATTAGCTCGGCACGGGTGGTGCATTGGTTCCTCTGGAACTCTGCCAAGTTCCGCCTGGTCAAATCATGAAAAAGCAGATGCCCAGCGACAAGACAAAGGACATGGTGGCGTTCTCAACGCAGAAGCCACATGAACGCTTTCGAAGCATTATGGCTGGAGCGCAATTGCTTCAATATGGACAATCAACTTATATCCGTGATTTTGGCATGTCTATCAACACTGCGGGTGGTCCGCTCCAATTCCAAGGAAGAGTGTTGCCCACCCCCCAGCTGCAGTATGGGCGAGGTAGTAAGGAACCAACTGTCGTATGCTTCTTATTCTCCTGATGTATGCTATTTGCCCTGAAATCCTTGAACTTGGTCAGGTTCCAAGGGATGGTAAATGGAACATGTAAATATTTTCCTACATCAATTGCTAACGATATACTGACATCTGTGAAGGGCGGATAAGAAGCTTGTCAACCCGGTAACGATTAATCATTGGTTGATTGTTACTTTCGATACTCGAAGGTTCCGTGACCAGGCGCAGCAGGATCTGATAAAGAATCTCGTCAACGGCTTCAGGAGCACTGGTAAATTATCTCTTCCTGTCCCAAAGGTTGTCTACTAACGTATTTTAGGCATTACAATTCAGGATGATCGACCAATTATCAGGAATGCAAATCCTCAGGGAAATATACTTCAGGTAGGTCTCAGTACAAATTGTCATTGCACAGACTCATGGTTTTTTCTGTTCTCATGACAGCAACTCAAGGAAGCTGGAAACGCATCATACCATATAAAGAAATCAGTGCCGCAATTGCTGGTCATCATATTACCCGATCATGGAAATACGGAAATCTATACTGCAGTCAAACAGTAAGTTGATGATTTCTCTGATTACCTATGGTCTCCTGATGCCTTTTTCTTCTTTACAAGTTTTGGTGATTGTGTTGTATGTTTATTCCTATCTGTCTTTCTTCAATTATGAATCCCTTCATTAGCAAGGTGTTGCGACACAATGCCTTAAGGTAGGCAAGTGTGTCGGCGCAAATATCCAATACTGGGCGAACGTTGCTTTGAAGTGAGTCTAACAGTTCTCTCATGCGATCATGAACTGAGTGGTGCTCGATCAGAGCTAATGTGAAACTTGGTGGTATCAACTGTACACCTGTCCCGAGAGCTGTACCGTTGCTCAGCGATCCCGCGAATCCATGCATTGTCATGGGTGAGTGAACCGCTACATACGTTATCAAAGTTACTCAGCTTGCCAAGGTGCTGATGTACAACACCCTGCACCTGGTACGGAGAACAGACCATCGTTTACCGCTGTTGTCGGGAGCGTTGATCAGCTTGTATCGAAATATGTTGCGACGAGTGCATTGCAAGTTGGGCGACAGGAGCTTATTGATGATTTGAAGTCAATGACTAAAGTACGTAATTAATGTTTCTGCTTCTCTGCGGTGATTGATTTGATCCTCAGGAAATCCTCTCCCAACACATGGGTTATAGGAAGGCAAGAGAGAAGGCAGATAACCCTGCTCCCAGGAAGCTCATATTTTTCCGAGGTTCAGTGATCAGTCTATCTATATTCATGCATCATGATCTCATTGTTTTCAAATTAGATGGTGTATCCGAGGGACAATTTGCCCAAGTTCTTGAAAGGGGTAAGTGGCAGGACCTTTTGTGAACTTAATTTAATATCTTGTCGTTTAGAACTGCCTCTTATCAAAGGTCTGGTGATGATGTATGGTGCCAGTTTCATGTACTGACAGGACATGGTATAGCTGCTTGTGCTGAGTTGGGGATTCGACCTGCAATTACTCTCATTGTTGTCATCAAACGTCACCATATCAGGTTTGTGTCTGTGTATTTGATTCCACCAATGTCTAAGCTCTGTCTGTAGGATGAATCCTTTGAATAATGCAGGGGATAGATCTGGCAACTGCCCTGCAGGAACTATACTGGATAATGGTACCACTAATCCTGTCGAGTTTGATTGGCTTTTGCAGAGTCATGGAGGGCTTCTTGGTACAAGCCGACCGGCGCTTTATGAGGTATGTGTGCTCTGATGCGTTTTCTTGTTTTCATTTTAATCTATATATCAGGTTCTTTATGATGTGAGTAGCCTTACATTGAAATATAGCCGGATCAATGCAATAATCTGCATGTGCATAGGATAATCGTTTTAGGTGAGTTGGTTCTTGAAAAAAATTGATTTGAATTGTACTCACGTTTTGGTTTGAAGTGCCGATGCTATTCAGGGTCTTTCTTTCGCTTTATGTCATGTATATGCCCGTGCTACCCGTTCTGTTTCAATTCCGGCACCCGTTTACTGTGAGTTTTGTTTTAAACTGTGACCGATCCTTACCTGGTTATTCTCACAACAGATGCGGACATCGTCTGCGCCCGTGGAAGACATCATTTCGCACCTGATTTCGAGCTCAGTGAATCTCTTTCTCAAGTTCAATCTGTCAATGTATACAAGGAGAAGTACCAAGAGATCCACCCGAATCAGAAGAAGATGATGTTCTTTTCCGTACGTACTACTTCTTGATTGACGAAGAGTATAGTCTAATTTAGCTTATCCCAGTGAACATGGCTGAATCTCCAAGCAAACTCCGATTCGCCCAGTGATTGTGATAGATGCATTAAAGTTGGTCCCAGACCAGAAGAACACAGATAACGTTGTGAAGTATGAATGTTTTTTTTGAATGAATGACTTGGAATGAATGAACCAAATGTACTCGAGTTTATTTGAGAATGTATGCAAATGATAATATTGTGGAGTACATCTTGATGAAAATCTATCCAGTAAAACAACAGTGAAAAATTCCAGAGGAAAGATCATATGATTAAATGACATCTCCCTCACAATTTTTGGTATCTTGGTCCTCCTGGACCCATCCATTTCCCTGAAAATCATGCTCCTCTACTTTCATGTCTTTGCTGTGATATAGATTGATGATGTGGTTGCTGATGATGACGACAGATTTGAAAACATTGATACCACTCGTCTGAGGATGGCAGTTTTTCCTCTACTGAACTTAATTTGCATATTTGCATACATACGTTCGGAAGTGGAATATCCTTGACTTTTGTTCGATGTTGAAAGTACATGTACAGCAGATATCATATGCTACATGAATCGTATGTGTCGTGAAATTAAAATCCTGTTATAGCTACGAAAGATCCTTCTGTCCCCTAAACCGGACAATCCACCACAATGCTCCTAGGCCAAAGAGGGCCCAACCAACAACAGCATGAGTCCAATATGGCAGGCTCTCATATGGTTCTGCGTCTATAGGTGGGGGTATAAAAGGGGCAACAAATAAGAAGACATTCGCAGTGCCAAAGAAAAGTGCTGCCACAAGGGTGTAAGCTGAAAGATGATGCCAGTTGTTCTCGAAATGTTCTTCCATACGAGATGGCGATGCGAAATGAAGGTAAATCAGACCAAAGGAAATGACAGCACTGATCACTGCGAGTGGATACGACGCCTATCCGAAATAACATGAACAATCTTAGCATCGAGAGGAGCTCGCAGCTTACGAGATTGATGACAAGGTTGTACGCATCTCCACGTGGAACGAAGAAAATAATAAAGACGCATAGAACCCAATCTGATAAAAGTCAGTTTGAAAAAAAAACTGTCGAATGTATCAAACGTGATACTAACGAAGACCAAGTCCGGCTAGCGGAGCATTGAAAGGTTTGTTCGAACCTAGGAATTTGCTGAACGGTAACACTCCTTCTTTACCGAGTTCTTGATTGATCCGTCCTTGTGCGAAGGACTGCGAAATTGAGATATCATCATCATCTGACTGAGATATTCAAATGGCAACATACCATAGCGAGGACGCTGCCGAAAGCGGAAAGTGCAACGCCCATGTCAACGAATCGTTCAATACTTTCACCCCAGATATTCCTCATCAAAAGGGAGACGACCAAACGACCGGAATTGACGATTTCCTCTTTTGAAGCACCAGCAAGGTATGCGACATTTGAAAAGATATACAGTGCAGCAACAACGGCAACTGCCAAAGGTCCTGCGATTTTGATAGTCCTCTTGGGATTCTTCATTTCAGACATGGCGTAATTCGCATTTGAAAATCCAATAAAGGACCAGATAACCTGAAGAGAGAAAAAAAGCATGAACTGGTACCACACCGTCTCTGGAAGGAGCAAACGCACGCTGTATAGGCAAAGGCAAAGGGATGAGGCGCTAACGTTTGTTCCCTTCCACATATCTACAAAATTATGTCGTCCGCGCCATTGATAATCTTCTTGTTGGATACCGGCAACAGTTGGGATACCATTCTTCAGAGCAACCAACCCAGTTGCTGCTACCATGACGAGCACAAACAGCTTGAAAACACCCAGGGTATTTTGGACCCTGAGACCCCATTCGACGGCGGTTCCGTGGAGCAAGAAAGTCAAAGTGACACAAGCAAAGGAGGTCAACTTGAGGAGGATTGAGGAGGGTTCATGATCGAGAAATGCTTTGAGTGCGTATTCGCCAAAAACGAGGGCGTTTCCAGCAGCCCAACCTGTCATCGACGTTATGATCACATCTAATATCTCGGTCCGGATGCCTAAAGGGAACATACCCATCAAAGAACTGCTGGCGGCGTAAAGGCATATGATGAAGTATGCTGGCCTGGGAAATAGATATCCTAGATAGTTTTTCTCAGCTCCGTTTCTGGGAAATGCCTTTAAATAGGTTAATCGTATGAGGGGTAAAATAGCTATCAACACCCACACAACCCCATATGATGTAGACTTGCATCCCTGCGGCAGCGAGTAAGCTTCCTACCAACCAGAGCGTCCTGAAAAAAATTAGCATAAATTATCATACAGCAGGAAAAGGTACCAACATTGACATTCCAACACTCCCACTGAGAGAGAGCACTGCTGCTGGTGTGGCGAAGATACTTTTTTAGGAACCTCGTTAGTCTCAAACATCAAGGCCACGAGCGACATCTAGGCGTACCCCGTTCCAATGATACGATTAAAAATTATAAACACTGCCGACCAGAATCCAATTGTCTTCTTATTTTCCAGCAGCGACGAATCAGAACCTTGGGGTACAGCTCCATATTGAGGAACGCTACGATTGCTGCCGAGGAGGGATTTTGACTGTTCCGCCTTGAGTGTCCATGCTGCGTATTCGAGATGATACTGAGACTTTGACATCAAAGTACTGTGTTGTGCAAATCAGAAAAGAAGGATATGTGAAGCTTGAAGCGGTATTGGGAACTGGTTCTGTGTCACAGAAGAGAGAACTCCTTTTATACGTTTTGCCATTGACATAATCCCACAGAGAGGGGCACTTCGTAGATTGAGTGGGTAGCTGGAGAGATAACAAGAACGTGTTCGATGTGGTAATGGCGCCAGAACCATGGGAACTTGCACACTGATTGTACACTGATATAGATACAACACGGGTTGTACACGGATCCACATCCAGTTCTCGGATCAATTTGATTCGGCACGGATCGGCACTGAGAAACGAACTGGTGTATACTTGCCCCTCCACTCAGTAGTGGCAGAACCCACCAAAAATCCGTTTTCATATTTTTATGTTCCGAACGGATCTCGTTGGGGTTTGAAAAATCCACTCTAGCACATTCTATCACGTAATGGAATGTCATCCATATGTTCAGATGATATTCTGAGAACCGGTGGAGATCAGAGAATCAGAAAGGCCAGTTTCTTTAAGAACCGATCTGGGCCTAAACAAATCGTTCACAATAGGGACCTTCTCGACGTGAATTGTCATACTGTGATCTGTTTGTAGCTCTTGGTAAAGTACATTTCATTATCAAGGTGCCTGTTAAGCTATCATGATACATGGTCATAGCTACTTCTCGAATAAGGTGGCCCCGAGTCTACTGTCCAGTGCAGGTGGCAACAGTAGTGAGTCTGCAGCATTTCCTTGAACCTCTATCTTAACTTGCCCTGACTTGCCTTGGACCGCTAGAATAGGTATATGACATGACCAAATTATGCTTCAATTGTATCCTTCTCACACAATCCTTTATCTATGATATACCAAGAGCCGAATCATACATTTTCAGGGTTGATTTCAACTCAATTCTACTGACATAACCAAAGAGGAGGTTACGTGATGTAGAATCCTGCGTGACTGTTGTGAAGATATTGGTTTTCATTTGATTTGAATTTTACAATTTCCTCTCAAATCTCTATCATTGGTCAAGGGTGACCAGTGATATTTTCTTCATTACATAGTAAGTTTGAAACCTAGCGTAGGCTACACACCTTAATTCAAGGACTGAGGTAGATTATTCTATATCAACTTTCAACTTTGTGCTTGCTGATTGTATTTAATTGTCATCTTGACAGATGTCATCACTGCATAACAAATCTACCACTGCAATGGAAGAGTTGATATCTTTACATTCAAGTGCTGTAGGATGAGGAGCATTTTACTAACATCAGCAATAGCTGTAAGAAATCAATCCATTCGAATAAATCAATTATGGGTGACGATAAAGGTATTATTTTGCCCACTCATTCACGCTACTTCAAAGGGTCCAGGATCTGAGAATCATGTCTGCAGCCCTCTCAGCAATAGCATAGACTGGCGCCACTGTATGCCCAGCTGTCACAAACGGCTGATGAATAGTAGTCAGGACGTTGTTTCAAAACTACAGCGAAGCTTATCAGCTTGGCACTTACCATGATAGATGCATCAACAACTCTCAACCCTTGAACTTTCTTGACTTTGAGGTCAGGATCCACAACACCATATGGAGCGTCCTTGGCTGACATGGCTACCGAGCCTGCAAGATGTGACACAGTACCAACGTTCGCCCTCAATACTGCTTCAAGTTCATCATCTGTCTTGGCATTAGCTGTAGGGGCTGCCTCGCTGATAACATAGCCATCCCATGCACGCGCAGCGAAATATCGACGAACGAGCCGGACACCTTCACGAGCCATCAGCGAGTCAATCGGCGCGGATAGCAATGCCGGGTCGACAAGTACTTGGCCAAAAGGGTCAGATGAAGTAATTTTAACGGATCCACCTTGAAACCATCAGTGCAGGTCCAGAGCGATGGCCTAAATGAGGGAACGCACGAGATGCAGGACTGACGATAGCTGCTCCGACTGAAACACGCGGTTCGACATCAGATCCGCCGTTCTGCATCCAAGTACCAAATCAAATGACTCTTCACTTCGTGCATTTGCTGACTTACATCCACGAACAGCTCTAAATGAGGAGTATTCGGCCCAGCGCTAGGATCAGGGTTACCCTTCAGGGGTAGACGGAGCCATAGGAAGTTATTTGTGCCATCGACTGCCATCGGTCCCTTTCTCTCTGTCTTCCACTGGTTGAAGGCCTCAGCAAACAATGTAGTATTCCTTGCGATGCTGATTGCCTTAACAGTTAGTTAGTTCGATGATATGTTATTAGAACGACTCACTTGTCTCTAAGGGTATCAAAGGTCGTGTTTGCACGGAAACTGACATAGATAGAAGGCTGATCGGTTAAGTTTTTCCCAACACTTGGAAGATCGACTAGGGCCTTGATTCCGACAGACTTGAGCTCATTTACATCACCGATACCTGAGTGGAGCAAAATGCGTGGAGAGTTTATTGCACCTGCGGACAGTAGAACTTCTTTCATGGCTCGGACAGTATGTCGAGCTCCTAGACATCTAGTGGTGAAAAAACCGATTAAAGGAACAACACATTCCCTTACCTGTGTTGTCCGTGAACTCTACTTTCCTGAATATGTTGCCGGAGGAAGCGACGAGGTGAGAAACTCTCGTATTCACCAAAACATGGAGGTTACTTCGCTTGAGCACGTCAGAAGACAAGTAAGACGATGCAGAACTACTCCGCTCGCCATAGCCAATAGCTGCTTGGGACCACACTGTGAACGAATCGATCAAATGATCAGAAATTACTACGCATTAAAACCCACCTGTCCCTAAGGGAATCCCAGTGTTCATATCGATGTTGAATTTGAAATTGCCCCCGAGTTCATTAGCCGCCGCAATTACCCTAGAGTCAATTGACTGCGATTGACCGAACAGACTGACATAAGTCTTTCCCTTAAAGCCATGGACGGATGGATCAAACTGGCCCTTCGTACTGCGAGCAGGTAAGACCTGAGGAACGAAACGTTCATTCTTTGGATCTCATGTCAATGAGCTATTCTGTTTGTCTAGTGTGTATCAGGCGCACCTTCTTGAAATAGGGTAAGAGTTCGTTCCATGACCATCCTGATTCACCAGTAACTCTCGCCCAACGATCATAATCATCTGCGCTTCCTCTAGTATAATCCATAGCATCTGGAGAGTTTTATGTCAATTCAAACACAAAACAAAGAGAAATCTCACTTATAAAACTGCTACCACCGAGGACATGACCGGCAGAGTAACCTATTATCCTCCCATTCAGCGCTTTTTGGGGTGTTGAAGTGAAGTTCCAGTCAAATCGGGAGCCTGCAAGCGTCCTCCAAAAGTAGGGACATGAAGCATTGACGGCGTCCTGACCACTGAAACGCAACATCGACAGTAAGCATGATGAGCGTTCAAGAGATTTTACTGACGTACCTGGAACCGGCTTCGATGACAAGAACTTGGAAGCGCTCGTTTTCTGACAAGCGATTCGCCAGCACAGCTCCAGCCGTCCCTCCTATTGCAGATATCGCTTTGAATGGACATTAAATTCTGAAGTTTGCAGTACAACCGACCTCCGACAATGACAAAGTCATAGTTAGTTTTCTTCAGATCGCTGGCTTGGTCATAGATGGCACAGATCCCCAGCGAGAAAAAAAGCGGTAAAGTCGCAAGTGCTTTCTTGAACACCATGAGGACCCTTGAATCCAAAGTAATGAGTGGGATTTTCTATAAGCACACTCTACGTACAAACTTTGCTTTTATGTATGCTTTGAGCTTGATGCGGCTGACGGCGTCCGTATTCTTCGAAGGAGGTATATTTAGCGGTGAATCGCGGCAGACACTTCATGCCGAGAGAGGTAACTAATAGTTTGCAGGAAGTTGACTTCTAGCTGCCACCTTGAAGCTTTTACTTCTAGAAGACTGGTCATGCATCGGACTCAGAGCATGGAATCGACCACTACACGACTGATGATAAATTGCGGCAATGTACAAGTAATTTTCGTTTCTTGACGCTAATCTGAAAGTACTTTCTCTTGTCAAATACCATTTATTAGCAATCAACCCCTTACAGCTTGGTAATGTATATTCATTTCTGAAAGACTAGCCTTGAAAGTGATACCTATGAGTTGATGCGCCGAGCCGCTCAGGGAAGGAGCCTTAATATGCGCCATGAATTGCTCCAAAGGGAAAAGGAAGATGTGGGTTTGTCAGGGGCTTGCGCTCGCGCTTTTGATTTGATCTGGGACTATAATGATACTCATAAATCGAGGATAAACAAATTGAAACAAATTATTGAAGAGCGCCTGGAATTCCTCAAGGTAATCGAACTGAAATTTATAAATTTCCGGAATATAATCAGGACCTGTTTTGTTATCAAAATCTACCGTGGAGCTTTATCGAATAGAATCTGAAAGTCAATAAGCTCAGGCGTCGTAGGGTCAAATAGCGAGGAAGGTGGGCTCGTAACTAAGCAGATATATAAATGTTTCCAAAAAAATGAGTATCGTTCCAGTATACGAAGAACTGAAATGGTGCCACCGGACGAATTCTCTATGGTAGTAGTCTCTGCGGGTGCGGGAGTCCATTTTTACAGAATCGAATTTCTAACTTCTGTCCAAGTTTTGCTGACCATCCCACCGTCGAGGGTCCTAAGTCGGCTGTTCGTGATCCTACGAGAATGGATCAATGCATTGGTGATATGGCGGATCATCTATCTGGAGGGCTTCTCCAATTGCGCGCTCTCATGCATGTTACTCGCTGTGACTGAACCAATGCTTATGTAGAGTAGATATTATAACAGAGTCCAACAATGATCTTGATAATATGAAGAGATGTACTCACAGAAACTCAAAGTCTTCGATGCCAAAAGCATCCGTGCTCCGACAATGTGGCTGTGAAAGGGTCGAGCGGATATAGATGCTGTCAAGCATAACTGTCTGGCCCCTTCATTGAATTGAGTTCCTCCTAGATAGTGATGCCGAGACTATGTAGCAAATGAAGTGCAAGTCGGGATTTTCTGGAAGCTTGATGGAAGTGCACATATAAAAATGCACCTGAACCCTCTTGGTAATAAACTGACATCGAGATAGTGGCTGCTTTGACGAATTATAGAGAATTGTAGTTTATCAGTAGTTGTCCCTCTGAGAACTCCCAGTAGTTTGATTTAGAAACCTGCACTGTGAAAACTATGATTCACGTAACTAATGGTTAAATTAACACTTGGCACATTTTGTAACGGAATGTAAGATATTGCACCGCGATGCCCTTCGCTAGTGAAACACCTCACCCTCTCGTTGCTCAACTTATGACACAGTTCAACTCTTCTCTATGGAATTCCCATTCCTATAAGGGGTCGCGTAGTTTCATTCGAGTTCAAGTCCAGATTTGTCGCAGCAAAATAAATTGCGCGCAGGGAAAGAAGGGAAGACTTAGTTACATTGTACCTACATACTTTAACTATGTAAATATCAAGACAATGCTCCAAGCAATGTGGTTTCCATGACATCTCGATATCATTCTATGACAATGACGTCATTCCGCAACAAGATTGCGATCAAGTGCAAGTATATAATTCAAAGATCCAACGTACCAAGGTAGGATTTATCCTCATACCGTATACTCAATGTTTCGTTTTAGGGACTGTTCTAATCACAGACTTATGCAGATAAGCATAACGGAAACGGAGATAGATGCTCTATAACTTCACGTGTAGGGCATGCACAGGTAGCCATTTGATTGGCTGCAGCAATATCAAAAGACGGTCCTAGAGAAATTATTATGGGTCCTGATTCGAGATGATACTTCAGGCATACCGTGAAACAAACGTAGATGCGCCTTGCATACACGCCACCAAGAATGATGCAGATCACTTGTGATAATGAAGATAAACATCTTTGGCATCCTCCCAATCATGATGCAATAGTGAGATCCCTATCGAGGTATCAAGATGTCCTCTGACAAAAAGATTTCAAGTCCAGGACTGCTCTCATGATCTCTTCCTACCAGGACGTCAGTCCACAGTAGTTAGGTGTATGGGTATTCGCTTTCATGGGAAACGGTGGATGAGTTGAACCACTCTTGGTGG
>Ga0157365_10000447_pt1 | contig 18048 bp, 15 predicted proteins | sample AttsexASBM3_FD_111478 | JGI IMG/M metagenome (GOLD analysis project Ga0157365, IMG submission 111478) | Fungus gardens microbial communities from leaf cutter ant in Ribeirão Preto, State of São Paulo, Brazil - Atta sexdens ASBM3 | ecosystem: Host-associated > Fungi > Mycelium > Unclassified ... | reverse complement strand
CGTAGCGCCGATGGTAGTGTGGGGCCTCCCCATGCGAGAGTAGGGAACTGCCAGGCATCAAATCAAGAACCCCTCAGCGCTGCTGAGGGGTTTTTGCTTTTTGTGCACCAGACAACTGCATCAGCCCCGCCTTTTCCCCTCTCAACAACCCACCGTACTATTCCCGCACTGCATATTCCATCTACCCGACATAAGGATCACCATCCCCGCTTTTGTCAGCCCGGCTTACGCGCGAGACTACGTTTTATATTGCACTTTCTTTCGTACACCCCGCACGCTTCCCCTCTTCTTCATACCACCAGGCTTAACCACATCTTGCCCCACACTTTATCACCGCCTATCCTGCTCTTACTCATTAGTAAGCCCTGAGGCCGCGTCAGCCGCCTGTCGCCACGCTGTCAGGTCGCTGTCGGGTCCGTGTCGTGGCGGCTACAGGGTTTAGCGCGCAATACTGTTCATCACATTTCCTCAGACAGAAGGTTACAGATATGCAGATGGAAAATCGTATTCGCTCGCTTCGGCTCGCCCGGGCCTGGTCACAGGAGCAACTGGCCGAACTCGCCTCGGTCAGCGTCCGCACCATTCAGCGCATTGAGAAAGGCGAGCCGCCGTCGCTCGAAACCTTAAGCGCGCTCGCCGCCGTTTTTGAAACGCGTATTGAAGCGCTGACTGGCGAGCCGCTTAATGCCGCAGGCCCACTGGATGACGCCATTACGCTTGCACGCCAGCGCCTTGATGAAGAACGTCATTTTTACCGCAGCCTTACCACTGCGCTAATCGTCTGCGGCGCGCTTTTCCTGTTGAACCGTTATACCGCGCCACAAAGCCACTGGTCACTGTGGGTCATCGCTATCTGGGGAGCGTTACTGCTGATGAAGGGGATTCGCTTGTTTTTGCTGCGTGAATGGATTGCGCAATGGCAGCAGCGTCGGCTGCAAAAGTTACTGCGTAAGTAATGACGGAAGGCTCCCCAGCGAACTGAGGAGCCGTCTCGTTACGCTTTCTTGCCGGGCAGGACGGTGCTTAGCACCTGATGAGCAGTATCAGCGAGTACTTTGCCTGCTCCGCCATCGCCTTTCGCCATGGATGACATAAACCCTTTGGCCTGCGCGAAACTGATGTGCGGTGGCAGCGGGGCCACTTCCGGATCGGTTTTCACCTCCAGCACCACCGGGCGGTCAGCGGTCAGCGCTTCCTGCCACGCCGCCTGTAGCCGTTGCGGATCGTCCACATAAATGCCTTTTAGCCCAAGAGACTCGGCAAACTGCGCGTAAGGCACATCCGGAACATCCTGCGTCGCGGCGAAGCGCGGGTTGCCTTCCATGATCCGCTGTTCCCAGGTGACCTGATTCAGATCCTGATTGTTAAACACACAGACGATCAATCGGGGATCGGACCACTGCTGCCAGTATTTCTGGATAGTAATCAGCTCCGCCATATTATTCATCTGCATCGCGCCGTCGCCGACCAGCGCCACCACGGGTTTTTCCGGGAACGCGAATTTCGCGGCAATCGCATACGGCACAGCGGCGCCCATACAGGCGAGACCACCGGAAAGTGACGCCCGCTGCCCCTGTTTGATGCGGAAATCGCGCGCGAACCAGTTAGCGCAGGAGCCGGAGTCTGATGTCACGATGGCGTTATCGGGCAGCAGCGGCGACATCTCCCACACCACGCGTTGCGGGTTGACCGGGTTTGCTTTCGCCATCGCCCGCTCTTCCATTTTCTCCCACCACGCCTGCACGGAAACTGCAATCTTCTCCTGCCAGTGGCGGTCTTCTTTGCGCCTGAGCAGCGGCAGCAGCGCCTGTAAAGTACTCGCCGCGTCGCCGTGCAGATTCACTTCGGTCGGGTAACGCAGGCCAAGCATCGAGGCGTCCACATCGATTTGCACCGCCCGCGCCTGGCCTTCTTTGGGCAGGAATTCCGTCCACGGGAAGCCGGTGCCAATCATCAGGAGCGTATCGCACCCCTGCATCAGATCCCACGACGGCTCTGTGCCGAGCAGGCCGATACACCCGGTCACAAAGGGCGCATCATCCGGCAGTACATCTTTGCCGAGCAGGGCTTTGGTCACGCCCGCGCCAAGCAGATTCGCCGCCTGTACCACCTCTACTGCGGCTTCACGGGCCCCGGCGCCAATCAGGATCGCGACTTTTTTACCGTCGTTGAGAATATCCGCGGCACGCTGGAGATCGTACTCATGAGGAATGACATGCGGGCGCTGATAGCCCGGCCCGGAATGCGTAAAGCCGTGCGCGTGCTGCGGCTCCTGCCACGGTTCATCCTGCACATCTTTCGGCAGTATCAGCACCGTCACGCCATTATTCGCTTTCGCGATCCGCACGCCCCTGTCCACCAGATGGCGCAGCTGCGCGGGCGTGGCCGCCTCCTGAACAAAGCTCGCCACATCGCTAAATACGCGATCGAGATTCAGCTCCTGCTGATAGTTCGAGCCGCGCGCGGTCACTTCCGCCTGGCCCGCGATGGCGATGACCGGTACATGGTCCATGCGCGCGTCATACAGGCCGGTCAGTAAATGCGTGGCGCCCGGTCCGCCGGTCGACAGGCAAACGCCCGGCTCGCCGGTGAACTTCGCATGGGCGCAGGCCATAAACGCCGCCATCTCTTCATGGCGTACCTGGATAAATTCAATGCCGTCGCCCGCCTTGTCAGCGCGCTGTAGGGCCCCAAGCACGCCGTTAATCCCGTCGCCCGGGTAGCCATAAATGCGAGTGACGCCCCATGCTTTGAGTCGTTCTACAAAGAAGTCGCTGGTTTTTTTGGTCATTATCGTGCCTCGCGTCAGGTGAGTGTGCGCATAAGCCTGAGCTGCGCTCGAAAGGTAACCTGTTGAAGGGTAGTCCACTTCCCGTCGGTCCGCGAAAAGCGGGAGTTCTCTGAAGCCTGCTATGGTTATACGAGTCGCAAGAGAAGGAGGTTTTCCCGTGAGCAGCAAAACGTTTGATTACGAGCAGGACTTCGCCAGTATCGACTTTCGCGCGCACCCGGAACGTTATCAGGTCGGACGCGGCGAGCAGGGCGTACTGCTGGTTGAGCCTTACAAAAGTGAAATCCTCCCGTACTGGCGTTACAAAAATGAGGAGAGCGCCAACGCCTCGGCGGAAAAAATCTATCAGTTGTTCGAGGAGTATCGGAAAAAAGACGACTTTGTCGGAATGGACATGGCGCGCAAGTTTATTCAGATGGGCTACACCCGCGCCCGGCGCTACGCCAACTACAAAGGCGGTAAAAAGTACGATGAGGATCGTAACCTCAACCCGCGCGGCAACGATCCGGTGAAAGCCGCGGCGGCGACCGTTTTTAAAGGCTGGTGGGATCGTATTCGGGCAGATGAGGACTATCTGCGGCGTAAAAAAGCGCACCAGGAAAAATGGGGGTAGAGCGCCATAAAACAGCCGCTCCCTTATCCCGATTTGTTAACATAGAATTAACAAGATAAACGTTATTGCCCGCTGCTTGCCCTGACACCCCTCGTGCGTCGGGCTGGAACAAGGAGAGAAACATGACTGAAACTGCGGCCCGGACGGAGAAACCGTCTTTGACTTCCAGCGATACCCGCCGTCGGGTCTGGGCGATTGTCGGCGCGTCATCAGGCAATCTGGTGGAATGGTTCGATTTCTACGTCTACTCGTTCTGCTCGCTCTATTTCGCGCATATCTTCTTCCCCTCCGACAACAGTACAACGCAGCTGCTGCAAACGGCGGGCATCTTTGCGGCGGGCTTTCTGATGCGCCCGATCGGCGGCTGGCTGTTTGGCTATATCGCCGACAAGCACGGGCGTAAAACCTCCATGCTGATTTCGGTCTGTATGATGTGTTTCGGCTCGCTCGTTATTGCCTGTCTGCCGGGCTATGCGGTGATCGGCACCTGGGCGCCGCTTCTTTTGTTACTGGCGCGCCTGTTTCAGGGGCTGTCGGTCGGCGGCGAGTATGGCACCAGCGCGACCTATATGAGCGAAGTGGCCATCGAAGGGCGGAAGGGGTTTTATGCCTCCTTTCAGTACGTCACGCTCATCGGCGGGCAATTAATGGCGCTGCTGGTCGTGGTGCTGCTGCAACAGATCCTCCCGGATGCCGACCTGCGCGCCTGGGGCTGGCGTATTCCGTTCGCGCTTGGCGCGGTGCTGGCGATCGTGGCACTGTGGCTGCGCCGCTCGCTGGATGAAACTTCGCAGCAGGAAACGCGCGCGCTGAAAGAAGCAGGCTCGATGAAAGGACTCTGGCGCAACCGTCGGGCATTTATCATGGTGCTCGGGTTTACCGCCGCCGGTTCGCTGAGTTTTTACACCTTCACCACTTACATGCAGAAATACCTCGTCAACACGGCGGGGATGCATGCGAACACGGCGAGTATGGTGATGACCGGCGCGCTGTTCCTGTTCATGCTGTTACAGCCGCTCTTCGGCGCGCTTTCTGACCGCATTGGCCGGCGCAGCTCAATGCTCTGCTTCAGCGCGCTTGCCACGCTCTGCACCGTGCCCATTCTGATGGCCCTGCAAAATGTCACTTCGCCGCTGGCCGCTTTCGGGCTGGTAATGCTGGCGCTGCTGATTGTAAGTTTTTATACGTCCATCAGCGGCATCGTTAAGGCGGAGATGTTCCCGGCGCAGGTGCGCGCGCTCGGCGTCGGGCTCTCATATGCCGTCGCCAACGCGCTGTTTGGCGGTTCGGCGGAGTATGTGGCGTTGTCGCTTAAATCGCTCGGTTCAGAAACCGCGTTTTTCTGGTACGTTTCGGCGATGGGGGCCGTCGCGTTTGTGGTCTCACTGAAACTGCATCGTAAAGGAAAAGGCATGCGGCTTTAATGCCCTGCCATCTGCCAGACGGCGTAACCCGCGCTTGCGCCCGCCACGTCCCATGCCAGATCTTTCCAGCTCCAGCCGCTCCCTGCCGGGCGGCTGTCCCACAGCTCTTTCCCCATGCCGAGCGACACGGAAAACAGCAGCCCGAACGCGGCGGCCCTGTCTGGCGAATGGCCCTGGCGCTGCGCATACTCATTACCGGCTGCCGAAAGCAGCGCCGAACCTAAAAAATGCTGGGCTTTATCCTGACCGGACCAGCGGTCCTGCGCCATATGGCTACAGCCGCAAAGCGTTAAAACGAGGGCAAACAGCAGGGCGCGCATAGCGTTCTCCATAAAAAAGCCCTGCGTGGCAGGGCTTCGTTAAGCGACAAACGTCAGAGAATACGGCTAATCAGGCGATCGATACGGATTCGGCGCAGGCGGCGGATAAGTTTGCGCACCTTCACCGGATAATCGGCGATGCTTTGCAGGTCGCGGTAGTGTTTGACGATCGTCGTATGCGTGCGGATCGTCTCCAGCTCATGCTCGCGCTGCGCGGCGAGTTCCTGCTTCGGATCGTGGATAAGGATCGCGTTTTCCAGATCGAGACGCCAGGCGCGCGGATTCAGGTTATTGCCGGTCAGCAGCATCCACTCGTCATCCACCCACATGCCTTTCAGATGGTAGCTGTTATCGCCCTCTTTCCACAGGCGCACCACCAGTTGATCGGTGTTGACGTAATATTGCAGGCGGCTTAAGAAGCGGCGCAGGTTGATCTCGTAGAGATACGGCAGCGCGCCGATAATCTTAAACGGCTGATCTTCCGGAATGTAAAAGTCGTTCGCGGTTTTGTCGCCGACGATGATTTCCACTTTCTTGCCGTCGCGCAGAAGCGCGATGATATTGCGCACCAGCACCGCCGGCAGGTTAAAGTACGGCGTGCAGATGACCAGCTTCTCTTCGGCGCAGGGCATCAGGTGGAAAATCGCTTTATTCAGCGGGCTCGATTTGCCAAGACCCACCAGCGGCGTGACGGCCAGTTGTTCGTTATCGGCATCGCCCTGAAATTGATAGGCGGCGTCGCGCAGCGCATGGCGGAACTGGCGAATGTCGTTTTTGATTTCCGGGCTTTTCGGACGATCCGGATTATCCAGGCGGTTTACCGCCAGGCCGTTCATCAGCTGATTGCGCACCCAGTCATGCATCACGTCGGCAAGCTTCGCGTTACGGATGCAGTGGTAGCGGTCATAGCGGTATTTATCGTGCTGGTGCAGATAAACGTCGTTCAGGCTGGCGCCGCTGTACAGCACGCTGTCATCAATGATAAAGCCTTTGAAATGCAGCACGCCCAGCGCTTCGCGGGTATTCACCGGCACGCCGTACACCGGCACGCTGACACCTGGATTTTCCTGCGCCATGCGGCAGTACCAGTCGGCATTGGTGTTCGAGGCTTCAACCCCGATGCGTCCGCGCTGCGCGCGATGCCAGTCCACCAGCACGCTAATGTCCAGCTCAGGACGCTGACGTTTGGCGTCATAGAGCGCCGACATCACGCCTTTGCCGCCATCGTCCTGCTCAAGGTAGAGCGCGATAATGCAAATCCGCGTGGTCGCCGTGGCTATCTTTTCCAGCAGCGTTTTGCGGAAATCGGCAGGGGAGAAATAGAACGCGACATCATCAACTGACTGAGAAAGCTTCGGTAGTTGGGCAAGGTGTTGTTGATGTTTATTGCGTTTAAATTTTGACAACATCACAGTGCATATCTTCTCTGAAGTGGATGGTCTTCTGTGCAATGCAGACGACGGAAGCGGACGATAATATCATTACTGTCCAAAAATGTGGTCAACATTTCCAGTACCTTACTCACGAACCGGCGGGGTTGGTCAGCGCAAGACTCAGCCCGACGATGCCTTCATCCAGCTGAATATCGACGCTAAACCCAAGCTTGCGGGCCAGCGCCACCATCCCCTGATTATGCGGCATCGTGATGCCGTTGAGCCGTGAAAGCCCGTGATCGCGGGTGTAGGCGATCAGTTTTTCCAGCAGCCGACGCCCCAGCCCCAGCCCTTTTAAATCGGAGCGCACCAGCACCGCGAACTCGGCGTCGATATTATCCGGATCGGATATCGCGCGCGTCACGCCGATGATCTCCTCGCCGTCCGCCTGCTGACGGACCGCCACAAAGGCCATTTCTCGATCGTAGTCGATCTGGGTCATGTTGGCTAAATCATCATGGGTAAATTCATTGATCTCGCTAAAGTAACGGTAATAAAGATCTTCTTTCGTCACCTGCGAGATAAAGCGCTGTAGCTGCGGCTCATCTTCAGGAAGGATCGGGCGGAACAGGCAGCGCTCGCCATTTTTCAACACCACCCACTCTTCTAAACGGTGCGGGTAGGGGCGCACCGCCAGACGCGCGTCCGCGTCGCCGCTAAAAGGCGCCAGTTGCAGCGTCACGTCGAGCGCGGTGAAATCGCCGCCTGCGGCCAGCAGCGGATGAATATCCAGCCGCGCTATCTCCGGGCAATCCACCACCAGGTTGGACACCCGCACCAGCAGCTGGCTTAAGCCGGGAATATCCAGCGGACGCAGCGCGCTGCGCCCACGGATCTTGCCGCTCTTGATAGCCTGAATCACCAGATAGCGCGCCAGATTCATATTCAGCGGGGGCAGCGCCACCGCCGCTTGTTCTTCGGGGCGCCACTCCACGCCGCCTTCGCCCAGCATAATCAACGGGCCGAAGACCGGATCATGCTCCACCACCACCCGTAATTCCTGAGCGCCTGCGCGGTTCGCCATGCTCTGCACCAGCAGGCCGTGAATGCGCGCCTGCGGCCAGGTCATTTTCACCCGGTCGAGCATCGCGTCCGCCGCGCGCTGGACCTCGTGGGCGGTACGCAGATACAGCATCACGCCCTGCACCTCGGATTTATGGGGAATATCCGGCGAGCGCAGCTTCAGCGCCACCGGGTAGCCAATCTGCCCGGCGATATGCACCGCCTCGGCGCTGTCGCCGGCAATCCAGGTCGGCAGCGTTTGCAGGCCGTAGGCTTCAAGGATCGGGCGCACTTCATGGGTGTCGAGCTGCGTGACGCCCTCGGCACACGCCTGTTGTAACAGCCGGTGCGCCTGGGCGGTATCCGCCGTCAGCGTGGCGGGTAACGCCGGGGTTTCGCGCAGTTGTTTCTGGTTACGGCGATACTCGACCATATGCATAAACGCGGTGACCGCGCCTTCCGGCGTGCGGTAGGTCGGGATCCCCGCCTCGCTGAAGAGATGTCGCGCCTCCTGAGAAGAGAACTCGCCGCCCCAGTTGGTGATGAGCGTGACATATTTTCCGCGCGGGTGACGGTTGAAAAGCTCGATTAACGCGCGCGCGCATTCGCTGCCGGGCGCGGCGGCGCTGGGGGAGTGGATAACCATCAGGGCGTCAACATCGTGACTTTCCAGCAGCGCTTCGATGGCTTGCAGATAACGGGCGGGCGTCGCGTCGTCGCGCAAATCGAGCGGATTGTCGGCCTGAATGCCCTCCGGCAGCGCCTGTTGCAGGCGGGCCAGTAGCGCATCGTCCAGCGTGGCGAGTTTGCCCTGCCGCAGCCAGAGCTCGTCCAGCGCCAGTGCGGCAGGTGCCGCGCCGTTGCTGACAATCATCAGTCGCTCGCCGCGCAGCGGGCGCATATGGCTTAGCGTTTCCACCGCCGAGAAGAGTTCATGGGTGTCCTGCACGCGCAGCAGACCGGCGCGCTGGATAGCGGCGTCCCAGGCGGCGTCGAGCCCCGCATGCGTGTTCAGCAGGCGGCGCGCGCTCGGGCTGCGGCCGCTCTTGATGACCAGAATCGGCTTATTACGCGAGGCGCTGCGCGCGGCGGAGACAAAGCGTCGGGCGTCGCTCAGGTGTTCAAGATAGAGAAGAATGGCGCTGGTTTTGCTGTCGCGCGCCAGGTAATCCAGCAGTTCGTCGACGTCGATATCGAGGCTGTCGCCGAGCGCGATAAACCACGAAAACCCGAGCTGGCGCTGCTGCGCCCAGTCGAGAATGGTATTGGAGACGGCGGCAGACTGCGAAATAAACGCGAGCTTGCCTTTGCGGATCGGCACCGGCGAAAAGCTTGCGTTAAGGCCCTGCCACGGCGCCAGCAGGCCTAAGCTGTTCGGGCCGAGCAGTCGCATCTGAAAGCGCGCCGCGCAGGCGAGCAGTTCGGCGTGTTGTTCGGGCGGTGATGAGAGCACCAGGCAGGTTTTGCAGCCTTTTTCGCCGAGCGCCTCCAGCAGCGCCAGGTTGCGCTTCGCGTGGGTGCAGAGCACGGCGAGATCGGGCGTAAACGGCAGGCTTGCGACATCCGGCCAGGCCAGCACGCCGCACACCGCCTTCCAGGCGGGCGTCACCGGCAGAATCGGCCCGCTGAAACCGCCCGCCAGCAGATTGCGCATCATCAGAAAACCGGCTCTGTCAGGTTTCATCGAGGCGCCTATCACGGCGATGGATTTGGGACGTAACAGCGCTTCCAGGCCACGTTGGCTCATCATTTCCTCCGGCGTCGAAGTGACCTGATGATTTTAAACGCTTTCTGCCTGCGCTGCTGTGATGCTGCCCTGATGATGAGGTTTACCGGCGAGATAACGCTCGCGAAACAGCGCGAAGTGATCGCTCAGGCCCTGCGCCGCAGCGGTATCGCCCGCGCCGTCCAGCAGAGCAATCGCCACTTCCGCCGTGCAGTACTGGCCGTCGGCGTGCGCCTCGCGCAGCTGATATGCCGACACGCGCGTTAAATCCACCGAAATCACCGGCAGCGCGTCCAGATAAGGGCTTTTGCGAAACATCTTGCGCGCTTCGGTCCAGGTGCCGTCGAGCATAATAAACAGCGGCGGTTTGCCGGTACGCGGCGGGGCGCACAGTACCTCACGGCCCGGATCGGCATAGGAGGCTGGAAAAACCACCAGCGGCTGATAATCGGGGTTCGCGACCAGCTCAAGCAGCGCGGCAGGCGGCTCGGTGCGCGACCACTGAAACGCCTCAGTATCCGGAAGAATATCGGCGATAAGCCTGCCGGTATTGCTGGGCTTCATCGGTTCAGTGTCAAACATCACCAGACAGAAACGGCTGCGGGCCTGCTGCGGTTGCAGCGTGTCGCATAAGCAGTGGCGTAAGGGCAGCAGGCAGCGCTGACAGCGCGTAATGCGGTTGCCGCGGGCGAGAAAAGGGCGGGTGGCGCGCGCGAGGCGCTCGGCACGCAGGCGAAGAACGGCGTTTTCAGTCATTAGCGTCGACAAAAACGTCATTGTCGCAGAGGGAGAGACGGGGCACAAGATGCGCCCCGCAAGCGTTATACAGCGCCGTTGACGGCGTCATTCAGCCAGCTGTCGAACGGGGCTTTGGGCACGGCGCCGTTAAGCATATCCACCATCTGGCCCTTTTTGAACATCATAATGGTCGGGATACTGCGAATGCGGAAACGCGCGCTCAGTTCAGGCTCCGCTTCGGTGTTAATTTTCACAAAACGGATTTTGCCGCTGCGCTCTTCGGCGACATCTTCAAAGATGGGCGCAAAGCTGCGGCACGGGCCGCACCACGGTGCCCAGAAATCGACAACGACCGGCAGGTCATCTTTAAGCAGCTGATCCAGCGTTTCGCTGGTGGCGTTAATCACATCGCCGTCAAACAGCGCGTGGCCACAGCGGCCGCACTTCGCGCCGTCTTCAATACGCTCTTCATCTACGCGATTGACAGTCTGGCAGGCGGCACAAACGGTATTCATAGCTAACCTCTGGGTTGCAGGTGACAGAAACCGACGCGGAAACGCCGGCTATGTTTCGATAATGTTACGTAGTATCTGCAACAATGTTTCGTAGCTCAAACCGTTTTATCCAATGAGTACAATAGTTATTAGCTTTTGCGCGAAAGAATGGCTAAGCGTGGATACATCGGGTAATCTGCGCGCTTCGCGCAGCGCAGGTGGAGAAAAGCATGAACGACAACGACGAATTTAAAGGCAAGAGCGGCAAGGTCAAAGTGATGTATGTCCGCAGTGATGATAATACGGACAAACGCAGCTCAAACCCGCGTACCGGTAAAGGCGGCGGTCGTCCCGCTGGTGCCGGTAAACCGGAAGGCGGTCGTCGTGCTGCGCGCAATGACCGACCGGCCGACCGTGAACGCAGCCGTGACCGCGATCGCGATCGCGACCGTGATGCCTCGCCGTGGCGCACCGTATCCCGCGCGCCGGGCGCCGAAGCGCCTGCTAAGCCGGATCACGGCGGTATCAGCGGTAAAAGCTTTATCGACCCGGAAGTGCTGCGCCGTCAGCGCGCCGAAGAGACCCGCGTCTATGGCGAAAACGCCTGTCAGGCGCTGTTCCAGAGCCGCCCTGAGTCCATCGTTCGCGCCTGGTTTATCCAGAGCGTGACCCCGCGCTTTAAAGAAGCGCTGCGCTGGATGGCGGCCAACCGCAAAGCGTATCACGTCGTGGACGACGCGGAGCTGACCAAAGCGTCCGGCACCGAGCACCACGGCGGCGTCTGCTTCCTTATCAAAAAACGCAACGGCGCGAGCGTTGAGCAGTGGCTGAGTAAAGCTGGCGAAGAAGATTGCGTGCTGGCGCTGGAAGACGTGGGCAACCCGCATAACCTCGGCGCCATCGTGCGCAGCTGCGCGCACTTCGGCGTGAAAGGCGTGGTGGTGCAGGATGCCTCGCTGCTGGAGTCCGGCGCGGCGGTACGTACCGCAGAAGGCGGCGCAGAGCATGTCGAGCCGATTACCGGCGACAGCTTCGGCGACGCGCTGGCGCAGTTCCGCGCGGCCGGTTACGCCATCGTGACCACCTCCAGCCATAAAGGCACGCCGCTCTTTAAAGCGACGCTGCCGAAGAAAATGGTGCTGGTGCTGGGCCAGGAACGCGAAGGGATTTCTGAAGCGACGCTTGCGAACGCGGATTTAAGCCTGTCTATCGACGGCACCGGCAACGTGGAAAGCCTGAACGTCTCCGTGGCGACCGGGGTTCTGCTCGCCGAGTGGTGGCGTCAGAATAAAGCGTAATAAAAACGCCAGCGTGAGGCTGGCGTGATGAACAGCGAAAACCTCCTGCGGGAGGTTTTTTATTGGGCGTTTTCCGGCACGACCGGCGTCCAGTCGATGGGGGCCTCGCCGCGGCTTTCCAGATACTGATTGGTTTTTACGAAATGGCCGCAGCCGAAAAAGCCGCGGTGCGCCGAGAGCGGCGACGGGTGCGGCGCCTGCAACACATAATGGCGGTCGCGGTCGATAATCGCGCCTTTTTTCTGCGCGTGAGAGCCCCACAGCAGAAACACCACGCCTTCACGATGCTCGTTAATCAGCGAAATGACTTTATCGGTGAACGTCTCCCAGCCGAGATTCGCATGCGAATGCGCTTTGCCCGCCTGCACGGTCAGCACGGTATTGAGCAGCATGACGCCCTGGCGCGCCCAGCTCTCCAGATATCCGTGGGCAGGGCGGGTAAAGCCGGGTATCGACTGCTCCAGCTCTTTATACATATTGACCAGCGAAGGCGGCGGCGCGATGCCCGGACGCACCGAGAACGCGAGGCCATGCGCCTGGCCTGGCCCGTGGTACGGGTCCTGCCCCAGGATCACCACTTTCACATCGCCAAGTTCGGTAAAGCGAAAGGCGTTGAACACATCCTTCTGCGGCGGGTAAATGGTGACGCCCGCGTCGCGCTCGGCGGCGACGGTGGTCAGGATCTTCTGGAAGTACGGCTTTTCTTTTTCGTCGGCCAGCACGTCGTGCCAGGTGAGTTTATCTGTCATCTCGCTCTCCTGCGATTTTCTGTGTCCTAAGCTTAACGCCTTATATCCGAAGAACAAAACCATGTGGCACCGCGTGCGGATTTTCAAAACTTCACCGCGGCAGTCGGGCGCGTAAGTTGATGTAAAACAATTCCTTTGTGACATACCCTTACTTGGTGAGTGGTTTATTTTGATTTAAATCAAAGAATCACCGCCCTTTGGTGGTATATAAAACAATAAGACAACAATGGTTTTACCAATTAGCCAGCCGCCTGACCACTCACCCGCTGGCTTACTGCATCAAACAAGCCCACAGGGAGGCAATCAATGATTACTGGTATCCAGATTACTAAAGCTGCTAATGACGAACTGCTGAATTCTTTCTGGCTGCTCGATAACGAAAAAGGCGAAGCGCGCTGCGTTTGCGCCAAAGCGGGTTTTAATGAAGATGACATCGTCCCGGTAAGCCAGCTCGGCCAGTTCGAATACCGTGAAATTCCGATGGAAATCAAACCGGAAGTCCGCGTGGAAGGCGGTCAGCATCTGAACGTGAACGTGCTGCGTCGCGAAACGCTGGAAGATGCCGTTAAGCATCCGGAAAAATATCCGCAGCTGACCATTCGTGTTTCCGGCTATGCGGTGCGCTTTAACTCGCTGACGCCTGAGCAGCAGCGCGACGTTATCGCCCGTACCTTTACCGAAAGCCTGTAATTTCAGGCGCAGGGCAACCGGCGGCGTGCCGCCGGTTCAAATAAAAACCGCCAGCATCTGCTGGCGGTTTTTTTATGACTCGGCGCTGTCGGAAGACGGTGCCGGGTTGCTGCTCGGCTTGCGGCGCTTGCCGATATTTTTCGTGTCGCGGTGACGTTTTTTCACGCGCGGCTTCTCTTTTTCTTTCTCTTTCTTTTTCTCTTCGCGTTTGGCGAGCGCTTTTTTCGATGGCTTGCCGGTGAGTTTTTCACTCGGCGCGCGCGTGGTCGGGCGCAGCTCGTCAATGACGCGGGCTTTCAGCGGCTCGTTCAGGTAGCGGCCCACTTTACCCAGCAGCAGGTGGTCATGCGCTTCGACCAGCGAAATCGCGGTGCCTTTACGTCCGGCGCGGGCGGTACGGCCAATGCGGTGCAGATAGGTATCGGCGGTGCGCGGCATGTCGAAGTTAATCACGTGGCTGACATCCGGGATATCAATACCGCGCGCGGCGACGTCGGTCGCGATAAGCACGTTAACGCGGCCATCGGTCAGGCGTTTGATCGCTTCGTTACGCTTCACCTGCACCATTTCGCCTTCGAGATAGCAGTTGTTGATGCCCGCTTCGCGCAGCCAGTTCGCCAGCTCATGCACGCGATCGCGCTTACGCACAAACACGATAGAACGGGTGGCTTCCGGTTGTTTCAGCAGATGCACCAGCAGCGCGGTTTTATGTTCGATGTTATCGGCGCGGTAGTACCACTGGTGGATTTTTTTACGCTCGCGGGTGGACGGCGTGGCGGACACTTCCACCGGCTCTTCCAGCAGGCGTTCGGCGAAGTCTTTAATCGCGTCGCCTTCAAGCGTGGCGGAGAACAGCATGGTCTGCTTGCGCCAGCGGGTTTCTCCCGCAATGGTTTCGATATCCTGCGCAAAGCCCATATCCAGCATACGGTCGGCTTCGTCAAGGATCAGCGTTTCCACGGCGCGGCAGTCGAAGTTTTCTTCTTTAATATACTGCAGCAGGCGGCCGGTGGTCGCGACTACGATATCCTGGTTTTCGCTGAAGACTTCCGCGTGGTTCATATACGCCACACCGCCGGTAATGGTGGCGATATCCAGATGCGTGTGTTTTGCCAGTTCACGCGCCTGCTCGGCAACCTGCATCGCAAGCTCGCGGGTCGGCGTCAGGATGAGAATACGCGGCGGCCCCGATTTTTTGCGAGGGAAGTCGAGCAGATGCTGCAACGCCGGCAACAGATAAGCTGCCGTTTTACCGGTGCCTGTCGGCGCAGAACCGAGCACATCACGCCCGTCGAGCGCAGGCGGAATGGCGGCCGCCTGGATAGCGGTCGGGCGGGTGAAGCCTTTATCCTGGAGCGCATCCAGAAGGCTTTCATCAAGTTCAAGTTCGGAAAAAGTGGTTACAGTCATTTTCTACCTCAGTGTGGGGCGCAGATTATAGACGTTCAGCGCCCAATGTTCATCCCTTTCCCGGCTTCTCCTTTTCCCCGGCGACGCTTTCGCCTATGCTACAGCGGTTTTGTTATCAGGTCCTCATGATGTCTCAGCCAAAAACACCGCTACGCCGCAACGGCTTTACCTTCAAGCAATTTTTTGTCGCCCACGACCGCTGCGCCATGAAAGTGGGCACCGACGGCATTCTGCTGGGCGCGTGGGCGCCGGTCGCGAAAGCGCAGCGGGTGCTGGATATCGGCACCGGCAGCGGTTTACTGACGCTGATGCTGGCGCAGCGCACGCCCGATGCGGTGACGCTCGATGCGGTGGAGCTCGACCCGGAGGCAGCGGCGCAGGCGCGCGAAAACGCCGATGCGTCGCCGTGGGCCACGCGCATTACGGTACACTGCGCCGATATTCAGACCTGGACGCAGCAGCAGACGCAGCGTTACGACCTTATCGTCAGCAACCCGCCTTATTATGACAAAGGCGTCGCCTGTGCGACGCCCGCCCGGGAACAGGCGCGCTACACCACGACGCTCGACCACGGCGCGCTGCTCGCCTGCGCGGCGCAGCTTATTACCGAAGAGGGGTTTTTCTGCGTGGTCTTACCGGAAAGCAGCGGCGAGGCGTTCAGCCGTCAGGCGACGGAGCAAGGGTGGCATTTGCGTTTGCGCACGGATGTCGCGGAGAACGAAGGAAAACTGCCGCACCGGGTTCTGCTGGCGTTTTCGCCCGCGCCCGGCGAGTGCTTTAGCGATGATGTGCTGATCCGCGGGCCGGATCAGCTCTATTCACAGGCCTACTGCGCGCTGACGCAAGCCTTCTATTTATTTATGTGAACCAGCGGCGAGAGCACGGAAGGGCCGGAATCCGGCAGCGCTTGCGGGTAATCAAGCGTGTAGTGCAGACCGCGGCTCTCTTTACGCATCATGGCGCAGCGCACGATAAGCTCCGCCACCTGCACCAGGTTACGCAGCTCCAGCAGGTTGTTGGAGACGCGGAAGTTGGCGTAATACTCTTCAATCTCCTGCTGCAACATCGTGATGCGCCGCAGCGCGCGCTCAAGCCGCTTGGTGGTGCGCACGATACCCACGTAATCCCACATAAAGAGCCGCAGCTCGTGCCAGTTATGCTGTAGCACCACCAGTTCGTCGGGATGTTCGACGCGGCTTTCGTCCCAGTCGGGCAGGGTTTTCACGTCGCGCGCGTAGGGCAGACGCAGCCGGATATCTTCGGCTGCCGACCAGCCGTAAACCAGGCACTCCAGCAGGGAATTCGAGGCCATGCGGTTCGCGCCGTGCAGCCCGGTGTAGGTCACCTCGCCAATGGCGTAGAGACCGTCCACATCGGTGCGCCCGTGCTCATCCACCATGACGCCGCCGCAGGTGTAGTGCGCGGCAGGAACGATCGGCACCGGCTCTTTTGTCAGATCAATGCCAAGCCCCAGCAGCTTTTCATAGATGGTTGGGAAATGCTGGCGGACGAACGCTTCCGGCTTGTGGCTGATGTCCAGATACATGCAGTCGGCGCCGAGACGTTTCATTTCGTGATCGATAGCGCGCGCCACGATATCGCGCGGCGCGAGCTCGGCGCGTTCGTCAAACTCGGGCATAAAGCGGCTGCCGTCAGGGCGTTTTAAATACGCGCCTTCGCCGCGCAGCGCTTCCGTCAGGAGGAAATTGCGCGCCTGGGGATGAAACAGGGCTGTCGGGTGGAACTGGTTAAATTCGAGGTTGGCGACGCGACACCCCGCGCGCCAGGCCATCGCGATGCCGTCGCCCGAGGCGATATCCGGGTTAGTGGTGTACTGATAGACCTTCGACGCGCCGCCGGTCGCCAGCACGACAGCTTTCGCGCGGCAGGTTTCGACGGCTTCTTTATTACGGTTCCAGACCCATGCGCCGACCACGCGACGGGTGCCCGGCAGGCCGATTTTATCCGAGATAATTAAATCGACGGCGTTGTGACGCTCAAGAATGCGGATGTTAGGGTGGCTTAGCGCTTTGTCCATCAGCGTCGTGGCGACAGCCTTGCCGGTGGCGTCCGCGGCGTGGAGAATGCGGCGGTGGCTGTGGCCGCCTTCACGGGTGAGGTGATAGCTCTCCTCCCCATTGGACTGTACTTCAGTGTCAAAGAGCACGCCCTGATCGATAAGCCACTGCACGCAGTGGCGCGCGTTGCCTGCGACAAACTCTACGGCGTCGCGATCGCAAATCCCGGCCCCCGCGATTAGCGTGTCCTCAACGTGCGAGGCGATGCTGTCGGTTTCGTCGAAAACCGCGGCGATGCCGCCCTGCGCATAAAAGGTAGAGCCTTCGCTCAGCGGGCCTTTACTCAATACCATCACCTGGCTGTGTTCCGCCAGACGCAGCGCCAGAGAAAGGCCAGCGGCGCCGCTACCTACAATCAGCACATCACAGTGAAGCTCAGTTGTCGTTTTCATCGCGGGTGTTTAATTTACTAAACAATGTTTGGCCAGCATAGCATCAGAATGCGAAATCAAACACGCTTTTTTTAATCTGCGTTGTAACGACTAAACACGCGTGCGACATTCTGCCTTACCGCCTGCGGGCATAAAGAAAACGCTGCGTAATGCCGCGCATCCCGGAGATTTAAAGATGAAAAAAGGGCGGGCTTGCGTTACCCTGCAAGCGGCCTGTGTAACAAAATACTGTTATTACAGGCTTCATTCGGATTGTGAACATATAATGAGTAGAACCGGCGTTCGCAATTGCTGCACAAAAACAAAGGCGTAACGGAACTTTCCGGGTGACCGGCGCTCTAAGCTTCTGCTTGCTCACAGTGCAGAGTTCGGGTGGCATTTCGATTACGCGTGGAAATTCAGGTTTGGGGAGACATTACCTCGGATGAGCGAGCAGTTAACGGATCAGGTCCTTGTCGAACGGGTCCAGAAGGGAGATCAGAAAGCCTTTAATTTACTGGTCATTCGTTACCAGCATAAGGTCGCGAATCTGGTGTCCCGCTATGTCCCCTCCGGCGACGTCTCTGATGTTGTTCAGGAATCTTTTGTTAAAGCCTGGCGCGCGTTTGATTCTTTTCGCGGCGACAGCGCCTTTTATACCTGGCTCTACCGTATCGCCGTTAATACGGCAAAAAACTATTTAGTCGCTCAGGGCCGTCGGCCGCCTTCCAGTGACATTGACGCCAACGAGGCGGAAAACTTCGAAAGCGGCGGCGCGCTGAAAGAAATTTCGAACCCAGAGAACTTAATGTTGTCTGAGGAACTGAGACAGATCGTATTCCGTACCATCGAGTCACTCCCGGAAGATTTACGCATGGCAATTACGTTGCGGGAGCTGGATGGCATGAGCT
>Ga0157365_10000446_pt1 | contig 18053 bp, 24 predicted proteins | sample AttsexASBM3_FD_111478 | JGI IMG/M metagenome (GOLD analysis project Ga0157365, IMG submission 111478) | Fungus gardens microbial communities from leaf cutter ant in Ribeirão Preto, State of São Paulo, Brazil - Atta sexdens ASBM3 | ecosystem: Host-associated > Fungi > Mycelium > Unclassified ... | reverse complement strand
GAAACTACTTTTGTGCCTTCCATGCATCAAATTCGGCCTTGACCTAAAAATAAATGATTTTCATCTCCTATCGTTGGTAGAACACATTAATTTACCTGATTGAAGAACAGTTTATCAGCGATGACTTTGAATCCAACCAGTGCCAAAGCTTTGGTGACGGTTATTGTTTCTTGATGAGCTTCAAGCGTAGCAGCGGCTTGTGCAAAAGCTGGGGTGTGATTGCCTCCTTTTGTTGGAATGACTGTATGCGTGTGTTATACATGAGAAGTTTTGTGAATTTATCAATGAATGTAAGATATATATATATATTTAGAAAAAACAACTCACCGAATGCTGGATGGATTGCTGGCAGTGCTTAAAAAGAAAACAATGTCCTATCAAGAACAAAAGGTGAATAAATTCGGGTTTAGCTCACCATAAGTGACGTTTCCCTGCCAGATAGTTAGCTGTTATATAGAGTATATATTGATTCATTCTTTGAACTTACGAAATCTGTAGAAGCAGCGGTATCATCTGTATTGCTCGATATGCCATATCGCGAGCCAACAATGTTGGCAAACTCGCGTGCTGTTTATCATTGAGAAAGGTTCTGTATAGAAGGGAAAAACAAACCGAGGGCTTGGTTTTGGTGTAAATCGTAGTATGAAGGTTCTGTTTGTAATGACATCTTGCAGGATGTCGCTAACGCAGCAGCTCTGAAATAGATGAATGAATGAGGAGGTGAATGAATGAGCCGAAGCAAGGAAATCTCACTCGAGGCATTTTTTAACTCTCTCAACGAAAGCTAAGAGTTCCTGAGATGTCGGGGCACGTACGTACCACCGCATTCGAGCGTAATCTGGTATGACTGGAGGGGTACTATTCTCGAATCGACAATACCAATCTCAAAAGGGAATGAAACTCAACTGTTTGGAGACCAGTTCTCGTTGCCTTGGATTATTCCATGGACGCGATGGGTCGGTTTCATTTGTTGACGTAGGGCAGATATGTTGGAGTAGGCGAGGAACGCGGCATCCTGTGCGTTTGTCCCTTCCCTGATTCATTGGATGGGATCAGAGAGTAACAAAAGAAATAAGTTGACTTACCATGGAGCTGCTCCTGCGTGTGCGCTAGAGAGAACGGTTGTGGTGGTTACCCGCTTGGATAGTGACTGGAATCATTACCTATGACCAAAGTATTCAACTTGGATAGTTTGTAAAGCTGTCGATGACCCGATGCTGGTGGAATGAAGTTGACCAGCTGCTGGATGACACCTGTGGAGATAGATGACAAGGGTTATAAGTAGAATAAGAGGCAAGGTCGTACATGATGCAAGCATCCATGTCCTTGTAACCACCTCTGTTGAGCAGTATGATTTTTCCACCACCTCCCTCTTCGGCTAATACGGGGTGATTGAGGAGAGATGGGAAAAAGGAGGGTAAAGCGGACCTGGTGTTCCCAAGAGGACAACTTTGCCTGGTATATTGTGTGTTTCCAGAGCGGCTTTAAGAGCCAAGGCGACACCTACGCCGCTTATAGCAATGAGGTTGTGACCACAAGCATGGCCCATGCCCTGAAGAGCGTCCATCTCAGCATTGACACCGATTGTCCTGCCTCCTTTGAGATGCTGAAACTCTGCACGCCAGGCTGTTTCAAGGCCGAGATAGTGAGGGGTTACGCGGAAACCGTGGGACTGCATGAAAGAGGTGAGGAGATGATGGGCGTAGATTTCATGGAACATGAGTTCTGGGTGCTCTAAGGAGGATCAGCCGAAGACAGAGACATAGAAGAGAGTATTTGTACACACCATGGATGGAAAGGCTGAGCCTGCGGAGAGCAGGGCTGCAGGCGTCGAGGGTGGCCTCAATTGTGGCCAACACATCACCAGTGTTGTTGTCAGAGTTCTCAGAGTACAATGGAGGCGCATCATCATAGCAGTGCTTGCTGCCTTTGTGGCGTAGAAATAAAACACCAAAGCAGCCTGGAAGGAACATAATGCTGCATCCAAGGGTAGTCAGAATCCCAGCGATTAGAACCGGCTATCACGGGAGCGGCAAAAAAAGGGCCTGACCGGGAATTGAACCCGGGACCTCCTCGAATTTAGACCTTGAAAGGCCCGGTAACCCCGAACGAGGAATCATACTACTAGACCATCAGGCCAACAATCAATATTGGATCTCCGTATTATATCATCAGTGTTGGTAGAATCAGCACATCACTGCGCGCCCAACAGAACAGGACTAGTCTAATGGCACCGAATGCCCAAACATCGACCGCAAGGCTCGATTCCATCTTTACTGGTCTCAAGAGTCGTAATCTCGACACCCGAGTACAGTATGCACAAGAGTTGCGTCGTTTTGTAAGCTCCGCAGTCACTATTTCCTGTCCCTCCATAGCTTTGAAAATGCATAGGTATCAACGGAAATCGCTGATATGTCCTCTGATGCCTCCGCTAAAATATGGGACGAGGCTATCAACAAACGACTCTTTGAATTGACACACAGTCCTCACTCCGCAGAGGCTTTCGGTGGCCTCATAGCTATAGGTACGCGTGCACCAAGCCGTCGATGTCTCGTACCAAGTCTTTCTCATAGATTATCTTCTTGGCCTCGAGTCTGACGAGACCATTGAAGCAAAGCGCAACCTCTTTCGATTTTATAATTATGTCAAGCATCTACTTCCAAACCACGAGGTGGGCTTGATGCTCGCGGCTTCAAAGACCCTTGGTCAAATAGCAGAAATCGGGGGAGCGGCATTCGGAGAACGTTTCATGGATTACGAAGTACAAGCAGCTATCGACTTGATACAGCCTGATAAACACGAATCCCCCCGCCATGCCGGCGTCCTTATTCTCAAGGAGCTGGCTCGTAGCAGTCCAACATATTTCCATCCACACATCAGTGTTGTATTCGACAACATTCTCATTCCCTTGCGTGATCCCCGGGTACACATCCGGGAAGGTGGCTCAGAGTTATTGGCTGCTTGTCTCGAAATCATCACAACTAGAGAGCGTCAAGCTACAAGTCCCTATCTACTCAAGATACTCCAGGATGCTCAGCAAGGTCTGAAGAGTAACTCGATGGACGTCGTTCATGGTTCCTTGTTGACGTTCCGAGAGCTTCTGCTTCATGCTGGGATGGTGAGTCCTTCGTCTAACTAGGACAAAACTGATACCATGTTCCTAGTTTATGCGAGAAAATTATCTAGATATCGCCGATCAAGTTCTTCGCTTCAAGTCGCACAAGGATCCTTTGATTCGGAAGATGGTCATCACCATGATTCCTTCGCTTGCTGCATACGACACGCAAACATTCACAGAACACTTCCTTCACAAAGCAATGGGCCATCTTTTGACGCAGCTGGAAAAGACACAGGAACGGAATTATGGTGCCACTGACTGTATGAGAAATGTTGGCGTTAACTGATAAAATATGCGTCGCAGCTTTCATCGCCATTGGACACACAGCCAATGCTGTAGGAAGTGACATGAAGCCTTTCCTCGATTCTATCATGGTACAGATAAAGATTGGTCTACAGGGCAGAGGGTGCGTCCGATAAGGTATCAAATCAACTTGAATTCACAACGAACGCTACAGCCGGAAAAACGCCCTTCCCGAAGAACCCCTTTTTCAATGTATAGGGATGCTAGCAGCTGCGGTTGGACCAAATCTCACCAAACTCCTGCATGATCAGCTTGACCTCATGATGAGTTTTGGTCTAAGCGAACCCCTTAAGAGTGCTCTTGTGATCATTGCCAGACATATTCCGCCACTACTGAAAACTATACAAGGTGCATATCGTTCTTGAATGGAAGATGAACATTTTGTTCACGATTGAATAAGATCGACTATTGGACCTCCTTTCCCAGGTTTTGAGTGGCCAGTGCTACAAGCCGCTTGGTGGGCCTCCTTCGGTTGGTAGACCTGATACCACAAACGTTGTTACGAGTGTTGCTATAGCACAAGTGAGTTTCAGGTTGTTAAGCGAAATCAATCTCTGTACCAATTGATCCATTACAAAAGTTCAATGAAAAGAACCCTGAACTCCTTTCACTAGCACTCACTACGCTAGGTTCATTTGATTTCAGTGGTCAGTTTCATCATCTTCCAACATTTACCGCCAGCCTACCTCTTCCTCTTCAGGTCATGTTTTGAATGAATTTGTTCGTAACTGTGCAGTACCCTATCTTGAAGATGACCATGCAGATGTCAGAAGAGCTGCTGCTACAACCTGTTGTCGACTTTTCGTTCGCGATCCCATCTGCTATCAGTCAAGTAGTCATGCTATCGAGATCATCAGCGAGGTTCTGGACAAGCTTCTCACTGTTGGCATCGCTGATCCTGGTGACTATTCCCTCCCTTGGATATCGTATGCCTTGACTGATTTCCCCCCCATAGATGCAGGTATCAGGCAGACGGTGCTCGCCTCCTTACATGAGAAGTTTGACAAGCATCTTGCACAAGCTGAGAACGTTCGATCTGTTTTCATCGCTCTCAATGATGAAGTTTTTGAGAATCGCGTCACTGCTGTCAACCTCATTGGACGACTCGCAAGACACAACCCTGCTTATGTGATGCCATCGCTACGGAAAGCATTGATTCAGCTCCTCACAGAACTCGAGTACTCGACAGTTGTGTAGGTGTCTTTTGCTCCTCTCTTGTTGTCTCATACTTATAAGCTTGTCCCAGGCGGAGTCGCGAAGAATGCACGCGTCTGTTGACTTTGCTCGTGAGCTCTACTCAACGGCTCATCAAGCCTTATGCATTGCCCATGCTTCGTGTGTTGTTGCTTAAGGCCAATGACGTTAATCCATCTGTTGTCGCCAATGTCCTCATGTGCGTTGGAGAGCTAGTGTGCATATCTGGGGAAGATGCAATTCCTTATGTTTCTGAACTCTTGAAGGTTATTATAGAAAGGCTTTCAGATGCGTCAGTCGGCAAGAGGGATGCTGCATTGCATGCTCTGGGACAAGTCTGCTCTAGTACGGGCCATGTCATCGCGCCTTTGATTGACTATCCTCAGCTTGTACCCTTACTTTCAAGGATTCTCAGAATGGAGGCTACCAAGAATGTGCGTCGAGAGGTTGTGAGAGTGCTTGGTATCCTTGGGGCGCTGGATCCGTACAGGCGAAAGGTTTGCTTCAGTCTTTTCCAAGGGTTCTTCTGTGAATTAATTTTGCATTGGTTTAGAGTCGGCCAGATGATGATGCCGTCGGTGAAAAGGCAGTCGCGGCTGTTAATCAAGTCCCAATTGCCCAGTACAATGCAGTGTCTGGAGCTGATGATTATTTTCAGACTGTCGTCATCAATTCGCTTTTAGTGATATTGAAAGACCAAGCTTTGAGTAGCCATCACCACACCGTGATAGAGGCAGTAATGTCTATATTTAAGACTCAAGGGTTGAAATGCGTCACTTTCCTTCCACAGGTCTGTTTGCCAAACTTTGACTGCATCTGAATGACGAATGCATCTTTGCATCTAGATCATCCCTGCCTTTGCTACTGTTACTCGCACATCCGTAGCGAGGTTACAAGAGTTTCATCTCCAACAGCTTGCGATCCTTGTCAGTATCATTAAGCAGCATGTTCGTAACTATATGCCCGACATATTTGCCCTGATAACGGAGCTCTGGGAGAACGTTGCTCTCCAGCTTCCTATTGTTGCTCTAATTGAAGCTCTTGGTAGAGCACTCGATGCCGAATTCAAGCCCTTTCTCCCCACCATTCTCCCCCTCATTCTGAAGGTGTTTGAAGGTGGACCGCCAGATGATAAGCGGAGCGCCGTTCAAATCAAGGTTTTCGATGCATTCATGACTTTTGGTTCAAATATAGAGGAATATCTTCATTTGGTGATACCTATAATCGTGAAGGCATATGAACGTGACGGCACTATTCAATTGCGGAAGAAGGCCATCCAGGCGATCCACGGATTGTCACGACGGGTCAACTTCTCTGATCATGCCTCTCGCATCATACATCCCTTGGTCCGAGTGCTGGATAACTCAAATACGGAACTCCGCCAGTCGGTGATGGAAACATTGTGTGCCTTGATGATGCAGCTGGGAGCCGATTTTGCTATCTTTGTTCCAACTGTCAACAAGGTATACATTGTTGACGAGTCACGGTTTTGATGCAACTCATGTGCTAGCAGAGCATTGTGCGGAACAAGGTTGCCCCTCATCCTGTGTACGAGAACATGATCAGCAAGCTGTTGAATGGTGAACGTTTACCACAAGATATGGCATTGCAAGATTCCCTGTATGTTCATGGTTGGATCAGTATCTTCTCGATTGCTGATGTACTCCAGAGAACCGAATAAGACTCCTGAATTTTCTGCTCCTGCAGAGGCTACGAAAATGGCCGTCAATCAACAACACTTGAAACAAGCTTGGGACATATCTCAGATTGCTACGAAAGAAGAATGGTTTGAGTGGATCCATCGGATGAGCGTAGAGTTTATGAAAGAATCACCATCTCATGCCCTGCGAGCATGTATGAGTTTAGTTGACATTCACCCCCCCCTTGCCAAGGAGCTATTCAATGCGGCGTTCTTGTCGTGTTGGAGCGAGCTGTATGACCAATATCAGGTAAGCTAAACTATAATTCTTTGGTGGTGGTGGCGGCGGTTAGCGTTGAACTGTTTTTGTTTCTTGTCTTCCTCTTCTAGGAAGATCTAGTCCGATCGATCGAGTTTGCCATCACATCCAACAATACGCCATCTGAGTTGATTCATCGACTTCTCAACCTGGCTGAATTTATGGAACATGAAGAAAAGCCGCTACCGATAGAACATCGGACTCTTGGTGAGTATGCAATGAAATACATGGCGTATGCGAAGGCCCTCCACTACAAGGAGCTCGAGTATTTCTCCGAAGCCTCTCCTGCTGTCGTTGAGTCCCTTATTTCCATCAATACTCGATTGCAGCAACATGATGCTGCTTGGGGAACTTTGATAAGTGCTCGAGAGCAATACAATGTGACCAAGCATGAAGAGTGGTATGAAAGGTTGGGTCGTTGGCAAGAGGCCCTTCAAGCGTACGAATCGGCGGCGGATAAGGACCCTACTGATCTTGAAGTTCAATATGGCCGTATGAAATGTCTACACGCGCTTGGTGAATGGGACCAGCTGGCGACGCGTGTTGGAGAACATTGGGCGACTGCTTCACATGAAGATCGCAGGGAGATTGCACCAATGGCGGCTGCTGCCGCTTGGTCACTCAATGAATGGGATTCTATGGAGGATTACATCAACACGATGAAGCCGGAGTCATCGGACAGAGCGTTCTATCGTGCCATCCTCTTCGTTCAGCAAAACCAGTTCCCTAAAGCACTCGGACAAATTGCAAAAGCTCGTGATTTACTGGAACCTGAATTAAGTTCCTTCGTTGGAGATAATTATGGTCGTTTGTATGGGTGAGTCTTTGTCATATTGAACTTGACAGATGGGCGTCTGAAACGATTTTTTGAATCTAGAGTCATGGTTCGTGCACAAATGTTGTCGGAATTGGAAGAGATCATTGCATACAAACAATATGCTGATCAACCTGAACGTCAGATGACCATCCGAAAAACGTGGTTGAAGCGGTGTGCTTCTTGTTTATATAAATATGATTTTTATCTCTGAAAAAGAAAGCCAGGTTACAAGGTTGTCAACCTGATGTCGAGGTCTGGCAAAGGATTTTGCAAGTCCGCACCCTGGTTTTGAACCCTGAAGATGACCCTGTTATGTGGATCAAGTTCGCCAATTTGTGTCGCAAAAATGACCGCATGGCTCTCGCTGAGAAGACCATCAATTCTCTTTTATCACCAGAAAAGGTGAGTAAAATTTGTTCAGCGCGGACGTTCGGCTGTTAAGGGCAGTGGGATGTCAGTATCGGCTTCATGAACATCATGGGAAAGCAACTCCAAATGTTGTCTATGCACAGTTGAAGTACATGTGGGCTCGACCTGACTCCAAAGAGAAAACTCTTGAGTTCCTTCGCACTTTCTCTACCCAACTTGCGCACGACTTACAGCAAGAAACCGATGACAGTCCCCATCATAGGATTGGAAGCAGTGCTTCTAGATCGAAGTTGACAGAGCTATCGAAATTACTCGCTCGATGTTACCTTAAGCAGGGCCAATGGCAGGCTCAACTCAATGATTCTTGGAGCTCCGTGAGCAAGAAAAAGTTTTTCTTTCTTTTTTTTGAGTGGTCTGACCGATTCTACAGAGAAATACAGAAGATATTCTACATTCCTACTTCCTCGCCACTCATTACGATCCTCAATGGTACAAAGCCTGGCACACCTGGGCACTCGCCAATTTTGAAGTCATTGGTGAATTAGAGAGTCAGGCCGAGGGACGTGTCAATGATATACCCGGTGATGGGATTGCCGCACATGTTGTTCAGGCTATTGAAGGTTTGCTTTGTTTTCCTCCTACTATTGCCGGTCTCATGTTCGTCCAGGATTCTTCCGCTCTATTGCTTTGACTAATGTCAATGCCCTTCAAGATACGCTCCGACTTTTAACCTTGTGGTTCAAATTCGGTGCTCATGATGTCGTCAGTAATGCAATGGCCAATGGTTTCTCGAGTGTAGACGTCGATACATGGTTGGAAGTTATCCCTCAAGCAGGTGACGCGTGATTCGAACCGGAATATTCACTTATATCTCTTCAGATCATTGCGCGAATCCAATCACCACACCTGAATGTTAGACGCAATATCGGCAATCTCCTCACAGATGTTGGGAAGGCCCATCCGCAAGCTTTAATTTATCCTTTGACTGTAGCCTCGAAATCTTCAAGTATTGCGCGAAAAAATGCTGCGCTCGGCATTATGGAGCGGATGCGGGAACATAGTCCAATAATCGTAACTCAGGTACTTATATTCAACCTATTTGAAATCATCTCATTTCTGCTTAGGCTCAAGTAGTCAGCCAAGAACTCTTCCGAGTTGCAATATTATGGCATGAGTTGTGGCATGAGGGACTGGAAGAAGCTTCGCGGCTTTACTTCACGGAAAAGAATCCGGATGGAATGATAGCCGCCTTGGAACCCCTACATGATCTATTGGAAAAGGCAAGATACTTTTATGTTTTTATAGCTCAGTTTAATTACGATTCATTTAGGGTCCTGAAACTGCCCGCGAGACTTCGTTTGCTCAAGCTTTTGGCAGGGAACTGCATGAAGCTCGTGAAGCTTGTCGTCGGTTTAGGATTTATGGCGAAACTGCCGAGCTGGATAGAGCATGGGATATTTACTATGGAGTTTGTGTTTCAAATGACTCATGCACTGAACTTCGCTGACAAACAGTGTGCGCTAGGTATTCAAGCGTGTCGAAAAGCAATTACCACAACTTACCACTCTGGACCTTCAATACGTGTCACCACATCTTTTGAAGGCTCGGGATCTGGAGCTTGCAGTCCCTGGAACTTATCAAAGTGGCAGGCCTATCATCAGGATTCAAAGTTTTGCCATAAAGTTAACGGTGATTGCGTCCAAGCAAAGACCTAGACGACTGTCCCTGAAGGGCGATGACGGTCGTGACTATCAATACGTCCTCAAGGGTCACGAAGATCTACGTCAGGATGAACGAGTGATGCAGTTATTTAGTTTGGTCAACACGTTACTCTCCGTTGATACCGACAGTTTCAAAAGACGATTACATATTCAACGATACCCTGTGATACCACTCGCTCCCAACGCCGGTTTGCTGGGCTGGGTGCAAGACAGTGATACCCTACACGTACTCATCCGAGATTACCGTGACTCCAGAAAAGTTCTACTTAATATCGAATATCGACTCATGCTTCAGGTGCGTATGACTCTAGAGAGGAAGGACGGTCCCCGATTTCAGTTAACCACATCGTAGATGGCTCCTGATTATGAAAACCTCACATTGTTGCAGAAGGTCGAAGTCTTCGAATACGCCTTGGAGAACACTACCGGTCAAGACTTGTACCGCGTGTTGTGGCTGAAGAGTACCAATTCGGAGCATTGGTTGGAGCGTCGAGCAACTTACACTCGATCGCTCGCTGTCAACAGCATGGTTGGACACATTCTTGGTTTGGGGGACCGACATCCTTCCAATATAATGCTGGAGCGAAGCACTGGGAAGGTCGTTCATATTGACTTTGGTGACTGCTTCGAAGTGGCCATGCACCGTGAAAAGTTCCCTGAGAAGGTACCATTCCGACTGACGAGGATGCTGACTCACGCCATGGAGGTGCGTGCCATAATTAATAGTTGATGTCATTTGCCACTTACTCTCGGATGCAGGTCAGCGGTATCGAAGGTAGTTTCAGAAATACATGTGAAATTACCATGACTGTCCTTCGCGACAACAAGGAATCTTTGATGGCAGTGCTGGAGGCGTTCGTCTATGATCCTTTGATAAACTGGCGCTTGATGCAAACGGAAGTTGACGGTCGACGTAATGAAAGTGAGGGCGCCTTTCCGCGGATTGTGAACCAGGCTAACTAGCTATAAGTTGATCCTGATCGTGCTGCTGAGCTAGCGCGGGCAGCGGCTTACCCTCAGGGGCCGTCCCGAAAGGTCAAAGCGAACGAAGATCAGATCTTCAATGGTTCGTTTATCTGATCGGTTTCGAAGATTTACCACTGAATTTGTCATCAAAATATAGAAACTCAAGGTGAACTTGGTGCTCAAGAAGTGCGGAATGAAAGGGCGTTGTTCGTCTTCAATCGCGTTCAACACAAGTTGACCGGTATGTTACTTATGCTTGGTGAATGATCATAATCTTTTGAACCTACGAATCAGGCCGCGACTTCAATTCAGATGTGCAGTTAACGGTACAAGAACAGGTCGAACAACTTATTAACCAATCAACTGCTCTGGAAAATCTCTGCCAGTGTTTCTCAGGTTGGTGTGCGTTCTGGTAGCCGTGGGAATGATCCATTATGTAGATTTTGCTATTCTTGTTCCTGTATCTATATACCCTCCTTTCTGTGCATCTTTTCGCATCAAAGAGTTTACTATTGCAATGCCACGCGCTTCGACTGTGAAGAAAGATGAGGCGGGAATGCGCTTTACTACTTTTAGTATGCCTCCGTCGTCAGTTCGGGTTCACTCGTTTCCTGGAGTGGCTGCTCACCCTCAGCAAGGGCAAACCCAAAGCATGTCAATTCTACATATCTTAAGTCAGAAACACAAACTATCTGGTCAAGAAATACATCTAAAAGACTGCGTGATGGCAACAATGAGGACTCTACCCAAATTCTTGCTGAGCCACAGAGGTAGGTTGAATCCATATTTATGAAGACTACTACATCCAGCTCCATTCCTCCAAGACGTGGTTCTCAGGTCATTGTCATACATCCCGGTTCAAGATTTCTTCGAATAGGAAGGGCCTCTGATGTCATTCCCCTCTCTATCCCTTGTGTGGTAGCTCGCAAGTGCCGAACACGGATACCAGAAGTAACGCATATTAGATATGTAGCTCGCCCTTGGTCGCAAATGACACAAGATGAAATGGCTCAACAGAAAGAAACAACAGAGGGAGCCAACAATAAGGACCCAGTACGTCTGTTTACTTACTCTATCAAACTGTAGACTCATGAATAGTCGCAGTTTGATGCCAAATTAGCCAGTATGATAGTTTCCTTGAAAGAACGGATGCGCTTCTTCAAAATACGTACCGTTTACAACGCGTTTACGATATCAACAACGTTCAATAAACAGTTCCAACCGGAAATCATTTCTGAACAAAATGACCCTATGCAAATAGACTGGATTGACCATACTTCAACTGAGGATGTGCTAGTGGGGGACACTGTGTGTATCACTTTCTTGCCATCCATTTACTCGTGACATCCAAAAAAAGGCACTTCGCATAGGAGATCCTCAAAATGCCGGTTATCTAGTCCGCTACCCAATCTATAACCGGAACTTCAACCTCCGCGACTATCCTTCAGTACGAGTGGTACTGAGTGATTTAGAAGCTCTTGTTCTCTGGGGGCTGCAAGAGAAATGTGGACTCCAGCGAAGGGATTTGAAGGTATGCAACGAGAGGGGGACCCTCAGAAGCAATCTCATTCCCACTGCAGGACTATTCCGTTGTTCTGGTTATCCCTGATCTCTACGACCGAGCTTATGTCTGTGATTTTCTAAATTTGCTGATATCCATGGGATTTAAAAGATTTTGTGCTCAACAAGTTTGTTCTGATTTATTCTTGGTTTGCACCCCCTCAAGCCACCAAATATTAGGAATCCCTGGCTGCGACCTATGGTGCTGGTGTTTCTACTGCTTGTGTAGTTGATATTGGTGCGACGACAACCAGTATCGCCTGCATTGAAGAAGGAATGGTTATTCCTGATACGAGGTGCGTTGATCGCAATTTGTCATGACATGACAAGATGACATCCCGGAACAGAATGAGGTTGGGGGTGGGGGGAGATGATATTACTGAGTTTCTTTCTGTCCTGCTCAAGAGAATTTATCTACCTTACAAGGAAATGGATCTTATACGATCATATGATTGGAACATCATGGAGGATCTAAAGGCGAAAATGTGCACTCTGACGGAAGTAAGCTTCCTCGAGGCATCCCGCATTTATCTCTTGTATTAAGCCCGTTGGTAGAGCGATGTCGCAACCAATCTATATGGCTTCCAGGTCCGCAGGCCAAATCAGCCTACTGTGAAGTACGGTTTTCGTGTTTATGACGAGGTTATCTTAGCTCCCATGGTACGTCTCTCTTGCCTGCTTGGTCCTTAATCACTATGGATCATCTGCTTCAGTGCCTTTTTGAACCTCGTGTCATTCAATTTGACGTGAAACGCCCACCGAGGAGGAACACACCAAATTCAATGGTCACTGATGAAATTGTTGAGCAAACTTCGGACATCATTGTAAGATATCTTAGACAATCCTGAACACTTCATCTTAAACCACACCAGACAAATGCGATGATAATATCCACTCGGCATCTTATGCCCGGGACTACAACTGAGGAAAGCACCACAAAGTCCAAGCTTACGACCCAAGCCTCAGGTATGTGATGTCCCTCCTCACCGATGCCGGTTGGTCGCTAATGTAATCTGGTAAAAGGTACCTCAACTCCTGGGAAAGTTGAAGCTGAAATGAGCACCAACGATGTTTCGAGATCGACGTCGCAGACACCTACAGAAGCTCAAGCGGAAGCTAACTCACAGACTTCTCAACCGTCAGAAACCACACCTACCGCTGCTCCGGCCCAAATCCCTGTCTATGCGGGGGGTTACAGTATTGACGTTCCCTTTGAAGCCAGTATGCTGCCATTGGATGTGGCTATCTTTAATAGCGTCCGTGCAGCTGGAGAAGATCGCATTCGTAAATACCTACAAATGGTTCTACTTGTAGGTGGTAGTACGCAAATATCTGGAATAGCTCCCGCCCTTGAAAGCAGGTAAAGTCGTCGCTTCAATACTCCGATTATATCTGAATTATGTTTTCAGGCTGCAAGCTATTGCTACACCAGTTGTATCAGGTATGGAAAAGGTACAAGTTATCCCACCTCCCAAAGACGTTAGCCCCCAAATCCTCGCCTGGAAAGGTGCGGCTGTACTCGGCAAGATGGAGAGTATATCTGAACTTTGGATAACCCCGTCAGATTGGGTAATTTTCTCGATCAAACATTCTGAAGGCCTTCATCTGAATGTACTCGCAGGAGATTCTGGGTATACGAGGCCTGAAAGAGCGATGCTTCTTCCTCTGAAGGTGCATAGTTGCCTGGACTGTTTTGTGTGTATCGGTCTCTTTAAAATCCAGAATTCTACCAATGTTGAGGCCAAGTAAGTCACTGCTCACCATTGAATGATGATTACAGGGGTATCCTAAGGTTATGATGATAAATGACCGTTATAAAAACAATTTGTGCATGCGCAGTTTTTGGGATCGATGTTGTTGCAGACAGAAAATCGATAGACGTGAAAGTCAAGGGGACATGATTAATAGACAATGCGCTTTTATACTTCAAGCCTCTGCTTGAGCAAAAGGAAATCATTCGACCCGAGGGTCGACCACGAATGAAGAAGTTGGTTCATCTCTCGCTTGCCGTCACTAGATGGATATACGATAAGAGATGAACTAGGAGGAAAGACATAGTTATATGCGCACCTGTCCCTCTTCAACCATTCTATTCGCATGGTACCCCCTTCCTTCCAAGCATCAAGGTCAACCTCTGAAGAACAGTCGCAGTCCTCGAGTTTAGCAACTTCTTTCTTACGTAGACGCCCTTCCTTGTCGGGCTCGGATATTCGGAGAGCCTCGGAATATTCTTGTTTCACTACAGGCAACGACGAGATCGCAAGTCGCTCAATTAAAGACTCGACAACTGCTGCAGCCACACGGTTGGGGACAAAGGGGAAGGTCATATTGGAACGGGGAACACGATCGGGAGTGAGTATCAGAACGCTGCGGCAGATTGGACAATCAACGGCTTCATGCCATCCCCCGCAGACACGGTGCAACCGCGAAAAGAACCATTTGAGGATGCAGACAGCGCAAAATGTGTGACCACAATGACCTGGGTGCAAAGAGTAAGGATATGCCATTATTTCATAGCACCTTTGTTGGCGTTAGCCGCTGCCATTGATGATCACAAAGGTTGACGTACAATGCACAGGTGAAATGTTCCTCCAGTTGGCTAAGAGCATTTTGAGCCTCCTTTTTCGCTAGTTGCGACAATTTTGCCGCTGCCTCGTCTTCCCTATCGAGTAAGGCCTGCATTCGCTCGTCGATCTGCTGGACGCGGATTCTGCAATCTTCCTCTCGAGACAGTAGATCTCCCTCCCTTCTGTTCAGTTCAGAGGCAGACATCCGAGAAGCTCGTTGAAAATCGGCCTTTGACAAGACAGTATGTTGAGTAATTACATTGGATCTCTCTGCACACTCTATGGCACAAGGTGGAGATCCAGCAAGCAGAGCATCCTTCTTTGTCATCTTTCTTTTTTTTGTTGGCGGCTGCCTAGGATCCATAGACACATCCTGGGCTGTTTGAGGGAAGATACGTCAAGCCAGAAGAAGACATGTGAGGAGAGCAGACCTTGGCGATTGCTGATCCTTGTGGACCGCCTTGGACGAGCCTCAAACATTGTCGTCGACGACCTGGAAGGCCGTGGCATGATGGCAACAGTCCGTGAAACGAATCGACCCAGGCGAGTGCACGATAGGGGCTTCTATCTATGGAAGATCACGTGTGTCTGTCCGGGCCCGCAATACTTGATTTCCTGTCATTATCGCAAACCTCATTGCACGTTTGATTTGCACATGCAGTCGATGCTGCGGCTTGTCTACTTCGCTACAGATCAGGCTCGGCGCACTGTTTGCTAGAATCCGGTGGTTCATGAGAGACGTGGTTTGTAATGTCATGATGTTTGAACCGGCTTCGGAAAACGCCCAGAGTCATGCGACTCCACCATCATTAGATCTATCCATGCACGATGGCCACCCAACGGTACTCGCCGAGGTGTTGTTTCCAATGCTGAAAACAAATACGCTGAATGTTCACAGCTGAACTTAACTCGATGTAGACGGGAGTCGTCATCTCCGTAACTACGTCTGCGCATGTCTCCAGAATTGCTCGAAAGAGCAACTGAAACGAATAACTTACTAGTCACCTAGGCCACATTCACATCTACCCCACCATCAGTGTCGGTTTACTGTTCTCAGGAATGAACCAGTTTGCAACACTCCCTAAATATATGCTGTAAGCGCTGTCGACGAACTTTATATCACTTTATATCACTAATTGGTACTCTTTACCTATTTGCATAATACTTCTCACTTTTTTCTATCCAAAGGGTTGCATTACTCAAAATAAGTTTGATTTTGCCTTGCGAAGCAAACATCTATAAGGACAGATCATAACGTTATCTTCTACACTTGTTTTATGGGGCTCTGATTATTCTCATCTGTGAATCCCCCCATCCCCAGATTTAACGCCGCATGAAATCCTGCATTCTCAATACTTTGACCATGCCGTTGAAGTTTTCGTTTGTGCCAAGATGGTACGCTTACTTTCAATTGCCACCGCCACATACTGTCAGCTGAAGACATCATCACGCACTGCAAAAGACCTCAAAACGAATCAAAGTCAGTCAAATATACATCTCCTAGCAGCTGAACGATGTCGATGTCGATCTCTATCGGCAATACTGCCATGGTGTGTACGTGTACTATATGACTAAAATCCTGGTTTGAGCGCTAAACCCGATTGGTTCACTTGCAAAGAGTTGGTAGCTCCTCTGACAGTGACCATGAATTGTGGCGGATCCGCCAGATCCGGCGATTATCCTCGAAATCATGACACAAGCTGTAACATAACAGCAGCTGAATGATGGCTTGATCGAGGGCAACGATGCAAGCGTGCTGCCATTTGACTTTTCCTTCTTTGGCAACAACCAATGTCATTCGTCCATTCCGCTTATACCGGAAAGAAAGGGAGATCTGTTAAATCTGTTGCTATGGGGGGGGAAAGTTTTTCGGGGCTGTAACAAATCAACAATAAATCGCGGATAGGCAACATACATTCAAGCGTCGCCCCACCGAGGATGGATCATTGAGATGGAGATTCAAGCACTGCGATGGCAGAAGGCTTGACAGCTTACAGAGTTGCTTCCATCTCACCGTCGAGTGAAGAGAGCGGGGACAACTAAGAGATATATGCCATGCTTATTGTTCAATGAAATTCTGGGTATTACGGGCGTCGCGGTAAAAAGGTTGTGTTCTTCCGGAAGCGGGGACGTCTGCTAGCGATCGGATGATCATGGATAATGCATCAGAGGGAGGATACATCATTCACGCACACTATGGCTCAAGTTGTGTGGGCTGTTCTGACAGGCTGCAGGATAGGTTATATTTAGCATGTTTGGTCATGCAGGGTTGGCCACGGTATGGAAAGCCGAACAGATCCATGAGCATCGTAAGTGAAATCTGAGATTGTGTAGTGACAACTGAATGGAGACTCCGACTGTATTTTCATATTCTATGTCAGGGTATGGCGGAACCGGTCGTTCCTAATTTGCGCCTACACGCAGGCGGAAAGAAGATAGCAAAAGAGTGAGCGGGACTATGCGCAGAGTAGAAAATGGACAGGACCCCGAAAAGGAAGGCGATCGGTGGAACAGTTGAGTTACCGCGGTCAGTTGAACTGGACGGTGACGCGTTTCGCGTCGCGTCACAATATGTCACGTCACCGTGAAACGATATGTGCGTGACATGGAGAGCAGTCCCAAAAAGGCAGCTTCCTTATGGAAACCCAGAAGCTCAATGTGATGTTATTGATTCAATGATTGTTCGGCAAGTGAGTGCTGATTTTAAGTTGAACTGTAATTAATCTGACACCAGAGTCACGTCACGCAGATCTCAGATCTGTGCGAGAGTTGTACAAGACAAGAGACGAGCAATTCTCGCAAAATCATCTCTTTCCTCTTGCTATTGTCGTCTCCGATGATGTCCCAGGTCCTTTCTCCCCCTCAACTAGACGTTTCAAAATCCATCCAAGACTGCCTCCCCCGCCAAAAGCTTCCGTCCTTCTTTACCGACCTCGGTGGCCTCGTACCCATGACCACTTCGCCAACTCATTCAGACTCCCCACCAGGTTCAGTCGATGATGACCATTCGTCGCTTCATTCTCCTATCCGCTCCTTTGGCCAGTTTCAGTATGGCTCTCGTCCCACAGCTGCAGTCTTTGAATCCCCAGCAACCTCCCCCACTACAGACATGTTTGACCCCGATTCTCGCTCATCCTTTGCTGTAGCTCCGTATCCCGCGCCTCATCCTCTTTCCATCGATGATACCAGTGCAAATACAATAAGGAATCCAGACGCCGTCGGGTCTTACCTGTCCGAATCACCATCTCCCGTGGACATCCACCGTCCACCTTCGTTTCCCCTCCCCATCAGTGCGCCACCTTCGCAAGACCGCTTCCCCCTTACAGGCGCTCCACCTTACTCGGGGGATGATCGCACTGTTTCAGAATCTTTGACAGACCGTTGTACTCGCCAAGGCTCTCACGATAAATATTCGACTACCTGCGCCCAGCCTGGTCCTGGTCTGGAGCAACGTCGCATGTCTGAGCCAACACTCCTCGG
>Ga0157365_10000445_pt1 | contig 18065 bp, 21 predicted proteins | sample AttsexASBM3_FD_111478 | JGI IMG/M metagenome (GOLD analysis project Ga0157365, IMG submission 111478) | Fungus gardens microbial communities from leaf cutter ant in Ribeirão Preto, State of São Paulo, Brazil - Atta sexdens ASBM3 | ecosystem: Host-associated > Fungi > Mycelium > Unclassified ... | reverse complement strand
TGATCGCGCAGAAAAGGGAGGCTTATCGGTCGTGGAAAAGGTGATCATTCTTCTGGCGATTGGATATGCCATCGGATTCTATATCCGGGGGCGGCGCGCGACGGCGGATCTGGCACAGGCAGGGCAACAGATTGCCGAGAGGAATGCCCGACTTCAGAGTCTGGATCGTCAGATATCTGGACGCGACACAGAGCTTTCGTCGTTACGCCGCCGGATTTCCACACTGGAAACACAGGCCGCCGAACAGAAGAAGGACGCAGAGCGTCGGCGGCAATATTTTCAGGACAACGACCTCTCCAATACGCAAAACCAGTTACATTTCATCAGTCAGTGCAGTCTACGGGCCGTCCGTCCCGTCAATAAGGAGGCTGTGCAGGTGCTCTACGCGCTCGACGAATGGATCAGGATATATCAGCCCGACTGGCGTTTCGCTTTCGAGGTGTCGATGGGTGGGTTCATCAGAACGACTTACGACCCGGAAGATCCGCGCCAGAAGCAGGCTTTCAACTCCTATAGTGGCAAGCGTGTCGATTTCCTGCTGATTGATCGCTATGGACTGCCAGTTCTGGTGATCGAATATCATGGCACAGGCCACGACCTGTCCGGCGATGCGGATGACCGCATGGCGGTGAAGCGTCTGGCCTTGCAGAAGGCCGGTATTCCGCTGCTCGAAATCCCCGAAAAGATGGGCAGGCTTCAAATCATGGCTGCCATTTCCGAGGCCGCCGGGGCGGCTCTCAAGGTAAAAACAGGCTAAGGGCTCCGCCCTCGCGCCGGAAAGGGTTCGCGTCAGCGCGCTGACGCCGTCCGATGGGGTGTCCCCGATCTTCCTGCGCTGCGCTCCGTGCAGACCAGGAGATACCCCTCCCCATCGGTCGCTCTTGCCGTTGCTACCCCGCTGCTCGCCGCGAGGCAGAGGAACAGCGGGGGCTGTTCCTCGCGGAACAAAGGGCAAAGACTATGACCGGTAACACCAACACGGCGGCCGATTTCCGCAGTACCATTCTCAACGGTGACAGCGTGGAACTGATGCGGCAGATGCCGCGCAACGCGGTGGATTTCATCCTGACCGATCCGCCTTACCTGGTGAACTATTAGGGCCGGGACGGACGGAAGGTTCGTAATGACGATAATGCACGCTGGCTCCGTCCGGCGGTCAACCAGATGCACCGTGTGCTGAAATGGGCCGGCCTTGCCGTCAGCTTCTACGGGTGGAACAAGATCGACCTGTTTGCCGAAGCTTGGAAGGCGGCCGGTTTTCGGATGGTCGGGCATATCGTTTTCCGCAAGTCCAATGCCTCATCGTCGGGGTTCCTGCGCTACGAGCACGAAAGCGCCTATCTGCTGGCCAAGGGGAACGCGAAGCGGTCCGGTCAGCCGGTGCCAGATGTGATCGACATGCCGTATAACGGGAACAAGCTGCATCCGACGCAAAAGCCCGTCGCGGCGCTGCTTCCGCTGGTGGATACGTTCTGCCCGATTGGTGGCCTGGTGCTGGACCCGTTCTGTGGTTCAGGTTCGACGCTGGTGGCGGCGCAGCATCTCGGCCGTGATTGGCTGGGTATGGAACTGGACGCCGAACACGCGGCGATGGCAACCCGGCGGTTGGCCTGGCACGCGGCGAAGAAAATAGCGGCATAGCGAGTGAGCGCCGCAGGGCCGACAATTCGGTTTTGCGGTGCCACTTTCCTTAACCTGTCTGTCCGCACAAATTTGCGCCGATCCGGCTTCGCGGATCGGCGACGGGAAGATGGAACATAAGCGCCGCTCGCCGGGCCTGTGCCCGGCTCGCGGAATATTCTGGCAGGCGCGGACGAACGCCATAACGTCGTGCGATCGCGTTACGAGATCAACATATCTCCAAACACAGTCTGCACAAAATCTTCCCATTGCGCATCCTGATTGTCCTGCTGCCAGAAGCAGGCGCAAGAGGAAGGGTAACGCGATGCCGATGTCAGATTGGCAGTCGCCGGCCGCTTACGAACACGCACAAGACATTGCTGCTGCCGGCATGGCCTGGGAATATCTTCGACGTGACGACGAATATCGTCGCGCTTTCCAACGAACGAAAACGCTTGCGGCTCCGAAGCCACGGGGCAGCAAAGCCTTTTCCGAACGATGGGGTTTGCGATTTCCCTGTCGATCCGACGCAGCCTGCCGGCCGCACGCCTGTCTTCTGGATACCGGAACTCTCGCCTGACGTGATCGAACTGCGCACGGCCCTGGCGAAAGCGGATGATCCGGTTGTCATGCCGATCGACCTCGCTGGATTACCGGACCTCATTGCGCGGCTGGATGACGATGATGCGTGGCATGGTTTCTGGACATCCGGCGCGTCGTCACATCAATTCTGGCTCTCGACATGTCCGGCGGATGGACGGCTGACCTACGTCGTCGTCCTGCCGCTTGATAAATTGCTGGAGCTTCGCGCAGAGGCCGTGCTGCGTTTATGGCGCGCGCTGGTCGGCCGGCCTGAAGGCAGGTGGGCTCACGATCTCCCACGACAGACACGGGACCGGCATATCCTGATGCTCAGGGCGTTTGACGGTCGGGCGGATGGTGCGAGTTATCGTAAGCTCGCCGAGGTCTTGCTCGGGTTTCGAGGTCGGAAAGCCGATTGGGACAACGATCCTCGCAAGAACCAGGTTCGCCGCCTTGTTACGGATGGTCGGTATTATGTTCGCGGTGGCTACCGTGACCTGTTGCGCTATCCGATTCAGTTATTTGAACGTTGAGTTCTGATCGAGGCATCGAGCATTTCCGCTTATAACTGCAATAATTAGTTTGTGATTTTTTCTTTATTAAGCGCACACGAAATGTATTCATTTTCTTGATAATTATGGTTTTATAGCTCTGAACGTTATATCATCTTCTATAATTCATCTTAAGACTGACAGGGCACGATATATTTCGCCGGCAACGTCCGAGTTATTTAAGTATCCGCTGATTCCGTGTGCATTCGCTGTTCTATTCCGGACGCCATCATTATTACTTATTTCAGGATCGATTGGAAAATACGCAGAATCAAGCGGATAAAGTGCGACGACGTCACGTTTATCGCGTGCATTGAACCAATGTCCAACAACCGGGGGATGGCGGATGGGTGAGAGCGCTCGACGGCATATATCGAGGCCCAAGGGCGAGCCGAGCGTCACTAACTGCGGGACAGAGCCGAAGGAACGCTCATTGAGTATATGGTAGGCGATTACAGTTCCTAGCGAGTGAGCGATGCATACTACCGGGAGGTCAGTGTCAAAGGCGGGCGCGACGATTGCGTCGATTTCTTTACGCACAGTGCGGCGTTCCAGATAAATCCATACATCGCGGAGTAGGTGTTCAATCACATTGCCGTCGAGCCCCGGTATCCTATTCAAGATGCGGATAGTCGCAAGAACCCAAAGCCAATTCTGCGGCCCCCGATCGATCAGTTCGATGCCTGCTTCACTGGCGATTTGTATGTCTTTGATACCTTCGCGCTGGCGCAGCACTTCTACATACTCACCCATGAAGGTTCGGTATCTGTCTTCGTTACTGTAAATGTCCGTCCCTCGGACGAGAATGTCTCCAGGCTCCGGCTCGCTTAGTGACGCGAGAAGTTCTACCAAGAGGTTACCGTAGAATGGAGCCCTAATCTCAACTTGATCGAGACAGATAGCTCTATCACCCAAGGCTTCGCGAAGAGGAGCTATCCACTCTTCGATGAGTGCACCTTCCGATTTCTTTTCTTGCGCACGGCCATGAACCAATACCAGTCTAGCTTTATGCATTTCACGGCCCCTTCGCTGGGCTTTCAGTAGCCAGCTTAATAACTCTGCTCATTGATTCTGCTTCGAATACTGTCCAAAAGCCAGCCACGCGGTGTAGTTGTTTTAGTTCTTCGGGAAAAGGTATGTTGAACACATCTAGAAATGTCCAGCTCTGCGCTAACAGTGGTAGGGACGGATAGATTGGAAATCCTTTATCGCCACATCCAAGCAACCAACTGTCGAATAAATCCACCCGTAAGTCGCGTAGCATGTATGTGCGGACTGAGGAGGCGCCAGCGGCATCGCCAGCCAGCGTATAGGCAAGTGCCGCAACGAGGCCAAGAATGGGATCATATCGCTTGAACCGCCGCAGCCTCTGAGCAAGTCCCTGAGCGGAACTACGGCTGGGGGTGAGCAGTCCTAACGTAGCTGCACTTAGAACTTCAGCGCGAAGCTCGCCGAGCCTTGGTTCCTGGCCTCGCAACCAAGAATAGCTGACTGAGAGAGTTCGCCCTTCGTGACGAACAATTGTACAGGCAAACTCATGAATTACCGGTAAAAGCATTCCAGTGCCATCAGAAAATCGGACAGCAATTTGGGAGGCTTGGCCAACGAGATTGAAGTGATATGTCCGACCGAAATTCTGTGTCCATGATTTTGGTTTGATGCCAGCTCCGAACGATAGTTCGATGAAACTATCTCCGATACAGGTAATTCGTGTTTCATAATTGAAACCGAGTGCCTCTTCCTTACTCGGCAGCGCTTGCTCCACTTTCTTAAGCAGATTCAGGCGCTCTTCGAAATATTTTCCGGTGCGAGCAGCGTCTTTGATGATAATGTCTTGCCGTGAAAGGGGGGCAGCGCGCGAATTGAGACCTTGTCTATGGAATGTTTCTTTAGACGCGCCCCATTTCACGGTCCCCGCAGACCGTGGTTGAGGTGTTGAGATTGTATGTTTGGGAAAGCGATTATGTGCTATATCGCTAGTATCATTATTTGTGGAATTAGGCAGGTCATTTGGGAGCGATGATTTAGGATGGTTTCCATGGTTGTCTTCGTTCAACGCGATATAACCATTGCGGATCTGGATCTGAACGTCTGGTAGTTGGCTAAGGCGTAGCGATATGGTTTCAGACAATATGCTAACTCGATCTTCCATTATCTCCTTAAGCCAGTCATTGCGTACATATTCTCGATTGCCGATAGTGAGCAGCGCCTCTTGTGGCGCTGCCTTGTGTGCATTGATGAGTTCTTTCGTGAACAGGCCGTGCGCACATTCGGCTTCTGTTGCGGTACGTTCATGGGCGGGATCTCCGGGCTGAGTAGCATAGTAGAAATCTATTTCAGCACTTCTCCGACTAGGCTCCAGATTCGGAACTATAGAGCCGCCGGTGATGCCCGCATGGATATTACTTTGTGGTGTCACACGGCATGCGTCGCTGATAAAGATAATACGCGGAATACCACGATAGCGAATGGCCGCCGCAGAATATGTTACGTTTACAGCTTCGGAGGGGTCAATGGGGGTGCGGCTAAGTAGCCAATATTCATCCAATGGACCTTTAAGAAAGCCGTGCCCAGCAAAGTAAATGACAAGCTGCTCGACCGTGCCCTTTTGGATTAGTAAGGTTACGGCATCAAAGATGGCATTCCGAGTAACTGGACCCTCCTGATCACTAATGAGGATCACCTCGTAGTCGCTGCGGCGTAGCCATTCGGCGACTTCGGCTGCGCCGCTAGCTGCAGCCTGCAGTGGAGGAAGTCCCTTATCGACCTTGTCGACGCCAATCACAACGGCCGCTCGCATGCATCCCCTTTCTTACCTGCATTTACATGCAATAAACTTGATAAAATACCGATTAGACGTTCAAAGATTATTTTACCCACGGTAGACAAGATCGCCAAGTGGCATAATCATATTTTCAAATTGTTAAGTGTATAATACTGGTGGGTCTCCACGTTTATTGTAGACTTTCCGTACATATCCACCCCATTGGTCAAGTAATCTTCGGCATTTTTCTCCTGAAATGAAGGAGGTAGAAGTATTTAGACTAAACTCGGGCAAATATAGACCAGTTACCCCCTTCTCAAGGACGCCTTCCGCAAAAACGCCCTCTTCACGCAGGATGAGGATGGGTAGACCCAGCTGAAAGGCCATTGCCGGCTCGATTTGACAGTATGGGCTGGTAAACCAGACGTCAGTTGAGCATTCTTCTGTTCGACTTGCTATATCAGCACCAAAATTCTTGGTTGATGATACGACGTGAGTACGACGAAAGGCCACTGCGACCAATCCGCAGCAATGAGTAAGAATACGCCGTATCCCTATCAAAGGTGCATCGTAATCGTAGCTACTATCGGGTCCTAATGTAAGCGGCTCGAACCCGCGGCCCTTCAATTCCTCTTTAAACTCGTTAACGAAGCGCACTTGTGCTTCAAGATGCGGGGTAGGGAGACTTAAGAACACAGGTACCCTCATCCATCCTCCAACATGTCTGACAAATATGTATATTGCCTGAGATACTGATGCACTTTTCTAGCGAATGCCAGTGGGAGGGTTCGAAAAACCCACACCCGAAATTTCTGTTAGTAGCAATATTAATGGGTTATGATTTTGATTTGACCGAAAAAGGAGGGTCTTTCGAACCCTTCAGATTCGTCTGTTAGATAGGAGACATGCGATGACAGAGATGTATTGCCTAACTTGATCGCGATCGCTGTCCTTTTCATCCTCAGAGAGTTCTTCGAAGGGGGTGTCCATCTGCCTTTCCCACCGTTTTACAAGATCGGCAGGCAGCAGCAGCGCGCCATCTTCGAGTTTGATCCCTTGGTTGTGCATGTAGCGCTGCCAGTGAGCCCAACGTTGATGCTCGACTGCAGCAAGCGTGTCTATGCCTTCCAAGAGTTGTTTCTCAGCATCTTGCCTGTTCATCGAATTAGTTTCTCCGCGACCAGGTTACGGTAATGCTTTCCGAGGACTGTAAGTTCGCAAGCCTTTGTCCCCATCGCGGCATGCCACATGTGTGGTGCATCGACGGGTCGAACCAAGTTCACCTTTACATAATTTTGAAGTACGCGAAAAATTGCGGTGTTTTCCGGATTGGGAGGTGGGATACTCGCATCCGCCAATTCGTCTCGCGAGCGCTGAGGTTCGAAAGATGGGTCGAGCCTAAACTGATAATCTGGAGTAGGGAAGTGTATGGCGAGCTGCTTTAGTTCGTCTCTATCAATCGGCGGTTTCGCCCTGCGGAGAGAGATGAAGCGTCGTACGTTTGTTTTGAAAAGTGGGCGTTGTCCCCACGTGCCGAGTGATTGGTCGATGTGAGCGTATATACTACCCGGCGTCACGTCGCCAACCAGATTAGCAGCTGCACCGTTTAGTGCGTCGAGAAGTAGGGAGGTGAACACCCCGCCACCGCCGCCGTACACCTCATAAGCTGACTGTTTTGCGGTAGACGCTGTCAACACGGTCATGCCCTCCTTGAGTTCGGCGACATCGTCTTCACCGTCCCGACTGCCGGCAATCCCTCCGTGGCAACTGTCCAGTATCACTACCTTATTGGTTGCGGGCGATTTGGACGCCATTCTCATTATGTCTGCCAGCAGTACTCCATCGTCTCCAGACGCGCATTCACTACCGCAAAGATATCCGCTGGACTCGTCCTCCAGATATCCATGACCAGCAAAGTAAAAAAGCGCTACCTCACATTGATCCTCAAACAGCTCGCGCGCCGCATTTTTGATATCAGATTTGGATATGGCTGTTGAGGAACTGTCCGCAATCATAACAAAGGGCTGAAGGAAATTCGACCTGCCATCGAAATGTTCTTCCAGCATTCCGGCGATCGAATTTGCATCATTTACGCACCCAGTAAGGTGCGGGAGATGATCGTAGTGGTTGATCCCAATGATCAATGCCTTGCGCATCGTCCGGTCTGCCTATAGTGCGTCAATAAAATTTGCTATGTTTTTGTCACTCCAGATGTAAGTGGCAACACCAGAAACGTTTGTTCGGTCATCCGAGTAAGCATAGATACCTAGGATAGGTTTCTTTTCCTCCCTGGCGCAGTCAATCTCCCACTTTTGACCGCTTGAGTTCAGAGAATTCTTACTAATCAGTGCAATTACGCCATGTGATCGCTTGATGCGGGTTCGTACTCGATCTTTCCAGTCTTTGTCGTAAGGCTCTTTAACTGACATATCGATGAACTCGTAAGGCGAACGTGGGTGTAGCGATTGCCCTTTGAGAAAATCACGCTGTCGCTGATCTTCAATTGCAAAAGCCACAAAAATTGTTTTTTTAATTGTCATGTTACACCTCTGTTTCGGACGGAAAACGCGACTATTGACCCAGTTTCGATCGGAGTTGTGAATAAAACTGGCGAGTAGAGATAGTTGTTGACGCCTGAACGGACTCAGTCGCCATGCTTTGACGCTCCTTGAGGGTCTTCTCAGCGGCTTTCGAAACGGATGCATAATTATCTAGATCTTCGAAATTGCGCAGATAAGGCCATTTCTGCAGAAATTCAGGTGGATTGGCTCCGCTGCCTGAATACGTTGCGAGAGGATAATCTTTCTCGGTCGCGATACCGATCTCCCACGGTACCCATTGAGAGGCACACGTCGCTTTCGACACTACTGCAATCAGTTGTGTACAGTCGCTCATGTGCCTGCGGATGTGATCCGCCAGATCTTCACCTCGAATGATGGTGGGATCGATAACATCTAAGTATGAACTGATCTTATGATGGAATTTTAAATGTTGGCTGATCTGGGCAGCAAGCAATGAATCTGCTTGCTGATGTGATATAAAAACGCGAATCATAAATAACCTGCCAATGTAGTTTGATGATTACTATGCAATAATTTTCTTGTTTGATATCAACTGCAAGCTGATTAAATCAGAATAATGTCTATTCAAATTGCCTCTAAATATCATCTGACATGCGGATTGCAGCAGATTGTCTCTTTTCTCGGAAAGAATTCCACCTTTAGGTGCCGGAATCAACCCCTATTGATTCCGGCACTCTCCAGACCGCCGATCCTCCGCCACGGTTCGCCATGGCCCGCTGTCGCCGCTGACAGCCGCCGAACCCAACCGGAGGCCGATCATGCTCGATCCCAAGACGGGGTTGCCCCCCCGTTTCCTGCGCACGCCCGACGCGGCGCGCTTCCTAGGCATTTCCATCCGCACGCTGGAAAAGCATCGCACCTACGGCACCGGCCCGACCTATCGGAAGATCGGCGGCCGCATCGTCTACGCCCTCCCAGATCTTCAGGGATGGGTCGAGAATGGTGTCCGCAGGTCCACGACGGACGAGACACCCTGCCGCGTCTTCCCAGCCCGTCCGCTGACCCTGGCCGAAAAGGCGACCCTCTGAATGGCCGGCGTCATGCCGCAGCGCGGCCAGTACGAGCGGGAGAGCGAGCGGCTGCGCCTTGCTCCCTTCGTGATCGCGGGTGGGGATGCCAGCCCCCGCGACCAGCGCGACCTGATGGAGCGGCCGTTCTTTTCGCTCTCCAAGGTAAAGCGGGTCGCCCCGATTCTCTATGAGGCCGGCGGTCAGCGCGTCGAGATTCACGGCCTGACCGAGCATGGCATGGCGACGATCTGGGACGCGGACGTGCTGATCTGGGCAGCTTCGCAGATCGTCGAGGCTGAAAATGGCGGCCTCCGGACATCACGCTTCCTGCGTTTCACTCCGTACCAGCTTCTGACGGCCGTTGGCCGTGCCACGGGCGCACGGGATTATCGGCTGCTCAAGGCCGCGTTCGCCCGCCTGCAATCGACGGTGATTCGCACCACCATCCGCAACGGCGAGCATTGGCGGCGACACCAGTTCTCCTGGATCAACGAATGGGAGGAGCGGACCACCCGCGACGGCCGTGTCGAGGGCATGGAGTGCGTTCTGCCGGACTGGTTTTATCGCGGCGTCATCGACCGTTCGCTGGTCCTGACCATCGACCCCGCCTATTTCCGTCTGACCGGCGGCATCGAACGCTGGCTCTACCGTGTCGCCCGCAAACACGCCGGGCATCAGCCGCAGGGCTGGCTGTTCGAGATTCCCCATCTTCACGAGAAATCCGGTAGCCTGGCGCGGGTCTCCGATTTCGCGCTCGACCTGCGGCGCATCGCTGCTCGCCAGTCGCTCCCCGGTTATCGCCTGGCGATCCGGCGTGAAGGGCGGCGGAATCTGCTGCATATTCGTCCCGTCAACTTATCCACAGTGCCTGTGGACGACGGTGTGGACGGACACGGGATTTCGGGCGCAGGGACTATCGGGACTTCGGGCGCATCACTATCGGGATTTCAGGCGCACGAACCCCAGTTAAGTCTTTGGCCTGAAACGCGGAATCGCGCTCCTAACTTAAAGTCTAACTTAGACTCTAACTTTTTGATGTTGGCGCGACCGGATGCCGACCGTGGTGCCGGTGCCGTCGGCAAGCCTCTTAATCCGCACGCGTGTGGTCTTTCTCGCATACCGGGAGACGGGCCATGACCAGCGCCACAACCTCCCCTGCGCGGGGCCACACCCTGCCGTTCGCACGCGACGCATTGACCCATGTCGAACTGACGCACATTGAAAAACGCGTCGAGAACTGGATTAGGTTCGGCCACGAGGCTCAGGAACAGATCCTCGACCGTCGGCGCCGTGTTTTTTCCTTCCATCCCGGCAGCATCTTCGCCTTTGTCCGCTGGGCGGCCAATGATTTCGGCACGATCGCGTCGCGCATCGATATCCTGCGCGCCGTGGCACCGGGAGAACGCTGTCAGAGCGTGCCGTTCGTCCGTCCCGGAGCCGAAATCCTGCTGCGGGTCGCGGGTTGGCCGAAGGTCGAGCAGGTGCTCCGCCATATCGACGTGGTGGAAGAAGCCGGCATCGACGCCAGCGCGGCCGCGCCCGATCACTGGCGGCATGTCGGCAACCGACTGAACGCGGGTGAGCAGCCGCGCGCCTACACGATGGCGCGGCATCGGGCCTGGCTCAGACGGCAGGAGATCAGGCCATGACCCGCTTCGGTTATGTCATGGCGACGTATTTTGCCGCGATGGGCGTCGCCGTCTCGTCTATCGTCCCCGTGCCGGTGAAGCTGCTCTGGAACGTCTCCGCCAGCACGCCCCTCGGCCTCTACGACCTTACAGCGCCGAATGGGCTGAAGGCCGGTGATCTCGTCGCCGTCAGGCCTCCGAAACCGCTGGCCGATTTCATGGTCGCGCGCGGTTATATCGGGCGGAATGTGCCGCTGCTGAAACCTGTGGCGGCGCTGCCGGGGCAACAGGTGTGCCGTGTCGGGCGCACTGTCACAGTTGATGGCGTCAAGCTCGGCGAAGCGCAGGATCGCGATCGGCGCGGGCGCATGTTGCCGGTCTGGCAGGGCTGCCGCCGCATCGCACCGGATCAGATTTTTCTCATGAACCCGTCTGTCCACGACAGCCTGGACGGCCGCTATTTCGGCTCGCTTCCACGTGGTGCCGTGATCGGCCGGGCGGCTCCGCTCTACACCGACGCGCGCGGCGACGGCCATTTCGTCTGGCACGGCCTGTTCGCTGAGAGGCCAATACCGCGCCTTCCCAACATCGCTACGGAGACTTCCCATGCCGCAGATCGGTAGCTTCACGCGCGACAAGACCGGCTTTGCCGGACGCATCCAGACCTTCCTCGGTTCCCATGAGATCGTCATCGTGCCGGCCGAGAAATCGGACTCCGACAACGCACCGGATTATCGCATCCATCGCGATGACGAGGATGGCCCGGAGATCGGTGCCGCCTGGAAACGCACGGGTGAGCGTGCCGGCGATTACGTTGCTCTGCTGATTGACGACCCGCTCCTGCCGCAGCCGTTGCGCGCCAATCTGTTCCGTGATGGCGGCAATGCCGGCATTTGGTCGCTGCCGTTGCGCCGCTCATCGGAGGTGGCGGCGATGTTTCCGTCATGATCGCGGCGGCCGATCCGTCTGCCTGGACCCGCGCATCGCTCTTCATCGTGCAGCCGGATCGCAGCACGGCGGTCGCGTCTGTGCGCGATATGTCGGGGATCATGCCGCGATCGGATGGGCTGTTCGTAGTGGGTGGCAGCATGGGATCGCGGCCATGATTGCATTGTGTAGGGCAGGGGGCAGAGAGGCAAAAAACGGGCAGAAAAGGGAGCGCAAGATTAAAGCGGACGGCACCCCATGGGTCCGATCCGCCGAGCAAGCCCTTGTCTGCACATTGTTTTGGGTGGCACCCCCTTTGAAGGGATATGGTGCCTGCACAGGCGGAAAAGTCAGTTTCCGCCCCGTTTTTCGCGGCACTCTTGCCTGTTTTTGGCAGTTTCGGGCGGATCGGCGGCCGTGAGCGCGGGTGACGACAACCGGTTCCGCCCGAGGCTGGGTCACATTCGCGCCGACACGCCGAAGGCTGGTCGCGCCAGGAGTTTCCTGACCAGGGTGCGGACGGTTACATGCCAGCAGCAGGCGGCGAGCGGCGGGAGCGGACGTCCCCGAGGAGGTGGTCCCAGCCGTACGCCGAAGGGGGAGGGAAGCATCGCGTCCGGGCGTGGCGTGCGGCGCGGTCGGGGGGCAACGTTCGTGCGTGCCCGGAACCTCTCGAATGGCTGGAGCCATCGGCGACCAGGCAGTCGCCGTGTCGTCGTCAAATCCCGCTCCGTCCGCGCTGCCGGGCGGAATGGCAAGGCCGCCGCCCATCTTCGCTATATCCAGCGCGACGGCACCGCCCGCGATGGCGAGTGGGGACGGCTTTATTCTGGGAGCGAAGACCGTGCCGATGGTGATGCGTTTCTCGATCGCGGGCGCGATGACCGCCATCAGTTCCGGTTCATTGTTTCGCCGGAGGATGCCGGGGATCTTGCCGATCTGACGGGCTACACCCGCGACCTGATGGCGCAGGTTGAAGCCGATGTCGGGACGAAGCTCGATTGGGTCGCCGTCAACCACCACAATACCGGCCATCCCCATGTGCATGTCGTCGTCAACGGCCGTGACGACCTGGGCGAGGATCTGGTTATCAACGGCGACTATCTCGCCAGCGGCATCCGCGAACGGGCGAGCGAACTGGTCATGCTGGAACTCGGCCCCGTCACCGAGGTCGAGCAGCGCCGTAAGCTGGTTGCCGAAATCGACCAGGATCGTTTTACCCGCATCGATCGGGCGATGCTCGCGGAAGCCAATGACCGGTTTCTCGACTTGCGCCACGAGCCTGATGATCCGCGCGGCCAGGCGGACCGGACGCTCCGCCTACGCCGTCTTGGCAAGCTGGGCGATATGGGTCTTGCCACGGAGCACGGGCCGGGGCTGTGGGAACTGAGCGAGCGGCTGGAGCCGACGCTGCGCGAGATGGGCGAGCGCGGCGACATCATCCGCACGATGCAGAAGGCGCTCCGGGCGGAAGGGGCCGAGCGCGACCCGATGAGCTTCGCGCTCCATGATGCAGAACCCGCGACGCCGATCGTCGGGCGCGTCATCGACAAGCACCTCTCCGACGAACTGGGTGAGGAACTGACGCTGGTGGTCGATGGGATCGATGGCCGCACGCATCATGTCGCCCGCATCGACCCGGTCCGTGTCGTGGAGGCACGGATTGGCAGCATCGTTGAGATTGGCCCGCCTGATAGCGCCGGGCGCCCCTCCGATCGCGCGATTGCCAGCATCGCCGAGGGGGGCGTTTATCGGCCGAGCCGTCATCTGGAACAGGCCCGGTTCGAGGGGCGCGTGCCGAGCGGCGACTATGACGGTTTTGTCGCCTCCCATGTCCGGCGGTTGGAGGCCCTGAGCCGGGCCGGTATCGTCGAACGGATCGACGTCGACCAGTGGCGTATTCCCGAGGATTTCGCCATCCGTGCTGCTGCCCATGATGCGGGGAGGGGCGGCGGGGCCAATATTCGTGTCCTGTCGACTTTCGACCTCGACAGGCAGGTCGGCGCGGATGGCGCGACCTGGCTCGATCGGCGGCTGGTCGGAGGTGTGGTGTCCGATCTGGTGCCCGCCGGCTTCGGGGAACAGGCGCGCGAGGCGATGGAGCAGCGGCGGGAGAGGTTGATCGAGCAGGGTGATGCTGTCCGCCGACCGGATGGGCGTGTCAGCTATCGGCGCAACCTGCTTGCCACGCTTCAGGATCGGGAGGTTGCCCGTGTTGGGGCGGAACTGGCGGCAACAAAATCCGTGCCGTTTCGGGTCGCTGTGGATGGCGAGACAGTCAGCGGTAAGTTCACTGGAGCTGCCCAGCTATCCAGCGGGAAATTCGCCATCGTCGAGAAGTCCCATGAGTTCACGCTGCTCCCGTGGCGGCCTGTGATCGAGCGTCATCTCGGTCAGGAGGTGACAGGCATAGTGCAGGGTGGATCGGTATCGTGGCAGTTAGGACGGGCTAGGGGAGTGGGGCGCTGAAATGTAAGGTCTGGAGAGACTCTCTCGCTGCTGGGAGAGCCTGATTGCAAACTTTTTTAACACGCCTCGCATCGTCACAATGCGCGTAGAGTTTGATACACCCAAGGAGTGCTTTCAATAAGTTAAATTCATTTTCCCGTTCGGCTGGATATCTTATGGACTGCGCGTTCGTATTAATCCCAGATCCAATAGCGTGCCTTATTAGTGGAAAACCAGACTAGGGAAATCGAAACAGTGTTATCGGATATCGCAGGATAAAAAGTTCTGAAAAAGCCCTACACGCTCCCAAACAACCGTAAACAAAAGTCAGTAAACGCCTGGACTTTTGCGGCACGATGGCGGAGTGATGGGTAGATCGCGAAAAGGGGGAATGTTTCGTCCGGCCAGTCGGTGAAAATGTCGATGAGGCGGCTACTTTGAAGTAACTTTTCTGTTCCGAGTGCCATCACCTGTGCTATCCCGACACCTGCTAGACAAGCCTCTAGCATGGACTCCACATCGGAAACCATAAGCCGAGCGGGCGGCCTGATCGGAAAGACCTCCTCCCCTCGACGAAATTCCCAGTTGAATGGACGCCCCGTGATCGGATCGCGATAATCAATGCATTCATGACTCATTAAGTCCCGCGGGTGTTCCAGCTTTCCATGTTTCTTAAGATAGCTCGGAGCGGCAACAGTCAGGATCCGTGTTTCAAGCATTTTCCGCGCCGTGAAATTTCCACCCGGAGGCGGACCAAAGCGTAGAGCCATGTCGAAGCCGTCAGCGATGAGATCACCGACATGGTCACGCATCACGAGTTCAAGCCGAAGAGCGTGATAGTCTGCCAGAAAATCTGCTAGACCGCGTGCCAATATAAGACGTGAGATAAACGGATCGACATTGACCCGAAGTCGACCGGACACACATTGCCTCGCGCACGCAACATCCAGAGCAGCCTCCTCAATGCCAGCGAGGTGCGGTCCAACACGTTCGCAGAACCGGCGCCCCTCGTCGCTCATTCGTAGCGTCCGGGTGGTCCGGTCAAGAAGCCGAACACCTAGTCGGGTCTCCAGCCGAGCAATAGCACGCCCGACGCCGGATGGGGTCATGTGGAGCGTCTCGGCCGCCCGAGACATGGACCCTGCCTCGACCACCGCCATAAAAACGGTCAAACCCGCCAGAAGTCGTCCATCGTAAGCCATCTATCTGTGACTTCTAGTCCATAATGTTGTGACAGATCGACATTACTATCAAAAATAGCGGACGCGTAAAAGATAAGGCAGACTCAACCCGATAAAAGGATATGAACGTGACACAGCGGCAGACCGCCCTGATTGTGGGGGCCTCTCGCGGGCTTGGCCTCGCACTGGTCAAAGAGTTTCTGGAACGTGACTGGAGCGTCATTGCGACACAGCGCACGCCCTCTCAAGAGCTCGATAAGTTGACAGAGCGCTTTTCTGGAACTCTGCGCATCGAGACCGTCGACATCGCCTATGCCGGTGAGGTTCGTCTCCTCCGAGATCGGCTCGACGGGCAACAGCTTGATCTTCTTTTCATCAACGCTGGGATTGCGCGGTCGATCGAGGCAACACCCGCTACGATCGACGAAGTTGACTTTCTATCCATGATGCTGGTGAACAGCCTCTCGCCTGTCCGAGCAGCAGAAATTCTGCGAGATCTAGTCCCGAGAGGCAATGTTATCGCGATCATGACATCAGAACTCGGTAGCATCACCAATGCAGAAGACGGTTGGCAATGCTATTCAGCTAGTAAAGCCGCTCTCAACATGCTGATGAAGAAATTTGCGAGCCGCTATGCAGAGGACGCATATGCTCTCCTACTTATTGCTCCAGGCTGGGTTCGCACAGAGATGGGCGGAAACGAGGCAACGCTCTCGATTGAAGAAAGTATCCCACTCGTCGTGGACACGATCAAGGCCAATCTGGGCCTACCTGGGTTGCGTTACCTTGATCGCTTCAACAGGATTATTCCTTGGTAAGAAGATGTTGGGTGCAACAATTAACAAGTTATTGCGGCACGCTATATACCTCGAAGACCTTACCAAAAGGCATGACCATATACCCTATTGGAGATGCTCTTGCACGTCCGATGGATGACATTGCTCATTTTGGCTGGTTTTTGTGGCGTGAGTTCGCAGAGATTAATCGGGAGAATGTTCTCAATGTAGCCTGCTGATAAGCTGAAACTGCGATGTATCAGCCCAGCGTTTTATCGCTCAGGTTAACGATGTTGCGCCTGCTACGTGAAAAGAATTTCTAATGCGGTGGGGTAGGACGAAAATACGACGGAATGTGCCAAGCGAACATCTCAATGTTATCCGCAATATTTCCTTAATTTCGCTTCGACACGCGGTTATCGTGGCTGAGGTATTGAATTTTCGTCAAGCAGCAACTGTACTTGGTACGACACAATCAAGTGTCAGCGCCCGGATCAAGGGATTGGAAGATGCTCTCGGTGTCATGCTTTTCGAACGACGACATCGTGGTGTCCGGCTAACCAATGCTGGGCGTTGCTTCGTTGCCGAGGTATCGACTGGCATTGCAAAAATCGATCATGCTGTGCGCACGGTAGGCGCATTGATGGACGGTGCAGAAGGACATCTGTCGATTGGACTATATAGTCCAATTTCTACCGGCTTTCTTGCCGATCTGCGCCGTAAATTCCGCACGAACTACCCGATGATTAGACAGTCTGTGTTGGAGGGAAATGAGTCAGAAATAATCGCTCTAGTCCGGGAAGGTACGCTCGACATGGCTTTCATCCTTGGCGCAGTGAATTCCCCCGACTGTCATTCCCGTGAACTTTGGTCTGAGCCGGTCATGGTGGTTCTGCCGACAGATCATCCATTGGCAGAACAGGAAATTATCACATGGATCGAACTCGCCGACGAAACCTTCCTTGTCCGTCATGGCGGGGCTGGGCCGAAAATATTCGAACACGTCGTACGTCGCATTAGTGAACGGAAGCGCAGTTCGCGTATTCACCGTTGCAATGTCGCACGAGATACGCTGATGGCTATGGTTGCTGCTGGTGAGGGCATTACGCTCGTCAGTAAGGCGGCAACATATACACCATTTCCTGGTGTTGTGTTCCGGACGATTGTTGATGAGCCTGAAGAGGCACATTTTAATGTTATATGGTCGCCACATAATCGTAACCCAGCATTGTTGCACATGCTCAATCTAGCCACAAAATGATCCTTTTAATGCAAGCAGGACGGGACAGTTTTCAATAAGCCCCCGGTTCCACGTCGAGTGCCTATGCAATCTTTTCCAGGATCGTAACGCTTGCCGATATGTCCGTGCGTTCGAGCGTCCGAGATAGCTGGTGCTCAGGCCAGTGCAATCGGCCAGTTCCACCTGCGTCATGTCCCAAGTCTTGCGCGCTTCTGTAAGAAGTGATTGCAGCAAAAGCTGCCGGGGTGTGCGCAAGGATTTCTTCATGCGGAACGCTCTCCGACGGGTTGCGGAGCTGTTCCAATAATCCTGATTTGGGATTATCCCATTTTAGGACATGGTTGGCTGCAATCCTGCTGGAGCGCTGTCGGATGACAGCAAGGCCCGAACTGGCCCCCGATGTCGATGACCTGGCCCCGACCGTGCCGGAGATCACGACCTATGACGAAGTGCATTTCATCACCTATCTCCGCCTGCTCGATGCCGAGGCGGATCGGGCCGACTGGGCGGAGGTGGCGCAGATCGTGCTGCATCGTGATCCGGCGGACGCAGAGCGCACGCGCACCTGCTGGGAAAGCCATCTCGCCCGTGCGCAATGGATGACGAAAATCGGTTATCGGAAGATTCTCGAAAAGGCCGTGATCGACGCCCGCGCAACCCGGCACTGACCGTCCTTTTTCTTCGCCATGGTATCCGGTGGTACGATCGCGACTCATTATATATTGCCTGCCGCTGGGTCGCCCCTTCTCTGATCGG
>Ga0157365_10000444_pt1:10000-18091 | contig 18091 bp, 21 predicted proteins | sample AttsexASBM3_FD_111478 | JGI IMG/M metagenome (GOLD analysis project Ga0157365, IMG submission 111478) | Fungus gardens microbial communities from leaf cutter ant in Ribeirão Preto, State of São Paulo, Brazil - Atta sexdens ASBM3 | ecosystem: Host-associated > Fungi > Mycelium >... | reverse complement strand
TCTATTTGGAATCGTGTTAGGTCTAATTCCTATTACTTTGGCTGGATTATTCGTAACTGCATATTTACAATACAGATGTGGTGATCAGTTGGACCTTTGATTAATTAATATATCTTTTTTTTGATTGACCTCCTCCTTTCCTTTTATTTAATCCATAGGGGGTCAAATTCCTAATTGATGTCCAAGTTGTTACTGAATCTAGTTCAGATCTAAGAATAAAAAAACCACGCTCTGTAGGATTTGAACCTACGACATCGGGTTTTGGAGACCCACGTTCTACCGAACTGAACTAAGAGCGCTTTTTTATCCGAACAGACAAGGCTGTAAAGAAAAGGATTTTTTTATAAACCCAATACTTTTTGTATTGATAGTATCATAAACACAAAAATGAAAGATTATATCCAATTTGAATCGATCTCAGTCAATCCCTCGTTACTGCTCAAAGGAGCAGTAATAGGTAGGGATGACAGGATTTGAACCCGTGACATTTTGTACCCAAAACAAACGCGCTACCAAGCTGCGCCACATCCCTTCCATTATTCTACAGTCTCATTGTATAAAATTACTGTTTTGTTTTCCACATCATTATTTCGTCGATTGATATACACAATTTTCTGCCCATTTCGTCTTTTTGGTCTCATTTAAGATATGTTTAACATATAATATTTATTATATATAATAAAAATAAATGAGTATTTTTCGGAAATGCTCGGTAAGAGGTTTTTTTGGTTTTAATTTAAGATTCTAAGAAAGGGTAAAATCTTATTTGCCGGATCATTGTATAATTCAATTTAACTTAAAGGCTATGTGTACAATTCTAATCGGTCCTTAACTACATATGCCTCTGATCATATATGCATTATCTGTATTACAATAAATAAACAAGGGAGGGCTTTTAATGCGAGATTTTAAAACATATCTCTCCGTGGCACCAGTACTAAGTACACTATGGTTCGGGGCTTTGGCAGGTCTATTGATAGAGATTAATCGTTTTTTTCCGGATGCGTTGACATTCCCCTTTTTTTCATTCTAGTTATTGACATGGGAAGGGATGAAGAAGATTAAAGATACAATCAAATATCTGTGACTAACCCCTCTTCTCCTCTTTTCTCTTTTTTCCCTTTTTAGAATAAGGGAGGAAAGAGAAAAAATAAAAGTGGATTCGATTCAACATCTGCGAGACCTGGGCTCAAGTTCGAATTCTAAATAAATATTAATAATAGAAAAATGGGTTTAGAATAAGAATAGAAAATACGCGTCCAAGGAAAAAGTATTACAAGATATTTAACTGAAAAATAAAATACTGTACTTCGATTTGAAATAGAGTTTAGAAATTTTTGTATTCCTTATTATTTATATTTACTATGACTTTCATTTACTATAGTTTTTCTAATTGGATTTCGAGTTAGTAACTTCTATTTTTTTCCTTCCTTTCTTCTTAATATCGAATCGAAAATAGACGAGTTGAGTAAATAAAAAATCCAAGGAGGGTTAATGGCCAAGGGTAAAGATGTACGAGTAACGGTGATTTTGGAATGTACCGATTGTGTTCGAAACAGTGTTAATAAGGTATCAACGGGGATTTCCAGATATATTACTCAAAAGAACCGGCACAATACGCCCAATCGATTAGAATTGAAAAAATTCTGTCCCCATTGTTACAAGCATACGATTCATGGGGAGATAAAGAAATAGATCGAGCTGAGTATCTATATCTTACTCTTTCAAGGAAAGGGACAAAATGGCATTATATATAACATATTAAAATAGAAAATAAAAAAATCCTATTTAGAATAGCGTTAAAATGAATTAGCCTTAAGAAATAGGATTTTCGGGATAAGGAATAAACTAAAACAAACCATGGATAAATCCAAGCGATCTTTTCTTAAATCCAAGCGATCTGTTCGTAGGCGTTTGCCCCCGATTCAATCGGGGGATCGAATTGATTATAGAAACATGAGTTTAATTAGTCGATTTATTAGTGAACAAGGAAAAATATTATCCAGACGGGTGAATAGATTGACCTTGAAACAACAACGATTAATTACTGTTGCTATAAAACAAGCTCGTATTTTATCTTTGTTACCCTTTCTGAATAATGAGAAACAGTTTGAAAGAACCGAGTCGACTGCTAGAACTACTGGTCTTAGAACTAGAAATAAATAGGATTACTCTTTTTTCACTTGAATCATAATTTTAATACGAACTCAAACACAGATTAGTGTTTTTCCGAGAATCCAGATTTGATTATCGTGTCGTAAGAACAAAAACGAATCGGAGAAAGCTTTTTTTCTTGAACGCATTCATTGATTTTGACTACTTTAGCATTTTTTATTATAGTAATTTCGACTCTACTTTCCCGGAGTTCATTCTCCGGGAAAGTCTGTTTAAATTATTCCACTGGATTCTTTACAATCGACTTCTTTATATTTATATAATCTCATTGGAAATCATATAAAGACAATTCCTATTTGATATGGCTATTTGTGCAAGTATTTTACGATTAAGAAGCAGCTGGCTCTTGTACAGATCGTGTATTAATCTACTATAACTATAGGATAGTGCCCGTTCTACTACTCTTTCACGAATTATTGCGTTTATCCGAATGATCCACAAACGACGAAAATTTCTCTTTTTACTATCCCGATCTCGATGAGCCGAAATCAAAGCTCTTATTTTTTGTTGAGTAATAGTTCGCGTAAGTCTTGAATGGGCCCCCCGAAAGCTTGATGCAAATAAACGAATTTTTGTTCTACGTCTCCGAGCTATATATCCCCGTCTAATTCTAGTCATTGAACAGCTGAAACTTTGAAGAATAACTAATTGATTTCTTTTCTTTCAGTTATTCTTTTGCCCTTTCCTAATCTATTAATAACAAAACGAATTTTTCCAATGTATAAAATAAAAATTCCAATGGCTTTGGCTGCTATAACCTTCCCGACCACAATTTTTTCTTTTTTTTGTTTTAGGCTAAATAAGAAAAAAATAAGAAATTGTATTCTGCGCTATAAGTGTAAAAAATCAAAGTAAATAGACAGATAAAGAAATAGTGGATTCCATCGTTTCTATGGTGACTTCGTAAACGGTGAGGTCTTTTCTATACACCGGAGCCTTTACTTCATTTAATCAACGTTATTGGTAACTTGTATAGTTCATCCTCCTTGGCTCTACCCATGAATTATCTAGTAATAGGTCTTTCACAACGAGATCTACCTATACCGTAACGGTATTTAATTATGAAAATTAGCTGGGTAACTGACCTTCTTAGTCCGTTCTTGTCAGAATAGGGGCCTACTCTTTATACTTTTTAAATAAAAATTTCCCCGCTTAATGGATAACCGTTTGTTACCAATGGAGAATTGCTTCTTTGGATTTGCACCAATGGAAACCATAAAATTCATACACAATGGAGGGATATGATAGATTGTCTTATTTTTTAGATAGTAAATGGAGTCCCCTCTTCCATATTCGTCGGTACGTATCATTGATACTGGGGGGGGGGTTGTTTTTTTGCTTTTGTGCCTGCTCATGATATGATCTAAACGAGTCGCACATACACCCGAGTACATGTTCCTCGACGCTGAGGGCATCCCCGAAGGGCGGGGGATTTCGTGACATTTCTTATTGGCTGTCTTGCATTTCTAATAAGTTGTTTAATAGTTGGCATGTTGAATTGTATACATAATGGACTGGTTTAGATTGATCCTAACCGGATGATTATGAATTACTTCTATATTAATAAATATGTTATATTAATAAAATTAATAAATATGTAATAGAATATTATAGAATATTAAAGTCAGAGATAAAATCTCAAATCACGGATTTTCGTGAAATCCATGTTATTTTCATTCAACCGCTACAAGATCAACAATTCCATAAGCTTGTGCTTCTGTTGCTGACATAAAAACATCTCTTTCCATGTCTTCGGATACAACCCATAAAGGTTTGCCCGTTCTTTGTACATAAACCCTTGTGAGGGTTTCACGCAGTTTCAGTAGTTCTTCCGCTTCCAGGATAAATTCTCCCGTTTGTGCCTCATAAAACGAACTAGCAGGTTGATGGATCATTACCCTGATGATATAACATAATAAAAAGTTCCTCTATCTCGGAAGAAAAAAGAAAGATAAATAATAATAGGAAAAGGATAGAATTGAACAACCGTACGGGCATCTTTTGTGCAATGCATACGGCTCTACAATAAAATTGACCCTTCCCTTCCATTGAAGAAAGAGAAGAAAATATCAGACCCAGATGGTTAACTGATCAAAATGCCACCCTTCCTTTCCGAATAGTTAAAAAATACTATGATGGCTCCGTTGCCTTATCTTATATAGTTATATTAATTTTTATTGTTTTTTTGTCTGTGATTCAGCAATCCCAAAGTTTCTTTTTGATGCAATCAAATGAGGAAAAATCTTTTTTCACACTCTTTACATAACATAAATATTGTTAAGAGTCTTCCAAAATAAAAACAAAAAGGTTTGTGACGCTGAAGTGGACTCCCGATAAATAAGAGAAAATCGGAAATATCCTTTCTCTCATACCACCCCTTCGATACATAATCTAATTTTTTGACAATGCAAAAATTTCTCGTATCGAATTCGAAGTGCCATGCTATTATTACTTAATATTCATATTTCATAGGGCGAAGGCATAGTCTTCTTTATTTCTCTCAAATAAAAACCTCATTGGCGCCAAGCGTGAGGGAATGCTAGACGTTTGGTAATTTCTCCCCCAACCAGGATAAAAGATCCCATTGAAGCGGCTAACCCCATGCATATTGTATGGACATCTGGTCGTACAAATTGCATAGTATCATAAATAGCTACTCCGGGGATTACCCATCCGCCGGGAGAGTTTATAAACAAATACAGATCTTTGGTATCATCTTCGATACTGAGATATATCATAAGACCAATAAGTTGATTTGAGATCTCGCTATCAACTGCTTGGCCTAAAAAAAGTAATCTTTCTCGATAAAGTCGGTTGATTAGGGTACAGATATATTCCTTAGAAACCGTACATGCACCTTTTGGTGCATACGGTTCAAAAAAAATTGCGAAAACAAAAAAAGAATCAATGTATAGATTCCAGTCCTCTTTCTTTTCTCATAACAGGTTCTTTCTGACTTCTAACGAAAGGGTTTTTTCTTATTCAATAAACACGAGTTTTGACTCCCTTTTTTAATATTCTAAATATAATAAAAAATATAATAAAAAAGTCACTAAACCCATCGAATTAACTTCTCATTGATGTATTGTTTCATCGAAATTCAATCCAAATCGCGATGGTATTCTCTTGTTCCTGAGTGGGTCTCTTTCATCTTTTTAGGTTTATGCTCTACTCCGGGTAAAGATTCACCCGATTTTCATTTGCACATATAGGACAAAGGCCCTATTACCATTTCTTTTTGTTATGACTTTTTTCTTTTTTTTTTTTTCAATTTTTTTATACTTTCTACCAAGTATTTATTAACCCGTTTGACAAATAAGTCAAATCGGAATCATTTATGACAGAACTAGTAATCATAGATATATTACCAATCGAATTGGGTTTTTCTAAACGGAGCCTGGATATTTCATTTTTTTCTTTTTTATTTAGTCCAACCAAACCAACCATAAATTATTCGAACTAATATTAATCCCCAAAATGGATCTAATTGCACTTCACGCTCCAAATTTTTGCTGATTCAATGAATCTTTCTCGGGTGAAACGTAGGATATCTCAATCGGGGGAGAAAACGGGGAAATCCCATAGGACCCAATATGTCTGACAAGTCGCACTATACGTCAACCCAAGATGCATCTTCCTCTCCAGGACTTCGGAAGGGTACTTTTGGAACACCAATAGGCATTAAATGAAAGAAAAAAGAACAAAGTACTGTATTTCACTTTGATGTGGAAACGTAATAATATGATTATTATTGTCTTTATAATATATTGGCTTTTATCGTATTTATTTTATCCATAGATTATAGTTATAGAAAAAGTCATAAAGAAAAACAGAATGAAAATTTTCAAATTATTATGAATAGGGCGATGAATAAGTATGTACACATTCACTCACAGACAATGGAATCCAACCCCCATTGCGTATTGTTACTTATCGAGTATAGAATAAATTTGCTTCTCTTTGTTCCTACGAAGAGAATTGTTCCATTATTTTATTACCAAGAGAATAGAACAAATATTAATCCCTATTCTGAAATAATCCACCGAACAGGGGGGTCCATAGGATAGTTATAGTAGAGTCTTTTCCAATGCAATAAAGTTACGTAGTGTCTATTTAGCTTTGATAAAGGGGTATTTCCATGGGTTTGCCTTGGTATCGCGTTCATACTGTTGTATTGAATGATCCCGGCCGCTTGCTTTCTGTTCATATAATGCATACAGCTCTGGTTGCTGGTTGGGCTGGTTCGATGGCTCTATATGAATTAGCCGTTTTTGATCCTTCTGATCCTGTTCTTGATCCAATGTGGAGACAGGGTATGTTTGTTATACCCTTTATGACTCGTTTAGGAATTACCAATTCATGGGGTGGTTGGAGTATCACAGGGGGAACTGTAACGAATGCGGGTATTTGGAGTTACGAAGGCGTAGCGGGGGCACATATTGTGTTTTCTGGTTTATGCTTTTTGGCAGCCATCTGGCATTGGGTATATTGGGATCTAGAAATATTTTGCGATGAACGTACAGGAAAACCTTCTTTGGATTTGCCCAAGATCTTTGGAATTCATTTATTTCTTTCAGGAGTGGCTTGCTTTGGTTTTGGTGCATTTCATGTAACAGGCTTATATGGTCCTGGAATATGGGTGTCCGATCCTTATGGACTAACGGGCAAAGTACAACCCGTAAATCCGGCATGGGGCGTGGAAGGTTTTGATCCTTTTGTTCCGGGAGGAATAGCCTCTCATCACATTGCAGCAGGGACATTGGGCATATTAGCGGGGTTATTCCATCTTAGCGTCCGCCCACCACAACGTCTATACAAGGGATTGCGTATGGGAAATATTGAAACCGTCCTTTCCAGTAGTATCGCTGCTGTCTTTTTTGCGGCTTTTGTTGTTGCCGGAACTATGTGGTATGGTTCAGCAACTACTCCGATCGAATTATTTGGGCCCACTCGTTATCAATGGGATCAGGGGTACTTTCAGCAAGAGATATATCGAAGAGTTAGTGCTGGGCTAGCAGAAAATCAAAGTTTATCAGAAGCCTGGTCTAAAATTCCTGAAAAATTAGCTTTTTATGATTACATCGGAAATAATCCGGCGAAAGGGGGGTTATTCAGGGCAGGCTCGATGGATAACGGGGATGGAATAGCGATTGGATGGTTAGGACACCCCATCTTTAGAGATAAAGAAGGGCGGGAACTTTTTGTACGTCGTATGCCTACTTTTTTTGAAACATTTCCAGTCGTTTTGGTAGATGGCGACGGAATTGTTAGAGCGGATGTTCCTTTTAGAAGGGCAGAATCAAAGTATAGTGTTGAACAAGTAGGTGTAACTGTTGAGTTCTACGGCGGCGAACTCAATGGAGTCAGTTATAGCGATCCTGCTACTGTGAAAAAATATGCTAGGCGCGCTCAATTGGGTGAAATTTTTGAATTAGATCGTGCTACTTTGAAATCCGATGGTGTTTTTCGTAGCAGTCCAAGGGGTTGGTTTACTTTTGGACATGCTTCATTTGCTTTGCTCTTCTTTTTCGGACACATTTGGCATGGTGCTAGAACCTTGTTCAGAGATGTTTTTGCTGGTATTGACCCGGATTTGGATGTTCAAGTCGAATTTGGAGCATTCCAAAAAATTGGAGATCCAACTACAAGAAGACAGGCAGTCTGATACAACACTGCTTTGGTATCTTTTGCCTCGATTTTCTTTTTGGAATTTGTCATAAGGTACCCGAGAAATCTTGACCACTTTTTTCCTTTTTCTCTTTCTTTATCCGGGAGAGAACCCCCCCCAAAAAAAATAAACAAACAGGTATGGAAGCTATAATTGTAAACCGCGATCGAATCTATGGAAGCACTGGTTTATACATTCCTCTTAGTCTCGACTCTAGGGATAATTTTTTTCGCTATCTTTTTTCGAGA
>Ga0157365_10000444_pt1:0-5000 | contig 18091 bp, 21 predicted proteins | sample AttsexASBM3_FD_111478 | JGI IMG/M metagenome (GOLD analysis project Ga0157365, IMG submission 111478) | Fungus gardens microbial communities from leaf cutter ant in Ribeirão Preto, State of São Paulo, Brazil - Atta sexdens ASBM3 | ecosystem: Host-associated > Fungi > Mycelium >... | reverse complement strand
GCAAATGGTGTCCCTCTTCTCGTACCTCTGAATCCACAAGTACCGGCGGAGGACCAAGAAACCACTCGACCCCGTACATCTGTAACAGTGACAATGGTATTATGAAAACTTGCTTGAACATGAATAACTCCCTTTGGGATTCTACGCGCACTCTTGCATGAACTAATACGTCCGTTCTTACGTGAACCAACTCTCGGTATAGCTTTTGCCATATTTTATCATCTCATAAATATGAGTCAGAGATATATGGATATATCCATTTCATGTTAAAAAAGATTCCTTATTTATGTATCACTTGCTTTAGCGAGTCTGATTATCCCTGTCTTTGTTTATGTCTCGGGTTGGAACAAATTACTATAATTCGCCCTCGCCTGCGGATTAGTCGACATTTTTCACAAATTTTACGAACAGAAGCTCTTATTTTCATATTTGTCATTCCTTATCTTAAATTTGAATCTACTTCTTGGTTGGAAGAAAATAAGTTTCTTTAGATTTTGCATCTTGAATCATATTCTCGCGAAAGGAATGTTCAAGTTAAAAAATCACTTAATCCTTTGAATCCTTGTTGCGGAGTCGATAAATTATGCGTCCTCTGGTTGAATCATAACGACTTACTTCAATTTTGACTCTATCTCCTGGTAGTATCCGGATAAAACTGCGTCGGATCTTTCCTGAAACATAACCTAGAATCAGATCTTCATTATCTAAACGAACCCGGAACATGCCATTGGGAAGCGATTCGGTAATTAAACCTTCATGAATCCATTTTTGTTCTTTCATTCCAGGTAAAGCCCCCTTGAAGTATCAACTAATGGAGGAGGAACAATATTAGACAACTTGTTCCTTTTCTTTTTTTTTTACAAATAGTCAATTTCGAATCTAATTTGTATATTAAAAAGATTACCATATATAACACAAAATTTCTCCACCGATTCCTTCTAGTCGAGCCTCTCGGTCTGTCATTATTCCTCGAGAAGTAGAAATAATTACAATTCCCATCCCACCTAAAATTCGAGGAATTCGTTGAGAGTTAGAATAAATTCGTAGACCGGGTCGACTGATCCGTTTTAAATTTAAAATATTTCTATAGGGCCCTTTCCTGTTCCTTCTATGTCGCAGCGTTAAAACCAAAAAATATTTGTTGTTTTCTCGATGTTTTCTCGCATTTTCGATAAAACCTTCTCGTAAAAGTATTTTAACGATATTTTCGTTAATATTAGTAGATGTTATTCGAACCACTCTTTTTTTATCCATATCAGCATTTCGTATAGAGGTTATTATCTCAGCAACAGTGTCCCTACCCATGATTAACTAAAATTGTTAGTGACTCCAAATTTGATATAATCAACATGTTTTTCTTTTTTTTTTTTACTTAATTTGTTTGTTTATGAGTAATTAATTAAAGTATATACGTGAGATACAATCTATTTCTTAATCTATTTCTTTCAAATACTCCACTCTAAACATATCACGATCTTGTTTTATAATACCTCGGGAGCCAATGAGACTATTTTAGTAAAATTTAATTGTCTCAACTCCCGGGCGATCGCGCCAAAAATTCGAGTTCCTTTTGGATTTCCTTCTTGGTCAATAACAACTGCAGCGTTGTCATCATATCGTATTATCATACCATTGTCACGTTTGAGTTCTTTACAGGTACGCACAATTACAGCTCTGACGACTTCTGACCTTTCTAGGGGCATATTTGGTACTGCTTCTTTGATCACAGCAACAATAACATCACCAATATGAGCATATCGACGATTGCTAGTTCCTATGATTCGAATACACATCAATTCTCGAGCCCCGCTGTTATCTGCTACATTTAAATGTGTTTGAGGTTGAATCATATCATTTTGAAATCTGTTCTTTCAATGCAAAGGACGAAGAAAAAAAAGAAATATTCTTTGTCTAAAATAAAAAAATTGCAATTTCCCAAGACTCATTTCTCTTGGTTCTACTTTTTTATCCTTTATCTCAAAATAATGAATTGAGTCCGTATAGGCATTTTGGATGCTGCTATTGAAATAGCCCTTCTAGCTATATTTTCTGTTACTCCACCCATTTCATAAAGTATTCGACCCGGTTTAACAACAGCTACCCAATATTCGGGGGATCCTTTCCCCGAACCCATACGTGTCTCGGCAGGTCTCGCTGTAATTGGTTTGTCTGGAAATATACGTACCCATATTTTTCCACCACGGCGTACATTTCGTGTCATTGCTCGTCGACCTGCTTCTATCTGTCTAGATGTGATCCAAGCGGGTTCAAGTGCCTGAAGAGCAAATTTACCGAAACATATATGATTCCCTCGATAAGATATTCCTTTCATTCTTCCTCTATGTTGTTTACGGAATCTGGTTCTTTTGGGGTTATAGTTGATGGTTCTTTCTGAATTCCATCTCTACTACAGAACCAGACGTGAGAATTTCTTCTCATCTGGCTCCTCGCGAATTTGAATAAAAGGATTCAAAAAAAAAATGAATTTGAGGTAAGATAGAATTTTCATTAATTAATAAAATAGACCATTAATTAATAAAATAGACATGTATTTTTTAAATTTAATATATTGAATCGTGGGATTCTTTGAGATTTCATTTAATATATCAGTAATTTGTGTATCTTGTTTGAGTAGATCTTTTATTTTAGAAATCATATTGTTATTTTTTTATAAATTTTTTTATCGTTCAAATTTAGGAATTAAAAAAAAAGAAAGTTTTCGCGGGCGAATATTTACTCTTCCATTTCAATTTTAGGATTATCTCGTGACTTCTCAGAATAGATGAATTGATCTCCGGTTTGTTCCGCCATCCCGACCGGCGAATCATTAAGATGCATTTTTAATAAAATCTTTTGGATTCACAGTTTCCATCGTTCCCATCACTTCTTACTTTAATGTTTAGGTCCAAATTTTACAACGGAGCTTAGTAATGAAATTTGTTCTTGAGTCAATTTTCTCAGTCTTTATTGGCTCGAAGCTCTTTATTTTTTTTTGTTTTGTTCTATAATGTTCTACTATAATGTTCTATTAAGAAGAGTCATTTAAGTATGGATGAATCAGTATTGATGCTTTATTACACTGCCTTTTATGAGATCACTCATAGACCTTACATATTGGAATTCTATATCATAGATATTTTTTCTCTTTCTCTCATCCTTCCATTTATCCACAGCTTTCTTCTATATTTTGCTTTCCAACTTAAAATCATATTTATTTTTGCAAAAACATAAAATTTCAGTTGCTGCAAGGATGTGATCGATATATCACATCTTGACTGGATCTTTAGCTTTAGATCGAAATAATGTGAAGTGATGGGTTGGTTATTAGGGGGCCCATTTTTTGAATTCTAACCCTAAAAAAATCAACGAGTCACACACTAAGCATAGCAATTTTCTCAAATGATCAATCGAATTTTTATTCAACCTTATAGAATTAAAACTAGTTTTGAGAAAAAGAATGAAGAGGTTTAGCCTTCTAGATTAGATAGAAGGAAAAGAAAAGTCAAAGTTTATTTATTATTCCTCGTCGATAAATATCCAAATTTTTATGCCTAATACACCATAGATAGTTCGAACTGTATAGGAACAATAATCAATTTTAGCTCGAATGGTTTGTAGAGGAACCCTACCCTTTCTAATCCATTCGACGCGTGCAATTTCTTTTCCGTCGATACGACCTGCAATTTGGACTTGAATTCCCCTTGTATTTGCTTGTTCAGTTAATTCAATAGCCTTTTTCATTGCTTTTCGAAATGAAACTCTATTCTTTAATTGCCCAGCTATATATTCTGCAAGAATATTAGGGTTTCCATAAGGTTTTGCAATTTTTGTGATAGCAATGTTAAGTTTTCTGTTCACAGAAGTCAATTCTTTTTGTAGAGTCGTCTGTAATTCTTCGATTCCTCGTGGTTGATTTTCTAGTAATGGTTTTGGAAATCCCATTAAAATTATTACTTGTATCAAATCAATTCTTTTTTGAATCTCTATACGTGTAATTCCCTCTACCCCAGAGGATATTTTCGTATTCTTTTGAACATAATTTTTAATACAATTTCTTATTTTTTGATCTTCTTGTAGACCCTCAGAATAATTTTTTGGTTGTGCAAACCAAAGAGAATGATGACCTTGAGTTGTACCAAGTCTAAAACCAAGTGGATTTATTTTTTGTCCCATACTCCTCCACTATTATACATATCATGATATACTATAGCTGTATGTTTATTTTTCCATCTAGGTTTTTTTAGCGAATTTATCTCTACGTATTTATCATCTAAAGATATATCTTTCATTACAATAGTTATATGGCAGGTAGGTCTTTTTAGCGGATAACTACGCCCCCGAGCCCGGGGTTTCAATTTCTTTATGGTAGTACCCTCATTGACTTCAGCTTTACTAATGAGTAAGTTGGCCTCGTTGGAACCCATATTGTAACTAGCATTTGCTGCTGCAGAATAAACTAATTTGAAAATGGGATAACATGCTCGATAGGGCATGAGCTCTAGTATCATAAGTGTTTCTTCGTAGGAACGTCCACGAATTTGATCAATGACTCTTCGTGCTTTGTCAGCAGACATAGATATATGTTGACCTAAAGCATATACTTCTGTTTTTTTCTTTTTTAGCATAAAGTTGCCTCCTATTATATTATATTAATAGTAATGAATTATCATAAGCATCATTTTCTATTTTATATTAACGACGAGATCTATTATCGCTTTTTGCATGTCCTCGGAAATTTAAAGTAGGTGCAAATTCTCCCAATTTGTGGCCCACCATACGATCTGTTATATAAATAGGGAGATGCTCTTTACCATTATGGATACCAATGGTATGTCCTATCATTGTGGGTATAATGGTAGATGCCCGGGACCAAGTTACTATTATTTCTTTTTCTGCTTTTGTATTAAGTTTATCAATTTTTTTTAATAAATGATCGCCCACAAAAGGATTTTTTTTTAGTGAACGTGTCACAGCTTACTCCTATTTTTTTTTTTTTTTTT
>Ga0157365_10000443_pt1 | contig 18106 bp, 13 predicted proteins | sample AttsexASBM3_FD_111478 | JGI IMG/M metagenome (GOLD analysis project Ga0157365, IMG submission 111478) | Fungus gardens microbial communities from leaf cutter ant in Ribeirão Preto, State of São Paulo, Brazil - Atta sexdens ASBM3 | ecosystem: Host-associated > Fungi > Mycelium > Unclassified ... | reverse complement strand
AAAAGAAAGATATCTCTGTACACACTAGAAAAATCTTCCTCTAATGAATTTGACAAACATTGGGTTTACATGAATAAGCAAAAAAGAAAGAATCTAAACAATGAGTTTAGAAATCGAATTCAAGCCCTAGACAAGGAATTTCTTTTTCTGGATATACTCGAAGCAAGAACTAGATTGTGTAATGACGATACTAAAAATGAATATTTTCCTAAAATGTACGATCCTCTCTTAAAAGGTGCATATCGCGGAAGAATCAAAACAATATTTTCACCTTCTAAAACTGCGATAGACAATTTAAGAGATATAATTGGTATAAAAGATACAATTGGTATAAATCGAATTCATAGTATTTTTCTTCCAGATATTAATATTGATTACCAAGAATTTGAACAGAAAGCAAATCTGTTTGATAAAAAACAATTATTAACAGAAATTGGGACTTTTTTACCTTTAGTTGGTGAATTTGATATAGAACAAAAATCAAATTTGAATTTGAAAGGTTTTTCTTTATTTTCAGACCAAGAACAAGAAAAAATAGATTTTGAAAAAGAAAGAAAAATTTTCAAATTTCTATTGAATGTTATTCGAACCTATCCTATTGATCAAAAAATTCAAAAAGAATCTGTTGGAATAAAAGAAATTATCAAAAAAGTCCCTCGATGGTCATACAAATTAATCACTGATTTAGAACAACAATCAGGAGAGTATCAAGAAAACGTACCGCTTGATCATCAAATTCGCTCAAGAAAAGCCAAACGTGTAGTAATTTTTACTGATAACAAAGAGAATACCGATCCTAATACTAATAAGGATAATGATACTTCGGATCAAAGAAAGGAAGTGGCTTTGATACGCTATTCGCAACAGTCGGATTTTCGAAGAGGAATAATTAAAGGTTCTATGCGCGCTCAAAGACGTAAAATTGTTATTTGGGAACTCTTTCAAGCAAATGTGCATTCTCCCCTTTTTTTGGACAGGATAAAAAAATCCCCTCGTTTTTCCTTTGATATATCCGTACTGATTAAACTTCTTTTTAGAAATTGGACAGGGAAGGGGGCTGAATTTGAAATTCTGGAGTATACAGATGAAGAAACAAAAAAGGAAGATAAAAAAGAAAAGGATAAAAAAGAGGAGAACAAAAGAAAGGAACAAGCGCGGATAGAGATAGCAGAAGCCTGGGATACCATTCCTTTTGCACAAGTAATAAGAGGTTCCATGTTAATAAGTCAATCTATTTTTAGAAAATATATTAGTTTACCTGTATTAATAATAAGCAAAAATATTGTACGTATGATATTATTCCAATTTCCGGAATGGTCGGAAGATCTAGAGGGATGGAATAGAGAAATGCATATTAAATGTACCTATAATGGTGTTCAATTATCGGAAACAGAATTTCCGAAAAATTGGTTAACAGACGGTATTCAGATAAAAATCCTATTTCCTTTCTGTCTGAAACCTTGGCATAGATCGAAACGACGGCCCTCTCATAGAGATTTAATGAAAAAGAAAAAACAAAAAGATGATTTTTGTTTTTTAACAGTTTGGGGAATGGAAACTGAACTTCCGTTTGGTTCTCCCAGAAAACAACCTTCTTTTTTTGAGCCCGCTGTTAAGGAGCTGGAAACAAAAATTATAAAATTCAAAAGGGCATATTTTCTAGCTCTAAAAGTTTTAAAGGGAAAAACAAAATTACTTCTAAGAGTTTCAAAAGAAACAAAAAAATGGATTATCGAAAGTTTTTTATTTCTAAAAAGACTAATAAAAGAACTTTCTAAATTAAATCCAATTATATTATTTAGATTCAAAGAAGTATATGAATCGAATGAAACTAAAAACGAAAAAGATTCGATAATCAGCAATCAGATAATTCATGAATACTTTAGTAAAAGTAAAATGAACTCTCCAAATTGGACAAATTCTTCACTGACAGAAAAAAAAAAGAAGGATATGATTCATAGAACAAGTACAATCAGAAATCAAATAGAACGAATTATAAAAGAAAAAAAAAAAATAACCCCAACGCCAAGAATATATATAAGTCCTAATAAAAGAAATTGTAATACTAAAAGATTAGAATTGCCAAAAAACATTTGGCAAATATTAAAAAAAAGAAATGCTCGATTATTCTCTAAATTCGATTCTTTTATAAAAATTTTCGTTGAAAGAATATACATAGATATATTTTTATTTATCATTAATATTCCCAGACTCAATATACAACTTTTTATTGAATCAATAAAAAAAATTATGGATAAATCCATTAATAAAGCAAATCAAGAAAGAATTAATAAAAAAAATCAAAATACAATTTACTTTATTTCGACTATAAAAAAATCAATTGATACTATTAACAATCAGACAAATTCACATATTTTTTGTGATTTATCCTACTTGTCACAAGCATATGTATTTTACAAATTATCACAAACTCAAGTTAGTAACTTGTATAAATTAAGATCTTTTTTTCACTACCTCGGAACCTCCTTTTTTCTTAAAACTGAAATAAAGCATTCGTTTGAAAAACAAGGAATAATTCAGAATGAATTAAGTCTTAAAAAACTTCCGAGTTATGGGATGGATCAATGGAAAGGTTGGTTAAAAAGACATTCTCAATACGATTTACCCTCAATTAGATGGTCTAAATTAATATCAGAAAAATGGAGAAATAGAGTTAATCAACATCATATGGCTCAAAATCCAAATTTCAAATTGAATTCATATGAAAAGGGCCATTACAAAAAACAAAAGGATTCTGAAGTATATTCATTATTGAATCAAAAAGAGAATTTTCAAAAAAACTCTAGATATGATTTTTTATCATATAAATATATTAATTATGAAAAAATGAGGGACCCATCTATTTATGAATCACCCTTTCAAGTACAAGTAAATAAGAATCAAGATTTTGATTATAATTCGAACACATATAAACACAATCTTTTTGATATGTTGGGGCGTATCCCTATCAATCCTTATCTAGTAAAGGGTGATATTAGATATATGGAAAAAAATACCGATAGAAAATATTTTGATTGGAAAATGATCAAATTTTATCTTAGAAAAAGGATCGATATTGAATCCTGGGTCAAGATTGATACTAAGACTAACCAAAATACTAAGATTGGTACTAACAATTATCAAATAATTGATCAAATTGATAAAAAAGGCCCTTTTTATCTTCTGCTTCCGCAAAATCCCAAAATAAACTCGCCAAGTCCAAAAAAACTTTTTTTGGACTGGATGGGAATGAATGAAGAAATATTAAATCGTCCCATCTCGAGTCTGGCATTTTGGTTCTTTCCAGAATTCGTACTCCTTTATAATCTATATAAAATGAAACCGTGGGTTATACCAAGCAAAGCACTTCTTTTCAATTTGAATCTAAATGAAAACGTTAGTAGTAACAATAAAAACGTCGATGGAAAGCAAAAGACGGAATGTGTTATACCATCAAATAAACAAATAAAGAATCAAAATCAGAATCAAAAAGAAAAAGAACCCCCTGCGGGCCAAGAAGATCTTAGATCAGATGCACAAAAACAGGGGAATCTTGGATCCGTTCCCCCAACAAAAACAAAACAAGAAAAAGATAATGAAGAGGATTATGCAGTATCAAAGATAAAAGCGGGTAAAAAGAAAAAACAATACAAAAGTAAAACGGAAGCAGAACTGGATTTCTTCCTAAAACGTTATTTAGTTTTTCAATTGAGATGGGGCGATGCTTTGAATCAAAGAATGATCAATAATGTCAAAATATATTGTCTCCTGCTTCGACTGATAAATCCAAGAAAAATTACTATATCCTCGATTCAACGAAGAGAAATGAGTTTGGATATAATGCTGATTCAGAAGAATTTAAGTCTTACAGAATTGATCAAAAGGGGAGTATTGGTTATCGAACCCGACCGCCTGTCTGTAAAAAATGATGGACAATTTATTATGTATCAAATCTTAGGTATTTCAGTGAAGAGTAAGCACCAAACTAATCAAGGATACCGAGAACAAACATACATTGATAAGAATCATTTTGATTTACTTGTTCCTGAAAATATTTTATCGACCAGGCGCCGTAGAGAGTTGAGAATCCTAATTTGTTTCACTTCAAAAAATAGGAATAGTGTTGATAAAAATTCAGTATTTTGTACCAAGAACAACTCTAGTCAACTTTTAGACAAAAGGAAAGATCTTGATAAAGATAAAAAAGAATTAATTAAATTAAAGTTTTTTCTTTGGCCTTATTATCGATTAGAAGATTTGGCTTGTATGAATCGCTGTTGGTTTGATACCAATAACGGCAGTCGTTTCAGTATGTTAAGGATATATATGTATCCACGATTGAAAAGTCATTGATAGTACATTTTTCGTATATATGCTCTACCCTGTAGGGTATATGAAAGGAAAGAGATTCACACATAACCTGTTTTACATCCCATTTTCATTTTTAATATAGATAATAAAACCAATAACGTATCAATTAGACCTAGAAATCAATTAACAGAATCTTATTCATTTTAGGTCTAAATTATGCCCCTTTCTGAATGGAAAAATGTATCACTTTTTTATATTCCGATCTGGATCAAATTTAATTTAAAACGGAATTAATTAATGTAAATTAATAAAATTAGGAGTCCATAAAGAAATTCAAATTATTATATATATACCACATTAAAATAAATACCATTATTATTACTCATCGGTAAAAACCATATCTGTAAAAAGGGAGGGGGAGCAATCTTTTATGGTAAAAAATACACTCATTTCAGTCATTTCTGAAGAAGAAAAGAGGGGGTCTGTTGAATTTCAAGTATTCCGTTTTACCAATAAGATACGGAGACTTACTTCACATTTGGAATTGCACAAAAAAGACTATTCATCTCAAAGAGGCTTACGAAAAATTTTGGGAAAACGTCAACGGCTGTTGGCTTATTTGGCAAAAAAAAATAGAATACGTTATAAAGAATTAATTGGTCTGTTGAGTATTCGAGAGACCAAAACTCGTTAATTGGAAGAGTCGTGTCATTTTAAGTACTTATTTTTTATTCGTTTTAATTTTGATAAACTTCTTTTCACTTTCAGCAATTCATGGAAGAATGAATCGGTAAAAAACTTATGACTGTACCAGCTACAAGAAAAGACCTCATGATAGTCAATATGGGCCCTCATCACCCATCAATGCACGGTGTTCTTCGACTCATCGTTACTTTAGATGGTGAAGATGTTATTGATTGTGAACCAATATTGGGTTATTTACACAGAGGGATGGAGAAAATTGCGGAAAATCGAACAATTATACAATATTTACCCTATGTAACACGTTGGGATTATTTAGCTACTATGTTCACAGAAGCAATAACCGTAAATGGGCCTGAACAATTAGGAAATATTCAAGTGCCTAAAAGAGCTAGCTATATCCGAGCCATTTTATTGGAGTTGAGTCGTATAGCTTCCCATTTGTTATGGCTTGGTCCCTTTATGGCAGATATTGGCGCACAGACCCCCTTCTTCTATATTTTTCGAGAAAGAGAATTGATATATGACCTATTCGAAGCTGCTACCGGTATGCGAATGATGCATAATTTTTTTCGCATAGGAGGAGTAGCCGCTGATCTACCTCATGGCTGGATAGATAAATGTTTGGATTTTTGCGATTACTTTTTAACAGGGGTTGCTGAATATCAAAAACTTATTACACGTAATCCTATTTTTTTAGAACGAGTTGAAGGCGTAGGCATTATCGGCAGAGAAGAAGCACTAAATTGGGGTTTATCAGGACCAATGCTACGAGCTTCCGGAATACAATGGGATCTTCGTAAAGTTGATCATTATGAGTGTTACGACGAATTTGATTGGGAGGTTCAATGGCAAAACGAAGGGGATTCATTAGCTCGTTATTTAGTACGAATCCGCGAAATGACAGAATCTATAAAAATTATACAACAGGCTCTGGAAGGAATTCCAGGAGGCCCTTATGAGAATTTAGAAATCCGGCGTTTTGATATTGATAGAGTAAAAGATACCGAATGGAATGATTTTGAATATCGATTTATTAGTAAAAAACCTTCTCCGACCTTTGAATTGTCGAAACAAGAACTTTATGTTAGAGTCGAGGCACCAAAAGGAGAATTGGGAATTTTTCTGGTAGGAGATCGAAGTGTTTTTCCTTGGAGATGGAAAATTCGTCCACCGGGTTTTATCAATTTGCAAATTCTTCCTCAGTTAGTTAAAAGAATGAAATTGGCTGATATTATGACGATACTAGGTAGCATAGATATCATTATGGGAGAAGTTGATCGTTAAAATGATAATTGATACAACCGAACTACAGGCTATTAATTCTTTTTTCAAATTGGAATCCCTAAAAGAAGTCTATGGGATCATATGGATACTTATCCCTATTTTGACTCTTGTATTAGGAATCACAATAGGTGTACTCGTGATTGTTTGGTTAGAAAGAGAAATATCTGCAGGGATACAACAACGTATTGGACCCGAATATGCCGGCCCTTTAGGAATTCTTCAAGCTTTAGCGGATGGTACAAAACTACTTTTCAAAGAGAACCTTCTTCCATCTAGGGGCGATGCTCGTTTATTCAGTATTGGACCATCCCTCGCAGTCATATCAATTTTACTAAGTTATTCAGTAATTCCTTTTGGTTATCGACTTGTTCTAGCCGATCTTACTATTGGTGTTTTTTTATGGATCGCCATTTCAAGTATTGCTCCCATTGGACTTCTTATGTCGGGATATGGATCAAATAATAAATATTCCTTTTTAGGTGGTTTAAGGGCTGCTGCTCAATCAATTAGTTATGAAATACCATTAACTCTATGTGTATTATCAATATCTCTACGTGTGATTCGGTGAGACGCAAAATTTCCCCTATATTCTTTCTTTCTTAAGAAGAAAGTTAAGTTAAATGGGTCAAATATACATTTTATTTTTTTATTGATCATTCGCGTTGATGACGTAAAGCAGATAGTTATATGGGTGAAAGAAAACGGCTTCAAATTTGCAGTAAATTCAATTGAATCTCATTTCCTATGTACAAGAGCGAAGTAAACAAAAGCAGTAGAGACTGCTTACCCCAAGATTGGTTATTAAGTCATCATGGCTTGAAGCGGGTTCAAAAGATCAACTCTATGAGGTTTTTATTACCTATTATTTCTTACCTATTACCATAGGTGTATTAACATAAAAATAGGTTGACCACAAATTGGTGGATGGTTAGGAAGACGAAAATACACAAAGGATTAGTAATGATGGAGATTCTGTAAGTTATCCAAAGGGATATTTCTGTATATAAAGGGAATTCGAATTGGGGCTTTAAGTTAGTAGAAATGATCAAGAAGTATTCCCCAAGATTCCGATCCAGAGTATGTTCCCATCCAACAATTAATTAAATAACTATCAAGAACGAAATAATCTTTTAGTTTTATTTTTGTTAAAATTCCCTTTTATGAAAAAGTAGAATAGGAACAGAATAAAAAAGAATACTTGCAAAGAAAAAGAAATCTTTTTTGGATTCTTTTTTCCTCTATTTTTTTAGTTAGAAAGATAGAACTCTTTTCATGATTTATGAATCATAAAGCAGGGTCTAATTCTTTTTCGTAATTGAAAATAATAGGTTGAAATATCTATGTACTATATGTTATAAAAGGTCTTTTATTCAAGGATTAAGAAAAAAATTCTTATATTATATAATTAAAAGATAAGATGAATTCAGAAGCACTTTTTTATTTTAAATATAAAATATAGCAAACAGAATTCCATCGATCTAATTCGCGAACTTATAGGATAACTATCTTACAAAATAGCAAGATAAATAATAGTGAAATGTCCTTAGATTTATTTGTGATCTTTGAGGAGCCGTATGAGGTGAAAATCTCACGTACGGTTCTGTAATAGTGATGAGAACAGCAATGTTATCATCGACTATGATTATCTAACAGTTCAAGTACAGTTGATATAGTTGAAGCGCAGTCAAAATATGGTTTTTGGGGATGGAATTTATGGCGTCAACCTATAGGATTTATCATTTTTCTAATTTCTTCTTTAGCCGAATGTGAGAGATTGCCTTTTGATTTACCAGAAGCCGAAGAAGAATTAGTAGCGGGTTACCAAACTGAATATTCAGGTATCAAATTTGGTTTATTTTACGTCGCTTCGTATCTAAATCTCCTAGTTTCTTCATTATTTGTAACAGTTCTTTACTTGGGAGGTTGGAATCTTTCTATTCCGTGCATATTCGTTCCTGAGATATTTGACATAAATAAAGCGGGTAAAGTTTTTGGACCAGTAATTGGTATCTTTATTACATTAGCTAAAACTTATTTGTTCTTGTTCATTCCTATTGCAACAAGATGGACTTTACCAAGGCTGAGAATGGATCAACTATTAAATCTTGGGTGGAAATTTCTTTTACCTATTTCTCTAGGTAATCTATTATTAACAACTTCGTCCCAACTTCTTTCATTGTAAAATACTACAATATTCTATATTCATGACCTGTCTCAAACAAGAGAAAGAAACAAGCATAAAATTTTGTATTTATACATATTCACGATATGTTCCCTATGTTAACTGAATTCATAAATTATGGTCAACAAACAATCCGAGCTGCCAGATACATCGGTCAAGGTTTCATGATTACCCTGTCTCATGCGAATCGTTTACCTATAACTATTCAATACCCCTACGAAAAACTGATCACACCGGAACGTTTCCGGGGCCGAATCCACTTTGAATTTGATAAATGCATTGCTTGTGAAGTATGTGTTCGTGTATGTCCTATAGATCTACCCGTTGTTGATTGGAAATTGGAAACCGATATTAGAAAGAAACAGTTGCTTAATTACAGTATTGATTTTGGAGTCTGTATATTTTGTGGTAATTGCGTTGAGTATTGTCCAACAAATTGTTTATCAATGACTGAAGAATATGAACTTTCTACTTATGATCGTCACGAATTGAATTACAATCAAATTTCGTTGGGTCGGTTACCAACATCAGTAATTGATGATTACACAATTCGAACAATTTCGAATTCACCTCAAATAAAAAATGGATAGAACCTTTTGATTAAACAATTCAAATTAATATTAATTCATATTAAAAAAAAAATATTAATAAGGCTCAATTTGGATCTATTTGGATCTAAAAGGATACGATTTTTTTTAATATGAATACAAACGTTGGTCCTTTTATTTGGATTGAAAATATATTTCTACATTAGAGAAATGATTTCAAAATATATATATATAATATAGTTTCAAACCATTTTTCGGATATTGAATTAGAATATTCCAATAACACTATCTATATCAACCCAGACCCATTTTAATTTCATTTAGTTAAGAAGTACCATAAAAAAATAGAATCACTTCTTTTTTTTCTGCTCAGATCAATAAACTCATGAAATATCTCAATTTATATATTTTTAAAATGAATTTACCTGGACCAATACACGATTTTCTTTTAGTCTTTCTGGGGTCGGGTCTAATCTTAGGAGGTCTAGGAGTGGTATTACTTCCCAATCCAATTTATTCTGCCTTTTCGTTGGGATTGGTTCTTGTTTGTATATCTTTATTCTATATTCTATTGAACTCCTACTTTGTAGCTGCTGCGCAGCTGCTTATTTACGTAGGAGCTATAAATGTTTTAATCATTTTTGCTGTGATGTTCATGAATGGCTCAGAATATTACAAAGATTTTAATCTTTGGACTATTGGGGATGGAGTTACTTCGGTGGTTTGTACAGGTCTTTTTATTTCACTAATGACTACTATTCTAGATATGTCATGGTACGGTATTATTTGGACTACAAAATCAAACCAGATTCTAGAGCAAGATTTGATAACTAATAGTCAACAAATTGGAGTTCATTTATCAACAGATTTTTTTCTTCCATTTGAACTCCTTTCAATAATTCTTTTAGTTGCTTTAATAGGTGCAATTGCTGTAGCTCGTCAATAATAAAAAAGAAATTCAAGTATGGAATATTTGTTATATGTGATTCAATCGAATCGATTGCATTGTTGTTTAGATTGAAATTAATAAGATTGATAAGGAGTTGGTTAATGATGCTCGAACATGTACTTGTTTTGAGTGCCTATTTATTTTCCATCGGTATCTATGGATTGATCACAAGTCGAAATATGGTTAGAGCTCTTATGTGTCTTGAACTTATATTGAATGCAGTTAATATAAATTTTGTAACATTTTCTGATTTTTTTGATAATCGTCAATTAAAAGGAGATATTTTCTCAATTTTTGTTATAGCTATTGCAGCCGCTGAAGCGGCTATTGGACTGGCTATTGTTTCATCAATTTATCGTAACCGAAAATCAACTCGTATTAACCAATCGAATTTGTTGAATAACTAGTATTAATTGTATAAATTCTAATATTCATAAAGGAATTCGAATTAGTATGTTTGCTATATTAAATTAAGGTATGACCTTGTTTTCAAAAACCTAAGAAATCAAAGGATTTTGGACCTTTCTCATAAACCAATCCAGAAGTAGATTTATTCGAAAAATTCTGATAACTTGTTGATTCATCTGGTATCTAAATATAGGATTTGTTAATAAGTTTACTAGGTCGAAATTTTATGACTTTCCAAAATGTATAGATTCAATGTCACATTCAGTAAAGATTTATGATACGTGTATAGGATGTACTCAATGTGTCCGAGCTTGCCCGACCGATGTATTAGAAATGATACCTTGGGACGGATGTAAAGCTAAACAAATTGCTTCTGCTCCAAGAACCGAAGACTGTGTTGGTTGTAAAAGATGTGAATCTGCCTGTCCAACGGATTTCTTGAGTGTTCGAGTTTATTTATGGCATGAAACAACCCGCAGTATGGGTCTCGCTTATTGATACGTTCGAAAAATTTTTACTTGAATCCATTTGATTTTTTTTACCGACAAAACCCGTGCTCAAAATATTTTGAGCACGGGTTTTTCTGGTCCAAGTCTATCTTGTCTTTACTACGAATTATTTTCCTTGGTTAACAATAATTGTAATTTTGCCAATATTTGCAGGTTCCTTAATTTTTTTTCTTCCCCATAGAGGAAATAGGGTCATTCATTGGTATACTATATTTATATGCATTTTCGAACTCCTTCTAACGGCCTATACATTCTGTTATCATTTCCAAACAGATGATCCATTAATCCAACTGATGGAGGATTATAAATGGATACAGTTGTTTGATTTCCATTGGAGATTAGGAATAGATGGACTTTCTATAGGACCTATTTTACTAACGGGATTCATCACCACTTTAGCGACTTTAGCAGCTTGGCCGGTTACTCGGGATTCTCGATTATTTAATTTCCTGATGTTAGCGATGTACAGTGCTCAAATAGGATTGTTTTCTTCTCGGGACCTTTTACTTTTTTTCATTATGTGGGAGTTAGAATTAATTCCTGTTTATCTACTTCTATCTATGTGGGGAGGAAAGAAACGTCTGTACTCAGCTACAAAATTTATTTTGTATACGGCGGGGGGTTCTATTTTTCTCTTAATGGGAGTTTTGGGTATCGGTTTATATGGTTCTAATGAACCAACATTAAATTTTGAAACATCAGCCAATCAGTCGTATCCTCTACCCTTGGAAATAATATTCTATATTGGATTTTTTATTGCTTTTGCTGTCAAATCGCCTATTATACCTCTACATACATGGTTACCAGATACCCACGGGGAAGCACATTACAGCACTTGTATGCTTCTAGCCGGAATCTTATTAAAAATGGGAGCATATGGGCTGGTTCGGATCAATATGGAATTATTATCTCGCGCCCATTCTCTATTTTCACCTTGGTTACTGATAGTAGGCACAATACAAATAATCTATGCAGCTTCAACATCTCTTGGCCAACGAAATTTAAAAAAAAGAATAGCTTATTCTTCCGTATCTCATATGGGTTTCATAATTATAGGAATTGGTTCTATAACTGATACCGGACTCAATGGAGCTCTTTTACAAATAATCTCTCATGGATTTATTGGTGCTGCACTTTTTTTCTTGGCGGGTACGACTTATGATAGAATACGTCTTGTTTACCTTGACGAAATGGGCGGAATAGCTATCCTAATGCCAAAAATATTCACGATATTTAGTACCTTTTCCATGGCGTCCCTTGCATTACCGGGTATGAGTGGTTTTGTTGCCGAATTGATAGTATTTTTTGGAATAATTACCAGCCAAAAATATCTTTTAATGCCAAAAATACTAATTACCTTTGTAATGGCAATTGGAATGATATTAACTCCTATTTATTCATTATCTATGTCACGCCAGATGTTCTATGGATACAAGTTCTTTAATATTCCAAACTCTTATTTTTTTGATTCTGGACCGCGCGAGTTATTTCTTTCGATTTCTCTCTTTTTACCCGTACTCGGCATTGGCATGTACCCCGATTTCATTTTTTCACTGTCAGTTGACAAAGTCGAAGTTATTCTATCTAACTCTTTTTCTAAATAGTTTTCATAAATAAAACCGCCTATGATTTTGAAATTGTTGATTCTATAATTATAATGAAAAAGTTCTAGAATGAAACAAAGAGAGCTTTTCTCTTAAATTCAATTTCTAAGTTCTAAGTAAAGTTAAGAAATAAATTGAAACACGATATCATATGGGCACGAATTGTGTGAATCGAATACAATATTCGATTCACACAATTCGTGCCGACTCGCATAAATTTTTTTATATGCGCCCTACTCCCTTGTATTCGTAAGATAATTTTTTTTTGAATTCAGTTAGCTAGTAATGTAAATGAACCATAACTATGCAGCCCTATTCCTAATAGATTGACCCCAAAATAGCAAATCCAAATTATAAGAAAGCCTATAGACGCTACAATTGCTGAGTTTGCACATTTCGGGTTTCTAGTTGTTCGAGTATGTAAATAAATCGCGAATATAATCCAAGTAATAAATGCCCAAGTTTCCTTTGGATCCCAATTCCAATATGATCCCCACGCTTCGTTAGCCCATACTGCTCCTGACAGAATACCTATGGTTAAAAATATAAACCCCAGACTGATAACACGGGAACTCCAATAATCCAATTGTTGAATCAATTGATACCTATAATAATTCTTAGCAGAAAAAAAAGAAGTATTTTGCAAAAGATTGCTTCTTTCACTCATATATTCAATTTCAACAAAGACAAATGACTCATTTAATAAAAGATTTTTATTACAAAAAATCTTTTTGTTTTTTCTAAATGTAATGACTAGAAGTCCTATTGACAATAATGATCCACATAAAAGGGACGCATAGCCCAATATCATCATTGTTACGTGCATTATTAACCATTCGGATTGAAGAGCAGGCACTAATATTGAAGATTGGTCTATTTCAGTTAAAAGACCTGAAGTAGTAAAGCCTTGAGTAAAAACAACACTTGAACCAGTTATTGTGCTTAAATACTTTTTATTTTTTTTGAAATACGGAACTATATGAATAAGGGAAAAACTCCACGAAAGGAAGATTAATGATTCATATAAATTGCTTAGTGGGAAATGTCCCGAATAAGTCCAACGCGTACCTAATAATCCTGTTAAACATAAAAAAGTAACTATCATGCCCTTTTCAGACGAATCATATAGTTGTACGATCTCATCTACTAAAAAAAAGCTTATCAAACGCATTGTAATTATGATTGAAACGATGGAAAAGGAAATATGAGTTAATATATGTTCTACGGTTGCAAATATCATAAAAAATCTTAAAAAAGAAGAATCTCTTAAATGGAAATCGAGAGTTGAATTTATTATAGGATCTATTTCTTTTTTTTAGAAGAAAGCATGCCGCCACTCGGACTCGAACCGAGATGCTCTAGCACTGCTTCCTAAGAGCAGCGTGTCTACCAATTTCACCATAGCGGCTTGTCTTGAACTTATAATAGTCTATAAACAAAGAATCGTCGAGATAAAATTGAAGAACTAAATTCAGTGTAATATTTTTTTTTTTTCAGAAAAGTTTTAAATTACTGAAAAAAAAACTCGTTCAAATGGGGATTTGAAGGTTCGTTATTTTAGTTTAGAGGTTCTTAGTGACTTTCATGGATTTTATGTTCTCCTAGAATTGAACTCTTGTAACTAGAAACTTCTACCTTCAACCAAGAATTAATCAACAGAAAGGACTCAAAAAAATGCCTTTTATCAATGAACATAAAATAAATAGAAAGAATACCTTTTTGATCACTCCAAATTGACACATTCTCAGAGGGAAAATCCTCACTAAGGGTTGAGTTGACAAGAGGAAATATCTGGTGAATTTTTAAAGTTAAAGTAAAGTAATTCCTATAAAATAAAATAAAAGTACGAAAGTTATTGCAAAGGATTTTAAAGATTTTAATCTATTAGTTTTTTATTCAACCCTTTAATTAAAATAACTTTTAACTAAAGGTCTTATCCCCACTCTTCTAAAAAAAGAGAAAATTTTTATTAATCTAACTTTGACAAAGACAAATAGGTCGATGGGGAAATAAACCTCCCCATCTTGGAAATGAGAAAAAGAAAGGTAAACCTTTTATCTTGTATTTATTCGTTTGTAAATAAAATTTTGATTTTTTGGTCAATAAAAAAGTATTAGGATTTTTAGAATAATTCAGTAACTAAAAAATTCTTATTTTTAAAACTAAAAGAATGAACTTAATTCCATTTCATATTGATTACATCAACTCAAGAGATGATGTAATTTTTCTATTTTATAGAAAATGGAAAATGGGTCGATTTTTGAGTGTATTCCGATTATTCCAAACTTTTATTACTTATTTATTTGTTTGCTGTACAAAAAAACTTTTTGAATTCCCAGTAGAAAGAGATTTTCCTAAGGAAAAAGCTTTTAAGGCTGTCCAATATCCCTTCCTTTTCCAAATATTTTTACGAATACGCTTTTTTGATGTAGAAGTACGCTTTTTTGGAACTGCCATTTAAAGGGGATTACGTATTGTTCTAACTGGATGTGAAAGACATCTATTGTTCAAAACCAATCATTTAGTCTATTTATTATCGAAATAATATTCTCTTCATAAAAAGAAATTTCGATAGGGTAAAGATATGTGAAAATTGAATCAATAAAATTTTATTAGTATTAAATACTCAAATAAAAATAGAAAAAAGATGAAGATTATGTTATTCTTTTTTTTTCCAAACTTTTTCTATTCCTTAAAATATCCGTAAAATAATTTCTTTTGATTGTTATCTTTTTTTGCGACTCTTTCTCATTCAAGTCTATATCTGTTTGTATCTATAGAACTCGCTGTGCCATAAAAATCGAATTAGTTAAGTAAGCTTAAACTTAATAAAAAAGAATCGAAAAACCTTTCCATTTTTATTTCTGTCTATTTTCGTCATTCTAAAGCGAATTTCCATATAATAAAATACCCTACCAAAAGATTTAAAATAAGAACCCATATTTTGCTTTTGCTTAATGAAAGAAAAAATTTCATCTCCTTTTCTATTAACTATAAATAACTGATCAAACTTGGGTACTTCCTCCCTTTCATATAATTTCATATAATTTGAACAATTATAACTTCTTGATTTGAATATTTTAAGGATTTAGCAAAAATTCAGAAGAATAAGTAAAGTAAAAAAACAAAAGATTCTAAAATTCTATTTAAGTTAGTTTAACTTAAGTCCATATCTTGACTTTTATTGATCCCTTTCAAAGAGGTAAGATCCGGTGAATCGGAAACAATTAATTAATAAATAAAGAATTAAAAAAAGTTTTTATGCAACAGACATATCAATACGGGTGGATCATCCCTTTTATTCCACTTCCAATTCCTATATTAATAGGGGTCGGACTTCTTCTTTTTCCGACGGCAACAAAAAATCTTCGTCGTATGTGGTCTTTTCAGAGTGTTTTATTGTTAACTATAGTCCTGATTTTTTCAATCAATCTGTCTATTCAGCAAATAAATAGCAATTCGATCTATCAATATGTATGGTCTTGGATCATTAATAATGATTTTTCTTTAGAATTTGGCTATTTGATCGATCCGCTTACTTCTATTATGTCAATATTAATAACTACCGTTGGAATTATGGTTCTTATCTATAGTGATAATTATATGGCTCATGATCAAGCATATTTGAGATTTTTTGCTTATATGGGTCTTTTCAGTACTTCCATGTTAGGATTAGTTACAAGTTCGAATTTGATACAAATTTATATTTTTTGGGAATTGGTTGGAATGTGTTCTTATTTATTAATAGGGTTTTGGTTTACACGACCTCTTGCTGCAAATGCTTGTCAAAAAGCTTTTGTGACTAATCGTATAGGGGATTTTGGCTTATTATTAGGAATTTTAGGTTTTTACTGGATAACGGGTAGTTTTGAATTTCGTGATTTATTCGAAATATTCAATAACTTGATTTATGATAATGAAGTCAATTCTTTATTTGTTACTTTGTGTGCTGGTCTAGTATTTGCCGGTGCCGTTGCTAAATCGGCACAATTTCCCCTTCATGTATGGTTACCTGATGCCATGGAAGGGCCCACTCCTATTTCTGCTCTTATACACGCTGCTACTATGGTAGCAGCGGGAATTTTTCTTGTAGCTCGACTTATTCCTCTTTTCATAGTTATACCTTACATAATGAATTTTATTTCGTTGATAGGAATAATAACAGTATTATTAGGAGCTACTTTAGCTCTTGCTCAAAAAGACATTAAAAGAGGTTTAGCTTTTTCCACAATGTCTCAATTGGGTTATATGATGCTAGCTCTAGGTATGGGATCTTATCGAAGTGCTTTATTTCATTTGATTACTCATGCCTATTCCAAAGCATTATTATTTTTAGGATCTGGATCCGTTATTCATTCAATGGAAACAATTGTTGGATATTCTCCTTATAAAAGTCAGAATATGGTTCTTATGGGAGGTTTAACAAAACATATACCAATTACCAAAAACACTTTTTTATTAGGTACACTTTCTCTTTGTGGTATTCCACCCTTGGCTTGTTTTTGGTCCAAAGATGAAATTCTTAATGATAGTTGGTTGTATTCAACGATTTTCGCAATAATAGCTTGGGCTACTGCGGGATTAACCGCATTTTATATGTTTCGGATCTATTTACTTACTTTTGAAGGGCATTTAAGTGCTCATTTTCAAAATTACATTGGTAACGAAAAAGTATTTTTCTATTCAATATCTCTATGGGGTAGGGGAGTTTCGAAAAAAATTAACAACAATTTTCCTTTATCAACAATGAATAATATTGAAAGTTCTTCTTTTTTGAAAAAAAAGACATATCCAATTGATGATAATGTTCGAAATGTGACACGTCCCTTTATTACTATTACTCATTTTGAGAATAAAAAGTTTTATTCCTATCCTTATGAACCAGACAATACTATGTTATGCCCTTTACTTATATTGGGTCTATTTACTTTGTTCGTTGGATCTATAGGAATTCCCTTCAATCAAGAAGGAGTAGATTTAGATATATTATCCAAATGGTTAACTCCATCTATAAATCTTTTGCACCAAAAGTTGAATAATTCGATGGATTGGTACGAATTTTTGAAAGATACAGTATCTTCTGTCAGTATAGCTTATTTAGGAATATTTATAGCGTCCTTTTTATATAAATCCCCTTATTCCTCTTTACAAAATTTTGATTTAATTAATTCAATTCTTAAAAGAGGTCCTAAGAGAATTCTTTGGGACAAAATTCTAAATGGCGTATATAATTGGTCGTATAATCGTGCTTACATAGATTCTTTTTATACAAGATCCTTCACTGGAGGAATAAGAGGATTGGCTAAATTAACTTATTTTTTTGATCGACGAATAATTGATGGAATTACGAACGGTGTTGGTGTTATTAATTTCTTTATAGGAGAAGCTATCAAATATATAGGTGGCGGACGTATCTCTTCTTATCTTTTCTTCTATTTAACTTATGTATCTATTTTTTTATTTTTATTGGTTTTTTTTATTATTTGAATTCGATTTCTAAACTCATTGTTTAGATTCTTTCTTTTTTGCTTATTCATGTAAACCCAATGTTTGTCAAATTCATTAGAGGAAGATTTTTCTAGTGTGTACAGAGATATCTTTCTTTT
>Ga0157365_10000442_pt1 | contig 18127 bp, 16 predicted proteins | sample AttsexASBM3_FD_111478 | JGI IMG/M metagenome (GOLD analysis project Ga0157365, IMG submission 111478) | Fungus gardens microbial communities from leaf cutter ant in Ribeirão Preto, State of São Paulo, Brazil - Atta sexdens ASBM3 | ecosystem: Host-associated > Fungi > Mycelium > Unclassified ... | reverse complement strand
CCAACTCTGTGTTCTATCCGTTCGTCAACACGCCGGTCTGGGTCACGAATGCGGAATTCGGATATCAGGTTACGCACAAGATCCATATCGCAGTAGGCGCCAACAACCTGTTTGACATGAAACCGCGTCGTCTACCGGCTGACGGGACCTATGCTGGCGCGGAAATCTATGACGATTACTCCAATCAGATGGGATATAACGGTGGTTACTATTACCTCCGGCTGAACTCCACATTCTGATCCTGGCAGAACAGGCTGGCCGGTGCATCCGGCTTGCTTGACCAGCAGTTCTGCAATCGGACTCCAATCCGGAAAAAGGCCCTGAATTGATCGCCCTGCCTATTCAACCGGGCAGGGCGATCTGACGGCTAAATATCCAGTGTGTCTGACAGAGACTGCAGGGCCATCCTGCAGGCAGCAAGATCCCAGGCTGCACAGCCGACACTTTTGAAGAAGATGGGTTCTTGCCCCACCGGCCTTTTCTCAAGAAAATCCGCGAGCGCTGTCACTTCGGACCAGTCTTTTCCAGCCTGAAGAATGTCTCCCGCTTCATGGGGCGCGCCGACAGGGTCATCGACAACACAGAGACTCTCCAGCACGATCCCGGGGCCGATCTCGACCATGTCAGGACGGTACGCACCCACACCAATAACCAGGGTTTCCGGCGAGGCGCTTCTGTCGAACAAGATCTCGCGGCTGCTGGTCACGGTGATGACAGCATCATAATGGTCAGCGGTGTTTCGCTCGGCTTCGATCCGAAGCGCAGAATAAGGACCCTCTGTCAGGGACTGGATACGTTTCGTATTACGACCCCGTATCGAGACAGAAAGGCCCGGATAAAGCTCGTTCAATGCTTCAAGATGAACGGCGGCCTGGGCACCGGTCCCGACAAGCAGGACGCGTTCAAGCCGGGGTGGCTGAAAACAGGATAGACCGAGCATCGAGACCGCCGCCGTGCGTCGTTCGGTCGCAGTGATCCCGTCCATGGCAAACAGGAAACGTCCATCCTGCCCATCCAGACAGGTAACCTGCCCCTGAAGTGTCGGAAGCGCCGTATTATCCGGAAAGATGGTCAGAAGCTTGTGCGCAATGATGTCCGGAGCGCAGGCTACCATTGACAGGACGGTCCCATGCTTGTCGGTCGTTGGCACGACAAGGCGTTCCGGACAGATGATGGAAGCATCCCGATATTCCGCAATGGCAGTCTTCAGGGCGCCGATCAGTGGCCGGAAGGGAAGTGCCTGTCGTGTCTCATCGGCTGAAAGAATACGCATGGAGGCTCCGGGACAATATGGTTTTTAATAGTGTCTCAGGATCCGAGACGCGCGACCAGAGTCATTTCGACTTTCCAGGCCGGGTCGGCCAGACGGGCTTCCACCGTGGCACGGGCGGGCTTGGCATCCTGATCGAGCCAGGCGTCCCACGCCCTGTTCATCGTGCCGATCTCGGAAATATCCGTCAGGAAGATCTGTACGGAGATGATGTCGCTCTTGTGGCTTCCCACCTGCGCCAGAAGGCTGTCGATCTGGTTAAGCACGTTGATCGTCTGGCCCTCGGTGTCCAGCGTTTCATCTGTGGTCACCTGGCCTGCGAAATGGATCATGCCATTGCAGATGACAGCGCCGCTGAGGCGTTCATGGGGGTCCAGACGTGTAATCGACATTGTTGATGGTCCTGTCTTGAAAAAAGGTTTTCAGGAAATGCTTGCCGGCAGCGTCATGACGTCCTGCAGATAGGCGTCATAAAGACTGCGGAAGATGGGTCCGGGAACGCCTCCGCCGACGCATATGCCATCCATTTCGATGACGGGCACAGCAATCGTCGAAGCGCTCGTATAGAAGGCTTCGGTCGCCTCCAGGACTTCCGCCTTTGAAAAAGACCGTTCCACGATCGTCAGGCCATGATGTTTCGCGATTTCGAGAACTGTCCGGCGCGTGATGCCCGGCAGGATGTCCTGGGAAAGATTGCGCGTGACCAGTTCAGCGCTTGGCGTGACGATGAATGCTGTCGAGGACGCGCCTTCCGTGATGGTGTTACCATCAAGCATCCAGGCTTCCTTGACGCCGGCCTGCTTGACGGCATGCTTGGCCATGACCTGCGCCAGAAGCGACGTGGACTTGATGTCCCGCCGCGCCCAGCGCATATCTGGCACGGTGATGATCCGCGCGCCGGTCTCGATGATCGGATTGGACTGGACCCTGCTGAACTGAGGAAACATCACCACGGTCGGTTCGAGACCTTCCGCATACTGGAACGCACGCTCTGCCACGCCACGGCTGACCTGGATATAGATCAGGCCATTACGCAGCTCATTGCGCCGCATGATCTCCGTTTCGATTTCGGTCCATTTTTCGACACTGAACGGATTGGCAATGCCGATCTCACCCAGTGAACGGTTCAGACGCTGGAGATGATGGTCATTATCCACCAGACGCCCCTCGATGACGGCCATCACCTCATAGACGCCATCCCCGAAAAGAAACCCCCGATCCATGACTGGAAGAACGGCCTCACGAAGAGGGACAAACGCCCCCCGGACAAACGCGATACGGTTGTCGACAGTCGACACGATCTCTCCCCTGCAAGCCGGTCTGTTGACACTCTGTATAAAAGAAGTTTCCCGCGCTGGCATATCGGATATCCGGACCGGCTATTCATGGGCGTGATACTACCCCCCAACTACCGATAGAGGAGGCACTGGACGCGCCTGCGCGCGCCATGGAGTATTTTTCGACCCGATATCATTCGCAGAGCAGGCAAGGGCGATCCTCATGGACCATTTCGATCTCATCCTGAAAAACGGGACTGTCGTCACCTCATCGCAGGAACGCGCCGATATCGGCTGCCGTGACGGAAAAATCGCCGCCATCGGAGATCTCCGCCGTGCAGAAGCGACCGAAGTCATCGACTGCACCAGCCTGCATGTCCTTCCCGGTATCATCGACCCGCATGTCCATCTTCGTGAACCGGGAAACGCCTGCGTCGAGACCATCCATGACGGCACGAAAGGCGCCATCCTCGGCGGCGTAACAACCGTATTCGATATGCCCAACACGGCTGAATCGGTCGTTTTCAAAGAAGTTCTGGACCGCAAGCGCGCCATGATCCCTAACAAAAGCTGGTGCGATATCGGGCTTTATGTCGGGGCGACAAAGAAAAATATCGACACGCTGGATACGCTTGAAGTCCAGGACAATGTCTGTGCGATCAAGGTTTTTGCAGGCTCATCGACGGGCGATCTGCTCGTCGATGACGATGCCAGTCTCGAAGCCCTGATGCGCAATGGCACCCGCCGCGTCTGCTACCATTCCGAGGACGAGACACGTCTTCAGGAACGCAAAAAGCTCTTTTCCGTCGGCCAGCCCTATCGCACGCATATGGAATGGCGGGACGTCGAATGTGCATTTCTAGGCACCCGGCGCCTAATGGCCCTGGCGCGAAAGACGGGCCGCAAAACCCATATCCTGCATGTCTCCACCGCCGAGGAACTCGCCTATATGCGCGATTTCAAGGATATCGGAACGGTCGAGGTTCTGGTCAATCACCTTACGCAGGTCGGGCCGGAAGTGTACGATCGCCTCGACGGCTACGCCATCATGAACCCGCCCATCCGGGACCAGCGGCACTACGATGCGTCCTGGGCTGCGGTCAATGCAGGCGACGTGGACTGCATCGGCTCGGATCACGCACCGCATTCCCGTGAAGCCAAGGAACGTCCGTGGCCGCTGACCTCCGCCGGTCTGACGGGTGTGCAGACGCTCGTTCCGATTATGCTGGATCACGCGAATGCCGGTCGTCTGCCGATCGAGCGTATGGTGGCGCTGATGTCCGCTGGCCCGGCTCGCGTCTATGGCGCGGTGGGGAAGGGACATATCGCCCCCGGCTATGACGCGGACTTCACGATCGTCGATCTCGCGCAGCGCCGGACGATCGAGGAAAGCTGGATTACGTCTCCCTGCGGCTGGACACCGTTCGCAGGCATGTCCTGCACGGGCTGGCCTGTCATGACGGTCATTCGCGGCCAGGCCGTCATGCGTGACGACGAGATCATCGGATCGCCCCGCGGTGCGGTCGTTTCTTTCGCGTGATGCTCAGAGGTCTTTCGGAAGATCGCTCACAACCTCGCGGACGCGTTCAAGAAAGAAGCGTCCCAGTCGCGATAGCGAACGGTTCTCCGACCATATCGCATGGGCCGCCACAGGAATGGCCGGTGCAAAGGGGCGGCTGACGAGCCTGAAACGCCCCGATGACGCCGTCAGGGGGTCCACGATCGCAACCCCCGCATTGGCTTCCGCAAGGGTGCAGGCCGTATTGGCATACCGAACTTCGGCCGAGAAACTGAAACCCTCGTCTTCCTGATCGAAGGCGGACCGGGTGGCTTCCCCGAGCTTGGTGCCGGATTCCAGCGCGATGAAATGATAGTCCTGTAGATCCCAAGGCCGTATCTGCCGCCGCTCGCTAAGTGGATGGCCCGGCGGCATGACACAGACCATCTCTCCGCGATATAGAATCTCTGAGGCCAGACCCGGTTTCCCGCTGAAACCCAGGGCAAACCCCAGCTCCGCCTTGTGGCTTTCCACGCTGTTGATGACCCCTTCATAGCGACGGACGTCAAAATACGTCCGGATCTTCGGCCGAAGGGATTGCGTGCGCTGGATCGCTGTTGCGAGCATGCCATACCCGATGGGCGGCGTGGCCACGAGCCTGAGCTGCCCGGCCCGGCTGTCCCGCAGGTCCTGGATCCGGCCCTCAAGCCTTTCATGCAGATCGAAAATCGCCTCCGCGTCATCCACGATGATCGTGGCCTCAGGGGTAGGGTAGATCCGGTTATTGACCCTCTGGAACAGTGCGAAACCGACCTGATCCTCCATCGTGCGAATGGCATTGCTGATCGCAGGCTGCGACAGCCCCAGAACACGCGCGGCCGCGACGGTTGTATTGTGGCGAATGATCGCCCGGAGGATCTCAATCTGGCGAAGGTTCATCTATAAGTTTTTTGAATATGAAGGTGGGATATCTGATTAGCCGGATTATTGAGCTAACCGAAACAAAATGGCAATGAATTTATGACCGGCCGGTGTGCGAAGGGGTTCGCCGTCGTGCCATAATGAGACCCGGACGAGAGAAAATGACTATGGGACGGATCATTCGGATTGCCGCAGCCCAGATGGGCCCGACACAAAGAGCCGATGAGCGGAGCCACACGGTTGGGCGCATGATCGCCCTGCTGGAGGAGGCGGCCTCGAAGGGCGCCAAACTCGTTGTCTATCCCGAACTCGCGTTCACGACGTTCTTTCCGCGCTGGCTGCTCGAAGGCGCTGAGCTGCTGAAGGAATATGAGCGTTCCATGCCCAATCCGGAGGTCCAGCCGCTGTTTGACCGCGCCCGGGAACTCGGCATCGGCTTTTACGTCGGCTATGCGGAGCTGACACCGGAAGGCGAACGCTTCAACACCAGCATCATTGTTGCCTGCGATGGCACGATCCTCGGCAAGTACCGCAAGGTTCATCTGCCCGGTTCGGTGGAGCCACGGCCCGGTGCGAAATTCCAGCAGCTCGAGAAGCGGTATTTCGAATACGGAGACCTCGGCTTCCCGGTTTACCGTGCAGGAGCAGAATGGTCCAATGCGCTTATTGGCATGCTGATCTGCAACGACCGCCGCTGGCCGGAAGCATGGCGCGCCCTGGCGCTGCAGGGGATGGAACTGCTCTGCGTGGGCTATAACTCCGCCGCCTATGATCCGAACGGTGGCGATACCGAAAGTGCGGATCTGCGTACCTTTCATGCGCAGCTCGTGGCGCAGGCGAATGCCTATATGAACGCCTGCTGGGCCGTGGCCGTCGCAAAAGCCGGCGACGAAGATGGATCCTGCCTGATCGGCGGAAGCTGCATCGTTGATCCGAACGGCCAGATCGTTGCGCAGGCACAGACGCTTGCCGATGAAGTGATTGTCGCCGACTGTGATCTTGATCTCTGCCAGCAGGGCAAGACCAAGATGTTCAACTTCGAGGCACATCGCCGGCCGCAATGGTACACCCGCATCACAAGCCAGACGGGCGTCGTCTACCCGGAGGACGAAATCGGCTGATGACGTCGACATTCCGGACACTTCTGTCTCTAACGGCCTGTCTCTTTCTGGGACAGGTGGGGGTCGCGCAGGCGGCTCCCGGAGTGCTTCGGATTTCGGTCAATCCGATTTATCCGCCGCTTGAATTCCGCGATCCGGTCACGGATCGCCTGACCGGCTTCGATATCGATTTCGGAAACGCCCTTGCGGCCCGGATGGGTGTGAAGGTGGAATGGGTCGAGACGGCCTTCCCCCAGATGATCCCTTCGGTCCAGAGCGGCCGGACCGATATGATCCTGAGCGGATTTTCAGACCGTCCCGAACGCCGGGCTTTTCTGGATTTCCTCGACTATCTCAAATCCGGCGCACAGGTCCTTGTCCTGTCACAGGGCGACGTCCAGAGCCCGGAGATGCTGTGCGGCCGAAAGGTCGCCGCAAGCCGCGCCACATCCTTCCCCACCATGATCCGCCAGTGGAGCCACGATCACTGCGAGGGGCAGGGAGGTCTCCCGATGGTGTTCTACCCGTCCGAAAGCGGGGCGGACGCCCGGATACAGCTCCTTCAGGGGCGCGTCGCCGCCATGGTACAGGGCGGTGAGACGGTCGGATATTTCATCGACATCACCCATCACGCCTTCCGCAGACTGGGTCCGCCGCTGTCGAACATGCTTCTTTCAATGGCATTCCCAAAAGGGCACGCGACTCTTGAGGCACAGGTCGCCCACGCCTTCGCGGATCTCAGGGCAGACGGAACCTATGCGCGCCTTCTCCAGCGCTGGTCCCTTCAGGACGCGGCACTTCCCGACACAGACTCAGACGGATCGACGCCATGACCAGAACGACAGAGTCTTCCCGGCTTCTTGCCCTTCCGCGCGGCAGACATATCGCATGGGCGCAGATCGTCTCGGGCGTCGTGCTGCTCGCCCTGTGCGCCTGGATCATCCATGCCTTCGCCGTCGGGCAGATCGAATGGCGCTATGTCGGCCAGTTCCTGTTCGTGCCGTCCATCCTGCGCGGTGTGGGTGCCACGCTGCTGATGGCCGTATGCGCCATGGCGCTCGGCATGGTCGCGGGCATCATCCTGGCCCTGGGCCGTCTGTCCACGGCATGGCTGCCGCGGATCGTCTCGGGGCTGTATGTCTGGCTGTTCCGCGGCGTGCCGGTCATCCTGCAACTGCTGATCTGGTTCAACCTTGCGCTGATCTTTCCCCATGTCACCCTACCGGGCATCGGCTCCTACCGGACGGTCGACCTCATGACGCCGTTCCTCTCGGCGCTGTTCGGTTTGGGGCTCAATCAGGCCGCCTATATTGCCGAAATCTTCCGCGCCGGTTTCCAGAGCGTGGATCGCGGGCAGTATGAAGCCGCATCCGCTATCGGCATGACGCGCCTGACGGCCATGCGCCGCATCATCTTCCCGCAGGCCTTCCGGACGGTCATTCCGCCGCTGGGCAACGAATTCATCAACATGATCAAGCTGACCTCGCTCGCCAGCCTCATCCAGTATCCCGAAGTCCTGCACAATGCGGAGACGATCTATTACGCCAACACACGCGTGATCGAACTGCTGATCGTCGCCGGGTTCTGGTATCTGGCCGCCGTGACTGTCCTCTCGCCGTTGCAGCACCTGCTCGAACGCCGCTTTTCGCGAGGCAAATCCGCATGACCGAACCTGCGATCTGGATCCGGAACCTGCACAAATCCTTCGGCGCAAACCCCGTCCTGCGCGGCGTGTCGCTCGACATCCCGCCCGGTCAGGTCGTCTGCGTCCTGGGTGGCTCCGGGTCAGGCAAGACGACCCTGCTGCGCTGCATCGCCCAGCTTGAAACGGCGGAAGACGGCCTGATCGTCATGAGCGGCGAACTGCTCGGGCATCAGGAACGCAACGGGCACCTTGTTCCCCGCAATGCCCGCGATATCGCCCGTCAGAGACGGCTGGCCGGTATGGTCTTCCAGCGTTTCAACCTTTTCCCGCACATGACAGCACTCGAAAACGTCATGGAAGGCCCGGTCCGCGTGCAGAAACGCCCGGCTGCGGACGTGAAACACGAAGCGCTGGAGCTTCTGCGCAGCGTCGGGCTGGAGCATCGCGCGAAGCATTATCCCGCACAGCTTTCCGGCGGCCAGCAGCAGCGCGTCGCCATCGCCCGCGCCCTGGCACTGAAACCCGCCGTCATGCTGTTCGACGAGCCGACCAGCGCGCTCGATCCGGAATCTGTGGGCGACGTTCTGGCCGTCATGAAAAGCGTCGCGTCCAGTGGCGTGACGATGCTGGTCGTCACCCATGAACTCTCTTTCGCCCGGGAAGTCGCCGATCGCATCCTGTTCATGGATGGCGGCGTCATTCTGGAAGATGCCCCGACCGCCGACTTCTTCGGAACACCGCGCGAGGAGCGCACACGCGCGTTCCTCGCCGCCGTTCTCGGCCAGAAATCAACTGCCTGACACTTTCCAAGCGGAGATACCCATGATTCGCAGCTACGACGACGTTCCGATCCGCCCCTCGAATCTCGCAGGACCGGCTCGGGAATTCCCCTGGCCCCACGGTATGAAGGCCGCGATGATGCTCTCCTTCGACATCGACGCCGAAAGCGCCATCACCAGCAAGGACCCGTCCCACGCGGACAAGCTCGTCTCAATGTCCTATGGCGGCTATGAAGCCCGCGTCGGACTGCCCAAAGTCCTCGAACTACTGCGCGAACTGGACCTGAAGGCCACATTCTTCACAACCGGCTGGGCTGCGGATGCCTACCCCTCGATGGTGGAAAGCGTCCTGCGCGACGGCCATGAAGTCGGCCATCACGGCTATCATCATCTGCTGCCCGATCCCGGATCGGCACATATCGAGGACGAACTGGCGCGCGGTTTCGAGGCGCTGGCCAAACATGGTGTCCGCCCTGTGGGCTACAGGGCGCCCTATGGCGAAAGCTGTGACGAACTGCGCACGGCGCTCAGGCGCGAAGGCATGCTCTATTCCAGCTCATGGCGCGACGATGTACGCCCCTACCGTCAGCTCCTGCCGGACCTCTCGCCGGGCGTCGTCGAACTGCCACCATCTTCCTGTTTCGATGACTGGATGCACGGCCTCAGCACCCGTTTCGGTGCGCGTTCGATTTTCCCGAAGGAACACGTCCTGTCCATGTGGAAGGACGAGCTGGACGAAACCCGCGCCTGGGGCGCCATGGTCGGCACCGTCCTGCACCCGCTCGTCAGTGGCCGCCCGATGCGCCTGCGCCTGCTGCGCAATTTTCTGGCCTATACGATTGAATGCCGTGACGTCTGGATCGCCACGGGCGAGCAGATCGCCCGTCATTTCGAAGCGTGTGAAGCGGCTGGATCGACCGCATCATGAGCGCCCGTCCAATCCGCATTTCCGGCCTGCGGCAGGCCGTCCTGTGGGACGAGAGCAGCGCAGGGCATGTCTACGCGCCTGACACAGACCTTGTGATCGAAGGCGGCAAAATCGTCTTCGCCGGCCCCGCATCGGAACTGCCGGACATGTATGCGGCACTTCCGGTCGATGTTGACGGGCGCGACCTCATGGCCATGCCCGGGCTGGTGGATGTCCACTCCCACCCGGCGACGGAACCCATGAGCCGGGGCATGTTCGATGAACTCGGCTCGCCCGGCCTGTTCTATTCGTCCCTGTACGAATACATGCCGGTCTTCCGCGCTGATGCCACCAGCAAGCCGGACTGCGCCCGCGTGGCCTACAGCGAAATGCTGCTCTCAGGCGTGACTACGATCGTGGACCTCTCCACACCATGGGCCGGCTGGCTCGACGCCGCGACGGAAAGCGGGCTCCGGGTCTGTCTGGGACCAATGTTCCGCTCGGCCGCCTGGAGAACCACGAACGGCTATACTGTCGACTACACCTGGAGCGAGGACGGCGGACAACGCTCAATGGACGAGGCGCTGGAAACCGTCGATGCGGCTCAGGCCGATGCGTCAGGCCGTCTGTCCGGCATGATCGTCCCCGCCCAGATCGACACCTGCTCGCCCGAAATCCTGAAAGCCTCATTCGCCGCGGCCGAAAAGCGGGGCCTGCCGTGGCAGACCCATGCGGCACAGTCGATCGTCGAGTTCCAGGAAATCACCCGCCGCCACGGCATGACGCCCGTACAGTGGCTCGACAGTCTGGGCGTGCTCTCCAGCCGCAGCATCGTCGGACACGCGATCTTTCTGGACGACCATCCGTCCACGCCCTGGCACACGAAACGCGACCTCGACATTCTCGTCAGCCGGGACGCCGCGGTCGCACACTGCGCCACGGTCTTCGCCCGGCGCGGCTACGTCCTGCGCGACTTCGGACGCTACAAACGCGCCGGGATCCGCATCGGGTTGGGCACGGACACCTACCCGCACACCATCCTCGACGATCTGCGCCTCACTACCTATCTGGGCCGCGTGCAGGAACAGACCCCCGAGGCCGTCTCCACGCGCGACGTGTTTGATGCCGCCACCTGCGTCGGCGCCTCGCTGCTCGGACGGGATGACATTGGCCGTCTGAAAACCGGCGGCCCGGCCGATCTGGTTCTGGTCGATCTGTCGCATCCGATGATGCGCCCCTCGATCGATCCGGTCCGCTCGCTCGTTTTCTCAGCCGATGACCGCGCCATTCACTCCGTCTACGTGGCGGGCCGCAAGGTGGTGGAGAAGGGACGGGTGCTGACGATGGATTATGAGGGGGCAACATCCCGTCTGGTCGAGGAACAGGCGCGGATCGTCGGCTCCGTCGCGCAGCGCGACCGGCTGGGCCGGTCCTTGGAAACGCTCGTGCCGCCGACCTTCCCGACCCGCCGCTGATGCGCCGCGCCACATTCCCGTTCGGCATGTCTCTGCCGGGCCGGCGGGTCGTGGCGCATTCCTTCGCGGTCATGGCGCTGTTCGGTCTCGGTTCTGCAAGGGCCGAGGTTCCGGCGCCCCCTGATCTCCTGCTCGGCCTGTATCCCAGCTATCCGCCGCTCGACATGCGTGACCCCATGACGGGCGTGCTCGAAGGCTTCGATGTCGATCTCGCAACGGCCCTGAGCCAGCGAATGGGCATGACCCCCCGGATGGTCGAGACAGGTTTTGCGCAACTCATCCCCTCCCTTCTGACAGGGCGGATCAGGATGTTTTTCAACGGCATGGTGGATACGCCCCTGCGACGCCAGAGCGTGTCCTTCGTCGATTACCTGCAATCGGGCTTCCAGTTCGTCACCCTCTCCGGGGACGATCATGCGCCATCCACCCTGCCGGAACTCTGCGGCCGCATGGTAGCCGCCAGCCGCGTAACCTCCGTCCCCGCCGAGCTTCTGGCCTGGAGCGACCGCAACTGCGTGGCAAAACACCTTCCGCCCGTCTTCCTGTTCGCAACCGAAAACTCGGTGGATGCGCGCCTGCAACTCCGTGAAGGTCGCGTGGTCGCCGCCTTGCAGGACAGCCTGACGCTTCTCTGGACGGTGGAGACCAGCGGGCATACGCTCCGTGCTCTGGGCGAGCCGTTCCATCTGTCCCCACTGGGCATCGGCCTTCCCAGAGGGGACAGCACCTTTATCTGCCGTGTCTCCGGGGCTTTTTCAGCCCTCCAGCAGGACGGCACCTATCTTTCCCTGATCCATAAATGGCACCTGCCCGAAAGCGCCGCCCTTCCAGCACAGCCCGTTCCCGAGGATTGCTCCCGCCATGTTTTCTGACCGTATTCTCGTCATCAATCCCAATTCCTCGTCTCAGGTAACGCGCGCGATCGATACGGCACTCGCCCCGATGCGCGCCCGCACCTCCTTCCGGATCGACGTGATGGACCTGCCCGAAGCGCCGCCGGGTGTTGCGTTGCAGAGCGATGCCGACGAGGTCGCGCCTCTGGTGCAGCAAGCCATCCGCAACAATCCGGCCGAAGCCTACGCTGTCGCCTGTTTCAGTGATCCGGGCGTTGCGGGCGCGCGCGAAAACACGCCGGGTGCCGCAGTTCGCGGGATCGGGGAAAGCGCCATTCTGCATGCCCTGACGAAGGCAGACCGCTTCGGCATCATCGCCCTGTCCGAAAAATCGGTTTTCCGCCAGCGCCGTCTTGTGCGCGGGATGGGCGTGGGAGAGCGCTATGCCGGTAGCCTCGGGATCGGCACCACGGCTGCCGGAGCCACGGATCATGCGCTGCTCGACAAGATGGTCGATGCGGCAAAACGTCTCGTCGATCAGGGCGCGGATACGATCCTCATGGGCTGTGCAGGCATGGCGCATTTCCAGCCGCATCTCGAAGACATCTGCCAACGCCCCGTGATCGAACCCACCCGCAGCGCCGTCGCCCTCCTGATCGGAGACCTCACCCTCAGGCCCTGATGTCCCCCCGCACGCTGGCCAGCGCCCCAACCCCGGCCAGCCCCAGCAATACCAGAATCCCATCCGCCAGCCACCAGTTGTCCAGAAACGTCACGCTCCACGACATGGCCAGCGGCACCACCGCAACGGACAGGTTGCCCAGAAACTGGGTCCACGATGACAGCCGCGCCGTGGACGCTCCTCCGAATTCCTGCACGCAGGACCAGATCGAGATCTGGCCCAGCCCCAGAAACGCTGCGGCGACAAGCGCAAGCGGGAGCATGGCGGCGCTGCGCGATGTCATCAGCGCCACGGCCAGAAAAGCGGTCCCTCCACCTAGTCCTGCAATGCCGAGCGGGACACGCGCCCGCCATTGCGAAAGACCCGCGCGCAGCATCGTGTCCGACACCAAGCCGCCCAGAAGCTTCGAGAGCAGGATCACGAGATAGGAGGCGGAAACGTACCAGCCGACATGGCTCATGTTCAGATGGAACGTATTCCGAAGATACAGGGGAAACAGCGCCAGAAAGAAGCCTTCAACACCCATCAGGCAGAAATAGGCGCCCCCGATCGTGTACAGGCGGGAGAAGGCGAAGGGTTCCAGCGGGCCTGTCGAGTTCTGTGGGATAGAGGGCTCTTTCACCTTCAGCGCATAGGCCAGAAGACTGCCGAAGAGCAGGATCCCGGCAATACCATAGATCGCAAAACACAGGCGCCATGACAGCGACGCCATGAGAAAGACCGAAAGCGGTGCTCCGATGACGGCTCCGAGGGACAATGCCGCCAGCAGAACGGCAATGATGGAGGAGCGGTGAATGGGCCGGAAGCGCTGTTGCACGGTGATGAGTGCGGCGGTCCAGTCCGGTGCCTGTCCGATGCCGAGGAGGGCGCGGCACAGGATCAGCTCTGCGATCGTGCTGGCAAATGCCGTTGAGAGAAGGGCGAAGGACCAGAACAGACAGGCCAGTGCATAGGTCCGGGCCGCTCCCAGCCTGCGGCAGACCCAGCCAGCCGGAAGCTGGCAGAGCGCGTAAGTGAATGAGTAAGCGGAAATGATGTTGCTGATCTGACCCAGGCTGCAACCGAGGCTGCTCTGGATGCGGGGGGCCATGACGACCATCGCCTGTTTGTCGATGGCCATCAGGAATGTCGCCGGGAGAAGAACCAGTCCCAGAACGAGCCAGGGATTATTCCAGGGGCGCCCCACCTGCGTCATGTCATGTCGGGCGGGCAGGGAGGCACCTGAAATAGGCATCGTCGTTAGAAATCGGAGCTTAAGGAGAATGCGACCGCAAAATCGCCCCCGACGTAATATGTCGGCGTACCAGCGGCAATGGCCGTTCCGAAAATACCCTTCGTTGCGCGGGCATTCGTGGCGATGCCGTTGACGCCGGACAGGTAGTGCTCGTCCCCGATATTCATCAGGTTGAGCTGGATCTGTGGGTGTTGGGCCGGTCCGACTTTCTGGAAACGATAGCCTGCCGAGAGATTGGCCGTCTTGAATGCCGGGATGCTCTGGTCATTCATGAAGGTGCTGTACTGTGAATCCACATAGTTAAAGGTGAAATTTCCGAAGAAATGGCTGTCATCGTAGCTCAGGCCGATGGAGCCAGTGAACTTCGGAGCCAGAACGGCAGCTTTGCCTTTGGTCGGCAGATAATCGTTTCCGACCTGAATGTTGTTACCCATTTCGGAGTGAAGGTACTGGCCCGAAATATATGGGGAAAAATGATGCCATGCAGGAAGGCTGAGTTCAGCCTGAACGCCACGGATCGTCTGCCCGCCACCGTTGACCGAAAAGGATTGCGGGCTGTTGTTGACGTAGGTGATGCTGGAAATCTGGCGGTTGGTCAGGTTATAGTTGAACGCCGCCGCAGAGAAGTTGACCGCGCCGTAGTGACGATACCCGATTTCTTCGGAAATCGAGTATTCCGGCTTGAGGTTGCTCGTATGGCTGCTGGTCTTTTTGCCCGTCGTCGCGCTGTAAATATCGACATATGCGCTCAGGGCGGCCGGTTCCTTGAAGGCAGTCGAGGCGCTGAAATAGACCTGATCATGCGGCGTGATGCGATAGCTGACCGAAAGCTGCGGCAGGGGCTCGGCGTCGTTTTTATTGACGGCATAGGTGGGGCCGGGCAGTGCGCTCGTGGCATGGCGGGAGACCATGACTTCCTTGAAACCGGCATTCAGCACCAGGCGATCGTTGAAAAATTTCATCGTATCGTTGATGAAAAGTGCGTTCGTCTGCTGGATGAGATGACCGTTATAGGTCCCGATGACGGTTCCTGAAGATGACTTGATCGGGTTGCCGCCATACTCGTTCATCACATTGCCATTGGGCTCAACCGGCGTGTACGAGGTGTTCTCGTTGTGGTCGAAATAATCGTACCAGTAGCCGACCTGAAGTGTATTGAACTTGTGCTTCCATGTCAGGGTCGCGTTCTGGCCTCCTGCTGCCTGAGTATAGGCATCGACGTTTTCCACCGTCGCGACATTATTGACGCTGTAGGGAAGCTGCACCGTTCCGAGGGACTGATCACCCTCGAACATTGACTGCCCGTTGACATTCGCACCGCTGTTGATGAAGCCGCGCGTATACATGATGTACGGAGTGATCTTGAACGTCAGATCCGGCAGGAGCTCGAACTCCGTCGGAATGGCAGCAATGACGTTCTGCCGCTGGTTGAAGCGCAGCTTGTAATAATTGGACGTACCGTAGGAGTATTTTCCTGCATAGTTGTAGGAAATTCCGTACTGGTTCCACTGGCTGAGGGTAGGATTCGTGTAGACGTCCGTACGCATCCAGTTCCAGGAGAAGAAAGGAGCAATGCTGTTATGTCCCCATTCCTTCAGAAAATGGCTGTCGACATGGTAGCGCTTCGTATTGCCGGAGCCACGCCAGTTGTTCACTTCCGTATGGGAAAAGGACGTGTAGTTCCGGATGCCGGTATGTCCGATCTCGCCACTGTCGAGCCGGATGAACTGCCGGTTGAGGGATTTGTTGCCACCGCTCAGGTCAATGTACCCACCCGCCTTGTGGGAAGGCTGTCGCGCAGAGGCCCTGATCTGGCCACCGACTGAATTGTAGACCGGGGCATCGATATCAGGGGAGCCCTGTGACACCTCGAGATGGCTGATGTTTTCCGTGTCCGACCATTCGGTTGCGAACGGCGTGTAATAGAGGCGGTCGCCGGCGGGCATGCCTTCATAAGTTGTTCCCAACTCGGTCTGGTTCAGGCCGCGGATGGAGACGTTCATGCGGTCGCTGAGGCCAAGGGGATCATTGGCTGCGACAACCACGCCGGGGCTCATCGCAAGGAGGGTAACGGCATTGGCTGTCGGCGACTGTTTGGCAATGTAATCCCGCGAGACGCCGCTGACGGATTTCGCTGCGCTCTGCATGGGCATCAGGCCGCCGCCCGGCGTGGTGTTCGTAACGCCGTTGGCGCCGACAACCTGTTTGCGGACCGAGATATATTCGTCCTTATGAGCGGGAAGGGCTTTGGGGGCCGGATGGACGGTTTCTCCGGTGCGGGGAGCATGATGTGTAGGAGCGGGTTTCCCGCTTTTCACGCTGGATGCTGCCAGCATTGGCTGAAAATATAGCGCACAGCCCGACAGAAGAAGGATTTTATAACCGTTTTTCGTCAGCATATCGGCAGTTCCGTTCCAGCCATGGAATTTGGTGTGATGCTGAAACGATAAGGGATGCAAACAGCAGAATCTCGCTCTAAATCCATCATGATAATCAGAATTAGACCTCTTGGTATTTATTCGGCTTATACCCCTTTCCGGTCTGGAAAGAAGGATCAAAGGAAAGTTGCGTAGCGAAACGATCCGGAGTGATGTCGCGCGGGAAATACGGGATGGGTACGGGCTTGACAGCAGGAGGCCGGAGCGTCCGTACTGCCTTCGATGCAGCGGGCGACTATCTGAGGAATGTCCTGAGGACCGGTAATCGCATGCGGTACAATGTGAATCTAGGACAGGAATGATGATGGAAATGGATGACCGTACACAGGCGATCCATGCCGGATTGCAGGCGATCGTCGGGTCAGACCAGATCTTTACGGGGGTAGCAACCGATCGCTGGTCACGGGATTGGACAGGCCAGTTCGAGGGTATGCCGCTTGCCGTTGTCCGTCCTGGAACCTGCGAGGAAGTCGCCGCTATTCTGCATCTTGCCGGGCAGTATCATGTTCCTGTCGTTCCGATCGCCGGGAATACGGGTCTCAATGGCGGGGCTTATGGAGCAGGTTCCATTCTGGTGTCCATCGAACGGATGAACCGGATCCGCGAGATCAGGAGCGGTGCCCGTGTGGCTGTGGTGGAGGCCGGTGTCATTGTGGGGGCGCTGGACTCTGCCGTCGCCCAGTATGGTCTGACGTTTCCGCTGACGTTCGGTGCGGCGGGGTCAGCAATGATCGGTGGCGTTCTCTCTACCAATGCGGGGGGCGCCAATGTCCTGCGTTACGGCAATGTGCGAGACCTCTGTCTTGGGCTTGAAGTCGTGCTGCCGGACGGGCGTGTCCTTGACCTGATGACGGCTCTGAAGAAAGACAATTCCGGTTTCGATTTGCGTGACCTTATCATTGGTGCCGAAGGGCAGCTTGGGATCATCACCGCAGCCGTACTGAAACTGCATCCTCGACCGCTCTTCCACGCAACGGCGCTGGTTGCGCTTGAGGATCTGAGGGAGGCGCCCGCGCTACTGAATGCCTTTCAGGATGCCTCAGGAAATGCCGTCACGGCCTACGAATTCATGTCTCGCAGTTATGTTGCCGGGTATGAGAAACTCATGCCGACGGCGCGGCGATTCTTCGAGACTTCCTATCCTGCGGTTCTGCTCGTGGAGCTTGCGACCGTGCGGAACGAAGAGATGGGGGAACTTCTGGAAGCAGTACTGGGTGACGCCATGGAGCGGGAGGTTGTTGCGGATGCTGTTATCGCCCAGAACGACGCGCAGCGTCAGGAAATGTGGGCATTGCGTGAAGCTGCAGCAGAACTTGCGTTTCGTAAGCATCCAGTTATCGACACGGATATTGCTGTACCGGTGGATCGTGTTGCAGAGTACATTGAACGTATTCCGAAACTGATGGCAGCTATCGACCCAGACTTTACCGATATTTCTGTCGCCCACCTAGGCGACGGAAATATCCATTATACGGTATGGCCTTCGAAGAATGATCCAACGATCAATGCTGCTCTTCGGGCAGGTATCGATGCCTTGGCCGTAGACATGGATGGAACTTTTTCGGCGGAACACGGAGTTGGTCTTTGCAAATTACCGTCGATGAAACTTCATAAAAATTGCATCGCTCTAGATGTGATGCGCAAGATCAAGGCAGTTCTTGATCCGCAAAACATTTTAAATCGCAAAAAAACGCTGCCTGACGTGTAGCTACATCATGTTTGCAAAAACCCTTCCAGGTTTGAGCCTTCCGAACATGATTTCGACGTGGTTGCAGCATTTGTATTTCTGCCAGTCTTATTTGAGAAATCATCAGAAGGTTTGAGCGGGCTAGGGCCTGTTAGGTCTTGAGATGATCTGCGGCTGCAGCGATACAGATGACGGCCATGAAGGATGTGGCGGTTTTTTCGTATCGTGTAGCGACCGCTCTCCACTCCTTGAGCCGTACCCACAGGTTTTCGACCAGATGTCGGTGCCGATAGGCCCATCTGGGGCAGGCTACCTGCGGCTCGTTGCGTTTTGTCGGAATAACCGGGCGTGAGCCCCTGTCCCACAGGGCTTCTCGAAACT
>Ga0157365_10000441_pt1 | contig 18164 bp, 20 predicted proteins | sample AttsexASBM3_FD_111478 | JGI IMG/M metagenome (GOLD analysis project Ga0157365, IMG submission 111478) | Fungus gardens microbial communities from leaf cutter ant in Ribeirão Preto, State of São Paulo, Brazil - Atta sexdens ASBM3 | ecosystem: Host-associated > Fungi > Mycelium > Unclassified ... | reverse complement strand
CCGTTCACGATCTTCTATTTGTTGATCAGTCCCACGCGCTTTACGGATAGCGAAATACTAGCGCCATGAGGAAAAGAATCTCTAGGAAAGGATATACGAAATGTTTGACAACCAGACGACCGACTTCGGTGTCCCCGCATCCAGCGCCCATAGTATGCTGCCCCACACCGTTGAAAACTGTCAGGCGTTTCGTGTGCGAAGCGTAGCGCTCCTTGTTGATCGCTGGATCGCAGCGTGATCTCTACGTTCGCCTGTCGGCAGAAACGGGCGGAGCGCAGCCGCGTGCAGGCCATAGGTGGAGGGTTCGAAGAACCGCTTTGGTCTGGGGCTTTTTGTGTGATTCCATCCCTTCTGTGATGATTGGGGGGGGATGGCTCATGAAGCAGCCTGGTTTCTTTGATATTGACGAGCGGCTTGCCCGGTTAAGCGGGCTTGGTGACCAGCTCGAAGCGTTTTCCCGGGCTGTGGATTTTGAGGTGTTTCGTCCTGATCTGGAGAAGGCTCTGGCTTATTCGGATGGCAGTAGAGGTGGCCGTCCCCCGTTTGATCCGGTGCTGATGTTCAGGATCCTGGTGATCCAGACGCTGAACAATCTGTCTGATGAGCGGACGGAGTATCTGATCAACGACCGTCTGTCCTTCATGCGTTTCCTCGGTCTGGGACTGTCGGATCGGGTGCCCGATGCCAAAACAATCTGGCTGTTTCGCGAGCCTCTGACCCAGGCGGGGGCCATCCAAACACTGTTTGACCGGTTTGATGCTACCCTGCGCAACGCCGGGTATTTGCCGATGTCCGGCCAGATCATGGATGCCACACTGGTGGCCGCACCCTCAGCGCCGAGGATCGGCGACAGATAGAAATCCGGACGCGAAAATGGGCAGGCATCTGACCGGTCTCCGTCAATCCCGGGGCGGTTCAGGACGGGTTCTGCCGATTACTCAAGAGCGCCTCGAAGCGTCCCGATAGATCGCCTCTCCGTCGCGTAGACCTATGGCAATAACAATGATCAGGATCTTGCCGTCATCGATCCTGTAGACGAGCCGATATCTAGCATCGCGTAGCTTGATCTTGTAGCAGTCTCGAAGGTCCGCTGTCAGAGCGTTTTCCTCTCATTCTGGCTCATATTCTGAGGCGGTGAAGAAATTGGCGCATTCCGCTGGTGAGACCTGGTCGATCAGGCTGCCAATCCTGTCTCACAGGGCGTCGCGCGTTCGTTCGGCGGCGCGGCGGAGATGGCCCTTGAGCTTGGAGAATACCATTTCAATTGGGTTGAAGTCCGGGCTGTAGGGCGGGAAAAACCGCAGACTGGCTCCAGCGGCTTCGATTGCCTTTTGCACGCCCGGTCTCCTTGTGCGAGCCGAGATTGTCCATGACGACGATGTCGCCGGGAAGCAGATCCGGCACCAGCACGCGCTCGACATAGGTCTGGAAGCTGCGTCCATTGATCGGACCATCTAGAACCATGGGCGCCACGATCCCGGCCCGCCGCAAGCCTGCGATGAAGATCGTGGTCTTCCAGTGCCCGTGCGGCACGGTGGACCGCAGGCGGTGGCCCCTGCGGCAGCGTCCGTAGCGGTGCGCCATATTGGTCTATGCCCAGGTTTCGTCGATGAACACCAGCCGTTCGGGGTCGAGATCGGGCTGAGCGTCGAACCACTCCTGCCGTCGCGTCAGGATGTCCGGGCGATCCTGCTCTGCCACGTGCGCAGACTTTTTTCCATGTGATCTGGTGGCGGGCGAAGAAGCGCCACAGCGTGCCGATCGCGAAGTGGTGGCCGTCATCGGCCAGCCCGGCACGGATTTCGACCAGCGTCAGATCGTCCCGCTCGGCAATCAGGACACGGATCCGGTCAGCCTGGGCCTTGATACGGTGCGATAGCCGGTCGCCCCCGCGTGGCTTGGCTGCAGCACTGCGAGTCTGGCGTTCACGCGTACACCAGCGCATTGCACTGGCAATGCTCACCCCAAACCGGTCGGCCGCTTGGCGGCGGGACAGTCCAGTCGACACAGCCGATACAACACGTTCGCGAAGATCAAGAGACAGAGCACGAGACATGGACGCCGGCCTCCGTCCCGGCCTCTATCTCGAATCAGATTAAACAGCCGAAGGGAATCCCCCACGAGTCATATCGGGCGAAAAACGCTCTAACTTCGGCGAATGGCACAGAGTTTATGCCCGTCGGGATCACGAACATAAGCTAGATCAACCACACCCATGTTGCTTTCGCGTGGCTCAGGGACTGCCTCGATCGACATGCTGCCATTCTCTACGGCAACATCGTGAAACTCTTTAACTTGGGCAAGTGAATTGCACTTGAAGGCGATAGTGCTGCCATTCGCCGATGACGCCGCTTCATCATTGATGGGCTGACTAACGCAAAAGGTGTTGCCGTCATGCCTTTAAAGCAAACGGACATGCCTGCTATCTGCAACGTTGCGCATTGGTGCTCCCGCCCCCAGCACACCAAGAACTGCATCGTAGAAACACTTTGACCGTTCGATATCATTGGAACCGACCATAAAGTGGTTGACCATGATAGTGGTCTCCTTTGTCAGCAAAAAATGGATTGTCTAAAAGTATATAGTCGCCTAAAGGACAACAGGCTATGAACCCGGCTAAACCTTTTCTCGCAAACGAAGGTTCAATAAGACGTTTGAGGCAGGAAAGCACTTTTGGACCCGTCAGGGCGAGGCACTTTCCCAGAACCCGCTCCCGATTGATTTTTCTCGAAACGAGCTACTGGAGATGGCGAAACGGGACTGATCTGCTTTCCTCAAACAGCCGCTTCCGGGACGTCGTACGAACCTGCCAAACGACCGAAAATATGCGGAGGCCGTCGTCCACCGTGTGACACCCGGACGGTTACTCCGTTTCCTGATCTTATCAGAACTAGGGTCTGTGGACGAGAAAAAACGGTGAACGGGCTGAAAAGCGTGCCCTGGAGGCTCTTCGCTCATGCCAATCTATTCAAAACCGGGTGGTAGCTTCTGCCTCTTTGCGGACGTGATGTGACTGGCTCTCCTTGCCCGTTGTTGGACATAAAAAGTGGACCTTTCTTGCTTGCCTTGCCGATAGCCCAGTCCGATGACGGTCACGGGTTCTTCGTTACGGATCTGCAGAACGGTTTGTGAACTTCGTTATTCGAGCTGCGTCTTAACCAGCGACACCAATCACATCGTCTTTTGCGAAACTGTGCGCACCCCTGCGCGTGATGCGGCGAGGCCATGTCTTATGGAGCCCATCTTTCTGCAAAGAACGAAGTGCCTTGCCGACAGTAGGCAGCGGGCCCAACGGAGAATACGAAAATGGCTAATCAGCACGACATGCGCGATCCGTTAACGCAATACATCAAACCGCCATTCGAAAAACAGCCGCAAGACCCGCCTGGTCTAGCGACCGCCATGCATCCTCGCCCGGATCATGGTGAGGATTCCTATGTCGGTAGCGGTCGCCTGAAGGGCCGCAAGGCACTCGTTACCGGCTCGGACTCAGGCATCGGACGTGCCGTTGCCATTGCGTATGCCCGCGAAGGCGCGGACGTCGTCCTGAATTATCTTCCGGTCGAAGAAGAAGATGCGCGCGAGGTCGTGGCGCTGATTGAGCAGGCAGGCCGCAAAGCAGTCGCTATCCCCGGTGATCTTACGGATGAAAGCTTTTGCAGCGAATTGGTGCGCCGGGCCCATCAGGAACTGGATGGGCTCGATATTCTTGCCAATATCGCCGGTCGCATGCAGTACGTGATGGACATTGCAGACCTCACGACTGAACATTTCGAAGCGACCCTGCGCGTCAATGTCCTAGCGACGTTCTGGCTCTGCAAGGCAGCCATCCCCCTCATGCCCAAGGGCGCTGCGATCATCAACACCACGTCTATCCAAGGGTATCAGCCGTCCCCGCAGGTGCTCGATTACGCAACCTCCAAGGGGGCGATCACCAGCTTCACGCACGGCCTTGCCAAGCAGGTCGCGTCCAAAGGCATCCGCGTTAACGCCGTAGCACCTGGCCCGGTCTGGACCCCGCTTCAGGTAGCCCACGGCCAGCCGCAGGACATGATCCCCGAACTTGGCGCCTCGGTGCCGCTGGAACGCGCCGGACAACCCGCAGAACTGGCACCGGCGTATGTGTATCTGGCGTCCCAAGAATCTTCCTACGTGACCGCCGAAATCATGGGCGTCACCGGCGGCAACCATCTGCCGTAACTCGCCCCGTCGAGCAATTCGTTTATTGACACAGACTGGAATATATCATGTATCATCACGTCAAACAGCTCATGTATACCGTCCGCATCGGCGAGGCGGATCCCCGCTTCGGAAATATGCTGCTCGAGCAATTCGGCGGCGCCAACGGCGAACTGGCGGCCGCCATGCAGTATTCCGTCCAAGGCCTGAACACGGACGATCCCAAGATCAAGGATGCGCTGATGGATATCGGCACAGAAGAATTGAGCCATCTGGAGGTCGTCGGAACGCTGGCGCGCGCCCATCTGCAGACCACGGCAAAAAACCGGCGCGCGGCTGAGGCCGATCCCCTGTTGGCCGTGACAGGCGGCGGTGGCCTAAACCTGTATAATTCAATGGGCAGTGCTTGGACGGCCGATTATCTCAAGATCACTGGTGAGCCTGAAGTTGACCTGCGTAACAACATCGCGGCCGAAGCGCGAGCGAAGATCACCTACGAGCGGCTAATGGCTTTCACGGATGATGCTGGGACCAAAGATGCGCTGCAGTTTCTCATGACGCGCGAAATCACCCATATGAAAGGCTTTATGGCCCTGCTTGATGGTTTGGGCAAAGGCCCGCTCGAGATCGGCAAACTGCCCCCTACGGCGCGCTTGGTCGATCAGTATTTTAACGACTCCACTGGGAAGGGGCCCAACGGTGCCGTTGATCTGGCACACGACTGGGCGGCCGCCGCGGGGTTCGAGATAGTGGACAATCCGGCCTTCAATCCTGAGTCTATGGCACTCGACGGTAGCTCGACAAAAATCTGAAGACACTGCCTCAAATCATGGGGTGTCAATCGCCTGCGGCGCCAGGAAGAGCACCGCAGTCGGTGATGGCATGTTAACTGGCGTGAGGTAAGCGAGCCCCTGGGGGAGGTTACCAAGATGTGAGTACGGTTGTGCGGCTCTATTGGGCGAAAGCCCTGCGCCGATCGATGTGGCACGAAAGAGCGGTGCTGATGGAAGCGGGCGGATCTCAGTACTCCGCTTTCCTCGACGACCGTAATATCTACCTTCCGCTCGCCTCCATTGATAACGCGTTCCCCCCTCACGCATACCAGGTCCAGGCTTTCACCCCATCGAGCCACGCGACCGTTCTTTCCGCGTGAAGCATCGTCAGCGGCTGTCGTATATCCCTGACTCCTTGATGTGACACGAATCCCGACAAAAACAGATAGAACATGCATTTTTTTGAGCCTGTTCGGAAAGTCACGGATGGGCGTTTCTTCGGGCGAAACTCACGCCCATGGCGACGAGGATCATGGCCATCGAGACGTCGATGCGGCGCTCGTAGTCTCGCACGAGGCGCCCCCGGCGGGTCATGCATCCGAAGGTGTGGCTCATCACCCATCGACGGGGCAAAACCTTGAAGCCCTTCGCTCCGTCCCGGCGGCGGATGATCTCGACGACGAAGCCAGGTAAGCCGCCTTGTCTCCATCCGTTGGAGGCGATTACAGGCACTGTAGGCGAACAGATGCTTCACCCATGGCCAGCGCTTGCAGATCGCATCCACGATCAACTGGACTCCGGCACCGTCGGAGATGTCGGTCGGGGTCAGGTTAACCGTCAGCAGGTGCCCGCCAGCATCCACGGCGATATGGCGTTTGCGACCGAGGATCTTCTTGCCTGCGTTATAACCTCTTGTTTTCCCATGTGGCGCCTTGATGCTCTGGTTGTCGATTATCCCGGCCGAAGGGCTCGCCTCACGTCTTGCCCGCTCCCGATCGAGCAACAGTTCAACGTCATGGATGGTCCGAAACAGAAACCGCCGCGCCAGTTCGCCGAACCAGCTTTAGTTCGTTGGTCAGTAGCCGAAGTGGATCGGCAGCATGCGCCAGCCGCAGCCCGAGCGGACCCGATAGCGTACTGCGTTGACCACCTCGCGGAACTCAATTTCCCGCGGACGACCATGCGCCCCAGTTCGGGCATCAGCGGCGCGATCCGTTCCCATTCCTCGTCCGTTACGTCGGACGGATAACGCTTCGTCCTTCGGGCAATTCCGGCCTTCGGGCCCTCTGCTCTGATGTCCACATCCAGAGCTCGAATCACGCTTTAGAGACTCTCGAGACAGGCTCTGAGAAGTTTGATAGAGACAAACGGATTGGCAAGATACTTGATATGCTTGGCGACGTTGATGAGCAGCGGCACGGCGTGAAGCGTACGGAGTTCCCAGCGACACTGAACGGCTGGACGCCAATCAAAAGCCGCGCTCTTGAGCTATGCTGAGCCACAGATCGAAGGCAGAAGTGCGACAGAGGGGGGGCCTTGCGCGCCCTTTCCTTTGACGCGCCAGAATTTAACGCAACCCTTACGCCTTGCCTGCCTTGAGTCATCTCACCTCTGGAAAACGACGATGACAAACAAGCCGAACCCAGCCAAGACGGGCAGCGACGAGCCGTTTGAGCCGTATCCCGACACGAGCCCGCAGCAGGACGACGCGCCCGAGCATCCAAATCATCCAGAAGACGGAGGAAAGCCCGCATGACTTCGAAACCGACACCGACATACGATCCCAGCCATCCAGCGCCGAAGCCCAAGCCGGGCGAGAACGCGCCAATGCCTGACGCGCCCGAGAACCCGACGAACTAACCATCAAACGATAACGCCCCCACGCATGACGCGGGGGCGAATACCTATCAAGGATGCCTCACCTTCGCGTGACCGCAATGAGGCCTCGTGCGATTTTCATGCACCCCTGAACCTGGATGGTTCGGAGAACCGTTGATTGAGGACCTTTCTGCCTGATTTTATGCTCGCAGACTGGTATTGAAAGCTATGGATGGTGATTTTCGTTGTGCGTTTTGAGCAGAGAGAGGGCTACATGCTCTGGATTGCTACGCGACCGCGTTCACCCTTTCGAGGAAGAAAAGGCGCCGCATGTTGTAGACGATGTTGGGCCAGCCCGATCCTTATGGAGGCTCGAGCGATGCCCACAGTCCGGACGAACAGCCCCGTCTGTGATTTCTGATCGGCAAAGACATGCTCGACACGCGAGCGGATAACGGACTTTTCGGCGTTGGATCTCTGGATATGCCGGGGCAGGGGTTTGAGACGCGGCTTCTTGCGATGGGTTTTTGAGACAAAGCCCTGTTCTCCCATGAAGTCCTCATTGGCTTTTGAACGGTAGGCTGTGTCTGCCCAGACCGTTGAGGCTGTGTTGGTTTTATCAAGCCAGCTCTCTCTCAATCGCGCGCCATCACTAGCAGCGGCATCTGTCGTCTTCCATTTCGGGATCAATCTGAACTTCCGATCTATGGAGACATGCGATTTATAACCAAAGAACGGAATGACAAGATCTGTGGCGGGGGTTGTTCCATCATCCTGCCGCTTTGCCTTAGTGAATTTCAGCGTCCAGCGCGCATGGCGATCCTTATGGGAGAGCTTTTCGGGCTTGTCCTGCCAGTCCTGCGGGATCCGTCCTTCCCTCAGATCAGCCTTCTCCGTGTTGGTATTGCGCTGTTTTGGAGCTGCGACGAGTGTCGCGTCGAGGATCTGACCGGACATCGGCAGATAACCTGCGTTGCGCAGGGTGGCATCAAGACAATTGAACAGTCTCTCAATGGCGCCCGCCTGGGTCAGGCGCTCACGAAATAGCCAGACCGTTTTAGCATCTGGTATGCGGTCAGAAAGCCCCAGACCAAGGAAACGCATGAACGACAGGCGGTCGTTGATCAGTTATTCTATCCGCTCATCGGACAGGTTGTTCAGCGTCTGGATCACCATGATTCTGAACATCAGCACCGGATCAAATGGCGGTCGTCCGCCTTTGCTCCCGTCTGAATAGGCCAGAGCCTTCTCCAGATCAGGGCGGAACACCTCAAAGTCTACAATTCTGGAAAAGGCTTCGAGCTGATCGCCAAGCCCGTTCAACCGGGCCAGTCGCTCTTCAACATCAAAGAAACCAGACTGCTTCATGATCCATATCCCAGTCAACGAGCGAGAAAGAAATAGAACCACACAGAAAACATTAAAACCAGTGGGTATTTCGAGCCCTCCAGGTTTTCCTGTATTTCTCGTCAGCCGCCGCTCTTAGGAGGATTAAGCCGGTACGGACTAGCTCTATGCACAAGAATGACCCTGTTCATATCGATGAACTCTGATCTTTCAGTGCAAGCATACCAGCGCATCCGCTGCCGTTTCAGCCCCCTACTTCCGATAATATAAGCTATCTGAATCAGGTTAAGGGGTGCCGGGAAGCGGCGGTAGACGGCCCGAAGTACCTATTTCAAAAGCTCACAGGTAATTACCTCTGAACCGATCCGACTTAAGCTAAAAAAGCCTTTATACTCTCGAAAACCTGCCAGCGGTTCTGCTCCATGACCACCATGTGTGTTCCCTCCCCAATCTCGATCCAGCGTCTATAGGGCGCGTTTCGGAAGCGTGGAAACAGGGCGACCATTTGATTGAGGTTTACGTCGCGGTCCCATTCAGCATGCAGCAGAAGGACCGGGACAGTAATTTTTTCGGGTTCGTAGAAGGCTTTTCCGGCGGACCAATATTCGCGGACATCCTGAATCACACCTGCGGGCGCGCGAATGATGCCATCCTGTGCGGCTGGGTCGCTGGCGAGAATGACCGCAGCCCACTGCTCGAACCATCCGGTCGGAAGTATCCAGTTGCGCTTATGTTCAGGTACGCTCTCAAGCCAGCGTTGGTGGAACGCCTCGACATTGAAGCGTCGATACGCGTGGATAGGACCGCCGGGATCGAGCCGGGAAACCCCGTCATTGATCCATTGCGGCGCAATCAGGGTCAGCTTTTCGACCTTGTCGCTATGGGCCGCCGTATAGGCCCCCGTCACAGTGCCGCCCCATGACATGCCGATCAGGCAAAGACGGGGCAGGGTGTGCGTCGCAAGGACGTAGTCGACAGCCGTTCTCAGATCGCACACAGCCGTCTCAGTCCTGACTTGCGGTGGTGCATCATCCGCTGCGCCCTCCATGCCGATAGGGCGCGTCGAACCACCGAAACCACGAACGTTTAGCGCGTATACGTCGAACCCGTCCCGGGCGAGGCAGTCCATGAATGATCCGTCGCCGACAGGAACGTCGAAAAGACTCTCTGATGGCAGGGTCGCGCCGTGCATCAGCAGGATGGTGCGTTGTGGACCGAATGTCTGAATATCTTTACGGCGCTTGTGACGCAGATGAAGTGCAACGTTGTCGGTATGACTTGGGATATACAGGTTTTCCGTCAGCAGGATAGTCACTTGATGTCTCCCTCGTCTGGGTGTGCAAACTCCCAGGAAAATCCGGCTTCACGACGTCTGACGTAGCCAGCACCTGTTTCCGCGAAATGGCTGGTGAAACACAGGCTTCCGCCTTCGTTGGCCTGTTCGAGGAACCATCGGCGCGAGCGTTCGGCGGTTTGAATGAACTCGCAGTAGATGGAGCGCAGATCGGGGCGGTACACTTGGAGAGGATGATGCATGACATCTCCCGTGAACCAGGCTTCCACACCCTGCGAGCGCAGGCGGATCGAGGCGTGGTCGATGCTGTGGCCCGGGGTTGGATGAAAGGAGAAGCCTGCAAGGATCTCCCGACCGTCGATCCTGATGGCCTGTCCGAGCCCGGCGTCGATGACGGGGAGCATGCTGTCTGCGTAGACACGGGGCAGAGGACGATGATCGGGTGGCCCCAAAACATCAGGTGGCAAATCCGGCGCGGGATCGATGCCGTCATTGGCTGCACCGTAGCGGGCTTCGATCGCCGAAAAGATATGACGCGCCTTCGGAAAGGTGGGCACCCATTTTCCATCGTGCAGATGGGTGTTCCATCCGACATGATCGGCGTGGATATGCGTGTGCAGCACAACATCGATTTGCTCGGGCCGGACTCCTGCGGCGGCGAGGCGATCAAGGAACGGTGTGTGCAGATGATTTAGGGCCGGCGCGTCCGGCAAGGGCTTGTTGTTGCCGGTGGCCGTATCGATCAGAATATTGATTTCCGGGAACTGGACGAGCCACGCATGGGTTCCCTGAGCAAGCCTGCCGGTTGCTTTGTCAAAGGATCCCGGCGTCAAAAACGGACCGAACGTCGCCAGTGCCTCCGCATCGATATCCGGATACAGCCTGCTGGGGTCGACATTGTCCCAGTGCAGTTCGGGAATGCGCGTAATGCGGGCGTTGCCCACCTGAAAAGCCGCTGTCATGATTGGCCTTGATGCGATTGTTTTGTGTCACATCGGAAGCTAAGGTGCGGCAGGCCATCATACAAATCGATCTGAAGCATGAAGCCCATCGATCATTTCAATCTCCGCTCCTTCGACCTTAACCTCCTGATTGCTTTCGATGCGCTCGTATCGGCATGCAGCGTCACGAAGGCAGCGCACCGTTTGCGCATCCAGCAACCCGCGATGAGCCATGCTCTGGCCACACTCAGAGTGTTGCTGGCAGATGATGTCCTGGTGAGAACAGGTGCGGTGATGCAGCCAACCGCCAAAGCGGCGGCCATGGCGCCGCATGTGGGTAGCCTATTGAGGCAGGCTCAGGGTATCCTGACAGCTGAGGATCGGTTTGATCCCAAGACGGAACAGCGGATTTTCCGTTTCGGCTTTTCATCCGAACTTGAAGTCTTCCTGATGCCGACACTGGCAGCTTATCTGCAGCGTCATGCGCCGGGGATACGGCTGCTGTCACGAGGTTCACCGCGCAGTGAAATCCACGCGCTGCTGGACACCGGCGCGCTGGACATCGCGGTCGGGTGTTTCGATTTTGGTTTGGAGCGCCATTGCGGCGTCCAGCTGTATGACCAGTCGCTCGCCTGCTGCTTCAACCCTGATCTGATCGACTCTGATGCGCCCCTTACGGTCGAGCGCTACCTTGCGCTGCCTCATGTTCTCATGACGTTGAAAGACGATATTCAGGGATGTTTATCGGAAGCGCTGACTGAGATTGGCGAGGAACTCAACGTCGTCCTAGCCGCATCGGATTTCCTGACTGCACTCGCTGCGGCTGCAGCGGCGCCAGTTTTGGCGACGCTGCCCAGCCAGATTGCGCACCAGCATGCGGCCCATTTCGGTCTGACGCTGCGGCCGGTGCCACTAGATCTACACATTCCAGCAGTGTCGATGGTATGGTCAGCTCGCAATGACCGCGATCCGGCCTCCGTATGGCTGCGGGATGCTGTAGTTACGATATTGACGAATAATGCCCGAGCGAGACCATAAAACGAGGCAAGACATCATATTGGATGATGCATGCCTCCATAATTGAGCGTAGGGCAACACTTTTCTCGACGATGCCTTCAGCACCCGTTCTCATCCATACATCCAAAGAGTGCAAATCTTCGTCCTTAGCATTCAGCATTTATTCGCGGTCGCACGTTGCTTCGGTCGGTCGAAAACTCATGCTCAAAGAAACTACGCCACCGGCGCAAGAATGAGTGATGAACTCTATCTGAGACTCTCATTAGAATCGTCAGCTACCATTCTTAGGAAACACAGAGCCTCCGAACGTGTCGCCTGAGCTTTTTCCGAACTGACTGCGCTCCTGGTAGTGGAAATGCACGGTTATCCAAAGCGCAAAGATATAGATTATCGTCGCATCAGCAATTTGGGGGCAGCGCTCAATTCCCTTGGAAAAGATGAAATTGAGGGGCATCGGATAATGACGGCTGGGCACTATACGATGAAGGAACACTACAAGATCAGCGCCGGCTTTTTGAATGGGCAATGGGGCGGCATAGGATGCTGGACGCCATGAAAACGGACCACCATACGACCGCATAGGAAGACATACCGGAACTCATTGTCCGGGATGGAGTGGAATCCGGCCTGTCTGCTATCGGCCAGGAAATTGGTAAAGCTGACGTCGCCGCAGAAACGACGGCTCTAAGAGCCCTCATTTGGCGCAAGCTCTCCGGATCTCATAGGTCAGAAAAGTTGCTGACTTTCTGCCTTTGATGACTTGAAAGGGCGCGATAGTCTGATCAGGCTCCGGAAATTATAGCTTGCTCATCAGAGAATTTCTTGGCGCCGCCTCTTGTAATCCAAGTCTGGCCTGCGACTTGGACGGTATCGCATTTCTGCGTGCGCGAGTTTTCCAATGACCGGCTGGCCTGGCCGGAAACCCGTCCTCAGTCGCGCCTATTCCAAAAGAGAGATTTATGTCTGCTCACCATCACAACCCTGTCCTGCAGCCCGTCACCCTGGGCAGCCTGCACCTGAAGAACCGCATCGTCATGGCGCCGTTGACGCGCAGCCGCTCTGACGACGCCGGTGTGCCGCCCGACTACGCCGCCGACTATTATGCGCAGCGCGCCGGAGCCGGGCTGATCATCACAGAAGCGACGAACATTTCCGCACAGGCCCGGGGCTACCCGCGCACACCGGGTATCTGGACCGAGCAACAGGTCGCAGCGTGGTCGCGCATCACGCATGCTGTCCACGTGCGAGACGGCAAAATCTTCCTCCAGCTCTGGCATACCGGGATGATGTCGCATCCCGATCTGCATGACGGAGGCTTGCCGGTCGCGCCCAGCCCCGTGCGCCCAAAAGGGCAGATCCGCATGCAGGACGGTCCGAAGGATTTCGTAACACCGCGTGCGCTGGAAACCGGCGAAATCACCGGAATCGTCGAGGATTATCGGCATGCCGCCGAAAACGCCAAAGCAGCGGGCTTTGACGGCGTGGAAGTCCATTCCGCAAACAACTATCTACTGGAGCAGTTCGTCCGGGACACCACCAACCACCGAGAGGATCTCTACGGCGGCTCGATCGAGAACCGGCTCCGGTTTCCGCTCGAAGTCGTACGGGCCGTCATCGACGTCTGGGGCGGCGATCGCGTGGGCATCCGCATCTCACCCGTCACGACGGCGCCCGGCGAGATAGCGCCCGACAGCCAGACGATGGAAACGTTTGGGACATACATGGACGTGCTGTCCCATTTGGGCCTGCTTTACGTTCACAGCATCGAAGGCGTGACCCAGAAGAGCCGCGATGTAACCGAAGGTGTGAGTTTCGCAACCTTACGCCGGCGCTTTACCGGCGCCTACATCGCCAACAATCAATACACGCTCGAACTTGCAGAGCAGATGCTGGCGGCGGGCCATGCCGACCTGTTCAGCATCGGCCGTTCGTTCATCGCCAACCCGGACCTCATCGAGCGCCTGCGCACCGGCGCGCCGCTGGCCGATGCGCCCACAAGATATTGGTACGGCGGGGACAGCACCGGATATTCTGACTGGCCGACAATGAGCGAGCGCGCGCCAAACGGAAAATGATCGTCGTGTCAGCGCGGAAGAAGACCAGCCGCCCGGTAACTTTCAATAAGCAGGTCAAATAGCCCGACATCTGATCGGCTTCTGGCTATGATCTGGGCGCCGGCGATCGCCGCATAAATCGCCCGCGCCCGGCTCTCGCTTTCCGCGGGCGATGTCACCCCGCCGGCGCGCAACTGCCTGGAAATCCACGTCACGTTGATGTCGGCGAAAGTCTGAACTTCACGCAGCACGGCCTGGGGAATCTCATCATACTCAGCTGCCATAAAACTACTCAGGCAAATGCGGTTTTCGCGTTCCAGTGAGGCCCGAAAGATAATCGGGTATCGATGCAGTGCGTTGAGCGGCCCATCGGCAGCGGCTGAAATAGCGTCCAGATCCCGGGCGGTATCTGCCCAATAGCGCTTTGCTATTGCTTCGGCGAGAATAGCCTTATTGGCAAAATAATAATTGATGCTCGCGGCCTTGATGCCCACCACGTCAGCGATTTCGCGGAAGTTTATGCCGCTGTAGCCGTACGCCATGGCCGCCTCCCGCGCAGCCATCAGGATCGCCTCCCTTACGTTTTTCTCCGTCATCACCTTGTCTTTCGATACCTCCCTATCACATGACAGGCAGGTCTTGACAGCGCAAGATCACAGCGTGATCATCAACCTGTCATCTGACAGACAGATTTGACTCGACAGATGCAGGATACTCCGTGACCGCCAAACTCAGACTTTTCACGTCTCCCTCCGCTTTTCCCAACCCGCAACGGCTGCGGATTTTCATGCATGAAAAAGGCATTGCCGATTGGTTCGACGAAACCGTCTACGACATGGCCCCGGCGGGAGAACAACGTGGATGGAAGCACCTGAAGATGAACAGCTGGGGCGAAACTCCGACCCTTGAACTGGCAGATGGTTCTTTTCTGAGCGAAACCGCCGCCATTGTCCGGTATCTCGACGAAACATTCGATGGCCGGAAAATTATGGGGGAAACACCCCATGAGCGGGCCATGGACCAGATGTGGGACAGTCGGATCTGGGTGCATATTCTCTATCCGATCACAACTGCGTTTCATGTCCTGCATCAGGGTCTGGGCCCGAAGCTCGAGCTGACGAGCAACCCGGCCTGGGGGGAGCATTCCCGTAAAGTCGCGTTGATGCACGCTGGCCTGGTCGACCGGCATCTCGCGGATGGGCGCGAGTGGCTTCTGGGCGGCGATCAACCGACCTTCTCGGATATCACGCTGGCGACCGCGATTGCGTTCTCCAAATACCCGGTGAACGCCACCCCGCTTGATGAGCGTTTCGAGCATCTCGATGCGTTCTGGCGGCGTTGGCAGACACGCCCGGCGTTCCTGGCGGCCTATGCCGACAAGACCAGCGGTGTGGCCGAGATCGATAACCGCAGCTGATAAAATCTGCTGCTTTTGGTGAAACCCGCGCCAACTGTCCCTTTGCAGGGACACCGCAATGTCAGGTCGTTCTCACAACGTCCATCGATGTAAAGGAAGAAACGCAATGAGCATCGAACTGATCGATTATCGCGACGGCGAAACCGTTCTTCAGGCCGCCGTAGCACGTCCTGCGTCAAGCGCGAAGGCGCCGGCCGTTCTGGTTGTTCATCAATGGGCGGGTCGTGGTGATGCTGAGCATAAGACGGCGGAGCGCCTCGCGGCTTTGGGCTATGTCGGGATTGCGGTCGATATGTTCGGCAAGGGTGTCGAGGGGGATCCAAGCGGAGACAACACGCACCTTATCGCTCCTTGGCTGAATGACCGCGCGGGTCTCGCGCGCCGCATCGATGCTGCAGTCGATTTCGTCCGCGGTCTTGACGGCGTGAACGCGGAGAAAATCGCGGCGATTGGGTATTGCTTCGGCGGTCTCGTCGTTCTGGATCTTGCCCGTACCGGGCGGGAAGATGTGCGCGGTGTCGTGAGCCTTCATGGTCTGCTCGACGGCAACGGACTGGCGGCAAACGGGCCGATCACGGCGAAAGTCATGGCGCATCACGGCTGGCGCGATCCGCTGGCAACGCCGGACAAGTTACCGGCTTTCGCCGAGGAAATGCTCTCACGCAACGCAGACTGGCAGCTTCATGCTCACGGTCAGGCGATGCACGCCTTCACCAATCCCGGCGCGCAGGCTCCCGAGAGCGGGATGCTGTACAGCCCCGAAGGCGATCGCCGGTCATGGGCCTCCGTGGTCGATTTTCTCGGAGAAGTTTTCGATGACGCGGCCTGAGTCGCGTATCGAGCATTCACATAGGTGACGATCATGCGCGTCCTGCACATCATCTCTTCGCCGCGAAACGCGCGCTCCGTGTCGGAAGCGCTCGCCTCGCGCTTTCTGGCCTTACTGTCAGAGCGTCGGGCCAACCTCAGCGTCGATACGCTTGATGTCTGGCAGACCGATTTGCCTGAATTCGACGGCGCGGCCATGGAGGCGAAATATGCTGACCTGGCGGGGGTTGCCATGTCGGCATCGCAGGAAGCCGTCTGGCAACAAATCCATGCGCTGGGTGCGCGCTTCCATGACGCCGATGTCATTCTGTTCGGCGTGCCGATGTGGAATTTCGGCATTCCGTATCGCCTGAAACATCTGATCGATGCGGTATCACAACGCGGCATCCTGTTCGATTTCGACGAGAACGGGATGAAAGGCTTGCTGGGTGGACGCCGCATGGTCGTCTGTGCCGCGCGCGGGGTCGCGCTGGGGCCTGATTTTCCGCCGGAGATCTATGATCAGCAGGTGCGTTACCTGCAACTCTGGGCGCGCATGGTTGGTATTGCGGAGGTTCACGTGGCGCAGGCTGAGGCCACTTTGGGCGACCCGGCCGAGGGCGGCCGCCGACGGAACGATGCGCTGGATGAAGCCACGCGTATTGCTCATGCTATTTATGGCGCAGAGCAGAAATACTTCGGTAAGCGATCCAACACTGACCACCAGATAGCCGGATAATTCCGTCAAAAGGACAATGTTTCGATGAAACGTGAAGAGCTAACCGAGAAAATACTCGACATCAAACGCGAAAACAGCTGGTCGTGGCGACATATCTGCGACGAGATCGGCGGCATGTCCGACGTGCTGATCGTCGGGGCCCTTCTGGGGCAGATGAAGCTTGTCAGACCGCAGGCAGCCAAGGCAGCTGAGCTATTCGGCCTGACGAAAGCCGAGGAAAACATGCTCAACGAAGTGCCCCACCGCGGCACAGGCACGCCGATGCCGCCGACCGATCCGCTGATCTACCGCTTTTATGAAATGGTGATGGTCAACGGCCCGGCCTGGAAAGAGCTTATCCAGGAGGAGTTCGGCGATGGGATCATGTCTGCGATCGACTTCGATTTCGACTTCAAACGTGAAGCCAATCCGAAAGGTGACCGCGTCCGTATCTCGATGTCGGGCAAGTTTCTGCCCTATCGATATTACGGGCACCAGCAAGGCGTGCAGGAGTATGGCTTCAAGGAAGATGACGCGCCCTGATTGCGTAATCCGGGATACGACTTGATCGGCAGGCCTCGCACCGTAGGAATCCCGGCATCCGCCTAACAATGAACAGGCTGCCAAGAATTACGATTGCAGCCCCTGGAAACAACACTTCGAGCCATGTGTTACCAACACATCGAGGTTCACCCAGAAAAAAACATCATGACTGTAGACGTCAAATACCACACTGCCGCCATTGCAAGCGGGGGTCGCGAGGGCGGCGCCAGGCCTGGACGGGAGGTTTGCTGTAACCTTGTCCACGCCGAAAGAGTTCGGCGGCGCTGGCGGCGAAGGCACGAACCCTGAGCAGTTGTTTGCTGCGGGCTACGCCGCCTGTTTTATTGGGGCACTCAAGGTGTCTGGATAGCAACTCAAGACGGCTCTGCCTGCGGCAACAGAGGTTACAGCGACCGTCGGGATCGGTCCCCGTTCCGAGGGCAGCTTCGGTATTACGGCCGATCTGGTTATTGCGCTGCCTGGCATCGAGCCAGCCCAGGCACGCCAGCTTGTCGATGCGGCGCACGCGATCTGCCCTTATTCAAACGCAACGCGCAACAACGTCGACGTCAGCCTCACCCTCGTCTGATCAGGATCGTCTTCCATGAGCATCGAACTGATGTACCGGGATGGTGACACCATCCTGCAAGCGCGCCCTGTGGTCACCACTCCCGCACCAATCGTGCTTTTTGTTCATCAGGGATTGGCTGAGCTCGCTCCCTTGGAGTGGAGGGTTGCCGTATGACTACGCAACCATGCGTGTTGTATCCAGCGCTGCTGCGGTCTTGGTGATGCGGGCCTGGGCGGGTATTTGGTCTCCGATGCCGGAGTGCAGTTGCCGGTTGTAGAATACTCGATGTAACCGACAGAGCCGCCCGGGCCTTTTCACGAGTTTTGAGGCGCTTTGCTCGCTCGCAATTCATGTCTGCTGCGCAGAAACCAAAATGTGGCCCAGGACGTCCGGAAAGAGGCGAAAGCTGCCGTCCGGCTTCGAGCACAATGGTAGGGGCGAAGAGCCTCTGAGGCACGCTTTCTGCCCGATCCGCTGCCGCTTTGCGCCCTTCTGACCTACTTCCGATAATCAAAAGAAACGAAAGTAGGCAAATGGCGGGAAACCGCCGATTTTTCTGATCGTCGATCTTATCATTCAAACTCACCAATCACAGTTAATACGACAGCACTTTTGGTGTCGATGCGCTCGCCAGCCCTAAAACAAGTGCATCGATTACTAACCTGCACCGCAGCGGCGAATACCT
>Ga0157365_10000440_pt1 | contig 18193 bp, 18 predicted proteins | sample AttsexASBM3_FD_111478 | JGI IMG/M metagenome (GOLD analysis project Ga0157365, IMG submission 111478) | Fungus gardens microbial communities from leaf cutter ant in Ribeirão Preto, State of São Paulo, Brazil - Atta sexdens ASBM3 | ecosystem: Host-associated > Fungi > Mycelium > Unclassified ... | reverse complement strand
CTCACGGCTCTTCAGCCTTTGATCGAAAACGCCTCGAGCGCCCAAAGCGCCGCTTATGCGAGCTTGCGTCGGGACGCGGCTATGAAGCGCGCCACGGAACGCTCCACACTGCATCGTCGCGCCGATGATGCCCTTTCCGAAGCCGTCATTCCCCCGATCCTCGCCGCGCGCGAGGCAGTGCGCGCCATTGGGCCGAACACGCCGATCGTCGATGAAGCCATCGCGACATCAGGCTTTGTCCGCTGCTTTCTGGAGAGCAACGATCCCGCCCAGTATTCCTTTCTGCGCGGTGGGGCGCTGGGCTGGGGCATGCCTGCCGCTGTCGGCTGCGCGCTAGGACTGAAGCGCGAACCCGTGGTCTGCCTCGTGGGCGACGGTGCAGCGCTCTATTCGCCCCAGGCGCTCTGGACAGCAGCCCATGAAGATCTGCCCATTACCTTCGTGGTCATGAATAACTGCGAATATAATGTCCTGAAAAACTTCATGCGCGGCCAGCAGAATTATACCGCCGCCCAGACAGGCCGCTTCATCGCCATGGATATTGTCAACCCCATCATTGATTATCAGGCCCTCGCCACCTCCATGGGCCTGCCCGCCCAGCGCCTGACTCGCGCGGGTGATATCGCGCCTGCCATTCAGGCGGGAATTGCGAGCGGCAAGGCGAATCTGATCGAGATCATGATCAGCCGATAACACGCCACGCGAGGGGTCACCCCTCGTTCCTCCAAAGCGGCCATTTCCTCGTGCCCGGTATCAGAGTGTCAGGTGAAAGAACTGGTTGTGGGGGCTCGCCTGATAGGGACCGAAAGGCGGGCCGCTCTCGAAGCCGCTTCGGCGATAGAGCCTTATCGCGGCCGCGAAGGAGGGGGCCGTACCGGTCTCAAGACTCAGACATCTCAGCCCGTGCGCCCTGGCCGCGGCGATAATCGTAGCGAGAATCGCTGCCCCTGCCCCACGCCCGAGAAAATCGGGATGGGTGCGCATGGATTTGACCTCCCCCACCCCCTCACCGAAGATCTTCAGGGCGCCGATCGCTGCAACCCGCCCGTCGATGCGTGCAGACCACACCGTCACCTCGGGTACCATCAAACCGGACAGATCAAGTGCGAACCGGAACGCCTCGGGCGAACTCTCGGCCATGCCAGCCAGATGCACGGCAAGAAGAGCCCGCGTTTCCTCGCTGGAAAGATCGTCAATCCCGATGTCCATCTCTCGATATGCCCCTCGCATTGCCTAAACTGCTCCAGGACAGGATAGTGAAGCCGGACTGCAACGAGGTCCATGCCCTCTTTTCGCGTTGCATCCGGGTGAGCGGCAAGTTCGGATTAGTGACTGGAAATGTAGCTTCCTCTCATCCCAATTTGCGGAAAACAGTGAACTCAAACTGTTGAATCACCCCGGTCGGTGTCGTGTGATTGAGGGTGCACGTCTGCAACATGATGAATTCATCGCCCAGCAGGCCGAGTAAGGACGCGCTGTCATGCTGGATTACGGGCAGGCCTGAGCAGCGCGAAGGCCCGTTCGGGGCGAAGCCGCCAATAACGGCGATACCGCCCGGCGCGAGCGCGGACCGCAGAGCAGCGCCATAGCGCCTTTGGTCTTCAGGCTCGTTCAAAAAATGCAGAGCTGCGCGGTCGTGCCAGACATCATAATGCTTGTCGGGCGACCACTGCGTGACATCTGCCACGATACAGCGATGGCGGTCCCGAAAGCGGTCGAGACGACGGGCCACACGAGCAAGCGCCACAGCGGAAAGATCGAGGCTCGTGACCTCGTCAAAACCGGCCTCAAACAGATGGTCGGGCAGGAACGAGGCTCCACCCCCGATATCGATCACGTTCCCCTTCGCAGGAGCATTGCGGAGAATGAGGTCGAGAGACGAAGCTGGACAAAGCTCATACCAGCTAACAGCCGTCTCCGGCTTTTCCGTATAGACCCGGTCCCAATAGGCGTGACGCGTATCCATGATCCCTCCCCTGAAACGGCCTCTGTTTTAGAACGAAAAGACCGCCGCTCTGCACACAGCTTCGTGCGTGGACCATCCCGTTTGAGCGACCGCGGACAGGTTTTCCCAGGAACGACATCCCTTTCGCGGTGTGCGGGGCAAAGCCCGCCTCACGCTCAGAAATCTGCAGCCAGTGACGCCATGGCCGTGAAAGCCGAACCGACGACAAAAACCGGGCTGGACGCCCCCACCTTGTTACCGAAGATACCCGTGCGTGGTTGGGCGCTGATACCGAACCCGCCCAGACCCGAAAGATAGTTTGCCCCACCCAGATTGGTCAGGTTCAGCATGGCGCGCGGATGAACACGTGTCCCGAGATCAGGCAGTTTGCGCCCCATGGAGAGGTCGGCTGTGACGAAAGCAGGAATGCTCTGGTCATTCATAAGTGTAGAGAACTGGGAGTCCTGATAGCGCAGATTGAAATTGCCGAACCAGAGACTGTCATCATAGGTCAGGCCAATGGCTCCGGTATATTTCGGCGCGCCGGGAGCCGATTTTCCCCTGGTCGGTAGATAATCGTTCCCCGCACTGACATTATTGCCGAGCCGCGTGCGCAGATACTGGCCCGACAAGTAGACGCTCAGATGATGCCAGGGACGCGTGGCCAGTTCGGCCTGGATGCCCCAGGCTTCCTCACCTCCTGCGGCAATCTGACTACTGACCAGAATTGTGCTCCCCGGCTGATACGCCAGGCTGCTGATCTGGTGATTGGTCAGATTATAATGGAAACCGGCGACAGAAACCGAAATGCTGGCATGATGTCGATAGCCCAGTTCCTCACCTATGAAATATTCCGGCTGCAGAGTATTGGGCGGGATGGTGGTCGGGCTGGATGACGTATTGCCGAAGGCCGGAACATAGGCGGAGTAGCCAGCGGGCAGACGATAGGATGTCGTCGCATTCAGATAGAGTTGATCCTTGCGCGTGATCTGATAACTGGCCAGAAATTGCGGCGTCGGAATGAAGTTATTGGGGGACACCTTGTAGGGAGACGCTCCTGGTACATTCTGCGAGGTCATGCGTGAGACCATGGTGGCCTTGAACCCAGCGTCAAAATGCAGGCGATCAGCCAGGAAGCTGAGCTTGTCGTCAAACCCGAGTGCATTTAACTGCTGAGTCTGGTTGATGTCATAACCCGTGAGCAGACGCCCATTCGCCGTGAGCGGGTCTTTCCACGTCACCGAGCCATCGTCACCCACCGCGAAGCGATCCTGACGCTCTTGATGATCGGCGTAGGAATAGAAGTAAAAAAAGGTGAGCGTGTTGTGTCGCGTCTTCCAGTCAAGAGACGCAGTCACACCCGAACTGCGCTGCTCCCAGGGGTGAACGCTCTGCACCAGAAGCGTACGGTTCTGACCCTGATAGCCATCCAGATAGTCGTAGCGCTGTGTGCCGATATAGCCATTGGCCGTCGGTACCGCCATGCCGTAATTATTCGGCCCCATCTGGCTGATCCCGTAGGGGGTGACATGCAGGAACCAGTGACCGCCAAGACGAAAATCATTGCGGATCGTGCCGAAGGAGACGTTGGTGAAGCGCTCATTGAGCTTGTAATAGGTATAGCTGCCGGGCGTGTAGGGCGCCGTGTAATTGAAGCCCGTTCCGTATTGTTGCCATTGTGCGAGATTGGGATAGCGATAAATGGTCTGTCGGCCCTGATTATAGCCGAAAATCACGTCACTCACATTTCCCTTCGACCAGCGTTTTTCCAGATTGGCGTCGACATGATATCGCGCGACATCGCCGGGGCCACGCCAGAGATTGGCCGAGGAATGGGAGAAGGAAGCATAGGCCCGGACATCACTATGCCCGATCTCGCCCGTATCAAGACGCAGGAATTCCTTTTGCAGGCTATGCGTACCACCCCCTAGAGAGAGCGTGCCGCCTGCCTTGTCGGAAGGGCGCAGCGCTTTCATGCTCACCTGAGCACCATCGGCATTATACAGAGGCGCTGTCAGATCGACCGAACCTTGCGTCACGCTGATCGAGGCGAGGTTTTCGTTATCGACCATCGCCGCATTCCAGGGCGCGTAGCTGAAGACATCTGCGGCCGGGATACCCTCGAACACGAAGCCGATCTGCGTCTGGTCCAGTCCCCGGATATGCAGGGTTTCAGACTGGGTGCTCAACGGCGATTCATTCCCTGCCTGCACGCCGGGCAGGCTTGCAATCAGGCTGGTCGGGCTCAGCGTTGGGGCCTGCCTGGCAATATAGTCCTGTGTCACTTCGCTTGTCGCCCGAGGGCTGGTCTGGGTCTTCATCAACCCGCCGCCTATAACCCTGCGTTTCTCGCGAATACTGATCCGCTCGAGACGTTTCTCACGCGCCACAGGGGCGCTGATGGGTTTTCGCGGGGCAACCATATGGTCGTTTCTGGCGGCCACTGCCGGGAATTCCCCCAAAAGCGCGAGGGCAGGAATCAAAAGAGAAAGCCCGCTTCTTATCGTCGATTGCTTCAACTGAACAACTCCGTCATCGCCGCATTCCCTGCGATGGCTTTCGCGAAGCTTTCTGACTCTCAGCGAGCCATAAGAAGCGGACCATCCCTGTCGAGCGGTGTTCGCGCGCTTTTACACAGGCACAGCGACGCAGGTTGTGATTGATCCGTGGATTATTTATTTCGCGTTCAATTCAAACGGGTGAACTATTTATGAATCATGGATTTCGTCTGGTGAATTCCAGATGGATGTTCTTTGATCCGCCCCATTACTCAAGCCCTTTCAGGATTGCGCGATGAAACTTCAAAGCCTGTTCACCATGACCTCGCTGGCAGGACTCATATTCCTTTGCCTGCCCCATGCGCGTGCTCAGAATGCGGCCATGGATGACAGCGTGCATCTCAACCAGATTCAGGTGATCGGCACACACAACTCCTATCGGCGCGACATCTCACCGGTAACGCTGCAATGGCTCACCAAGCTGTCGCCCCAGGCAGCCATCGCGCTTGATTATCACCATGACACGCTGACGGCGCAGCTCGATCACGGGGTGCGCCAGCTCGAGATCGATATCTACGCCGACACCCAGGGCGGGCGCTACGCCCACCCTAAGGGGCCGGAATGGGAGCGTAAGGCAGGCCTTACCCCCGATGCCGACCCCACAGCTCCCGAAGCCATGCAGGGTACGGATTTCAAGGTGATGCATATCGTCGATATCGATCAGAGGTCGAGCTGCCAGCCTCTCAGATCCTGTCTGGAGCAGGTCAAGGCATGGTCCGACGCGCATCCGGGCCATGTACCGGTTTTCATCGATCTCGAGACCAAGCAGGATATTCCGTTTGGTGGCGGAAAAATCGATTTTACCAAGCCTGAAGTCTTCACACCTGCCACCTATGACCGCCTCGATGCGGAACTGGTTGCCGTCTTCGGTCGCGCAGCGCTGATCACGCCGGACGATGTGCGTGGCAATGCTCCGACCCTCGATGACGGGGTGCGCAGCCATGGCTGGCCCAGCCTCGCCCAGGCCCGAGGCAAGATCGTGTTCGTGTTCGACCGGCCGCATGATACGGCGCGCTACGTCAAGGGCCATCCTGCTCTGCGCAATCGAATCGTGTTTACCAATGCCCGCCCGGGCGATCCGGATTGTGGATTTACGGAGGTCAATGAGGGCTTTATCGGCGCCAAGGGAAATGGCAGCGATGCTGTGGACAACAAGGCCGCTGCGACCACGATTCCGGCACTGGTGAAACGCGGCTATCTGGTACGGACACGGGCCGATGCAAATACGATCGAGGCAAGGCAGAATGCGCTTGATCGCCGGGACGTCGCGTTCGAATCCGGCGCCCATCTGATCAGCACGGATTACCCGGCTTTCGAACCTGCCCCATGGCACGGTTACTCGGTCGGCTTCGGCAAGGGGCTGGTCGCCCGATGCAACCCGATCAACGCCCCTGCTTCTTGTCGCGATATGCTTCTGGAGCCCTCCCACACCTGAATTACAAGCTGGGCCCCGTCGTGCGGAAGAGCGGGCGCGAAGGGAGTCCGGCAAGAAAAATGAAAAAAAACAGCACCGCCCTGTTGCCAAAGGTGAGGGAGACTGGTAGTTCCCCCTTCACCGAAGACGAGGACGTTACGACCTTCTCCGAAGCGGTTGCTGAAGCAGTAAATGCTTCATGCGGGTGTAGCTCAGTTGGTTAGAGCGCCGGCCTGTCACGCCGGAGGTCGCGGGTTCGAGCCCCGTCACTCGCGCCATTTTATTCCGAAAAAAATATAATTGTCGTATGTCGTCACCTCTGGTGGCGTTTTTTGCTGGCCTCCCGGAAGCGCGCTCTCCTCTGAGGGAAAGAGCGCTCCCTTGTGGCGCCCCTCACCCCGCCAGATAGGCGTCGAGCACGATATCGGTAGGGCCATCCATACGAATCCTGCCGTTATCGAGCCAGATCAGGCGCGTGCACCACCGGCGCATGATATCGGGCTGATGTGAGGACATGATCAGCGCATCCGATTCCTGCACCAGAGCCTCGATACGCGCCTTGGCCTTGGCGAGAAAGGTGATATCGCCCGCCATGAACCATTCATCCATCAGCAACACATCGGGCGTGATTGCGGTCGCGAGGCCGAAGGCCAGTCGCACGAGCATGCCGCTGCTATAAGTCTTGACTGGCATGGCAATGAAATCACCAAGCTCAGCAAAACCGGCAACATTTTCGAGAATACGGGCCGTACCGGCCTTGCCCATCCCATGAAACAGACAACGCAGGCGGACATTCTCGATGCCTGTCAACTCCATGTTCATCCCAAGCTGGGTGTCGAGCAGCGTGCCAATCGAGCCCCGCATGCGCACACGCCCTGATACGGGCTCATATATACCAGCCAGAGCGCGCAACAGCGTGGTCTTGCCCGCACCGTTCCCCCCGACCAGTCCGAGCCTTTCGCCACTCTCGAGTGAAAAGCTGATATCACGCAACACATCCACGGTGACGCGATGACGCGAATCCTCGACAAGGGCGCTCCCCGCACGATGGCTGGAACGTGTCGCGAGCGTCCTGGCCATGGAGCGTTTGAGCGTGCGATTCTCGGCGTGATAGACCAGAAAATGAAGACAGAGGCGATCGACGGAAACTCTGGTCATGATCAAACCCAATAAGCGATACGGGCGCGGAAACGGGCAAAGACAAGCATCGCGAAGACGATGAGGACTGCACTATGAGCAAGTGCCGCCTCCCAGATCAGCAGGGCGGGCATTTCGCCCAGCAACGGCGCCCGGACGATGGCCAGAAGCGGATAGAACGGATTGATCAACATCCATCCGGCCAGCGTTCCAACCAGTTCGGGACGCCAGATAATGGGCGTGACAAAGAAGAACACCTGAAGCAGGGACATGACGATAGGCGGAATATCGCGAAACCGGGCGCCCAGCAGGCCGAGGCAGAGCAGGATCGCAACGCTGTCCACGATCCACAGCGCAAGAGCAGGCAGCACCGTCCAGAGATGATGCGGCATGACATGGAAGATGGCGAAAACCGCGATCACCACCACCGCATTATGCGCAAGGACGAGCAGATTGCGGGTGATTGCCTGAAGCGCAAAGAGGCTGAACGGCATGCGGGCGGACTGGATGAGACGGGACTCATTGGCAAAGACCGTGGTGCTCTCGCCGATGAGGGTCGAGATATATCCCCAGAGCACCAGCGATAGGGCTAGAAAAGGCAGATAATCCTTGATCACCATATTGAAAAGCTCGGCATAGAGAACGCCGAGCGCAGCGACCATGACCGCCGTGGAAATGGTGAGCCAGAACGGGCCGAGCATCGAGCCACGGTAGCGCATCTTGATGTCGAGCCAGCCCAGGGTAAGCGCGAGTGGCAAGAGCCGTATTCCGACCGAGAGATCGGCCAGGGCGGCCTTGAAACGCCCGATCCCCACATGTGGATACAGATCGAGAACCCCGTCTCGGCTGCTTCTCCTGGCGTGGCTTGTCATCCTGCTTCTCGCTCTTCGCTTGATCTTGGCCAAAGCTCTAGCCTGTCGGGCACGCCCCTCCAAGAGCCCCCGGCTCAGGGGAACCGTTCAGCACGCAAAAAACATCCTCGGACCGATCGATGGATTTGACGCAGGCATTGCGTGTAGAGTGCGCCCCCCGACGGCAGGCTGGAAAGCACAAATGAACGGCGCCGATTACTTCATGCTTGTATTCGTATTCGGAGGTTATGCGATCGGTCCGCTTTTTGCCGCTCTTCTGGTGCACAAGATATCACGGTCCAGCCTCTTCGATCCCCCGGAGAAGTAGTGGCTCTCAGGGCCGCCAGACAGCCCCCTGTCGGGCAATGGTGAACGCATACCCTTCGTCATTACCAGCGCGCAGCTCCTCCCCGATGAGCGCCTCAGCGCTCTTGCCCTCGCTCAGACGCGGCTTGATGTGCGCGACGAGTATGGGAAAGCCGCGCATCGACACCCCGGCGCTGGCGCGCAATGCGGCAAGTTCTGCCAATAGCCAGCGTGGTGTCAGATGACCGTAGAGCTGCGTATCGGGCCGGGAATTGTCGTAGGAGCATTCAATGATGATCCCGCGCAGCCTGTGGGTGCGGATGAGAGGCGCCACATGCGACCACAGGGCTTCGAGCCTGTGCCCTGCCTCGAGCGCGTCAGGGCCGGTATCACCCAGATAGAGCAGAGCATCCTGGCCTGAATGGAGCAGGAAGGCCGTCGATTCCACGCCCCCATGGCTCAAGGGGTAGGCCTCGACACTCAGAGCGGTATGGGCCAGAGCCATGGACTGGCCGGGTATCAGATCATGATAATGGAGCAACCCCAGTGCCGGCTTGACCCCGCGATCGCCCAGATTGGGCCAGACACGATGATTGAACAGATCCTCCTGCAGGACAGCGTTCACAGAAGGCAAGGCATAGAGCGGCTTACCCGGATCATCCGGCGAGATGGCCACGAGCCCAGCGACATGGTCGAGATGGGCATGGCTGAGCAGATAGCCCTGGATCACCTGATGGACGACTCGGCTCGAGCGGGCATAGCCTAGCGTGCCCGCCCCGGCAATGGACACGAAAGCGTGGGCCTGATCGGCTTTGTCCACGCCATTCAGAACCGTACCAGCGTCAAGGAGCACGCCCGTTTGCGCTCCCTCCTCGCGCAGGAGATAGGCACTGAGATTTCCGTCATCGAGCCCGCCATGCGCGCCCAGAATGGTCACATTGAAAGCCTTCGCCATGGCCGGAGAGGACGCCGCCAATCCAAGAGCCAGCAAACCGGTTAACAGCCAGGAAGATTTCATTCGGGTAATCACGGGGTCTCTCCTCCTGCTGGGCGCAATCCATGCTGCCAACGGGCGTATCGGCAACCTTCTCCAAGGGCAAGACGCGCCCTTGCCCGGTCAGTGTATTTGCCCGCATGCTGGTACCTCCGTGTCTGATATGCTTGGCGTTTTTTGTCACGGGCAGACGATCATCCGGTAATCATGCTGACAGACAGGAAGGTGTACTATGCCCCGGTCCCCTATTCTGCGCCCTCGACGACCTGCCTTGCTGGTGATCGCGATGGCCGCGTTCGGTCTTATTGCCGGCTGCGACACCCCGTCTCCCGATAAGGGGTGCGAGATCGGCACGATCGGCCGGATGCCTCTTTATTCCCTGCATAACGTTCCCGTGGTCAGGGCCAGCCTGAATCACCACCCTGTCCTGTTCGAGGTCGATACGGGCGCCTTCAACAGCGTATTGAGCGACCGCTATATCGACATGCTGGGTCTCACACTCGCGTCGGGCTATGTCCGGGTGACGGGTGCCAAAGGGACTGAATTCCAGAACGTGACGCAGGTAGACGATATCGGCTTGGGGGGGGCCACGAATACCAATCACGGTTTTGCGGTCACATCCTCTGTCTTCGCCACCCTCCGTCCACCGCTTCCCCCCCTTGTCGGGTTGCTGGGGGCAGAGATCCTCCTGGCCAGCGATCTCGTGATGGACATGCCCCATCACGAGATGCAGCTTCTGGACATGAGACGCTGCCCCTTGCCTGCACCGCTCTGGAAAGGCCCTCTTCATCGCGTGGCGATTACCAGCGATCTTGACACGATGAAAATTGGGCTGACCATCTCCATCGATGGGAGCAAGCCGATCAAGGCAGTACTGGATACAGGGGCCTCCCGGACAATCCTGCCCCTGCGTTTTGCACGCAGGCTGGGTGTGACGGATGCCATGCTCGCGCAGGATCGTTCCGATACGCAGTTCAAGGCCATTGGCAGTGACAAGGTCACGGCCTGGCATCATCGTTTCAAATCCCTGACCTTGGGCGATTTCACGATTTACGATCCGGAAGTCTTCATCCTCAGTAGCGATGACCTCGATTACGCCCTCTTCGGCGCAGATTTCCTCAAAGAGCATCGTCTATGGGTCACCACCAGAGGGGAGATGTATGTCCAGCATATCTCGGAAATACCGCAGGAGACGCCGACATTGCCGCAGTAGCGCACCGGAGACGCGAAAATTTGGTATTTTTCGCTTGCATCGGGCGCAGTGCTCGCCGACATCCGAGGCATGTCTTACGCCGTGAAGGAAATTTTCGCGACACTTCAGGGGGAGGGTGCCCATGCCGGGCGCGCCTCCGTCTTTTGTCGCTTTGCCGGATGCAACCTGTGGTCCGGGCGCGAGGAGGACCGCCACAGAGCGGCCTGCCAGTTCTGCGACACCGATTTCGTAGGGACCGATGGCATTGGAGGGGGACGCTTTGCCGATGCCGCCGCCCTGACTGCAAGGCTGCTCGCCTGCTGGAAAGAGCAGGCAGGTGAGGCTGCGGGACGCTATGTCGTCTTCACTGGGGGCGAGCCCCTGTTACAGATTGATCCCCCCCTGATAACCGCCATGCATGAGGTAGGTTTCGAGATCGCTATCGAGAGCAACGGCACGATCGCGGTGCCGAAGGGAATCGACTGGATCTGCGTCAGCCCGAAACCACAGAGCAGGCTGATTCAGTGTCGCGGTCAGGAACTGAAACTGGTCTATCCGCAGGAAGCCCTGCCACCGGCGCTGTTTGAGAGCTGGGATTTTGATCATTTCTGGCTGCAACCGATGGATGGGCCGGATCGTATCGCCAATACCGAGAAAGCGGTCGCCTATTGTCTGTCGCATCCGCGCTGGCGCCTGTCGCTGCAAACCCACAAGCTGATCGGGATCCCCTGATGCCCTCCGATGATACGGCGATCGTCCTGTTTTCCGGCGGTCAGGACTCTGCAACCTGTCTGGCCTGGGCCCTGAACCGCTATGCCCATGTCGAAACACTGGGCTTCGCCTATGGGCAGCGACACGCGATCGAACTCGAATGCCGAGAAACCCTGCGTCGCGCCATGATCTCGGCGCGTCCTGACTGGCAGGACCGTCTGGGCGAGGACCATACGCTCGATCTGTCGGTTCTGGGCCAGATCTCGGACACCGCGCTCACCCGAGAAGCGGCCATCGAGATGAACGAGAACGGGCTACCCTCCACTTTCGTTCCGGGCCGTAATCTGCTCTTCCTGAGCTTTGCCGCCACGCTCGCCGTTCGCCGTAATGCCCGTCACATCGTGACCGGCGTGTGCGAGACCGATTATTCGGGTTATCCCGATTGCCGGGACGATACGATCAAGGCGTTGCAGGTTGCGCTCAATCTGGGCATGGAAACTCGTCTCGTCCTGCATACCCCGCTGATGTGGCTCGACAAGGCTGAAACCTGGAGACTCGCAGAGCGGATTGGAGGCAGTGCGCTCGTGAAGCTCATCAATCGAGAGAGCCATAGCTGCTATCTGGGGGACCGCACACATCTTCATGAGTGGGGCTATGGGTGTGGTGCCTGCCCTGCCTGCGATCTGCGCGCCAAGGGATGGTCGAGCTATGTCAGCGCCTGAACTCAGTTTCACACGCCGCTTCAGTATGGGTCATCGCCTGATCGATGGCAGCTCGGAACGCTGCGCAATCCCTCATGGGCATAACGAGTTCGTCACTGTCACCTTGCAGGCGCGGCTTCCACATCGCCTTGATGGCGGGCGCAATATGGTGGTCCCTTTTGCCGAGGCCAAGGCGCGCTGGCATGCATTCGTGGATACCCGGCTCGATCACGCATTTCAGATTTCTGCTGCGGACCCACTTCTTGACTGGTTTCGCGATCACGAGCCTCATCGGCTCGACCGTCTGGTCGTCACACCGGGCGATCCCACCACCGAACTAATGGCCGCGCTGCTCTACGCCAAATTGGAGGCTTTTCTGATCGCGGATGGCGACATGTTACGCTGCACCAGCCTGACATTGCAGGAGACGCCCACCAACACGGTAATTCTGCGCGATGGTCCTGACGCCTGCTTGCCGCTCATGCCAAAAGCACCCAGCGAATATTGGTGGCACCGAGCCGATCATACGATCTCAGATCTGGGCGTTTCGCGCTGATGGCCACGTGATAGCGCTCTCTCCTGGCATGACCGCCAGGGAGGCCATTATCAATGCTTCTGGGACCATTCCTGGCCGAGAAGCTGGACATGAACGCGGAATTCACCGTGGTGGTCTGTCTTCACGTCACGAGGGGGCGGCGGCGACACCTTTGTGGCCTCGTTCTCGGTGAGGATTTCACTCCGGGGGGAAGTCGAATTATTGCTCATGACCTTCTCCTTTCCTGCAAAACAACAAAGGAACATGGCCTCAATCTGGCAACGTCATGAAAGAATGAGGCATGACTCCAGGCGTGTTCCGTGTGACTTTGAAACGTGCCGCACACCGATTGGTTCACCTGCTCATCTGGCGATTACAAATATTACCTCCCCTTTGAGGTATTCATTGTGGAAAGTCTCAAATGAAGCCGGGTTCTGTAGCAGAAGAAAGAGTTGAGTGATTCCATGCGTCTACGTGTTATTGATCTCGAAACGACAGGCGCGCACCCCGCTGCTTCCGAAGTCATCGAATTCGGGTCGGTCGATCTGGTCCTGCAGGATGATCAATGGCGCGTCGAGCCCATCCATACCCGGCTCTTCCGCCCCAGAGCGGCGCTCTCGCCCGAGACCCAGGCGGTACATCATCTTATGGACGAGGATTTCAGTCCTGACATGCCTCATGCAGACCGTGAAATCCTGCAAGCAGAAGTAAGACGGGCTCCGCTCCCCGACATGCTCGCCGCCCATCACATCGCCTTCGAACGCCATTTTCTGACTGACGAGATCACTGGTGGGCTTCCCTGGCTTTGCACCCTGCGTATCGGCCAGAAGCTCTGGCCGGAAGCGCCGCGCCATACGAATCAGATCTTGCGTTACTGGCTGGCCCTGGATCTCGACAGAAAGCTGGCCTCCCCGGCCCATCGTGCCGGTCCCGACGCCTATGTCACGGCACATATCCTCAGGCGCCAGCTCGCTCTCTCCCCCCCCCAGGACCTTCTACAGTTGACCCAGGCGCGCCACATCCGGCGCGGCACAGCACTCAGAGCAGGCCGGGACCTGCGCCGGGACGTGCATCGTCAGGAGCAGCTTTTCCGCTAGCGTGGCAGGGCATCAGCGACGGAGCGAGTTGCGCGCCTCGCCCGCCAGCCACGCGGGCAGCGCCTCAGGCAGCGCTTCGACGCGGGCCGGTTGCCCTGAGGCGAATGCCGAGAACAGCAGAATTCCCCCCCTCACGCGCGCCAAGCGGCAGGAGGGCATTGCCCCCCGTCCAGCGCACGGAGCCGTCTTCCAGACCGTGCCAGCCCTCAAGCGCGACATCCTGCAGATGTGCGTCGATACGACGGGTCGCGGCGCTGTCCCAGAGATGGATGTCGCCCACCAGCACACCGAGATCGCGACGATCATCGATGAACGGCCCCTCAATCTGCGAGGGACTGGCGGCGCGCGATCTGAGCCGCACCTCTTCGAGCAGGGGCGGAACCTGGAAGATCATCATATCCGCTGTCCGACGGGACGGATGAATGATTTGCCCATCGGGAGCCACCAGATGCAGATCGGTTTCGCCCTCGGGTATCAGCTCCTCAGGGGGTGAGAGTCGGTCGGAACCGACCGCCCCCCCCTGCTCTGCCAGCATCCGGTGGAGAGGCTCCACGAAAGCACGCTCGACACAGAGTGGTGCGGCGCGTGACATGGCGCACGAGGTTTCAGCCATCGCGGTGCCACTGGCAGAGTCCGCGTCTGACAGACGCTGCGTGTCGAACAGCGTTTCGGTTTCCATGTTGTTCGACCAGAGGATCGCATGATCCTCGGTGCGCAGATGATAGATCATGAAGCGCGACTGGCTGCGATCATAGGCAATGCTGCCGCCATTCACGAGCATGCGCGCTGGCACGAGGCGGCCACCAATATGGATGCAGTGCTCAGGAGTGATGAACAGATCACGATCGGGCAGCCCCGCCCCGAGCGCATTGGCCCGGAACCGAACAGGGTAGCCCGCTCTATCATCGCTGCGCGAGGGATCGACCACGATCTCGGCGGAACCGACCCAGGTGATTTTGCGAATGACCGGTCCATCCTCGCCCATGACGCAGAGCTCGTCACCGGGCTGCAACGTTTCGACCGCTTTTTCACCACAGGGTGTGCGGATCATCGTCCCGGCAAGGAAGCACCTGTCATAAATCAGGTTGGTGCTGCCGTCGCTATCGGCCTCAAGATGGAAATCGCCTGCCTTGTAGCTGCCTGTCAGTGGCGTGGACCAGGTTGTTCCATCCGTATGGGTCACGGTCAGGATGCCATTGCTGAAGGTGATCCGCCCGCCCGGCTTGTAGGAGAGTCCCTCGATATCGATACGACCGCGCCAGCCGACGCTCACATTGTTCAGCACCGCGCCCGGCGTCACGATAAGCGTTCCGGCAGGGCCGGAAGAGCTTGTGGCGCCAATGATAGCGAGATTGGTGATCGTCGCACCGGAAGCAACAATCATCGACCCCCCAGCGGAGATGACAGCATTCTGCACGCTGCCTCCCCCCTGAACGGTTTGACTTCCTCCCGACAGGATCGTTGCCCCACTGACGACACCGCCAGACTGCACCTGCTCGGACCCACCGGAAGAGATTGTGGCACCGCTGACGACGCCGCCAGACCCCGTAATGGCCACGGCATTGGCCATCACGACCTGATTGACAATCACCCCGCCTGCCAGTGCCTGGGCCGTGCCTCCGGCGCCAACGCTGACCGTCAGCGCGGTACCGCCCCGCGCCGCGACGACAGTGCCGCCAGCCGAGACGACGGAATTCGAGGCGAGCCCCCCGGAGATCAACTGCACGCCTGCGCTGAAGATGCTCCGCAACGCGACGCCCCCCGCCGAGACGATCTGTGTACCGCCGATGATGCTTCCGCTATCCGTACCGCCACTGGCGAGCTGCTCTGTCGAACCCACGTCGAATGTTCCGCCCGAGATCACGCCCGATCCGGAAAAGCTCTGCCCCTTGACCGTAAAACCACCCCCGACGATCGCCTGACCGCCATTCATGACATGGGGCGCGATTGCACGCGCCGGATCACCCTGATAGCCGGACAAATTGCCCACAGCGATCCCGGCGCGCGAGGTCACGGTAGCGCTCACGACTACACCCTGGTTCAGGGCGGCAAAGGATCCGCTCTCATACGCCGTCCCGCCATAGGTCGTCCCATTGGCCGCTGCGGCGATCACTCCGCCCGAAAGTGCCGTCGCCGCCGAGATGACGCCGCCCGAAGCCAGATCCACGGCCGGATGATCCGTACCGCCATTGAGCCCATAGACCACATCACCGGTCGCAGTCTGGCCAGCGCCCACATAGCGGGTCGATCCATTGGTGACGGTCGTGCGATAGGCTGAACGGCTGATAGCCAAGATCTTACCTCTGCGATAGTTGCGAATACTTGCTCTGGACTTGGCGCCGATTCCTCATGAAACGGAGCTCAGGCGCACAACGCGGCCTGATATAGAAATGTTGCGCAACAACGCAAGGGGTTGCACCGATTGCATAGGGATGCATAAATTATTTATTTTTCGAATAAACTTATTATATGGGCAAAACCTGTCAGAGATATAGACGTGATTTAACTAACCGTCCCTGCCCCCCGACGACCCATTACCCCGTCCAGAGACACTGATCAGGTAATTTATCGTCAATCTACCGCAAGGATACTTTATACTTACTTTATTTCCGCTAACGTCGCCTATGAGGCCTTCTGAATATCCGCTCTCATGCATTCCATTTCCACTGCGCGCAGGATGCGGCGTCTTATTATGCCGCTGACAGGCCGTATCAGCAGCCAGTAAAGCGTCATCTTGCGCCGGTCCCGCGGATCAGGACAGGAGATTTCTGTCCTGGTCACGAGCCGCGTAACCCCATCCGACGCAGGCTGTGTCGCAAACGTCAGAAGCAGACGGCAGGCCCTGCCATCGGCCTCCCAAAATGCCTTGGCCGTGCGCTCAGTCGATGCCAGCCCATACCCGGCCTGCCAGAAACGCCCGACAAGGCCGTAACCGAGCCAGAGATTGTCGATACGGCCGAGAGGAGTGAAGCTCTCCATGCCAAAACGGTGAGCGTTCTTCCCCCCTGTCATACGTCCAGGCAAATCGCGCAGGGTCAGGCAGGTTCGGATGAAAGCATCGTCCTCGGTGCGGAAGCGTTCGACGGCGTCGAGACAGCGCTGGGGCCCGGACGCGATCATACGCTCATGGCATTCGCTGAAATCTGCACGAGGCAGACCCCGAACCAGACCAACTGAAAATGTGCCTTTCTCTGGCGCTGTCACGATCCTGTTTCTCCCCCCTGCCCATCGGCGCGAAGCGAGACTACGATCAGAATCACCGTCTTGGGAAAGAAGAACCAGTAAAATGACCCGGCTAATCGGAAAAACGGCTCTCATCACGGGCGCGGCACGGGGTATCGGCCTTGCCATTGCACGACACTTTAACCGTGAAGGATGCAGGGTGCTCTTGTCCGATCTTGACCGTGAAGCAGGGCAAGCTGCGGCCGATACCCTTTCCTGCCGGTTTGTCCCGCTCGATGTCCGCAACGAGGCTGAGTGGCTCGCGCTCGAGGCGGCGGATGAAAAATCGGGGGCAGTCCCGGACATCGTGGTGAATAATGCGGGGATTACGGGGTTTGAAAACGGCATTGTCCCCCATGACCCGGAAAATGCCAGCCTTGCTGACTGGCGCGCCGTTCATCATACAAATCTGGATGGTACGTTTCTCGGCTGTCGCTATGCCCTGCGCCGTATGGGACTGAGAGGGACAGGATCGATCATCAATATCTCCTCCCGCTCAGGGTTGGTCGGCATACCGGGAGCGGCGGCCTATGCCTCCTCGAAGGCAGCCATACGCAATCATACCAAGACCGTGGCTCTTTACGCCGCCCAGAGAAACTGGGCCATACGGTGCAATTCCATTCACCCTGCCGCCATTCTCACCCCAATGTGGGAAGCCATGCTGGGCGACGGTCCCGACCGTGAAACCCGCATGGCAGCTCTCGTGGCGGATACACCGCTCAAGCGCTTCGGCACGGTCGATGAGGTCGCGTCGCTCTGCGTGATGCTGGCCTCGGACGAGGCATGCTACGTGACCGGTTCGGAATTCAATATCGATGGGGGACTTCTGGCAGGGTCTGCCGCCCAGCCGGGTTAGGCCTGGCATACGGCTATTCGATGCTTGTCAGGACTGATCCCTGAAACACATAGTGCCACCCCGCAGGCTAGAAGCTCCAAATCATGTCGCAGGAGAACCAGAGCATCGTCGGGTCACCGTTGCGAACGATCGGATCTGAGGCCGGGGCGTCGCGATTGAAGGGACGCGTGCCGTTCAGGCTCTGATCGGCGCGTATCTCGGGACGCAGAACCACCCGCCCGAGCGGCCTGAGGCGATTGTGCAAACCCGGTTCGTAGCGCAGCCCAAGGGTCAGGTCCCCATAGGTCGTGGGTGGCGCGGCGTAGAAGGGATAGGGCTGGTTGCGCAATTGCTTGCCGAATGACGTCGTGCCCGGATAGGCCGCGATAAGCACCCCGGTATTGTCGCGAAAAACCTCCGCCCGGAGATTCAGTCGCAGGGCTGGCGTCACGTCCCAGGCCAGATAGGCCGTGCTGCCCCATGCATCGTCATCGGGCACCTCATCATGCAGCCAGGTGCTGCCGAAGGTGACGGACAGGGTCTTTCTCGGATGATAGGCCAGCAGAAGATCTGCATTGACCTGCATCCTGTGCGCTGCCGCTTCGCCGATCCCGGCACTGACCCAACCCTCAGGCGAGAGACGCGAATCGCCGTCATGCCCCTGCGGCCCTGCGCGCCCGATCAGGTGCCCGTCG
>Ga0157365_10000439_pt1 | contig 18268 bp, 17 predicted proteins | sample AttsexASBM3_FD_111478 | JGI IMG/M metagenome (GOLD analysis project Ga0157365, IMG submission 111478) | Fungus gardens microbial communities from leaf cutter ant in Ribeirão Preto, State of São Paulo, Brazil - Atta sexdens ASBM3 | ecosystem: Host-associated > Fungi > Mycelium > Unclassified ... | reverse complement strand
TTTTTCCCTGATTCATCAGGTTTGGTAGCTGATCCACACTAGTGTACTCACTGCTGCTGAATTCCACCCAAATCTTGCTTCTGCTGGTATCATCGGACTGATTCTTGTTGAATCAACGATGATGACGGCCAAGGTGGCTACAGGAAGGGAAATGGGATCGCGTCGGTCTCGTATGATGATTCTGAGTTCTTCCAAAAGAGACAACTGGAAATCCAGAAAGGATGCTCTCCAGTACTTCCAGAAAAAGCGCCCATGGAGCAAGTGGGATCCAAGAGTACTTTTATTGTATGTCGTACGTAACTTCCATTGTGGTATTCGAGTCACTTGGCCAATAACCTTCATGAAATTAAGATGCATGGTTTATATGAACTCTCTGACGGGAGTGTCATCTTAAAATGCGATAAAAACAGAGAAAGCTATGCTTTCGAGGACGATAGTCCACATTTAGACGGTATTGCACGCCTTGGGAAGTTGAGCAGCGCTCTATCTTCTCACGCTATTTGGGGAGAATGGCAAGATTACATGTGCGACATTGATATTATTCTTATAAATGGGACTAATTGTCTGCGTCCTGCTTCAGTCCTGACTCGGCTCAAACTGCACATAACGATGCTTCTCAAGGTCGAGTTATGGCCTCAGTATCAAAAGTGGAACAAGCAGGACACATGGTGTGTTTTCCTTCTTTCACTGATTTTATATCTCGTTCAATACTTCTTGCCGGAAAATCAGGTTGTCCAGGAGCAGCCTATAAAACTCGCGCGGATAATTTGTCGTATTTTGGAAACGATGTTCACTGTCTCAGCTGAGAGATCGAATTTATGACAAGATCTTTGGCCTGTTGTGGCTAGTCTCCCCGAAATGTCCATATTTTCGTGTCATTTTACATCACACACTGGCTCACAGGCCGCCTCGGGAAATGGGTTGATGCCCTTCTTTGATAGAAGGAATGTATAAGCATGCACACTATGTGACACATCCATTCTACCAGAAAGATCAGAATGATTTTTCGTCTTGTTACTACATTTCACCTTTCATACTAATCTCTCCATCATATGTATGTTTCTGTCTTTACACACACCTAGATGGTCAGGTACATTTCTCTGCAATGTATATGTATTTACATGATTTCCCTTGGATCGAGTAGCAACGAAACAACGGTCACATGGTTAACAAAGTTCATGAGCGGGAGATAGAAAGAACGCAGAGATGAAAATTCCAAGTGTGGAATCAGCAACTTATTGCAGCGACTTATTGTACCTTGCATGCTGTGCACAGTTTCCTATTAATCGCGGGATCTCGTATATGTCTGCGCAGGACAACAGATGAGAAAAAGGCAACATAATGAATTACAATCCACCGCCGCTGAATATGTATTCAATCGCGGAATGCACATTCCCTCCAGTAGCCATTAACGCTCTCATGTTTTGCGTTGGGTTTGTGAAACCCATTTCGTGTAGTTGCTGAAGAAGGCATTTAACTCATCAAGCTGGAGCTAATGGAAACGCAGGAATACCTGAAGTTGCACCTGGTATCGTTCCTCAGGCGGCCGAGAATCCGCAAGTGAGGGCATAGATCCCGCCCCGCCCAAACCCCTTGACAACACTTGTTGCATCAGAGCAGGATTTAAGGCGAATGGGTTAGGCGGAATGCTAGCGGAAGTCGAATTGTTGGGGGCAGTGTTCGAGGGAAACGTCGATGTACGAGGGTTTGTCATGGAGGGTGTTTGTCTGGGAACACCGGGTGCGAGATAAGAAGGTTGAGAAGAGTTGTTTGACCCTGGAACTTGAAAATCCCGCATTACGTTGGCCATGTTCATCATTGCCCTCAATTGGTCAGGGTCCGAGCTTGAGAATGATTAAGACAAATATTTCTGGATAATTGGACTCTTCTCTCACATTAACTGCCTGAATTGTTCGCTCTGAAACATCTCCCGAACTTGAGGAGCCATATGGCGGAGCTCTGGGTTGATGGAAACGACGTGATCGATGACATCGGGGTTGGACATTGTTCGAGCCACCTGCTCAAGTATACGGGGGTCATTCATCAACGTTGACATCTATACGACGATATTATTATGATTTTACTAACTTCCGATCATAAATGAACATACCATATTCGGATCATTAGGGTTCAAGCCAAGCTCAGCGAATGGATTGATGCCAGCCATAGCTCCGAATCCCAGATGGCTGTTGAGTTGTGTAAGGGGATCATGTATGTTCTGCCCAGCCTGCATCGAGGGTATTTGCTGCGATGGCAATGTCGATGAAGACGACGCTTGTTGGCGAACTTGTCCTTTGACCATATGAATGGTATGACCTGACTGTATCCTGTATGCCGAGAGCTGGTCATCGTCCTAAACCACCGTGTGAATATTAAGGTAATCGAGCTCCGAGAGGCTACTAGCCTTGAGAACACGACCTATGACACTGAATGAAAAGCCAAAATTTATCAAGGATCATGAAGGATACGTACCAGAGTAGATAAGTCGTTGCCGATCTGCCTCAACGTCTGATTTATCAGCGATGGCATGTTTGAGGTCGAGGACCGTCTTATCCATCGTTATGGATATTTGGAGCTTGACTTCGCTGGGGCCTAGGTTTCCTGAGCCATAGGTGTTATAGGTTTTGGAGAAGGTGTACCTTTTATATTGATTTGGATCTCCGAGTTTCCAGACATGGCGGTGGAAAGATAAAAACTGTGAATAGTAGTGCATCACGTAACGTGTGCATGTGATCACAACAGAAACAGACGCCACCATCCCAACATATCCATTCAGTGTTTACGATCGTATTTTAAACGACATTAAATAAAGTTCTAAGACGAAGGAAGAGAATATCTACTCGGCTTCGTCTTTAGTTTCGGGCTTCCATCACTCATTCCCTGTTGTTTTTTCAGCTGTTCCCATGTCCCCAATTCAAACATCTCCGGTAATCGTTCCCAAACCTCTTCCCGACCCCTCTGATGGAGAATTTGACAATGGGCCACACAAACATGGCACACGTTGAGCCTGCTCCACGTCGTATACTTTCGTAAAGGATTCGGAGACTTGGCGGCATCAACGATGTGCCATTCAGCGTGAGGACCTCGGGCATCGGCACACAAGTAAGACTCGCACATCGAAGAGCGTTGGAAAACGAGGAGGAAAGAATAAGAGAGAGTCATCTCCGCTATCCTCAATCTTTCCCGTCCAACAAGACATACAGTTTTGTCTTTCCACGAGATGTCATGAGTACGCTGCTGAAGGATCCTGCGAGGACTCATCCGTGCGATACAGTAATAGGCATATGGGAGGATCTCAGGAACATTATTTTCCTGAGCAAGAACAGCCGCACGCATGACCGAGTCCGAATCATATTTTTCTGGTGGGTCCCTGGTCGATTTGGCGATGTAATCGATAAATGTGGTTGGGAGTTTTGATGTCAAGAGGGCGATGCATCGTTGCCGGAACGAACGGATGAGATATTTTGTGCTGAGTTTGAGGATACCACTGACAAAATCAAGTACCTGGCCGAGGTCAATATCAGATGGTAAGTCATCGAAATATCTGCGCACAAGTGAACATTGGACAAGACACAGATTAGAACAACTCTTGCGTACGAAGGATCATATATGGCATTGAGCAGGTCCCCAAACTCTTCCTTGGAATCGTGCATCATCACCACGCGACAGCCTTCAACCATCTCCTCCTCTTTTATTGGTTGAGGTAGCGTGAATAAGTCTTCAAATACTTCTGAATGCTTTCCCAGAATAGTTTGATGTACTCTGAAGAGCATTTTGTCGACACAGAGAACGATAGATCCATCGCTGAACCAAAAGTCTGGGTGTTGCGTTGCCACCAGCTTCCAGTCCAGAGTCGGCGAGCAAGTATTATTAGATAGTGCAACGTCATCATAAGGAGACATTGCAGGAGTGGCGGAGGCAGTGGAATTGGATAAGAGGATGGGAATATCAGGATCAGACAAATCTATCTATGCCATGAGGCTCAATGTCACAACAGACAACGGCAGGCAGGTGCCCAAGCTCGGGGCTGCCGCGCGCACTTCCGGCAATCAAACATTCCCGGCATACTTCACTTCACACTTTCGATTGTTTGTAGAACATGACATATCTTCCTAGCTCAGATCTCACGTAGTAGTTTATCACTTTCAACCATGATCAATGCACCGAATTCTCATGTGGACTACCGCAAGGTAGTATGGGACTCAGAACGGAGAAGTGGCAATCCTCGGAGTAGGTGAGAAGAATTGACGGGAACCGAATTGGCTTCAAGCCGGAAGCATTGTGGAAGCCATCTTGATAACCGTTTTTGTGCCATTGGCGAGGCCAATAGTGGCTACTACCGTCGTGTATCAAAATCGGTCGAAAGTACATACAGAAATAACAAGACAATCAGCAGACAGTATCATGCTAATGGACTGAACGGTTAAGGTACGAGATCCAGCCATTCAAAGAACGAAAAAGTCTAGTCAAACTGGTAGAGAAAACGTTTGAAAGATGTGTATCTGGTCACGAGGTTTGCCCATCCTTTAGTTTTTTCTGGCGAAAAAAGCTCAAAAAAGTCTTTTTCTTCTTTTTGGGTGGTAGAGGAATGCTCGTCTGGGGGTACAACGGTACCAGGTCAGCGAAATCATCTGAATTTGAGAAGGCCTGAGTCAGTTGTTGTGGAAGGACAGCGGATGAATTTAACCCCAGCCCACCGGCCAAGTTATTTGGTTGTAGAAACGAAGATCCCGGGTGGTTGACACTACACACTGTACCAGTATTATTCGGTGTTGACCCTGACGGTGTTCGACTGGATGTTGACAGAACATCAGCACGACAAGTAGCATTAGGTCCCGGTTGCAAACTGATTCTCTGCTTTTCATCAGAGTTCGTACTATCGCTTGAATGGCTGTCGAAAGAAGATGCTGACGAAGGTCGACCATATGGCGACGATGATTGCGGTGTAGAGGTCTGTAAACCCTGCGGATGAGGTTCAGACGGAGAAACAGTCAGAATAGGCACAGAGGACTGGGGCTGCTGGGGTTTTGCGGTGACAGGCGGTGGAGATGATGGTAAAACTCCAGTTGGCGGAGGCGATGCCTGAGGCGGCGCTAAATATGTTCCATGCTGAAAGGTTCCATGTTGGGATGCACCCGGCTGCACCTGCAATGCAGTGCTAACGTGTGCTGGTAGCTGAGGAACAGAGTGGGATTTGAAGTGCACATGAGATCCCGCATGATCGACAGGGTGCGACTTTGGTGCCTGTTGTCCAAATCGTGCCTCCAAATTCATCATAGCACCTGCTCCAGGAAACATTCTTTCCTTTGAATCATCCGAGAGTACTTCCGACTCCTGGAACAAGATTTGGGCACCGGATAAATTCGGCTGGCTATGGCTGCTCGCGCGATAATGACCCGGACAGATAGGCACAGAGGTTGAACTTTGGGCATTATCAGAATTGTCATCCAAAGTGGGTCGATTTGTAGCTTGATTTCTGGAAGATGGTGAAAGAGGATTAACAATTTGTGCATTTGGATGGGATTGTGGAGGACTATTCGTAGCAATCCCTCTGTGACGAATCGGACAGCCTGTGACTTGCGGAAGAGGATGTGGACTGCTGATAGTGGTCTGCGATTGAAAGTGATGAGGGGCGGTCGGCGATCCCTGTTGCCGCCAGGCAAGGAAATCCTGGTATTCTTGTTGATCTATTGCTGGACAAGTGTCACCTTGTAGAGATCCACGCTCAAATGCTTGAACAATTATTACTCACCTCCCATATCTGCAAAGATCAGCCCAAATCGCTAATAGATTAGGGAAGCTACCCACTATTATCGTTTCTTGAGAGGTTGGGAGATAAGGTGTTGTTAGTCCCCGATATCCGAAGAGAATTATCATGTCTGTAATTCGTCTGCATTCCCGATATGTCGTAGAATGATCCATTATGGATATCGAAATCTCTAGCACCTTGAAAAAAGGGCATAGTTGAGCCTCCTGGCAGGGGAGAGTCAAGTCTGGGTACAGACTATGTTTTGTGAGTCACATGCGTTGCTGTGGTTTAAAACGCTCGTCTAGCATAGGATTAATCAGCAGGTTGAGAAGCTGTGCGACAGAAATAGAGCTAATTCTCGTTGGATCCTGAGTATCTTAGATACTCAGTAGCCACTTCATGTAATGACTAGGCGTATGCTGCCATTCACAGGAAGTGAGGTGCTCTTGAGGAGAGGCCTAGTATGGCCAAGGTGTGTGCCAACCCATAACCTGGTTAGAATCAAACATGGCTAACCTCGTGTTCACGATGTGGTCTATATTTCCCACGCCTCGTATCACCAATCGACCGGACTAGCTTCATACCTAGCTCTGTATCACATACTCTACCAGCATGCCTGCTAGCACCACACCTGCTGTTGTTCCACCATCAGCAATGTGACTTTGAAACTACAGCTCACATCATGGGCGGCTGCAGCTGATTTATGTACAAATCTGATGTAAGCAGATGACACAGTACTATGTAGTCCAAGCAAGCGCTGAAGGATCACTGGATAGAAGGGACAGGATTCAACCCCTGGCTCCCTTTCTCTTCATTTTCCCTTTTTCTCGGTGCTCAGCAGACGACTATAACCATGCCTTGACTGCACTACGAATTGAGGCATAAGTCGGCATCTCAGTCCTTCGGAGATTGGTACAGTGAGGATTTATTTGTTACTCTTCGTTACTCCCCCATAGTAATTTGCGTGCACTTTCATTTGTTTGAATCATGGATTGAGGACTTGCATAGAATAGTGAAAAATAATCGTCGATACAGACAGAAAATAGTTTGTATTTTGTTCGCTTCGCTTATGATCTATCGAGATACTTCATCATACTGCTGAAAATGGAACAATCTTTTGTTTGGCATTCGAGATACAGGTTACCTACTTCTTTTCCGAGCTTTCTTTGAGCTGTGTTTTGGATTTGATGGTACAATTCTGTTAAAATTCAAGTCCGACGTAACCATTCATTCGTATTGTCCATGAGAAGATTAACCAACCATCCAGAACGTTCACGCCTGGACCATGCGCTTCCTCGGCCCATCTGGACATTAAATATCGAGCCTGTGCTAGACTGTTTACTACTTGCGATAATACTTGTGTTGACTGCACTCCTGCTCAGTCTTCCGCCCAATACCACTGTGATCTTGAATTGCAAACCTGGTCTGTTGAGCAAGCTATAAACTGAATAGATAGTTACAAAATTGGAAGTCTATATAGTACGATGGTGGCTTCCATTTTTGCAATACTTAACCAGTAGATTGCATGTGAAGCTCCGATTTGGTTCTTTGAAGGAAGCTGGTTCATTCATCAACGCGATTTGGAACCAATATTCGATCAAACGCTGTTACAAATGATGTCAGGCTTCCTTGTGCACGCTCCGATGCTATGGGAGTCACCTGTCAAGTCAATCCAGAATCCTGGTCACACGTGTCGAACGGGGGAGGGTACAAACAGATAGTGAGTACAAACTAGTTAGGCTACTGATATACCTATTTAAAACAATAAAAATGTGAAATATAAGGAATCACGTGCATCGCGCAGGCTCGCATGAGATCCAAATTCACATTTCATGTTGACTGATGTTGGAAAGAGAGTGAGAATAACTTGACCTGTGAGATGATAGCAATCCCGCCGGTTTCTGATATGAGGTTCTCATCATTTAACTGCCTTCTAGACCTTCTGCCATGATAACGGAATAGAAGAAGTAATCCAGGATAGGGAATATACGAGAAACATATATTATGACAGATGAACATTGGCACTTCTCAAAGTCGGCCAGAAACACTTTATTATCCAAATCTGACGAGCTCGAAATGAGAACAGATTCTTCTTGTTGACTGTGTCACATTCAAAAGAAGCATTGGTGCTTCTCCAGCTGGACACTGGAAGGGTCATGTTGATATGATGGCAGGAAGAAGAATTTCTGACCCCATGAACGTATCGTATATTTCATCCATTGGTTTTCTATTCCTGCAGCTCTATTTAATCATGGCATTGTCTAGGATATGATAGTAGCCTCTTGTCAATGGTTTTAAGGACCTCCAGCGAAATTCGCTCAGTGCACATAAATGGACGAAGTGCTGAGGAGAAAACTACTACCGAATTTGGTCAAGAATATTTCGACGAGATCAATGAGCTTTCGGTCGTTGCAGAGAGAGAGGAGCGTACGACATGGTTCATATGGGCCCTAGTGACTTGTTCAACCATCTCAGGCCTGCTTTTTGGTGAACCCGGTTTGGCCTTGCCAGACGATCTTGCGCTCAATAATTATTTTTAGGCTATGACACAGGCGTTATATCCGGAGCTTTAGTCGTTATTGGTTCTGATCTTGGTCCATTACAAGTATCTGATGGTCAAAAGGCAGGTTGACACATTCATTTTTCACCCTTGGTCATCCCCCTCTGAATCTAGGCAGTATGAACAAGGATTTTGAATCGTTGACCCTATGCTATGCTATTGAACTACCCTGAACTGATAATTTTACGTCTTCAAATGCAGGAATTCATAACCTCGTCCACCACACTCGGGGCTCTGCTTGGCAGTCTAGTCGCTGGTATCATGTCGGATTGGACAGGCAGAAAACCTGTTTTGGGGATTGCAGATATTCTCTTTATCGGAGGTGCTATTGCTCAGGCTGTTTCTAATAGAGTTCGGAGCATGGTACATCCTCTATATACTCACACTGACACGCTTCCAATCATATATCATAGATTGCAGGTCGGTTTCTAGTCGGCATCGGTGTGGGTCTTGCGGCGGGTGTTTGTCCGCTATATATTCAAGAACTTTCACCAACAAGGCTGAGAGGAAGGATGGTCGTCCTCAAGTACATTTTCATGTTCTTATTTTCTGTCAATAACAATGATCTATACCTCAAAAACCAGTGTCCTTATGATAACCTTGGGGGCAGTAATAGCCTACGCCATTGGTGCAGGTTTCTTCCATGTCAAATCGGGATGGCGATGGATGGTCGGTCTAGGTTCGATACCCGCTGCAATTCAATTCCTTTTGTTATTCCTGCTCCCAGAGTCTCGTAGGTTGACCAGCTATACCCAGCATACTTATATTAATGATCCCACTTTTTTTATTTCCTTATAGCCCGCTTTCTACTATACAAAAGAAATGTTTCGGGTGCTCGAGAAGTCATGTGCAAGATTTATGCAAATGCCAACCCTGAAGACATCGACCTCAAGGTACCCTATCCTTTTATTCCAGATCTTTCTTGAATACATTGTTAAATCAATGCCTGTCTCCAGATGAGAGTCCTCAATACAGCTGTCCAACGATCCATCAGTACGAAACAAACTACAACCTTTTACGACCGCTCTAAATCTATGCTCTCCGATCCCATAAACCGACGCGCCCTAGCTATCGGTTGTGGCATGCAAGCTTTCCAACAACTCTGTGGTTTTAATACTCTCATGTATTACTCTGCGACACTGTTTTCCGAAATCGGTTTCAATAAACCTATAGCTGTTGGACTCATCATTTCGGGGACAAATTTCTTATTCACGATCATTGCGTTAAAATGGATTGACTCGATTGGGAGAAGAAGAATCATGTTGATCTCTGCACCTGGAATGATCATTGGGTTATTGATTGCGAGCATCGCCTTCCACTGTGCGTAATTATCCACCTCCGCTATCATTCCAGGAATGAATAAAGTGAAATATCTCGTTTCTGCAAAGTCATGACCGTAAAAACCGGGAATTTACTCGTGGAGGGTGCTTCCTACTCCAAATCTTGGTCTGCAATTATCCTACTTTCCATGATTATCTTTGTCGCATCCTATGCCACTGGTCTTGGAAATGTGCCCTGGCAACAAGGCGAACTCTTCCCTCTCGAAGTCCGAGGAATCGGTACCTCCCTCTCAACAGCTACAAACTGGTCAGCCAACCTCCTGATTAACAGCACATATCTCTCTCTTATGGCGAAGATCACACCCTCTGGTGCTTTCGGGTTCTATGCTGGACTCTGTGCCCTTGGGTACATATTTGTTGTGTTCTGTTTTCCGGAAACTGCAGGATTGAGTTTAGAAGAGGTGAGGGGAGCGTTTGAGAAAGGTGGGTTCTTGAAGACAATTGAAGAGGGTGATAGATTGAGAAAATTGAAGAGGGAGATGAGGGCAAGGGTATAGATGAAGAAAATTGAAGGAGTTGAAACAAGGGATCTGATGGGGATTGAGTTTGATTGAATTGATATACATAATACGCGTGCTCTCTCCATACGTCTATGTGACAAATTCAGACGTCTCCTGTGTCATGAATGGCAGTGATTGTCTAATAAATAACAAAGAAAATAAGAGGAAAACGGCACGCCAGCGAGCCACGGAAACTCGGTACAGGCGCGATAGCGCTGTATTCCTACAGTCACTTCTCCCGTATGAGATACCCCTTCCCAGTCCCATGAGTTTCCCAACCTCGATTATCGGTACATTGGGTGGGTTTTGCTGTCGGTGCATCATGGTCGGCGGAGTTAGAAGTTGGTACTAATTGTGTCATAGATAGAAACCAACTGGATGTTGCTGGTGGTGGAACAACATGGCTCAACTTGATGAAGAGAAACGAATGTGAGAGCTCGGGGCTCTCTGCCCTCCGTTTTTCTCCCACACAGAACCGTGGGAAGAACTATATCAAGCGTGCGACGTCTTGGCCGGGTACTCGTTCGTTCCCAGCGCAGTGATGGATCCAAGGAGTATCCTGACTGAAGATCAACTCAAAGCAGCTGGTGCTCTCAAAGTTCTTGACTGCGAGGGTAAAGAAATACTATTTTCTTCGCTCTTCGAAGAGCACAAAACCATCGTGGTTTTCATTCGTGAGTATACGCACAAAATCAGCTTATGACCGTCGAAGATGATGAAATAGGTCATTTTTTCTGTGGAGTATGTTGACATTCTTTTTACAATGGACTTACTTTAGCTTTGAAACCAGAGATGTCAGGTTTGATGATCTGATCAGCGCTGTTAGCTGAGACTTACTCTACTCTTGCAAGGAATATGTTCAAGCTCTAGCAAATGCCTCACAACAGAAGCTCAACGATATAGAAAACAGGATTGTTATCGTAGGCTGCGGGGAGTGGGAACCAATTAAAACTTATACTCGCATGTACTCCTTATCTATCTATCTTCATCAAGACTGACTCAGATGCAGAGAGAACGGGGTTCAAAGGTGCTATATACGCAGATCCTACGCGTAGTGTTTATCATGCTCTTGGCATGAATATAGAGAGGCTTGCTACCACTCCAGCGAATGAAAAGAAGCGCAGCTATATTCGTGAAAATGCATTCAGCATTACATTGTCAAGCATATGGGTGCCCATCATTCGTTCGGTTTTCTTTGCCACTGTACTGATCGAGCTTGACAGAATGGTCCAATCAGTAATCCAAGGTTGATCGGTAAACAAGGAAATATTTCACAACTTGGTGGAGAATTCATCTTGGGACCTGGTAAACATCGACTATTGATTTCTTTATTTAATTCATGTCTATTTAGGCTGCACGTGTTCTTTTGCTTCAAGAATGCAACACACAGAAGATCGTATGTTTGTATTTTTTATATTTATTCCTAATTGAACGAACCTGACCTAGATGTGGAAATTGGCGAATTATTCCAAGCCTTTGAAGAATCTCATAAACTGTAATGAATATAACATTTATGATGTCACCTAAAGGAACGATTTAGACTTCGCATGCCTCAATCCATTGGTTGTCTGACGACTGGTTCACTTGGAATCATCTCGATGTGGAAATTTCCATGACCTCACTGTATTAGTTGTACCATTGCCAAGGTTTAATATCTGTTTTCATCCGAAATTTCTTATCAATTAGTATCAGGCATCCTTCAACTGCTTATTGAGAGAGTAAATTTGTAAAGGTATGTAAAACTGTCCGATATGTATATTTGATGTTCGTAAGGTCCTTCAACTTTATCACATTGACCAACGTGTTCAGAGCTCGATAGATGCTACCTCTCGACGCAATCGAGAAAGGTTTGTCTCAAGTTATGAAGGTCACTACAGCTCCAGTTCCATAATTAACCAGGTATGCGAGCAGAGCTCTTACGATTGCTCCAGTTTACTGATGCCTTCATTCTTTTGGTGAGACCACCATGATAGTTCTTGAAGAAAATGTTTCAGCCTTCCTGCTGACGGAGTATTGTTCCCTGGTTGATCGCCAGGGATAAAATGGTGCTGGGGTTTATACCCAAGGCCTATCGATTTTGTAATATGAAACAACTAGGTGCTCACGAGTTTTCATCCCTTGCTTATTATTGCTGCTCCCTCAGATTACGTGTTGCAGTCCTTTGTCTCAATCCTCAATCTCCTTCCACGTTGCACCGTCTTCAAGAAGCAGATATTCCGTTCAGAATGTGTACAATGACAGACGTTACTTGTTGCAACTAGCATTAGCACTGAATCATTCTATTATATCCAATATAAGGGTATATGTATCGCCACAACAATTTCAAACGACAGTTAACCTGTAATATATACAAGAAGGGTCGGTGAAAAACCAAAAAAGGACCAGCAGACATCAGTATATATGTATATATAAGCATCAGGGGCATGGAAATCTAAACTCAAACTACCGAGGAGAGCGATTCAAAACGAGTGTAAGTATACATGTATGGAGGATGGCAGGTTCAGGGAATAAGCTTAGACTGGGTATTTCTGCCATAGTTGACGCCACGGGTGGCAAAAGTGAATAGATCACTGCGGTCGGCTGCTCAGTGATTCATACTTTGCATGACCATGAATCATCGTTGCGAGCTTTGAGCTCCCTGTAAACGCCGATGGAGATGCTGATAGGTTGAGATTGGAGCGAGAGTGAGAGAAAATATCTTTGGCAACGTCGTTCCCGTACTGTTCCACCAACTGTCTAAAACACAGAATCTCAATATGAGGGATGATGATAGGAGTCGAGAACGCACTGTGAATAGTTTTCAATGATAATGCCCATAGTGTCCATGCTGAGCCGATAAGCCTTGGGCATCATACCCTTCCCAAATCGATACGTAACATGATTGGAGCATAGCAATGCCGCAACCATGATGACCAGATGGAAAGGCACAATGGAAAACACAACAGTATACCACCGGTCCAATATCATCTGTTCATACTTGAGATACGGTGCCTTGCATCCGGGCAAGATGCTTCTTGAATAACAAGTCTGACTAACAGTAGCCTCAATGAAGGGGCTAAAATAACCACAACAGTCCAGTTGATCCTGAATCCTGAGACGACCGGCAGCGCCAAGGTCCCTTGACCACTGGGCGTTGATCTTACCTTCAAGGTTGAAAGTGCGTTTTTTGTATGTAATGTATCCTGGCGCGACGATGAAAGCAAAAGTGACCCAAAGAAGGAAAGTGTACCACGCAAGGAAAGCGCGATTGTTGAGAAGGATACCAGCCCAGCCAATGAGGGACGTGAAGATGCCAAGGGATGCAGCGACAGTGGAGAGTACGAGTTCAGGATGGTTGCCTACTCGGACGATATCGGCATGCGTCCAGATATTGAACCAAGTAAGAAGGCAAAAAATTAGGGCGACAAGAGCATAGACACTCAACTGTCGATTTGTGAGTTCAAAAGTAGCATGGAAGAAAAAAAACATACAAGAATGTTTGAAAAGAAGAGAATCCACTTGAATCTTGTCCAGCGCATTCTCCTTCCCGTTGTCCGGTCCTTGTTTCCAAACCACCCGCTCTGCACTCCATCATAGTCTTCATCACTCTCACCGGGCATCCTCGCCTCGCCGCTCCTAAATGCTTCAATACCCCCTCCGACCTTTGGAATGTTCGGCCCCAGATCAACCTTTCGGCGACGAATGGGGCCAGACAGCATTGCATCAGAGAATTTGTGTGGAATATAATTCGCTGATAGCGACACGCCACTGGCTTTGTTTGCAAGCTGCAGTCCAGGTGTAGGGATATTGATATTTTGTAGGTTCGAAGGAGTGTCGGGCTGAGCGGCCCCGATGTCCGCGAGCATGTGGCGAGTAGAGGCTGCTTGTGAGTAGGCCGAAAGAGCGATGGATGAAGGGCGAGAAGACTGACTACTGTGTGGAGAATGTCGATTATTTAGGGGCTGCATGGTGGCAGGAAGAAAAAAGAAACTCACGGAGAGCTGTTGTCCATCTGACCGGAGCAAGGATTTGTCGTGAGGGAAAAACCAGAGATGTGTAAGCAGTATTTCCCAGGGCAACTGATGAAAACCTACTTCTTGACGTGATGTCGTATCCAGATATGTCGACCACATTCGCTGCATCTTCCGCAAGAAAAAACAACTACACTACTATCATATCATGTCTCCCATCATTTCGCACGCATTCCAGTTAGTCCTTGGTACTCACACTCCAGAGTCCACTGGAATTTTGATCCGAGCCCTGGTCCAAACAACTGATCCCAAAACAGTACACATGCAAACCTTGATAAATACTGGTAGTGCAAGGGCTTTTCAAAAGTTGATATACAACACATCACTTCGGCCTCAGAACCGATGTGTCTAACCTACACGAGGAGGCGAAAATTGCCTACTGACTAACCAAAATAAAATCATAAATGACAACAATCAGATGTAGACCTGACCAGCGTTTCTGCCTCTTTGGACCTAGGTTTGATGTTGCACTTGAAATCCTCAGGATGTCTGCACATGTTGTGATTTATCAGTCAAGACTCTACTGCGATCAAAGGCAATAACAACGCACAATATCATGGACGAAATGTAGTCTCTTGAAGGCATGATCACATGCCCATTTTCGTCAACTGCCTTTTCCAGCTTAAATACAGACAGCACAGTTGCAATGCTCAGATATAAGCACGAAAGAGCCATATGTCTTCCAGGACAAATACTGAAATGACATGTTCATGATCAGCATGACTTTAGACCAGTATTTTTCTCAACGACAGTTAGGAGGATAGGCATATATATGATGGTATCCTGCCTCTTCAAAGAACCTGTGACTCACCGACGACCAAACCCGAAAGCGGCGGTAGGTTCACGGACATCGGGATTCAGTTTTCCATTCTTCAAGAATCGCTCTGGTTTGAATTCAAAAGGCTCCGGATAATCCTCTTTGTCGTGTGTAATTGCCCTGGAAGACGCGGTTGACAGTTTTTATAAGGTCATGGGGAGATTTTCGAACCAGACATTTCCAAGTACAACAGATCCACTTGGGATAAGATAGCCGTTGTACTCATCATCCTCCGTCAGATAGTGGGGGATAGCTGTAAGATACAAGCATCAGCAACTGGGTGCGTCTCAATAAACTGAGAAATACCCAACGGCGTGATTGCCTGGAACCTGACATGGAAGAATTCATGGAATTCATCTTTCGACTTCGTCAAATATCGCTATCGTACCTGATGGTTTCCTTCACGAGCGCATTGATGTAAGGTAGCTCTACCTCGTCACCATAATCAGGCAGATGGCCTTTCCCGACAACGCGATCAAGTTCTGCTTGAGCCTTCTCTTGGATTTCCGGGTAGCATATCATCATCAAGAAAAATGTACCAATAGCAGATACAGTTGTATCAGCGCCCCCTGGAAAAAAAAATCAGATAAATGTTAAAGATGCGAGGGATTTTTCTTTTCGTACCAACAAAGAAATTTCCAGCGGTGTCTTTGATAACAGTCATTTGGTGCTCGCGATCCTGAGTCTCTTCAATGCCACGAATGCTGTTCATGACCAATGAAGGTGTCGCCGTTCCTTCAGCCTGAGTGATGCATCGGTCAGAAGCGCAATCAATAAAATGCATCCAGATATAAACAGTTGGACTTCGAGAAATACGAGACGAGCTTACAAGCTGCTTCAATGACTGCTGAAATGGAATCTCTCGCATCTTTGATGTCCAATCATTCCACACATGTGCTTGCCTTTTCCATGCCGCACCGGGGAACCATGACGGTACATACCTCAACGTCGGAACCGAGTTGACCAAGAAAGCACCGAAATTAGCTGCTCCAGCGAGACCCTTGACGGCTTCTTCTGCATAATGGATATTGGGATCATTTTTCAAGTTTACATCAATTCCATAGGCAATTGCGATGGACAATGCCCCCATCATACTATATCGTGACCAGAAAAACTGTAAGTCAAGAGAATTGAGCTGCGCCAGAAGAAATGGACCCACTATCGGATATGCCCCATAAATTCTCGAGGTTCATTGAGCAGCTGACGCAACATTTGGTGGACATATTCTCGTTCGCGAGGTCGATGATTCGGATAATCAAGTGGGTGGAAGTATTTCTGAAAGAGTTTTCGTCGTTCAAGCCAGGCTTCACCATAAGGTAAGAATCCAAAAAGCCAATCCCATCCGGACCTTCAAGAAAGACAGAAGCGAATAGAGTGGAACATCAGCATATCCACTTCTAGATTCTACTGGAGGAGCTAGCTAGAACCTACAGAAGAACCATTTGATTCCCTGGTCTAATTTAATCAAATCATTATCTTACTAGGAAGCGGGGAACATGACCACACCTACTGGAATACAGGCTTGATCTCTTTTCGAAAAGGTCGCTCGCAGCTTTCCATGAATTGATGATGACGATCGATTTTCCGGCAGCATCAACATGAAGGACATCTGATCCTGAATTTATTCAGATTAGGCGTCGATGACACAAATAAAGAGAAATTATGTACCATATATATCTGTCCACTTCGCGTAGACTTCCCATTCAAACGAAGTAGGTAGCTGTAGTATGTTGCCAATGATTGGCCATTTCTTTGGTCCAGGTGGCAAAGGCAAGCTAGATCGTCTGGGTTTTCGTAAAAATAGGTTACAAGCAAGTAAGAGTGCAAGTATCTCCAGTAATATGCTTGTGTCCCAGTTCGCAAGGGCCAAAGACATTGTGGCAGGATATTTGCAGAGAGAGGATTAAATATATCCCGTGGCTAACAGAATTGCTCCTTTGGGGTCCTTGTCACATGATTTAGTCAATATTGTAACTTCTCGAACTAGCCTAATCTATGTTGGTTTCCGAGCGTGAGGCAGAAATGCAAAGAAAGATCTCCTCACAAGATATCAAGATGATGTAGTGCAATGAATGGCCCCGTGGTGCTTGCCAAGGCTTGCCTAGTATATCTATTTTTCAACGAATAGTATGCATTGCATTAGTAAATCAATCACCACGTATTGAGTCGAAACAAGGACAAATGAATGACACCAAAGGCCTAGCCTTGGTCCCACAGATGCTCAAAAGGGTTAAATGCCAAGAGAAAGACTGATTTGACTTTTTTTTGTACTTTATGAGCACTTTATGAGCACGAATAACACGAACAGGTGGAAACCAGCTCACAATTAGTTTTGTAAGTTCAATGAGAATACTGTGGGAATAGCAAACTCGTGTCATGTCTCAGTTTCACTCTTGTCTGTCTCAACTTTATTTTTATAACAATAGTAAAACATTATCTATTAGCCAGAGACTATATATTACTCCAGTAGCGCCATGTAACTTCAGTTCTCTCACCATCTTCGAGACTGAAGTAGTTTCTTACAAATACCTCCCCTCACTTATTCCTTACTTGCTCCTTATGCATTAAGCAAAATGAGTATCCATAAGTAATGACAATGACGAAGTCAGTAACTGAGGAGTGATGAATAAGTAGTGAAGATAGTGATTGATTAATGATCAGTCAATGATCGGTTTGTTCAATCAGTGATTAGTTGGTGATTAATTAATATGCTTTCATTTTCAATAGTAATTACACTTTTTTGTTTAAATGATCACCATTCAGGAGATAAAAAATACATTAGCAGCTTTCTGCTATTAAAATTAGAAAATAAATTCTTTGCCTCATTCCCCATAATATGAAATCATACACGTCAAATGAGCCAACAAGCGATGAAAGGATATTTCCAGACATATACTGAATTGAAACGCCAACCATTACAAATGAGATGCATCCGAGCTGAACATAAACATCTCAACAAAACGGTTGTGATGGAGATGTAACTCTTGTGTCTGTTTTCGCTCTGTGCCAGTTATAGCATGATACATGAAACACACTCACGAGAACCATGATGTTGTCTCTTAATATCTGTCTGATTTCATCAAGTTCCAATGCTGCACCTACTGGACATGAGTATGAACTGACATGAGTCATGTGATAGATAAGATGCATAATGACGAATATCCATAACTGATCGGGACTACGCTATCTAAATTACGATCCTAAAATGGTAGGTAGCAATAGGACTACTGAATGTCGAGTATGAGTAGTAATAATTCCAGTAGTATTCTATCTAAGCCCTAATCTAAGGTAA
>Ga0157365_10000438_pt1 | contig 18301 bp, 13 predicted proteins | sample AttsexASBM3_FD_111478 | JGI IMG/M metagenome (GOLD analysis project Ga0157365, IMG submission 111478) | Fungus gardens microbial communities from leaf cutter ant in Ribeirão Preto, State of São Paulo, Brazil - Atta sexdens ASBM3 | ecosystem: Host-associated > Fungi > Mycelium > Unclassified ... | reverse complement strand
GGTACGCCTCTGGCCATGTTTGCAACGGCTGCCGGACTGGTGGCGACAGTGGGTGTGGAGCCCTCGGCCGCGTCCCAGGTGCATGTGGGCGACCCAGCGAAGATCAGCGCCCTCAATGGTGGCCCTGTCTCCGAAGGGCAGGTCGTTAGGGTCGACGCGCGTATCGATCCGGTGTCGCGACTTGTGACGGTCGATATCAGGCCGTCTTCGGGCATCCTGATGAATGGCGCAGATGTTTCTGCGACGATCGAGACGGCTCACGTCGAAGGATGGATCGTGCCACACGCTGCCGTGCGGTTCGAGGGCACCGACAGTTACGTGATGCAGGCCATCAACGGCCACGCCGTGCGCGTGCCTGTACAGGTTACGGCTCAGCTCGGAGATCAGGATGTCTTGTCGGGGGGCATCGATGCCGCTCATGCCGTAATCACCGACGGTAGCTACCAACTATCGAATGGAGACGCGATCCGAGGCGTCGATAAGTCGGGGACGGCGCAATGACATCGGGCTTCATCGGGCGCCATGCCCGCAGCCTGATCTTCGTCTGCTTCGCCTTGGCTGCCGCCGGGGTCGTTGCAGCGACCTCCATGCCGATCGGTCTGTTTCCGCAGATTGCGTTTCCGCGCGTCGTAGTCGATCTGGATGCCGGGCAGCGGCCGGCCGACCAGATGGCCTTGCTGGTGACGCGCCCAGTGGAGCAGGCGATCCGTGCCGTCCCCGGTGTGCAGGAAGTCCGATCCCAGACCAGTCGGGGCACGGCACAGATTTCCGTCGATTTCGGCTGGGGACGCGACATGATCGCCAGCACGTTGCTGGTCAACACGGCACTGTCCCAGATATTGCCGAGCCTGCCGGGGGGCACGAATTACACGGTCCGACGCATGGATCCGACGGTTTTCCCGATAATTTCTTACGCCTTGCGTCCGGTTGACACCAAGGCGCCGTCGCCCACAGCCCTTCGCGATCTGGCGCAGCTTCAGATCGTCCCGCTTCTGTCCTCGATCCCCGGGTTGGCCCAGGTGGTCGTGCAGGGGGGGGACACAGCCGAAATCGAGGTCGAAGCCAATCTGCATCACCTCGCTGCCTATGGTCTGTCTGTTGCGGATCTTGGAACAGCCATTGCCGGGCAGGCCGTTGTGCAGGCGGTCGGGCGCATACAGGATCGGGACAAGCTGTATCTGGCGGTCGCTCAGAACGCTCCCAACACAGCCGAGGACATTGGTGCGTTAGTCGTGCGCGTGACGCCGGGCGGGGTGGTGCGCGTGCGTGACGTGGCACAGGTCAGCATGGGCACGGTTCCCCAATGGGTGCATGTCGAGGCTGACGGTGTGCCGTCGGTGCTGATGAACGTCTATGAGCAGCCGGACGGTAACGCTGTCGCGATTGCCGCGGCTGTGCGTCAGAAACTTGGCTCGATGGCGCTTCCGTCCGGTGTCGTTCTCGATAAATGGTATGATCAGAGCACACTTGTTACGGCCTCAGCGTCCAGCGTTCGCGATGCGGTGCTGATCGGTCTGGTGTTGGCTGGTATCGTGCTGCTGGCGTTTCTTCGCAACTGGCGCATGACGCTGATCGCCGCACTGGTCGTGCCTGCCACATTGGCAATCACCGTCCTGATCCTGCGCATCATGGGCATGAGCTTCAATATCATGACGCTCGGCGGGATTGCAGCCGCGGTGGGATTGCTGATCGACGACGTGATCGTCATGGTCGAACACATCGCGCGCCGCGCCGGTGGAACCGAAGGGACGGGCAATGGGTCCATCTTCGATGCGGCTCAGGAGTTTTTGCGGCCGTTGACGGGTTCCAGTCTGGCGACCCTCATCGTCTTTATCCCGCTGAGTTTCCTGTCCGGGGTCACGGGCGCGTTTTCGGGACCGTTGTCGAAGACTATGGCGGTCGCGTTGATCGTCTCGTTTTTCGTGACGTGGCTTGTTGTCCCGCTGCTGGCCGACAAGATGATTGATTTCAGTCGCTGGCAAGATCCGCATAAGGCAGAGGGATGGCTGGAGAGAGCGCATCGCAGAGTCCTGCACGCGCTGTTTGCACGCCCCATTCTTCTCGGGGCCGCGATCATACCTTTGCTGGTTATCGGGTATGTCGGATATCAGGCGGTGCCGACCGGCTTCATGCCTGCCGTCGACGAAGGTGGCTTTGTCCTTGATTACTATACCGCGCCGGGCACATCCCTGATTGAGACGGAGCGCGAAATGGCGCAGGTCGACGCCCTGATCAAAGCCATGCCCGAGACGCAGACATTTTCACGTCGTCTTGGTACCGGTTTGGGCAGTGATCTGGGCCAGAGTTATCATGGGGATTATTTTGTCGAGCTGAAATCCGGGCATGCGCGCACGACGCCTCAGGTCATGGCGGATCTGCTTGCTGAAATTCAAAATAAGGTACCCGGCATTCAGGTCGATACAGCGCAACCGATGGAAGACCTGATTGGCGACCTGACGGCTGTCCCGCAGCCAATCGAGATCAAGCTGTTTGCTGCCGATCCTGCGGCTCTGGTGCCGGAGGCAACCAAAGTCGCCAACGCCATTGCCAAGATTCCCGGCATTGTCGAGGTCAATAATGGCATCAAACTCGCGGGCGATGCCCTGATGATCGATGTTGACCCGATCCGCGCAGGTCGGGAGAACATGTCGCCGTCTGCGGTCTCGAAAAGCGTCAGTGACGCGCTGAGCGGCTATATCGCGGCCATGCTGCCTGAAAGTCTCAAAGTTGTCGGCGTGCGCGTGCGAATCAGCAATGCGCTGGCCGCGAGAATTCCGGATTTGACGAATTTGCCGATCCGGGCACCGGACGGACACGTCTTTCCACTCGATCGTGTCGCGACCATTTCACCGGTCAGCGGGCAGCCTCAAATCTCACGGGATAATCTGCAACCGATGATTGCCGTTACCGCCCGCATCCAGGGGCAAGGCATCGGCGGTGCAATTGCGGAGGTCAAGCACGCGTTGGCGCAGAACGGGATGTTGGCCCCCGGCATGCGTTATGAACTCGGGGGGCTTTACGCGCAGCAGCAGATCGCATTTGCGGGTCTGACGAAGGTCTTTGCAGCCGCACTGATTGCCGAGTTCATCCTGCTGCTGTTTCTGTATGAGCAGTTCTGGATGCCGGTTGTCATCATCGTCTGTTCTTTGCTGTCGAGCACGACCGTATTTGCCGCCCTGTGGGCAACTTCTGTCGAGTTGAATATCACCGCACTGATGGGACTGACGATGGTGATCGGCATCGGTACGGAGATGGCGATCTTTTACGCTTCGGAATATGCCGCGCTCCGGGCGCATATGCCCCAGCGCGAAGCCCTCATGATGGCAGCCCATAATCGTCTGCGCCCCATTTTGATGACAACCCTGGCAGCATTGTTGACGCTTCTGCCGTTAGCTTTTGCCATCGGTCAGGGTTCGGGAATGCAGCAACCTCTGGCGATTGCCATCATTGCCGGTCTTTGTCTGCAGTGCCCTCTGGTGTTGATCGGACTGCCTGTACTGATCGGTCTTCGAAACTCCAAGACGTAAACGTGAGAATTTTATCTTTAAAATCAATATGGAAAGCTGTCCACGATATTATCATCAACGACACGCATCAAGCGTGACGGGCGTTGGTGCTCCGTCTGTTCGACGGCTGAAAATTCACATTCAACGCGCAGTTTACGCCTGTGAGATATTACTTTGACGCTCGTAGCCATGCATGATTGTCAGGCTCCTGTGGCGTCTGTGGCTCGTGATCCGCTCGTCTGGAATATCATTGCAACAAAGCGACAGATAAGGGTCCCGGCCGCAGGCCGTGGGTCGCGACGGGCTGAGTTGCCGTTCCTTTGATCTAGGCTTGCCCGGGCTCCGCTGTTGCTGAGGCTTGACCCGGACAGCGGGGATCGTTAATTAGGAATCGAACGTTTCCTAATTTGGTGTCCGTCATGGTAAGGGCTGCAGCAGAAGTCATGAGAGGCCGTCCTCGCGAGTTCGATGAGGCAAAATTCCTGGATAAAGCCATCACGCTCTTTAGTGCAGCCGGCTTTTCGGCGGTCAGCATCAGTGACCTTAAAGAAGCCACGGGTCTGACTGGCGGAAGCATTTACAAAGCTTATCAGGACAAGGAAGGCGTATTTACCAAGGCACTCGAACGATACATCACGCTTCGTGAAGCTGACATTACTCACCGTTTGAGGACGATCCCTACAGCCCGGGAAAAGGTTGAGGCACTACTTGAGCTTTACGTTGATCTTAGCCGAGGCAGAGACGGCAAGCTCGGTTGTATGGTGGTCGCAGGAATTACAGATCTGGGCCAACTCGACGGTGCCTCTGCGGTATTACGTACTCAATTATCCAACCGACTAATAATGTTGACCCTGCTGATCCGGCAGGGAAAGCAAGACGGCTCGATAACGTCGGGTGGTGAGCCTCAAACGATTGCAGAAATCCTGCTCTCTCTTTTGCAAGGTATGAGAGTGGTGGGCAAGGGCGGCAAACTCACTGAGGATCCTCACGCGTTCGTCTCGAATGCCCTGAAATTACTAGACTGAGGCTTTTGGCTGAGGGTCCATCTGGGACTCCATAACCCAGCCCATCATGTGGCTGCCGTCAGCGCAATGGCCTTACTTCTCTCAGGAGACACCGATGTTTCATGGAACCATGCCGGAGCCGCCCGCCGGTTTTACACACCTCTTTGCCACAGTGAGTGGATTGCGTTTTCATTATGTGGTGGGGGGTGCGAACACAGAACGTACCATTGTGCTGCTGGCCGGATTTCCCGAAAGTTCTTACGCATGGCGCAAGGTAATGCCGATATTGGCGCCGAACTTTCGAGTTCTGGCGATTGATCTTCCCGGTCAGGGTGACAGCGATCGACCCGTGGACGGATATGATACACAGACGGTCGCGCGGCGCGTGCATGATCTGGTCGTGCATCTCGGGCTTCGTCGATATTGCCTTGCTGCGCACGATGTCGGCGCCTGGGTCGCGTTTCCATATGCTGCGATGTTTGGAAATGAGATCGAAGCGTTGACGCTGATGGACGCAGGTATCCCCGGCATCACACTTCCAGAAGCGTTACCGTCTTCGTCGGACAAATCCTGGAAGACGTGGCACTTCGGTTTCCACTCGGTTCCTGACTTACCGGAAATCTTGCTCGCGGGTCGTGAACGTCCTTATCTGGAGTGGTTTTTCTGGAACAAGACGGCGCATCCCGGATGTTATGACGAAGCCACGATCAGCGAGTATCTTCGTATCTATTCGGCACCTGGTGGCATGAGGGCAGGGCTGGCGTTCTATCGCGCGGCTGCACTTTCTGCGGCGCAAAACCGATCTTTGATGGCGGAAAGCAAGCTGCAGATGCCAGTCTTGGGGCTGAGCGCTGACCAAGGTTCGATACGCGACATGGCCGCGGCAATCAGCCCTTACGCCACGGATGTGCATGGAGAGGTAATCAAGCATTGCGGCCATTTTCAACCTGAGGAGCAGCCAGAGGCGGTGGCTGACGCTCTGGCCCGTTTCTTCGGGCCACATTGATCAGAGCATCGACACCGAGGAAGCTAGACTTAGTCCCCGGCGATTTTGACGAAGCGTTCCAACAGGCAGGCTGCGTGTCCGCCTGAAACACAGGCACCGACCGCCACCGAAGTGCCGCTCTCGGTGGCTGGCAAGGGTTGAAGGTACCGGATTTCATCAAGGCTTTGATGGAATACCACCACCTTGACCAAACGGGTGCCATCTGTGTTGCGCCATCGTTCGAAGGCCAACGTCGTATCCGGAGCGGTTCTGTCGGGTTGGTCTTCAAACGTCCAGTTCAGCCCATAGATGGTTGCTAACGCATCGAGTGTGGTGTCGTGGCCTGCAAAAATGACCGCCTGTGCCGACCGTGTGATAAGGCTGCCATCAGAAAGGACTGTTTTTTGGTCGGACAATATCGAAGAAATTGCATGTGCCAGACCATCGCCCTTTGCGTGTGCAACCACAGCTGATCTGCGTATCAAATCACTTTGGTATTCATGTGCCGGCAACACTTGCGCCAGGAGTGTCGGGAGATTGTTCTGTCCCCATGCCACCTGCTGGGAAGGCATGTCGTCGAGATACTGAAGCAGAAGATTCTCCGACATGGTCGCAGCCGTTGACAGGCCGCCCGTCAGATGCGGGCTCCCTTTGTGCCAAGCGACGGTGTTTGGTACGTCGAGACAGGGTGGAGCACCGTGGACGTTACATGTGTTCCCGAGTAGTGCCTGCAACTTCGCCAAGGCTCTACCAACATCGGCTGGACGGTTTGCTTCTGCATTTGCAATATCGCGTTCGACCCCTATGCGATCCGCGTTGGTGGTGAGAATCCCGCCATTACCGCTAAAGAGAGGGTCACGATCGTGCGCGGGCATGGAGGTGGATGTGAACTTGCAGCCAGGCAGAAGATGTTCCGCCCATATCTGTCCGCTCTGAATGGTACGATCGTCAGAAGAATCCGCCCAAATCCCGACCTGGTCAGCAGACGGGCAAGCAGATGTATGAAGAAGGCCGAGCGCGCGATAGTGGGCGCCAACATGCTCGGCCATCAGAGCGAGCGCTTGCCGTCCGTGGTCTGTCAACTGGCCAGGGGCAACGGGCCATGAAGGCCATACGCGACCAGTCAAGGACTGCAGAGCAAGTGCGGTCTGCGTCGGGCTCCGGACGCCATGACGAGTGACCAAAACCACCTTCTCTAGTATCGGTGCGGGTGAGGCCTGCGCAACACCCGTGATACCAAGAAGAACCGCGATCAGGAATGAGTGTCTCATCAGGGTACCGTCATGGACATGTTGAAAAAGACGCTGCGCCCTGCGAGACGCCAGTAGAGCGGTGCACCATCCGGGTAGTTTGCGCTGGACGCCGACTGGTTCCCGGCAAAATCACTGATGGAGCGATTATCAAACAGATTCGCGATTTTGAGGCTTGGCGTTATGTCGGACACAAATCCGCCGACATGGCGAAAGTGCCACCCCATCGCGAGATCTGCTGTGACATTGCTGCCAATCCGGTACTGGTTGTGAAAGACTGTGTCACCATTCCCGTCTGTAGTGCTGTCAAGGCCCCAGCGATGGCCGACATATTTTCCGATAATAGAGAAGTATGGTCCTTTCGGATTTTCGTACAGCAGTCCGAACGAAGCGAGAGCGTTCGGTGTTTCAGCAACGCGGACGCCGGTGTGCTTGTACTGCGCGCTGTTCACGCTGTAGTTTCCATATAGTGAGAAGCCACGACCAAGCGCGTACTGCCCCTCGATTTCGAGCCCCTTGTAAATTGCGCCGCCACTGTTCACATAGGTGGATTCTGTTCCGATCCCGGGAACCTTGGTCTGTGCGGATGCGATGTAATTCGAAAAATCAATGTAATATGCATCAGCCGATACCGTCCATCGACGATGCTTCAGGACTGTTCCAATTTGGTAGTTCCACGTCGTTTCCGGCTTTACGTTTCCGACATCGGCAACCTGAAACACCGACAGCGGCGGTGCCAGAAAGCCGCGCGCGACCTGCCCGTAAATGCTCCAGCCTTTGGTCAGGCGCTGATTGATCGCCACAGAGGGTTGCCATGACGAATAGGTATTGTTGTCGTAAAGTGGCTCTTTCGTGCTTTTATTGAGCGAGGCATCATATTTCCGATAGAAGTATGAATATTTGATACCTGGCTTGATCGTCATGCCTTTGAACGGATGGATATCATACTCAAGATACGGCTGGATCGTCGTATTCGTATCCTGAATGTTATAGCTGTAAGCAGTTCCGGTCTTCCCCGGCACCGGGATTGCGTTTTTTGTCAGGTCTACGGCTTCGCTGTAACGCCGATCTTCCTGCACATCGGCCCAGATACCGGTCAACAGTTCGCCGTATGGTGTTCTCGCCTTGAAATCCAGTCGGTCTCCGTAATCGCGGAATTTGGCATCGGCATATTTCCCCGGGATATCAGACGCATAGGTCGCGATCTTCTTCCCGGCAGCGCTGTAAAAGGTCGTTCCGTTATCCGCAGTATCCGTCTGACTCGCGTCGGTGGATTCCGTGTAATCGTGCTCGAAACCCCATGTGTAAATCCGATTTTCTACCGATAGCCAGCTCAGCGGTTGGCTTTTGATCGCGATGTAGCTGAAGTCACTCTGGTAGGCACTGGGGTTGTAGCGGTAATCGCATTGCTTCGCCGGATCGTCACAAAGACCGTAATTGTCTCCATATTTGGCATATTCGGCCAGAGTTGCCCCTTGCGTGGTATATTGCCATTCCTTGTTGTAAGAGCTGGCAACTGTCATTGTGGTGTTTGCGCCGAGATCGATCTCGTCTTTGAACATGATGTTTGTGCGACGTTCATTCGAGTGACTGAGGTACCCGTCTGTCTCCTCGTGTTGAAGGTCGAGAAACATCTTGCCGAACCGTGTTTTGCCCGAGTCGACCTCGAACCCTCCTGCTTTGGTGTCGAAGCTGCCGTACGTGCCGTACGCTGTCGCTCCAAAAGTCTTCGCAGGGTCCTTGGATTGAAATCCCATCGTGCCGCCGAAAGTCGCGTTTCCGACTGTCGCGGCCGTTCCGGGACCTCGGTCTACGTCAACCTGTCCCAAATCATGCGCGATGAACAGGGAAGATGTCGTGTGATGAAGATCACTGGCATCTCCGAACGGGATACCGTCGAAGGTCATGTTATATTGACCGTCTTGAAATCCGCGCAAGCTGATAGTCTCAGCCTTGCCGATGCCGGGTCCATTCGGGTTTTGGCTCCAGACGCTGGGTTGGAACTTTATAATGTCGTCGATGCTGGCCAGCGGAATGATATTGTTCGCGATGAATTTCGACTGAATAACCGATTTGGGTTCGGTGATATCCAGTGGGACGGTTGAGGGAGCAAGCGGCTGCGCCCGACCCAAAACAGTCACAGACTCCGACACTGGCAGCATTTCGCCATTGTGATGTATCACTGCTGTCGATTTGTGCGCCTTGACCGCTCGCCCGCGCGAAATCGTCACGCTACCGTCGTCCTGCAGTGTGGCGGACAATCCGGTATGGGCCAGAAGGCGGTGCAGGATTTCTGAAGCTTGAAGACGCCCACTTATAGCTGGTGCCCGGAATGGAGCGACATCTGTGTTGGAGAACAGCACATCTCGACCGGTCTGACGTGAGAATTCCTGTAATGCGCTTGAAAGCGATTGAGCGTTCAGGGTGATGCTCACCGCTTCGGAAGCGAAGGCAATATTGATCGCCGGAGTACTAAAAATCAGAAGGGCGGTCAGCGAAAGCAGGCCCGGTAAGCGCGACATGAAAACGTTCCCGTCAAGAGGTGCCGAAAGTTCGGATCACCTGAAAGACGAATCTGGCGCGCCATCCCTCAGTATTCCGATGGTGCTTTCATCAAACCTTAACAATACGAAGCGTCGGGCCGTCGACGATCTTCACCGGCAGAACACGGCTAAGGGCCTGTGCAAAATGCTCGGCATTGCCATAATGGTAGGTGCCGCTGATCTTGAACATCCCCAGGGTTGAGGTGCTCAATTCGATACGTTTTTGGTTATAGCGGTTCATTTCGGAAACTGCATCTTGCAGGGGTGTATCCTGAAATACCAGCCGCCCCGTCTTCCACATCTGCAGCATGGCAAGATCGGGCCTTTTCTGGCTGAATGTACCATCGGGGGCGACCAGCACGGCGTCGCCTTCCCTGATCTGGACCACATGCCGGGAGGTTGCGGGTCCGCACACGACCCGAGCCTCCCCAGACATAGCTGTGAACTGAACGCCCTTTTCTCCTGTGCGAACGCTGAAACGACCGGCCAGGGCATTCAACACATGCTGACCGCTGCGAATGAAGTGTGCTGTTCGATTGTGTGGTAATTCGATGTCCGCTTGCCCGTCGATCAAGACGAACTCGCGCGACCCTCCAGGCATAACCATCACGGTCGAAGCCGTATCCAGCGTCGCATGTCCCTCTGCCGCGAAATCCCACATGCGCACGCGGCCTTTCGGCGTCGAGAGCATCTGTGGCTCATCGCCGGAACGTGCAGTTTTCAGACCAACAATACCTGCAAGGCATGCGGCGACGGCCATTCGTCTCGATAGCGTCGCAGCCGCCCGTTTAGGTTCGGTCCTGAGCATCAGCGTGCCTGAGAGTCCCCAAATAGTGCTCAGGTCTTCAAAGGCGCTCCGGTGTTCCTCTGCTTCGGAAAGCCAGACGGCAAAACGTGCGCGCTCCGTATCCGACACTGCATCGGATTGCAGGCGTGCAATCCAGTGTGCGGCCTCTTGCCGGGAACGTCTTTGGATATCGCTCACTTTAGTCCAGCATCCAATCAGAAAGATAACTGAGAGCGTGACTTATGTGTTTTTCGACTGCACTCACACTAACTCCCAAGCGTTTGGCTATGTCGCTATATGACAGTCCATCAAGGCGATGAAGTAGGAAGATCGACCGCGTGCGTTCCGGTAGCATCCGGCATCCGGCCTCAAGATGTTCCAGCCGACGGCGGCTTTCATAGACATCAAACGGGGAAGGCTGAGGGCAGGCCATATCCGCTGTTGAAAGACCAAGCGGGGCATTTGCCTCGCGTTGCTCCTGCCGACCAGTGTCCCATCCCAGATTGCGTGCTGCTGTGACCAGATAAGCCTCTGGATTGCGGATATCGCCTCGCCCGGGTTCCAGAAGCCTGACCGCCGCCGACTGCAGCAGATCTTCAGCATCGTCACGACCGGTTGCGCGGCGAATACGATCACGAACGGCACGCCAGCGGGCAAGCGGCAACGTTAGGTCAGACATGGCGTCCCTGCATGCGTGTCTTCAAGCGACTGCTCATACCGGGTGATGGATTGTCCGTCAGTAAGGCAGATGATGGTTTAAAGAAAATGTAACATCTGCGGCAGAAACAGTGCTGACCCGGCGGGCTAGGGGCAAGCCCGACAGACAGTTTTATCGCATCTTCACCGAGGTGATCTCATGCATCACCCCTATGCCTGGGCTCGAGGACGGTCGCCGCCATTAATGTGAGGAATGAACGCTACCGCGATTAGTTCAACACCCTGAGAGCGCTAGTTGACGCTACGAGCGCATGCCGAGAGAGTTTTCTGATCGTGTTTCCAGCGGACGTGCTGAACTCGGGATACCGAGATAGAGTTGAAGCACTTTGAGGCGTGTTGCCGATGGGAGTGCGAAGCCGTACTCTGCGACAGCTTCGCACGACACCTCGCCTTATTCCGTGATTTTAGCGTTTGTTTTGGAAGCGGCATCGAGCTCTGCGAATTCCTCATCCGAAAGGCTGATCGATGCACCCGCGATGTTTTCGTCGAGATGAGCGACGCGACTTGTACCAAATATAGGGAGCATTACCGGACTGCGCTTCAGCACCCAGGCAAGCGCTATCTGGCTGGGGGTTGCACCTTTCGCCCGGGCCAGTTCGTCGACAATACTTCCTGGTGCGGCGAGATTGCCTGCTGCCAGCGGTGCATATGGGATGAATCCGATGCCTTCTCGTTCGCAATAATCAACGACATCATCATAAGTCCGTTCTGAGAGGCTGAAGCGGCTCTGCACGCTCGCTACGGGAAACACCTTCCGGGCCGCCTCGATCTCTTCAATTGAAACCATGCTAAGGCCTGCAAAGCGGACGAGGCCTTGATCCAGGAATTCGCGGATTACCCCAAACTGCTCATCGCGGGGCACTTTGGGATCAATTCGATGGAGTTGCCAGAGATCAATCTGCTCCCGCTTGAGGCGACGCAGGCTCATCTGGACGCATTGCCGTAAATAATCGGGTCTGCATACAATCGGCCAAGGGCCATTGGCCTTCCCGTAACGCACGAGACCACCTTTGGTGGCGACAAACATGCGGTCATAGGGGTGCAGTGTTTCTGCAATCAAATCCTCGGCCACATAAGGGCCATAACTGTCGGCGGTATCAATAAAATCAATCCCGACCTCAGGGAGGCGGCGCAAAACGCGTCTTGCCTCCTCAACATCGCTTGGAGGGCCCCAGATTCCCTCTCCAGTCAGACGCATCGAACCATAACCAAGGCGGGTAATCTCTATTTCTCCGGCAAATTTGAATCGCCCGGCGGCGGTGGCATTGGGTGCTGTCATGGTGGTGTGCTCCTGAGGCTTGGAAAGGCGCAGTATGCGGGCCAGTCCTCCGAACTGATCCGTCCGGGATATCGATTGTCAAAAGAGCTAGCATCTTTGGTGCCGCAAGATAATGGAGCCGGCGCCTTTGCATCGCTGACGAGCAGGAAGCGATAGCAGCCATCCTGTCAGGCTGGGCTCGGGTTTGCCGATGATCCTCGAAACCAACTGCGGAGAATGCTGAGGTCCGTGAGCGTGTCTTCACGAAGAACTGCAAGTGGCGTCGCATTTGAGCAACCGATGATCAGGAAGATTGCCGGTACGAACAATGACCACTAGGGCAGACCGGCTGCGCAACGCTTAGGGAGAACGACGAGTTGTGAAACGGGTAACTGCCATTTTTGCCGCCTTCGCCTTGAGTGTGCCACATGTTGCACGGGCTTTACCGATACAGGATTACTCCGGATACAGTCGCGACGGGTTGGAGAAGGAATTGGCGGCAACCGTGCTTTCACGGCGTGGCGTCATGGTGCCGATGCGTGATGGCGTCGGACTTTCAACCGACATCTATACCCCCTAAGGACGCGAAGGGTCCGTTACCGACCATCCTGTGGAAGACCCCGTATAACGAACACATGCAGCCGGCTCCGACGTTCCGGTATCTATTGGAGTCCGTGAAGCGTGGTCATGTCTTCATCGTTCAGAACGAACGGTGGCCGATATTTTTCCCAGGGAAAGTGGGAAATACTGGGTCGTCCTCAGACCGATGGCTATGACACGCTGACATGGATTGCAAAGCAACCATGGTCGAACGGCAAGGTGGGGACGCTCGGTTGCTCGTCATCCGCAAAGTGGCAGTTGGCGCTTGCGGGTATGCATCATCCCGCACACGCAGCAATGGTGCCGATGTCTGCGGGGGCTGGTATCGGTAAAGTCGGTCGATTTCAGGAGCAGGAGAACTGGTACACGGGGGGCGTTCCGCGCAATTTGTTCTTCGTCTGGCTCTATCAGGTGGATAATCCACTTCGCGCAGAACTGCCGTCGACTCTGACTGATGAACAAATGCGAGCGCACATTGAGGCCTATAATGATCTCGATGTGCATAAGCCGAAAGTCGACTGGAATAAGCAACTCAAGCACCTGCCCGTTGAAAAGATGCTTGCCGATCTTGGAGAACCCGCCGGAAAATTCGAGAATTTTATCGACCGTACACCTGCCGACCCCGGTTGGCGGCAGGGGGGACTATATCACGAAGACATGGGCTGGGGGGTGCCCGCTTTGTGGTTCGACACCTGGTACGATGTTTCCATCGGGCCAAACCCCGAATTGTTTAACACTGCGCGCGCGGCAGGTACGAACAAAGAGGCGAGTGCAAACCAGTATGCTGTCGTGGCGCCCGTCCCGCACTGCCAGTATTCTCACCCTGGCCCGCATAGCGTTGTAGGCGAGCGGGACATGGGCGACACAAGCTTCGATGTGGACGACACAATTTACAATTGGTTCGACCGTTGGCTCAAGAACGACGCGAAGGCGTTTCCGCCCAGCACGCCCCATGTGCGGTACTATATGATGGGCGCGAACCGTTGGCAGAACGCCGCGCAATGGCCACCCGACGGGATGCATTCGACAGCGTCTCGAGTGCGCGGGCACTCGCTCTAAAAAAACCTCGGGTCAGCGTTGGCAGGGAAGCGGCGCACCAGTAATCTGCGTGTTTGCGTTTCGACAGAGATGCAATAATGATAATTGTCATTGCTATCTCATACTGGGCAGAACAGGCAACCATACCTTCGCTTGCCCTTGGCGCCGGGACCTGCCGAACAGCAAACCCAAGCCTCGTCGGGGAATCCCCGATGATCTCGTATAACTTGAGGCAACGCCTTTAATGGGAAAACGCTGAGGTAATTGATGGATGCTGGAAGCATAGTTTCTATTAACTTAGTTTCTCCTAAAATATAAAATATCTCACATCTTGTAGCTTAACTGGAACGTCACCGAACGGCCCGGCGCGATGCGCGAGTAGTTAACGTAAACTCTGTCATAATAGAGCTTGTTCGTCAGATTTTGGATGTTCATCTGTAGATCGAGCCGCTTTGTTATGAGATAATCAGCAACAACGTCCAAGCGCACATAACTCGGCACCCACGTCGCATCGGTAACGTTTGTGTAGCGCTTGCTCATGTAGGTCAGACCACCCCCAAACTTGAATGAGGGCAAGATCGCGTAGGTGCTCCACAAGGCAATCGAATTTCCCGGTGTATAAGGGAAGCGCTTGCCATTGTTGGTGCCGGTTGGCCCCCCGTTGACCACAGTGCTATCGAGATACGTCCAGCCACCAAACACATCCCAGCGCTTGGTCAGATGCCCTGCGATGTCGATCTCTGCCCCGCGGACACGTTGCGTACCTGCGTCGATGGTATTTCCAAAGCCGTCCGATACCTGGACGTTTGTCATTTTGCCGTCAAAAAGTGAATACGTTGTAGAAAGCTTGCCATTCAACAAATCCGCTTTGGCTCCGACCTCTATATTGGTGCCTTTTTCCGGAGCCAAATTCTGATTGGCGGCTGAGAGTGCGACTTGTCCGTCTGCGCCAGCATCAACACCAACAGGATTCGAAGCGGTCGCGTAGGAAAAATAAAGGCTCGCCCACTTGCGCGGTTTATATACAGCTCCAGCCTGAAAATTGATAAAGCTCTGATTAGCACTGAGCCCCGTCGAGCCTTGGACGGCCGACGTCATAAAGCGATCGAATCTGACCCCACCGTTGAGCAGAAGTGTATCGTTCAGCATGCTCATCGTGTCGAACGCGTAAGCGGACCCAGTCGTCACATTGGTGTTGAGAACCGGAATCCCGGGTTCACCGACCGATATCTTGCCGGTCCATGGATTGCCAGTGTTCCAGGTGCCTAGAGCAGTCGCGCTTATGCAGTTGTACGCTACGGCGCAGGAACCGCCGCTGCGGATATTCGCCCCCGACGAATCCTGAACATAGTATTCATTTCGGGTGGAGCGTTCACGAGACAACTCGATGCCGAAATTGACGGAGTGCTTGATAAAACCGGTTTTGAAATCGCCCGAAATCATTGCTTGCTCTTGCAGATTATCGGTGTGGAAAATGCCCGATTTGGCCTCCAGCAGGATATTCTGATCCGCAAGATTCGTCGTGCTCTGCCATTGAGGATTTGTGGCAATATAGCTGTAATCTGTCGATGTCCACTGCACGGTATTGCGGAACATGAAGTGCTTTCCAAGATCATGCTCTAGAATGACCTGTCCCATATCGGTCTTGCTGCGTTCAAAATCGCGCGATGCAAGTGCAAGAACATCCGACCGGTGGACAGCGATGGGGGTGCCTCCCGTCCGATAATAGGGGGCCGAATAATCAGGCAATCCATCGAGTGCGTAATGATAGTAATCAAGGATCAGGCGCGTCGACGTCCCGAGTCCGAATCCGATAGACGGTGCAACGCCCCAGCGATGTTGCCCGATATCTCCGCGACCGGCCGTATTTCCGTCAAAGCCCATAGCATTCAACCGAACGGCGATCGTCGGCGTGATCTTTCGATCGATATCGATCGTGCCACGCTTGTAATCGGCCGTGCCGAAGCCGACGCTGGCCGCTGTGACTTCGGTTAACTGAGCTTTTTTCGACGTCATGTTGATCTGACCTCCGAGACCACCACGACCACCGTAGACTGAGGATGGACCCTTCAAAATCTCCATCTCCTCGACGTCGAACACTTCGCGTTGGGTCACACCACTGTCGCGCAATCCGTCGACGAACATATTGCTGTATGATCCGAAGCCCCGAATGATCGGATAGTCACCGCCAGGGATCGCATAGGCATCCCCGGCCCGAAAACTGATGCCCGGCTGGCTGCGCATAGCATCTTCCATGGTGGTCGCATTCATCACTTTGAGCTGCTGCTGGGTGATAACCGATACCGTGCGCGGCGTGTTCAACAAGGACGATGTAAATTTTTGATTGGGTGAATGACCTGTCAGACTAGGGGTTGCCTGTCCGATGACAATCATGCGCTCCGGCGCGCTCGAATGGGTGGAACCGTCAGCCGAGGGTGTAATTGCGACTGGCGTTTCGACGACATGCGATGGCTTCCGCGCCGATACTTGCGGAGTTGTCTTTGCTTTCGCCGAGTGGTGTTTTCGAGATGAGTGCGGAGATGCGGCAGGCGTATCTGCTCTAGCAACCTTGATCGGACAATTTACGCCAAGGGCCAGCGAAGCTCCAACCAAGCAAAGACTGCGCATTCTTCGTTCCACAACCGCCACCGTAATGCAAATGATTATCGATTGCGGAATTAAGGTGGCGAGTTTTGTAAGTCAATGTGGGAACGTGGAATCTCAAGTATGGGAATTTGTAATGATGTTTGTTCTTCCCTCTGGCGCGATGATATGCACCTGCGAACATGGGTAATTCTTGAAGCCGGAACTCAGCTGCGGTCTGAGTTGTTGATACGAACGGGAGCAGCGCAGTCTCGGCGTCATGTAGATGACTGACTTGATCCGGAGCGATTGGCAGCCAACCCCGGCAACCGCTCAGACCGTGCCATGATGATTCAGTTTGGCGGCATGTCTCAGGTTTTACGCGACCTTGATTCTATCCAGACGCAGACGTTCGCGCTGGTCCGTCACCCGGCGAGCCGCGAAAATCGCGGCGGCCGACGTGCCAATGAAATTTGCCGTAACGATCAGGAACATTAACACGATCTGATATTTTGCGGCGTTTACCGGGTCCATCCCCGCCAGTAGCTGCCCTGTCATGATACCAGGCATCGTGATGATTCCCGCCGCCGCCATGGAATTGATCGTCGGGATCAGCGCCGTTCGCACGGCTTGTCGTATCAGACCCCGCATCGCCACATTGCGGGTATCGCCGAGCGCAAGCCGCGCTTCAATGGCCGCGCGCTCGCGGACAACGGAGCCCAGCAGGCTGTTCAGGGCCAGGCTGACCCCGTTCATGACGTTCCCGAGGACAAGTCCACATAACGGAATGGCCGAACGGGCGGCAAACCACGGTTCAGGCCTCAGGGTGGTCGTCAGGCCGATGATGCAGGCAAGAATCGTCGCAAAGGACATGCACAAGCCGCCCAGACCATAGCGCCACCAACCGGCGAGCCGCTGGCTCAGGCGCGAGCCGACTTCGTAGGCTGCAGCACTCATCATCACGGCCAGAACGCCCAGGGTCAGTAGACCGGACTGCGTTTGGAACACATAGCGCAAAACACTTCCGACCAACAGCAACTGCACTATCAGACGACCCGCGGCGATCAGCAGGCTTTTGTGTACCTGCAAAGACATGACAATGGAGAGCCCGGCTGCCAGCAACACAAGCAGGGCGGAAACGGTGATATCGAACGTCGAAAGAACGGTCGGGGTCATGCTGCACGCTCGTGCAACTGGCCGGCCAGCATATGAAATTTCCGGTGGCCCATACGCTGTACCTGAGCTTCGTTATGCGAGACGATCACGAGGCCCAGGCCTTTCGATATCATGGTGTTCAACAGATTTTCGACCTTGAGCGTCGTCGTTTCGTCCAGTGCCGAGCAGGGTTCGTCCAGCAGCAGGATTGTGGGAGAGACACTGATGGCGCGCAACAGGGCCATGCGCTGCTTTTCGCCAGTGGAAAGGCGAGCGACGGCGACATCGAACAAAGGCACCGGCAGCCCTATGGCTGGCGCCATCGCTTTCGCGACGTCGAGCGCCGAGAAGTGATCGCAGACACGATCACTCCACCATCCAGACTCTGCCGGGACATACCCCACGGCACGACGCCACAGATGCGCGTCCATGGAACTCCGTGACCTGTCATCAAGCCAGGCGTCCCCCTCATGCGGGTCGAGGTCCGCAATCATGCGGAGCAGGACACTCTTGCCACTGCCGGACTGACCGGACATCGTCACGCATGTCCCGCAGGCCACTGTGAAATCGATTGGGCCGACCAGATGGTTTCGGAGCCCTTTCGTCCGCAGTTCGATCGCGGCTCCGTTTGACGTCGCGGCGATCAATGCCGCGCCAGATAGCTGACCCCACACAGGGTTATCAGAGGCATGGCATAGGCGGCAACGGGTGCATTGCCGGTTTTGACCAACACCATTTCGATCGCCAGTATCAGCAGAACGACAAGAATGTTTCGCTTGTCGCCGAAAAGCGTTTTGATAAGGCCGCTCATTTTGTAGCTCCTGCAATGCGGTTGTTGACCTGACTGCGCATGACCGTGGCGATGATGTAACCTG
>Ga0157365_10000436_pt1 | contig 18314 bp, 18 predicted proteins | sample AttsexASBM3_FD_111478 | JGI IMG/M metagenome (GOLD analysis project Ga0157365, IMG submission 111478) | Fungus gardens microbial communities from leaf cutter ant in Ribeirão Preto, State of São Paulo, Brazil - Atta sexdens ASBM3 | ecosystem: Host-associated > Fungi > Mycelium > Unclassified ... | reverse complement strand
GGTTTGACGAACGCGCGGCGGCACGGCCGCATCTGCGCGTGCGCCCGCGCGCCTCGGGCGGGGCCACGCACTATACCCCGCCGCAAGTGGCCCGGCGCTATGCCTTTCCTGCCGGCACGGGGGCCGGCCAGACCATCGGGCTAATCGAACTGGGCGGCGGCTATGACGCATCGCAGATGGCGGCCTATTTCCAAAGCATCGACGTGGACCGCACCGGGACGCTGACCGCTATTCCCGTGTCGGGCGGCAGCAACGCGCCCGATGGCAACCCCAACGGCGCCGATGGCGAAGTGCAGCTCGATATCCAGGTCGCGGGCTCCGTGGCCCCCGGCGCCAACATCGCAGTCTATTTCGCGCCGAACCAGAACACCGGCTTTTACGAAGCCATCACCGCCGCCGTGCACGACACCACGAACGCGCCCGATATCCTGTCCATCTCATGGGGTGGGCCGGAAACATCGTGGTCGGCACAGGACATGACCGCCATGGATCAGGCCTTCCAGAGTGCCGCGACCCTTGGCCTGACGGTGTTCGCCGCATCGGGCGACAATGGCGCGGACGATGGCACGTCCAGCCCCGTGGTCGATTTTCCGGCCTCCAGCCCGCATGTCATCGGCTGCGGCGGCACGTCCCTGCCGCAAGACGGCGCAGAAGTCGTGTGGAATGACGGCGCGCAGGGCGGTGCCAGCGGCGGCGGATACAGCACCCGCTTCGACAAGCCATCATGGCAGACGCCCAACACCCGCACCGGCCGCGGCGTGCCCGATGTGGCCGGCAATGCCGACCCGGAAACAGGCTATGTGGTCACGGTGGACGGGCAACAGACCGTCATCGGGGGCACAAGCGCCGTTGCCCCCCTTTGGGCCGGGCTGATCGCCCTGTGCAACGCCCAAAGCGGCAGGAAATCAGGGCTGATCGCCCCTTCGCTCTATCCCGCCAGCGCTGATTTCACCGATATCACGTCCGGCACCAACAACGGCTATGCCGCCGCAAGGGGGTGGGACGCGGTGACGGGCCTCGGCTCGCCCAAGGGGACCGCCATTGCCGCCACGCTGGCGGGCTGACGCCGCAGCGGGGCGGTGACGGCCGCCCCCCTCACGGGATCAGCGGCACCGTGGGGAGAAACAGGCACCCCAGAACCATCAGCGAAAAAAACGTGGTGATCGCGCCGACAATAATCAGCGCAGTCCGCCCGGCGCCAGGTGCTGCGTGGGTATCGATTTCGGATGCGGTCATGGTGGCTCTCCTTCCGGTCCCTGCCGGTGAGGCCACCTTGCGCCGCGCGGCCCCCGTCGTCCTTGATGTGGGTCAAGGGCGCGGGGGACGGGGCCGGATCAGTTGCCCGTGGGTGCGGCACCCGTGCTGCCGGCCGCGCCCGACGGCAGATGCAGAAAGCCCGGCTGCGGCGACTTGGGCTGCGGTGCGGCCGGAACCGCCGGCGCAGGCTCCGCCGCATCACCACCACCCGTGGGGAAGATCGCATCCGGCACGGCCGGGGCCGCTGGCGGCGGGGCGGCGGCGGGCGGCGCTGCCGGGGCAGACGCAGCAGGCACCGCCGGTATTCCGGGGGTCGCGGGGTTGGCTGTGGCCGCCGGGGTGGCTGGCGTGGCGGGTGGCGGGACCGAACCCTCCGCCCCCGGCGCGTCCAGCGACTGCTGCTGGATCGCACCGGCAATCGGCGCGCCACCCGCATCAACCAGCCAGTCCTTCAGCGAACCACGGATCTGCATCTCAAGCTCGACATTCATGTCGTTCATCATCTGCGACGTGATGGTGTAGAGCGCGGTCGGGCTGTCGGCATTGCCGCTGGAATCGTCGGGCTTATAGGACCGCGTGACCTTTGCCTCGGCCAGACCCGCGTGCTGGCCACTGGGCAGCACGATGTCCAGATGCACATCCATCTCGCCCTCAAGCGTGCCGCCCGGCGCATGCAGGATCGACGCCCGATCGATCGAGAAGATGGCCGTACCCGCCGTGCCCGCCGCCGCCAGCCGGTCGTTGGCCATGCGCTGCAACGCCTGGTCCGGCGGGGTCGGCGCCGCGCCCGAAATATCGCCCGGCACCGAACCGGGGGGGGCATTGTCCACCACCTGAAGCGACGCGACATTCAGCTGAAAGCGGCTCAGATAATCATAATGCAGGGGGGCAAAGCTGGGCGGCGGCTCGTCCGAGCCACACCCGGCCAGAGCACCCAGCCCCACGACAAGCAGAGCAGCGGGCAGATACCGGGCCGCGCGATGGGGGAGGTGACGCATCGTCTGTGGCTTCTCCATCAGGCACGCGCGGCATGTCTCGCAGCCAGCGGCGTGCAGGCTTTCGCGATGTTCAGCCGCGCACAGGGCACGGCAAACACCGCAACATCGCCCCACCCTATCGCAGATCGCCGCCCGGCGAAATCACCCGATCGCGCAAAGATGCACGCCAAATCAACAGGCTGCCCCTATGACCCGCGTCGCGAAAACCACCCCCGCACACGCGACACCAGCGATGCCCTGTCGTCGTCGTCATCCACAGGCACCGTGTCGCCCGGCGGCGGCAGCCAGTCGCCCGATGCCCCTGCCGGCATGTCGTGCGTGGTGTCGGGCACGTTCAGGGCAATGTCGGACGGCGCACCAAGGGCCGATGCCTGCCCGATGCCAAAATCCTCCGGCCGGAACGGTTTTTGCACGCGCAGGGCCGCCGCATGGTCGGGGTTCAGGGCATACCACGCCAGAATCGTCCCCGGCACCAGCGCCGCATACGGGTCCGCACTGACGATCAGCCGCGCAACCGGGCAATAGAAGCCCGGCACAATCGTGCCATCGGCCTTGGCCATGGCAGAAAGATAGAACACGGCATCACGGCGCGGATCGGCAAACCGGTGGATGGTCGCCGCCCCCACCGACATAATGACCTGCGAGCGCAGAATTCCGTCACCAAAGGGCGATGCGATCAGCATCTCCCGCGCAGGGCCGGTCGTGGCCGTATGGTGGGCCACGACATGATGCAACAGCGCATCGATGGCCGCAGCCGCAAAATCCGGCGCCGCCGCCCCGACGTAACGCCGCGCCGCCTCGTCCTGCGACGTGGGTTCGGGCCGCACGATATCGATCCGGCCCAGCCCTTCCTGCGCCCACACCAGCGCGCAATGCAGCACAATTTCCAGGTTCAGTCGTGACAGCACCGGGTCCGGCGCGGGATAATCCGGCAGCGGCGCCACAAGGCTGAACTGCGCGACCGGCCCCAGAATATAATCCAGCGCCAGCATGGTCGCCGCGCGCGCCTCGGGCGGCAGGCGCCCCAGATGACTGCCCAGATACTGCCCCTGCGCGCCCAGAAACCATTGCGCATGGCGGCCCGTTCCGGGTTCCGTCAACGGCAACAGCCACACGGCATCGGACAGGCGCACCGCATCCCCCGCCGCCGTCCAGCCGGGATAAAACGCTCCCACCGGCACACCATGCAGGTGCGCCTGCAACGGTGGCGACACCTGGGCGCCCGCATCCGTCAGCGACATGTCCATCCTGTGCTCCGGTCCAATGGTGGGGGCCTGCGCGCCGCCATGCAGGTCATGCGGGGTGGCGACCGATATCCTCACGCGGGAAGCGGAAATCCACGTTGCAGAATTCGCATGTCATGACGATATCGCCCGCCACGGCCATGTGGTCGAGATCATCGCCCGTAAAGGTTTCGAGAATGTTCGCAAGCCGCGCGCGCGAACAGCGGCACCCGAACGCCAGCGCGCGCGGCCGGTCGGCAATCGGGTCCTGCGCATGGAACAGGCGATGAAGCACAATCTCCGCCGGCAGGGCATCGTCCAGCAGTTCCGCATCAGTCACGGTGCTGGCCAGCGTCGTCGCCGTCTCCCACGCATCACGCGCGGCCTCGGGGTCCATGTCGCCGATCATGTCACCCTCGGTGCCGCCGCCACTGGCGATGCGCTCCAGAATCAGGGCGCTGGCACGCCAGCCATCATCCGTGTGCGCACAGGCCAGACGCACCCAGCAGGCATGCTGTTCGCTGGTCTCGAAATAATGCATCACCATGGCAGACAACGAACCGGGCACGATTTCGACAATGCCCTGGTGCCGGTCCATGTCCTGCCCCTGGTCCACGGTGAACGCCATATAGCCCTCACCCAGCAGGGCCGAAGCCGATGGAACCTCGTCCTGCGCGAGAAGCGCTGCCAGCTTGTCCGAATCCGCGCGGGCATGAAACCGCAGCGCGCCACTGTCGGTGCAATCCGCCAGCAGCATGGCCACCGGCCCATCGCCCTTGACCTGCACCGAGAACGACCCCTGGAACTTCAACGCCGCCGCAAGTCCAGCCGCCAGCGCCAGCGCCTCACCCGCCAGCCGGGAAATGGGGTCCGCATTGTCGTGGCGGGTCAGCATCACATCGGCCAGCGCGCCAAGGCGCACCAGACGGCCCCGCACCGGGCTCTCACGCAGGTGAAACGGCGTGACCCCGCGCGGGATCACCAGATCCGGCACATCAGGGCGATTACTGTCGAGAAATGCGGGCGTTTCGATCATTCAGACACTCTGTCGGGCACCGGCAGGCAGCCGGCGCGAAAAAACACACGGCATCGGCGCCGGGGCACCGCACCACGCATCATGTTATGAAGCAAGGACGCCCGGGCGGCAAACACCGACCGTCACATCCGGTTTATTTCGGAACCACAGCCCAGGTTTTTGTGGCGTCCGGGTTCACCCCCGCGCCACGGCACCCATCAGATACGTGCGGAAATCTCGGCTTCAAGGGTCTCCAGCGCCAGTTCCAGCGCCCGGGCCTCGGCCCGCGGCAGGCGCTCGGGCCCGGTCAGGCCCGTCAGCAGAACCCGGCGACAGCGGTCGTGCGACACATCCAGATCCCCGGCCTCCGCCCCGCCAGCCGCCAGACAATCCAGATACGCCGCCCGCAGCGCCTGCACACCCGCCCCCTGCACGCTCAGAGCGGCGAACAGCGCATCCACGCTGTCCTCCACCCAGCCGGGGGCGGCCGGGGTGTCCTCTGTCGTGCTGGGCCGGGTGGGCCGGTCTGTCACCGATCCTGGCCCATGGCGCGCCAGTCTTCGCCGCACATCGCCCAGACCAGAAGGCCTTTCTGGGCGTGCAGACGGTTCTCGGCCTCGTCAAACACCACCGACTGGCGGCTCTCGAACACGGTCTGGCTGACTTCCTCGCCGATATGGGCGGGCAGGCAGTGCATGAACACCGCGTCCGGCGCCGCACAGCGCATCAGCGCACTGTCCACGCGATAGGGCTCGAACCGCTTCAACCGCGCATCCGAACCCGTGTCGGACATGCTGACCCACGTGTCGGTCACCACCGCCGCCACGCCGTCCACCGCCGTACGGGCATCGTGCGTGACCTCGATCGTGGCACCCTGCGCGCGCGCCCAGGCCACCGTGGCCGCCGGGGGTTCATGCCCGGGCGGCACCGCAAGGCGCAGCGCAAACCCGAACAGGGCCGCGGCCTCGATAAAGGACGTGGCGACATTGTTGCCGTCCCCCACCCACGCCAGCGTCTGGCCGGCAATCGCGCCGCGATGTTCCTCAAACGTCAGGATATCGGCCAGAATCTGCACGGGGTGCGACGACGGCGTCAGCCCGTTGATCACCGGCACACTGCTCCAGCGCGCCAGTTCATACAGCGTTTCCGTCTCGCCCGTGCGCAGCACGATCACATCCACCAGCCGCGACAGCACACGCGCCGTATCGGCAACGCTCTCGCCCCGGCCAAGCTGCATCTCGGACGGAGACAGCACCACCACGTCACCGCCAAGCTGGCGCATCCCCACCTCGAACGACACGCGCGTGCGTGTCGAAGGCTTGCTGAGCATCAGCCCGAGGCTGCGCCCCGCCAGCGGCAGTTGCGGGTGCAGCGGGCGCTGGCGGTTGTCCTGCATGCGCTTGATGCCCGCCGCGACATCAATGATGCCGCGCAGCGTGGACGCATCAAGGTCGCGCAGCTCCAGAAAGTGCCGCGGTTCGACAGTGGCTGCGGGCGGAAGGCTCATGGCGGCACTCATAGCGCGGCCTCCTTTTGCGCTTCGGCCGCGGCGCTCAGCGCCTGCGCCGCACGGTCCAGCATCGCCACGGCCTCGGCACACTCGGCCTCGGTCACCACCAGCGGCGGCACCAGACGCAGCACATTGTCGCCCGCCGTGACGCACAGCAGCCCTTCATGCGCGGCCGCAGCCTGAACCTGCGCCACCGGCACCACACACTTCAGGCCCGTCAGCAGGCCAACACCACGCCGTTCGGCAAACACGCCGGGGTGGCGCGCCACCAGTTGTTCCAGCATGCCGGCCAGGGCCTCGGACACCGTGCAGACATGCGCCAGAAAGCCCTCGCCCGTCAGGACATCCATCACCGCATTGCCCGCCGCGCACGCCAGCGGGTTGCCGCCGAACGTGCTGCCGTGCGAACCCGGCGTCAGGTGCTGCGCCACGGCCTCGGTCGCCAGAATGGCGCCCAGCGGGAAACCGCCGCCAATGCCCTTGGCCAGCGTCATCACATCCGGCGTCACGCCCGACCATTCATAGGCGAACATCCGGCCCGTGCGGCCCATGCCGGTCTGAACCTCGTCAAACGCCAGGAACAGGCCGAATTCGTCACATGCCGCGCGCAGTTCGCGCAGGAACCGGGCCTCGGCCGGCTTGATACCGCTTTCGCCCTGAATGGGTTCCAGCATGATGCCGGCCGTCTCTGCCGTGATGGCCGCACGCACCGCGTTCATGTTGTTCAGCGGCACATGGTCGAACCCCTCCAGCGGCGCGCCGAACCCGTCCAGATAGGCCGGGTTGCCAGTCGCGGCCAGCATGCCCAGCGTGCGCCCGTGGAACGCCCCGTTGAAGCAGATCAGCCGCGTGCGCTCGGGGTGGCCGGAGCGGGCCTGCGCGCGGCGGACCATCTTAACCATGCCTTCGTTCGCTTCCGCGCCCGAATTGCAGAAGAACACGCTGTCGGCGAACGACACATCGACCAGGCGCTGCGCCAGCGTTTCAGCCTGCGGGATGCGATACAGGTTCGAGACATGCATCACCCGGGCCGCCTGGTCGGCAATGGTGCGAACCAGATGCGGGTGCCCATGACCGAGTGCGTTGACCGCGATCCCGGCTCCGAAATCGAGAAATCGTCGCTGGTCCGCCGTGTACAGCCATGCACCCTCGCCCCGCTCGAAAGCGAGGTCAGCGCGGTTGAACGTCGGCATAAGAGCGGAAATCATGGTCTTTGAGTCTTGCTCGATTCGAAGGTGAAAGGGATCGGACAACAAAAACCGCCCGGCCCGGGTCCGGGCGGGCGTTTTGCAAGCCGGTCGGCATGATGATCCCTCCTTGTGCCGCAAGTCAAATATCATCAGCCCGAAACCGCCATTTCCGGGCCCTCGTGCGGTCATCGCGTGCTCGTCACACGCGTGGCGCTGTGCCATGATGGCGCCATGGACGCCCCGCCTGCCCCTGCGCACGACCTGCCCCGCGCGCCCGATCCCGCCGCCCTGCGCGAAGCCGCACTGGCGCATCTCGCGCGGTTCGGCACGACCGAACACGGGCTGCGGCAGGTGCTGACACGCCGCATCCGCCGCTGGGCCCAGCGCGCGGCCGCCGCGGGCCTGGACGAACACGAAGCCGCCCGCACCATCGCCGCCCTGATGCCCGCCATCGCCGACATCGTGGCCGACATGGCGCGCCTGGGGGCCGTGAACGATGCCGCCTTCGCCCAGTCGCGCACGCGCACGCTGACGCGCTCGGGGCGGTCCGGGCGGGCGATCGGGGCACATCTGGCGGCCCGTGGCGTGTCCGAAAGCCTGCGCGCCGAAGCCCTGGACGCCCGGGCCGAAGGTTTCGGCGGCGACGCGGACCTGATGGCCGCCCTCGTGCTGGCCCGCAAGCGTCGCATCGGCCCGTTCGCCCGTCCCGGCACCGCCCCTCGCGATGCCGCACAGGACCGCACCCGCGCATTCGGGGCCATGGCGCGCGCCGGCTTTTCGCACGACATCGCATCGCGCGCGCTGGGCATGGACCCGGACGAGGCCGAGGCCCGCGTGATCGCGCTGAAATCCGCATGATGGCCCCGGCATGGACCACGGCGCGCCTTGTCCTTGCCCTGCTGGTGCCGCTGGCCCTTGCCGCATGCGGGGGGGGCTATAACGGGTCGGTGCAGTGCGCGCCCTATGCGCGGTCGGTCACGGGGCTGCATCTTTCGGGGGACGCGGCGGGCTGGTGGCGGCAGTCGAACGGTGTCTATGCCCATTCGCAAACCCCCCGGCCGGGTGACGTGCTGGTGTTCCGCGCCACGTCGCGCATGCCCGCGGGCCATGTCTCGGTCGTGCGGCGGGTGGTAGGGCCGCGCGCGGTGCTGGTGGACCACGCCAACTGGCAGCCCGGGCGCGTCGAACACAACGTGCCGGTAGTCGATGTTTCGCGCCGCAATGACTGGAGCGCGGTGCGCGTGTGGTGGGGTCCGTCCAGGGCCATCGGGCGGCGGATCTATCCGGCCTACGGGTTCATCGAACCGCTTTCCGCACAGCTTGCCGGGCTTTCGTGATGAAACGGAGCTTGCATCCTTGCCCCTGTCGTTCCATGTGACGTGTGGGCGCACCGGCTTTCACGTGCGCGGCGTGTCGAGAAACGAGGGTTTTGACGATGGGTAGCTTGAGCATCTGGCACTGGCTGATTGTGCTGGCGGTCGTGCTGGTCCTCTTCGGGGGTGGCAGCAAGATCAGTTCGCTGATGGGCGATTTTGCCAAGGGCATCAAATCGTTCAAGAAGAACATGGCCGACGATGAATCGATGGAAGCCTCGGCCCACCCGAACGGCCAGATCGCCCCGCCCCCGGCTGGCACGGCGACCGGCACCACCACCGGTGCCCACCACCCCGAGCGCGTCGGCGGCTGATCCGGCTTAAGGGCGTTCGGCACGACATGATCTCCAATCCCTATGCCCGGGCGGAGGCCTCTGGCCTTGCGTCCTGGGACGCTGCGTGCGCCCGGATCGTGGCTGCGGGCCGCCGGATGGACAAGCGCGGCTGGGTTCCGGCCACTGCCGGCAACATCAGCGTGCGTCTGGCCGACGGGCGGATCGCCATCACGCGCTCCGGCGGGCACAAGGGCTTCCTTGAGGCCTCGGGCGTGATGGAAGTCACCCTTGGCGGCGATCCGGTGGTGCCCGGCGACCGGCCCAGCGCCGAGACCCTGCTGCACACCCAGCTTTATGCCCACGACCCGGCCATCGGCGCCGTGCTGCACGGCCATTCGGTCGCGGCCACGGTGCTCTCGGCCCTGACACCCGACGGCGACATCACGTTTTCCGGCTATGAAGTCCAGAAGGTCTTTGCGGGCCAGACCACGCACGACGCCGACGTGGTGCTGAAACTGTTCGACAACGACCAGGACATCGCACGGCTGGCGCGCGTGGTCGCACCCCATCTGGACACCATGCCGGCGGGATATCTGATCCGCGGTCACGGCGTTTATGTCTGGGGTGCGGACATGTTCCAGGCCCTTGCACGGCTGGAGGGGCTGGAGTTCCTTCTGGCGTGCCAGCTGGAACGCCGCACGCTGCTGGCCGCGGAGGCACACGCATGAGCGAACTGAAAATCTATCGCGACGACACCCCCGGCGTGGTCGCGCGGCACACCACGGACGCGGCCGAGATGGCCGACCTGCTGGCACCGATCAACGTGCGCTTCGAACGCTGGGACGCCCCCGTGGTGCCCGCGAAAGATGCCTCGGCCGACGACATCCTGGCCACCTATCGCCCGTATCTCGACGGGCTGATGGGCCAGACGGGGGCCGGCTCGGCCGATGTCATCCGCCTGAACGCCGCGACGCCGAACAAGGGCGCCCTGCGCGACAAGTTCCTGTCCGAACACACGCATTCGGAAGACGAGGTCCGCTTTTTCGTGCACGGCAGCGGGCATTTCGTGCTGCATGTCGGTGGCGCGATCTATGACGTGCTATGCACGCAGGGCGACCTGATCTCGGTGCCCGAAGGCATCGCCCACTGGTTCGATGCCGGGGAAGACCCTGATGTCGTGGCCCTGCGCGTCTTTACCGACACCACAGGCTGGATCGCCCATTACACCGGCGATGACGTGGCAACCCGCTTTCCCGTGACCTGAGCACCCTGCCGATGTCCCACCCCTCTCCCGCCCTCGTGCTGCTGGACATCGAGGGCACGACAGCCCCGATCCGCTTTGTGCATCAGGTTCTTTTCCCCTATGCGCGGGCCGCCCTGCCGCGGCTGATTGCCGAACGCGGCGAAGACCCCGCCGTGCGCGACGCGCTGGCGCAGATCGCAACCATCGCCCCGGGCCAGAACCCGCTGGACGTGCTGACCGGCTGGATGGACCGCGACGAAAAGATCGGGCCGCTCAAGGCACTTCAGGGCATCGCGTGGGACCATGGCTATCGCAGTGGCGAACTGGTCGGCGCGCTATACCCCGACGTGCTGCCAGCGCTTGAGGGCTGGGCCCGCGCGGGCGTGCGGCTTGCGGTCTATTCCTCGGGGTCCGAAGCCGCGCAGCGCCTGATCTATGGCCACACGACGCAGGGCGATGTCACCGCCCTGTTCGAAGCGTTCTTCGACCTGCGGGTCGGCGGCAAGAAAGACGCCGCAAGCTATGCCGCGATCGCCGCCGAACTGGGACTGGAGCCCGCGCGCATCCTGTTCCTGTCCGATGTCGCGGCCGAACTTGATGCCGCCCGCGACGCAGGGCTGCTGGTCGCGCAGATCGCCCGCCCCGAGGACGAAACCGCCCCCTGCGCCACGCACCCCGCCTTTGCCACGCTGAACGCTGCCGGCACCCACTTCGCACTGCCGGAGCCAGCATGACGGTGCAGCTTCACACCGACTGGCGCGCCATCCCGCCAGACGCATGGGGGTGTGTCGCGGCCATCGGCAATTTCGACGGCGTGCATCTGGGCCACGCGCACCTGATCCGCACGCTGCACGCCGCACGCCCCGACGCACCGCTGGGCGTCGTGACGTTCGAGCCGCACCCCCGCAGCTTTTTTCGCCCGCAAGACCCGCCCTTTCGCCTGACCTCGTCCGAGGAACGGTTGTCCGCCCTGGGCGCGCTGGGGGTGAAGCATGTCTTCCAGATCGCGTTCGATCATGAATTCTCGCATCTGGCGCCCGAACAGTTCGTCAATCAGGTGCTGCACGAATCGCTGCGCCTGGTGCATGTCGGCTGCGGGCAGGACTTCGCCTTCGGCCACCGCCGCACCGGCACCGGCGTGTTCCTGGCCGAGCGCCTGTCGGATCTGGGCCTTGGGCTGACGGTCGTGCCGGCCCTGTCCGACGCGGGCGGGCCTTATTCCTCCACCCGCATCCGCCGCCTGCTTCAGGAAGGCTATCCCGAACGCGCGGCCGAGGAACTGGGCCGCCCCTTCGCCATTCGCGGCGTGGTGCAGCACGGCGACAAGCGTGGGCGGCTTCTGGGATTTCCCACCGCGAACATCCCGCTGGGCGAACATCTGGAGCCCGCGCGCGGGGTCTATGCCGCGACCGTGCGCCTGCCCGATGGATCGGCGTGGCGCGGGGTTGCCAACATCGGCCGCCGCCCCACCATCAATGATGGCCGCGAAAGCCGTCTGGAAGTCTTCCTGTTCGACTTCATGGGCGACCTTTATGGCCAGACGCTGTCGGTCGCGCTGCACACCATGCTGCGCGAGGAACGGCGCTTTGACGGGCTGGACGCCCTGAAAGCGCAGATCGCAACCGACGCCCACGATGCCCTGCGTGCGCTGGACACCGGCAACGGCGGCTGAACCGCATATGGCTTGACCGGGGCGCGCGCTGTTCCGCATATGGCTTGACCCGGAGTTCCGGCCCGCTGGCCACAGGCTTGATGGCCGGGCCACCGCACCGGGACGAGGCACACGCATCCGGGGCCACACAATACGCGCCGGGTGCCCACACGAACGATGATGGCACGCTGATCAATGTCCGAGACCGCCGAGCCGAAGGATCTCTACCGCGAGACGGTGTTCCTTCCGAAAACGTCCTTCCCCATGCGCGGCAGCCTGCCGACGCGTGAGCCAGAGATTCTGGCGCGCTGGGCAGCGGCGGACCTCGATGGTGCGATCGCGCGTCAGGCCGAAGGCCGTCCGGTCTTCACCCTGCATGACGGCCCGCCCTATGCGAACGGCCATCTGCATATCGGTCACGCGCTGAACAAGATCCTGAAGGACGTGATCAACCGCGCCCACCGCATGTCGGGTTATGCCGTGCGCTATGTCCCCGGGTGGGACTGCCACGGCCTGCCGATCGAATGGCGGATCGAGGAAGAATATCGCAAGGCCGGCAAGGACAAGGACTCCGTCCCCCTGCTGGATTTCCGCGCCGAATGCCGCGCCTATGCCCAGAAATGGCTGGACACGCAGGCCGCCGAATTCCGGCGCCTGGGCGTTCAGGGCGACTGGTCGCACCGCTATGCCACCATGGATTTCACGTCCGAGGCGGCGATCGTGGGGGAAATCGGCAAGTTCCTGATGAACGGCAGCCTGTACCGCGGCCTGCGCCCGGTGATGTGGAGCCCGGTTGAAAAAACCGCCCTGGCCGAAGCCGAAATCGAATATCACGACCACACCTCCACCACCATTTTCGTGGCGTTCCCGTTCATCCGGGACCTGACCCCGGGCCACGCGCTGGCCGATGTGTCCGCCGTGATCTGGACAACCACGCCGTGGACCATCCCGGCCAACCGCGCCATCGCCTATGGCTCCGACATCACCTATTCCGTGGTGCGGGTCGATGGCGTGGCCGATGGCGCGGGCCTGCACGCCGGGGCCAAGATCCTGCTGGCCGAAGCCCTGATCGACGATGTGTGCGCCGCCGCCGGCATCACGGCGCATCATGTGCTCTACACCCTGCCGGGCAGCGCGCTTGAAGGCTCTGTCGCCCGTCATCCGCTGCACGGCGATGGCTATGATTTCGACGTGCCCCTGCTGGCCGGCGATTTCGTGACGACCGAGGCCGGCACCGGGCTGGTGCATGTGGCGCCCGCGCACGGGCCGGACGACTTCATGCTGGGCCGCGCCAACGGCATCGAGATCACCGAACTGGTCATGGATGATGGCCGCTATGCCGACTGGGTGCCGCTGTTCGCCGGCCAGCACGTGTTCAAGGCCGCCGACCCGGTGTGCGCAGCCCTGACAGCCGCGATGCAGGCCAGCGCCACCGGTGGCACGGCCGCAGCCGGCCTGGTGTCGCGCGCAACGCTGGTGCATTCCTATCCGCATTCGTGGCGGTCGCGCGCGCCGATCATCTATCGCGCAACGCCGCAATGGTTCATCGCCATGGATGGCGAGACCGAGCTGCGCAAGAACGCGCTCGCCGCCCTGGACGACGTGACCTTCGTGCCCGCACAGGCGCGCAATCGCCTGACATCCATGGTGGCGGGGCGCCCGGACTGGTGTATCTCGCGCCAGCGCGCATGGGGCGTGCCGATTGCCGTGTTCGTGGAAAAACGCACCGGCGACGTGCTGCGCGATGCCGATGTGATGGCCCGCATCGTCGAAGCCTTCCGCGCCGAGGGCGCTGATGCGTGGTACAAATCCCCGCCGGCACGCTTTCTTGGCAACGGCCGCGACCCCGAAGCCTATGAACAGGTGTTCGACATCGTGGACGTGTGGTTCGAAAGCGGTTCGACCCATGCCTTCGTGCTGGGCGATGACAGCCTGCCGTTCCCGGCCGACCTTTACCTTGAAGGCTCGGACCAGCATCGCGGCTGGTTCCAGTCGTCGCTACTGGAAAGTGTGGGCACGCGCGGCATCGCGCCGTTCCGGGCACTGGTGACGAACGGCTTCGTGCTGGACGAACAGGGCCGCAAGATGTCCAAGTCGCTGGGCAATGTGGTGGCCCCGCAGGACGTGAACGACACGCTGGGCGCGGACATCCTGCGCCTGTGGGTGATGAATTCCGACACCAACGAAGACCTGCGGATCGGCAAGGAAATCCTCAAGCAGCAGGGCGAACTCTATCGCCGCCTGCGCAACACGCTGCGCTGGCTGCTGGGCGCGCTGGACGGCTTCACCGAAGACGAACGCGTGCCCTACGCCGACATGCCGGAGCTGGAGCGCTGGGTTCTGCACCGTCTGGGTGACCTTGGCGGGCTGGTGGCGCGCGCGGTGGAAACGCACGAATGGGTGGGCGTCTATCCCGCGGTGCACGGCTTCTGCGCGACCGATCTTTCGGCGTTCTATTTCGACGTGCGCAAGGATTCGATCTATTGCGATGCGCCCAATTCGCTGCGCCGGCGCGCGGCGCGCACGGTGCTGGACCACCTGCACCGCTGCCTGTGCGCGTGGCTGGCCCCGGTGCTGGTGTTCACGGCAGAAGAAGCCTGGACCGCCCGCTTCGGCGAAGCCGAGAGCATCCACCTTCAGCCTTTCCCGGACATTCCGACCGAATGGCACGACCCGGCCCTGATGGAACGCTGGACCGCGCTGCGTGCGGTTCGCCGCGTGCTGACGACCGAGATCGAGGCCGCGCGCCGCGACGGTCTGGTCGGGGCCTCGTTGCAGGCGACCGTGGAACTGCCCCTGTCCGAGGCCGAGGCCGCGACCTTTGCCGGGGTGGACTGGGCGGAGCTGGCCATCGTCTCCGGGGCCGAAACGCTCGTGATCCCGGGTTCGGCGTCGATCTACCTTGAAGAACCGGGCGAAGGCACGCCGCATGGCGGGCCTGTGGTGCGCGTGGCCGGCGGCGCAAAATGCGCCCGCTGCTGGAAGGTTCTGGACGAGGTGGGCCGCCATGCCGCCCACCCCACCCTGTGCCTGCGCTGCGTCGGCGTGGTCGAGGGCACCCCGGCGTGAGCCCGGTCCGGCGCTTCATGACACGCACGCGCGGGCGTTACACCGGGCTGGGCGCACTGCTGTTCATTCTGGTGCTGATGGCCGACCAGTACAGCAAATACTGGATCCTGTCGGTGTTCGATCTGCCGGCCAAGGGGTCGGTCGCGATCCTGCCGTTCCTGAACTTCACGATGGTCTGGAACCATGCGGTGACGTTCGGCATGTTCGGCAATTCGGGCGCAGGGCCATGGGTGTTCACGGCCGTGGCGCTGGCGGTGGTGGCGGTTCTGGCCGTGTGGGTCAGCCGCACGACCAGCGCACTGGTGGCCGGCGCACTGGGCGCGATCTGCGGCGGCGCGATGGGCAACGTGGTGGACCGGATGCGCTTTGGCGCGGTGGTCGATTTCATCCACGCCCATGCCTTTGGCTGGTCGTGGTATGTGTTCAACGTGGGTGATTCGGCCATTGTCTGCGGGGTCGGGGTGCTGCTGGCGTGCAATCTGCGCGAAGGGCACCGCTGACGGGCGCTTGCCGCAGGCGCCGCCCCGGGCTAGATCAAGAGACGATTTTGTATGGCTGGCCCTCGCACCCGTCGGGTGTGGCGGCAGGCTGAAGCGGTTTTTCAAAGGCACCCGGCCCGTCGGTTTCCACCGGCGGCGGGACCATAGAGGCGGACCATGGCCCTGAACGCGACCCGTATTCTCCCGCTGATCGGCGCCCTGTCCGGGGTCGTCCTGCTGTCTGGCTGCACGGGCTCCGAAGCCGCGCGCGCCTTCGGGCTGGAGCGTTCGGTGCCCGACGAATACACCGTCACCACCCGCGCGCCGCTGTCCATGCCGCCGTCGGAGGAACTGACCGCGCCGAACACCAACGGCCAGGCAACCCCGTCCGAAGACCAGAGCCCGCGCATGCAAGCGCTGGAAACCCTGTCGCCCAACGTGGCGCTTCAGGGTGCCAACGGCCAGCCCAGCGGCGGCCAGAGCGCGCTGGTCGGTGCGGCCACCACCGCGTCGAACGCCCCGAACAAGGGCGAACTGGGCGCACCCGGTGCCGGCTTCGTGGACCAGCTTATGGTCTGGAAAGGCGGTCGGGCCGGTTCCGTGGTCGATGGCGATGCCGAGAACGCACGCCTGCGCCAGGACTCCGCCCTTGGCCACGATGCCACGTCCGGCGTGACGCCCACCGTCAAGACGAAGAAATCCAGCTTCCTCGGCATTTTCTGACGCGGGAGCGGACCTCGGGTGCCGGGGCCGGAACCGCAGGGCAACCCGGCCTTTGCCATGCCGGTGATCCGGCGCCTGCCTGAAACGACGGTCAACCGCATCGCCGCGGGCGAGGTGATCGAACGCCCGGCGGCCGCCGTCAAGGAACTGGTCGAAAACGCGATCGACGCAGGCGCGCGCCGCATTACCATCGCGCTGATTGCCGGCGGCATCGAGCGGATCGAGATCATTGATGACGGGTGCGGCATGACGCCGGACGACCTGACGCTGGCCGTCGAACGTCACTGCACATCAAAACTGAACGACGAATCGCTGGTGCGGATCGCAACGCTGGGCTTTCGCGGCGAAGCTCTGCCCTCGATCGGGGCGGCGGCCCGGCTGTCGATCACGTCGCGGGTGCGCGGTGGCGATGGTGCGTGGCGGCTGCGGGTTGACGGCGGTTTGCTGACCCCGCCGGAGCCCGCCTCGGGCCCGGATGGCACGCGCATCGTGGTGGAAGACCTGTTTTTCGCAACACCGGCGCGGCGCAAATTCCTGAAAAGCCCGCGGGTCGAGGGCACACACGCCGAAGCCGCGATCCGCCGGCTGGCCATGGCCGCCCCCGAGGTCGCGTTCAGCCTGCGCATGGACGACCGCGTGGTGTTCGATCTGCCGTCGCACACGGCGCAGGCCCGCGCCGAGGCCCTGCTGGGGGCCGCCGACATGGACGGCTTCATTCCGGTTGAAGGCACGCGCGGCGAACTGCGCCTCAGCGGGCTGGTCTGCGGGCCCGCCGTCACCCGCCCCAGCGCCAGCGGGCAGATGATTCTGGTCAATGGCCGGCCGGTGATCGACCCCGTGCTGCGCACCGCCGTGCGCGTGGCCTATCGGCAGGTGATCGAACAGGGCCGCCACCCGGTTGTGGCGCTGTATCTGGAGATCCCGCCCGAACAGGTGGACGTGAACGTCCACCCCGCCAAGACCGAACTGCGCTTTGCCGACGAAGCCGCCGTGCGCGCGCTGGTGATCGGCACGCTGCAACGCGCGCTGGGTCTGGGGGCCGGGGTGGCGGGTGCGCGCCCCGTGCTTCAGGGCCGGCCCGCTGGGCGATCCGCCATCGCCTATCCCGCACCAGACCGGCGCGACATCGTCCCCCTGACCGGCCCTCTGACCGCCCCCCTGACCGATCACAGGGCGGCGGCGCTGCCCGAACCCGCCCGCGCCACCGGCTTTGCCGAAGCCCGTCTGGCGCTGGGCGATGCCCCTTCGGCGCGCATCGTGCCGCCCCCCGCTGCCCCGGCCGAGGCCGAAATTCCGCCCGAACATCCGCTGGGCGCCCCGGTGGCCCAGGTTCTGGGCACCTATATCATCGCCACGGCACCGGACGGGGATCTGGTGCTGGTGGACCAGCACGCGGCCCACGAACGCCTGACGCATGAAGCCCTGCGCGCCCAATATCTGGGGGGCGAGGTCCGGGCCCAGCGGCTTTTGCTGCCGGTGGTGGTGGACCTGCCGCGCGGGCACGCAGCCCTGCTGGAAGAGCACGCCGCCGCCCTGGCGCGCATCGGGGTGGAGCTGGAAGGGTTCGGCGGCGGGGCCGTGCTGGTGCGCGCGCTGCCGGCGTTGCTGGGGGCGGCCGACCCCACGCCGCTTCTGCGCGATCTGGCGGACGAGCTGGAGGGCGAAGGGCTGGCGGCACCGGATGAAACCCGCGCGCTGGATGGCCGGCTGGACGCGGTGATCGCGCGGATGGCGTGCCACGGCTCGATACGAGCGGGCCGCCGCATGACGACCGAGGAAATGTCCGCCCTGCTGCGCCAGATGGAGGCAACACCCCGCGCGGGCACCTGTTCCCACGGCCGCCCGACATGGCTGAAGCTGACCCGCGCCGAGATCGAACGCCTGTTCGGGCGCCGCTGAGCCGCGCGCATGGGGTGCCGCGCCGCCGGCACAAGCCCACGATTACGTGATCGCACGGCTGGTTTGCCTTTGGCGGGTAGCCACATGCCACCATGAGGGATAGTCTTTCGGGTAATCCTGACCGGTTGAGAGAGTTGTGGTGGCCCCGTATCTGCTTCCCCTGATTATGTTTCTTCCTCTGGTCGGGGCGTTGGCGATCCTGCTGACCCGCGGCAGCCCCGAAGCGGTGCAGGACTCCTCGCGCTGGATCGCGCTTTCGACCAGTCTGCTGGTGTTCGTGCTGTCGGTCGTGATGTGGACCGGATTCGACCCGCATGCCGCCGGGCCGCAGTTCGTCACGCAGCTGAACTGGATGCCCGCCTTTGGCGTCAGCTTCCATATCGGGGTGGACGGCATTTCCCTGCTGTTC
>Ga0157365_10000434_pt1 | contig 18382 bp, 13 predicted proteins | sample AttsexASBM3_FD_111478 | JGI IMG/M metagenome (GOLD analysis project Ga0157365, IMG submission 111478) | Fungus gardens microbial communities from leaf cutter ant in Ribeirão Preto, State of São Paulo, Brazil - Atta sexdens ASBM3 | ecosystem: Host-associated > Fungi > Mycelium > Unclassified ... | reverse complement strand
GTGCGCGACGAAAACATGCGCAGTTTGTCGGGCGAATGATCGATCGGGGCTCTATCAGGCCAATAGACGCTGAGGCGTCATCACAGAAGTAAACACGAATTGGTATCTATACGCTCTAACTTGTTCGGTCCCATGTTCTGATGGAATCAAGGGCGGCTGACCGCGCTACCATCAGGTTTTTAGGATCAAGGTGCTGGTCCTGCAGGCGAGCAACTCGCTGTCGGCCGAGCGGACGGAAATTCGGATCAAGGATAGGCTGTCATTCATGCGCTTCCTATGACTTGGTCTTGCCGAGCCGCCCGACGTCTCGCCGAGATGGATGAGTATACCCCCAATGCTGATCTCGCTGCTATCGACCGCGGACACGCACGCGATCAGAGCAGCGGAAGGATCTGCTGCTCCCAGCGCTTCATCCAGATATTGTTCTGCGTCGACAGATATTCCCAATCCGGGATATAGGCATACCGGTCCATCTCCTCCGCGCTAAAGATCATCGGCTTGATAGCATTGGAGACCAGCGCCCGATTATTGACCGGCACGCCCGAGATACCGCTGTTGAATTCAGCGTTGTTACGAGCATCGATCGCGAAATTCGCGAAACCAAAGGCCGCGTCGGCATTACCGCCCTTTAACACGCACCAGCCTTCGTGATAAACGAACGATCGAAATCCGCTCCGCAGGTCCAGCTTAGACAGAGGCGTCAATGCGATGCTGCGACCAAGATCAGCGACGAACGTGCCGGCCGCGAAACTAATACAGGTCTCGCCCGAACTTATAGAATTGGTGACATCCGTCTCGGCATTCGCCACCCGACCGATATTGCCGGATCGGGCGAGCTTCTCCATGAAGTCCCAAGCGGGCTCCATATTTTTCTCGTCTCCTCCCTTGTAGAGCGCAAGGGAAACCATCTGCAAATTCGATGAGAGCGACGGCGCCGGAAACAGCACTTTTCCCGCTAGGCGGGGATCGAGCAGATCATCGAGGGCACTGATCTTGAACGGCACAGTGCCGTCCTGATAAAACCAGTAGATTGCCGACATCGTGCGCGGAATATTGATGATATTGCCGGACGAATCCCTGACTGAGAGTCTGTCCAAGATCATGATGTATGATTACAGAGCCTTCTGAGCATCATTCGGACTGACGCCCATCGGAGGAAAGCAAGCGCATTGCGGTTGAGGCACTCCCAATCCTTGCTCAGGCGTCGGCAGCGGTTCAACCAGGCGATGGTGCGCTCCACGATCCAGCGCTTGGGCAACACCACGAACTTTCCGACGTCACAGCGCCGCACGATCTCGACGTTTACAGAATGGCAGACATGAGCCAGTCCCTGCTGAAACTTCGCCCCCTGATAGCCCGCGTCGGCGTAAAGTTTCAGGAGGAACGGATACAGTCCGAACAGTGTCGCCATCAGCATGACACCGCCATCGCGGTCCTGGATATCGGCCGCGTGGACCGTTGCCTCCATCAACAGGCCCTGCGTATCGACGAGGACATGCCGCTTCTTGCCCTTGATCCTCTTGCCGGCGTCAAAGCCGAACGGATCGATGCGCCGCCCCCTTTTTCGGCGCTCTTGACGCTCTGGCTGTCGATAATCGCCACCGTCGGACTGGCCTCACGGCCCGCCTGCCCCCGACACAGGACGTAGAGCGCATGGTGCAGACGATCGAGTGTGCCGTCATGTTGCCAGCGGCAAAAGTAGTAATTTACCGTGCTGCGCGGCGGAAGATCTTTCGGGATCGCGCGCCAATGGCAACCCGTCCCAAGAACATACATCAGGCCGTTTATCACCTCCCGTAGATTCACCGTTCGCTTGTTGCCGCCACGCCGGGCAGCCGGGATCATCGGTTCGATCAGCGACCATTCCTCCTCCGTCAGGTCGCTCGGATAGCGAAGCTAGCTCCGGTCATATCGGGCGCGGTTCTCGGCTGTCCACATCAGCAACTCCTTCAAATCGGGCGCGCTGACAGGGAATCACAAACGATTCCAATGATTCAAGATGTTCTTGGACGGACACTAAGGCATATCAATCTACGGTTCTTCGATCCCTCCATCTGAGTTTGGTCCCTGGTGGATTGCCGCACAGTTGTTCATTCGGTGGTCGAAGCTGGGGGTGTGGCAGCGCCTCTTTGAAAAGGTTAAAGGCAGGGGTCAGGCCCTCGACATGGTTTTTCTCGATGGCACGACGATCCGTGCCCATCACAAGGCGGCCTGGGCCGCTAAAAAGGGGGATACAGAGAATGCTTCAGGCGCCTCATGAAGTCGGCGCTCGCGGTGGGTTTTATTCCGCCGATGACGCCAATGAGTTTACGGGGGTATAGCGCAATCCCTGTCCAAGAATACAACGACCGACCGCTGTGGTCATGGCGGATACGAGGAGGTCGATGACTGGCAGTCCGCAACGGACCTGAAGCGATGCCCGGAAGTGCGATATGATGGCATATCGCGTGATAACAATATCGGCCCGGGCGTGACCAAGGCCGTTCCGGCTTCGGCCTGTTCACGGAACACCCGCGCCATGCACACCGAAGCAAGGGCTGGATGCTGGGGCGCAGAGCGGTCGTTACATGGAGTTGAATGAACGACAGGAACTGGAGGTATCGAGGCAGCCAGAGCGTTCTTCCTTATTGCTGTCGTTCTGAAGCCTCACATGTCTTGATGGCGTATCCTTCTTACCAGTACAGGGAAACCGGGATACCTCTCCGACAAGTCCGATCGTGCCAGGACGACACTGTTTCGTACCGCCATCAATTTCGCGTGCGACTGCAAGGCGGACCTCCGCAACAGTGATAACATTTGCGAAAGTGTCCTGCGGCCAGCTTGGTTTAGCGCCCAGAAACTGGCCAGTCGCGCTCGATAATGGCTTTCAGCGCATTGGCGATGGCCCGGTTCAAGTGCATCGCCATCATTCCGATTCGCTGTCGAAACTTATGTCTTGCAATATTTTGCGTATAGTGGATATAATTCTTATACGGAACGAGTTTGTGTTCTGAATTGGGAGAGATCTAGCGTGGTCAATTTCCGCGGCATTATGCCTGCGTTTCCGACGCCTGTTTTTAACGATGGTGAGATCAACCGGCCTGTTCTGAAAGCGTATGTACGCTTTCTGATCGAGGCAGGATGTGAAGGACTTGTTCCCCTCGGGGGAACGGGAGAGTCAAATGGACTGACGCAGAAAGCCCGTGAAGATGTTGTTGCTACGGTTGTCGAAGCTGCTGAAGGTAAAGTACCCGTCGTTCCGGGAGTTCTGAATCCCGGTTATCATGATGCGGTCAAGACAGCGCAGGCCTATACACGGCAAGGGGCGAGTGGTCTGCTCGTTATTACGCCTTATTACGTTCATGCTGCTCAGGCGGGTCTGAGTGATTACTACAGAAGTTTTCGTCAGGAAGTCGATCTTCCCATTCTGGCTTACGATATCCCGTACCGTACCGGGGTTACAATGGCACCAGAAACGCTTATCGAACTGGCACACGACAAGACCATTGCCGGAATGAAAGCGTGCAATACGGATGTCGCGCATTTCAACAAGGTTGCCGCGGGTGCGCCCGAGGATTTTGCGTTGCTCAGTGGCGAAGATGGCCTGTTCCCGGCCCATATGCTGCTGGGAGCAAAGGGAGGCATCATCGCGACGGCTTCTCTGAATCCCGCATATTGGGTCAGGATTTTCCGTGCGGCTGAGGCTGGTCAGTATCGGGAAGCTGTATCGCTCCAGCGTGCTTTGCTGCCTTTCCTGGATGTCATGTTCTCTGAAATCAATCCGGGCCCGCTACGAAAGGCCCTGACAATGATCGGCTTTGACGTGGGTGGAACACTCAGGCCGCTGGTTGATCCTTCCCCGGAAAAGCTGCCCCAGATTCGTGAAGCGCTGGAGAAGTTAAGCGCGATTGGAGCGCTGGGTGCGTCACTGAAAGACTGAAAACAGGGGTGGCGAGTGCCAGCCCACCCTTACTGCAATCAAAACTGCTTCATATCACCGTCATTGGGGAGGGCTGATCATGCTCGGACGTAGTGTCTTTCTTGCATCGACCATGCTTTGTGCGGGCATCGCGAATGCGGCCGATGTCCCTTCAGGAAAAAGTGGCACGGGCATTGTCGGGGGAGCCAAAAGCGGCTCTCACCATACGGCTCGAGCCCTTCCCGTTAAGGTCAGTCAACCTCATGCCGAGGATGAGCAGCTTATTGTCACGGGCACGCGCAACAGACGCGCGACAGCCCGGCAGAGTCTCAGTCCAATCTCCGTTGTGACGGGCGCCCAGCTTCGTCAGAGTGGATCGGCGGATATCAGGGATGCACTGGTGCAGCTTGCGCCATCGGTCAGTCGGCAGCCTGTCGGATATGGCAACGCCAATATGATTGATACGATTAATATGCGGGGCCTGACATCCAACCAGACGCTGATCCTCGTGAATGGCAAACGCCGTGACCCGACAGCAATTTTCTATAATAATCCTGGGCCGCAGTTTGGCACGACGCCGGTGGATCTCGGGATGCTGCCGTCTTCAGCGATCGACCATATCGAAATTCTGCAGGACGGTGCTGCTGCGCAGTACGGTTCGGACGCTATTGCGGGTGTCATTAATATCATCCTGAAGCATAACAAAAAAGGATTGAGCATTGATACCAATAATGGCGGTTACTATGCTGGCGATGGATTTACATCCAATGAATCTGTCAATTACGGTATGGATCTGAAGGGGAAAGGCTTTTTCTCTCTCAGTGCTGAAGTTAAATATCAGGATCATACGGACCGGACGCCAGCGACCCCTGATGGGCAGCGCAACAACCATATTCTTGGCAATCCACGGGAACTTCGTGAATCCCTTGGATACAACATGGAGTATGAACTGGCGAAGAATATCCAGCTTTATTCATTCTCGACTTATGCCCATCGTAATTCTGAAGCCTATCAGTATTATCGACCCGGGATTGGGTCCAATGCTCTTCCAACGATCTATCCTAACGGATATTCCCCGCAGGAAGGGAATAATGAAGATGATTTCGGCGTCACTGTCGGTCTCAAAGGGCATCATTATTTTGATTGGGATCTTTCGACCACTTATGGCGAAGATATCAATAGTGCCAGCATGTTTGAGAGTGGAAACACCTCTTTGTATGCTCTGACGGGAACCTCCCCGACAGAGTTTCATCAGAACACGCAGCGGAACAGTCAATGGACGACGAATGCTGATTTCCGCCATTCGTTTGACGTTCCTCTGCTGGCGGGGCCGATCAACTTGTCATTCGGGGCTGAATACCGCTACGAAAGCTGGGCGATCCTGCCGGGAGATCCGGGGTCTTATTACGGCACGGGAACGCAGGCGCAATACGGGACGTCTCCTGGCAACAGCGTGCGGTCAAACCGCAATGTTACGGGTGGCTATATTGATCTTGGCACCACGCTCCTGCCTCATTGGCGCGTAGATTTCGCTGCACGTTATGAGCATTACACCAACTCTCAGGATACGCAGAACGGCAAGGTTTCCACGCGCTATGACATTTCTCCGGCGATTGCTGTAAGAGGGACGGTCAGCAATGGTTTCCGTGCGCCGACCCTTGCTGAATCGAACTATAACAGCATTTCGGTTCTGCCTTCTTCGGTTACGGGGGTGTTGCGTCCGACGTCTGCTGCGGCGCGCAGTCTGGGGGCCGCTCCGCTGAAGCCGGAGCGATCCACGAATTTCAGCGTCGGGCTGGTCCTGAATCCGCTTCCGCGTCTGCATGTCACGGTTGATGCCTACCAGATCTCAATTCGTGATCGTATCGTTCAGGGTGGTCAGTATAATGGACCTGCGGCCATCGCCGCGCTTGAAGCAGCCGGTATTACGATTCCGAGTGGAATGTCGCCAAATGCTGTCAGTGCGGTTTATTTTGCGAATGGTGCCAGTACGAAAACACGCGGCGTAGATATCGCAGCGCAATATAATACAAATCTTGGGCGTTATGGCCGCGTTGACTGGGATGCCTCGTTGAACCTCAATGACAACAAAATCACCAAGATCAACAACGACCTCAACAATAATCCGGTCCTTAACGCGCAGCAACAGGCTTACATCACCTCCTATTTCCCCAAGAACAAGCTGATCTTCGGCGGGGTGTGGCATTATGAAAAATGGTCTCTGGCGGTGCATGAAATCCGGTACGGCCATGGCTCTTCAGCCCTGACGTATTATTATGGCCCTCTTGCCTACAGCAATAAGCAGTTCCTGCGATTTACCCAGACACCCCGGTATCAGACGGATCTTCAGCTTGGTTATGACATAGATAGCCATTGGCATGTCGCATTGGGCGGTGTCAATGTCGGTAATCAGAAACCACGTGAGATACCTGCCAACAATCAGTATAACCATGTTCTGTTTCGGGACATTTATTATCAGGGAATGGGGATCAACGGCGGATATTATTACTTCCAGGCGTCTGCGCGCTTTTGATTGCCGGGGAGTATGAAGATTTTGAAAGATGATTTTCGTGCCGTAGCGACCCGACGGGAAGCCCTCAAAATGTTCGGTGTGGGGGCAATGCTCCCATCCCGGAAGGTTCTGGCTGCTGCCATCCCCCCTGATCTGGACCGGACGATCGTTCTCCGCGATCCGGGGGGGGTGTTTCGCAAAGCCTGGCAGGAAGCGTTTTACGATCCGTTTGAAAAGGAAACCGGAATCAAGGTCATCCCCATCACGTCGGCGGCGGAACCGACGGCGCAGATCATCATGATGGTGGAAAGCAGGAATTATTTGTGGGATATGGCCGGCGCGCTGACGGAGCAGGCTTTGAATATGCTTGTCAAGCATGACGCCATTGAACCGCATGGCCTTCTGGAAGATCCGTGCCTCTCTGGCATTCCAAAGGTTTTCTATACCGCGCATAGCATTGCTTCCGATATTTATTCAACGGTCATGGCTGTTGATAAATCGGCTTTTTCTCAAGGGATTCTGCCCGTAACATGGAGTGATTTCTGGGATCGCCGCCGGTTTCCGCAATGGCGATCCCTGCGAAAAGATCCGTCCGATACGCTGGAAGCTGCTCTTCTGGCTGATGGCGTCAAACCGGCGGACCTGTATCCGCTGGATCTGAATCGCGCGTTTGCAAGCCTGGAAAAAATCAGACCGGCTGTTGCGGCCTGGTGGGGCAGCGCGGCGCAGGCAAGGAACCTGCTGGAATCAGGCGAGGTCGATATGCTGGCGACATGGAGTAACCGTATCAACCATGAGAACCAGAACCTTTCCATAAGCTGGGAGCAGAATATGTGGGGCGTTGATTCCTGGGCCATTCTAAAAGGAACGCCCAAGGCTGATATGTGTCGCACGTTTCTGAAATATGTCTGCGATCCAAAACGACAGGCTGTCTGGACAAAGTGGCTCCGCAACGGGCCACCCAATACCGATGCCTATCGTTATATTTCTCCGCAGACAGCTTCCATGCTGCCGACGTATCCGCTGTACCTTGAAAAAGGTTTCCATGCAGACGCGCTGTACTGGACGGCTAATCGGGACACCGTACTGGAACATTTTAACGAATGGTTGCTGCAATGAACGCGCCTACAGACAAGATGGAACACCCGACGGTCGCGCTGCGTCTTCAGCAGGTGCGGAAAACCTACGGGGCGTTTGTTGCTCTTCATGCTCTGGATCTGGATGTCCCGCCCGGAGAATTCTTGGCAGTTCTGGGGCCTTCAGGCTCAGGGAAAAGCACGGTGCTGTCCCTGATCGCGGGGCTGGCCCGGCCTGACGGTGGTCATATCCTGATCGATGGCGCTGATACCACCACGCTCCCGACGCATAAACGCGGGGTAGGCGTTGTTTTTCAGAATTACGCGCTGTTCCCCCACATGTCCGTTTTTCAGAATATCGCGTTTCCTCTGGAACGAAGGGGTCTTTCGAAGGCGGACGTCAAACACAGGGTGGAAGATGTCTGCCGTCGCGTAGGGCTGGCTCATGCCATGGCGCGACGCCCGGAAGAATTGTCCGGCGGCCAGCGTCAACGTGTGGCCCTGGCCCGTTGTCTTGTCTATGCGCCGTCCATCATCCTGATGGACGAGCCTCTTGCGGCTCTGGACAAGCGGATGCGGAATCAGTTGCAGAATGAGATCCGCCAGCTTCATCGTGACTTGGGAACCACGATTATTTATGTGACGCATGATCAGCATGAAGCCCTGACAATGGCTGATCGTATCTGCCTCATGAATAACGGGAAAATCGAACAGTTGGCGACACCGGGGCATTTGTATGCCGCGCCGGAAACCGTTTTTGCGGCGGAGTTTCTTGGAGATTCGAATATCTTCGAGTGCAGCGACGTACGGCAGAAAGGGGATCTTCTTGAGGCTGAAGTGCTGGAAGGGCGAATAATGCTTCAGGGGCCAGCAAGAGACCTTGCGTCGTCGATTGATGCTTTCCTGGTCCGCCCGGAAAAAATAACGCTCCGGCCTATGGAGGACGATGGGGAAAACGTAAATTCCGTTTCCGGCCCCATCAAGGATATCATTTTCTCTGGTCCGACCACACGTTTTGTCATTGATCTCAACGGCCGGAATCTGATCGTGGATCAGGTCAGCGCACCGGAAGAAACGCTGTTTTCCGTCGGTGACAGGGTGGTTGCTTCATGGACATGGAGTGACTGCATCGCGTTGACGTTGGGGAAGAAACAATGATGGGCTTTCTCCGTAATTCGACGGTAACACTGGCCGCGCCAGCAGTTCTTTATACGCTTGCTTTTCTGGGTATTCCCCTCTGCGTCCTGGTTCTGATGAGTTTTCAGGACGGTCATGGATGGTCTGCTGCCAATTATGTCCATGCGATTGGGGCAACCGTCTTTGCAAGAACGCTTGTCTTCACGATCCTTTTTTCTCTTCTTGTGGCCTTTGTCTGTAGCGTGGTCGGATTCCCTCTGGCGCGATACGTGGCGGAGAGTACGGGAGGGCGCAAGAAACTGCTCACTCTTGCTGTCGTGCTGCCGTTCTGGTCGAGCTTCATGGCAAAGACTTTTGGCTGGCTTGTCCTGCTGGAGCGTCATGGCTTCGTAAACTGGAGTCTGCGTCATCTGGGGGTGCTGGCGGTACCCGCGCATATGCTCTTTACGGTAGGGGCGGTTCTCTGCGGCATGGTCCATGCTTTGCTTCCCATGTTCATTCTGGCGATCATTCCGGTCATGGAATCGATCGACAGCCAGTTTTCCCGGGCGGCGGAAACGCTTGGAGCGGAGCCCGGAACCCGCTTCTGGGAAATTTATTTTCCTCTGACCGGCTCGGGGTTCATGTCCGGGTTTCTGTTGGTTTTTGTCTCGGCCTCAAGCTTCTTCATCGTTCCCGAACTGCTTGGAAGCCCCTCCCAGACAATGCTGTCACAGTTGATCATTACCGAGGTTCTGCAACTCCTGAACTGGCAGTTTGCCGCAGCCTTGTCCGTGATTCTGATTGTCTGCGTCGGGCTGACCTACGGTGCCCTGACAGTGATGGGGCGGTCGATCTTCCCACACCCCCAGAAGAAAGGGGCCGGCGCGTTACAGGGACATGGGCGGTCTTTTTCGGGGCGGCTGGGGCAGGTGTTCAATCCTCTTCTTCTTCGCATCGGGAGAGTCAAGGGACTGGAGGCGGGTCTTCATTTTCTGTCCCGCTGGGGCGTGATGGCGTTCCTGGTTTTTCCGCTCCTCATCCTTTTCCCGATTTCCCTGACACGCAGCGACTTTCTGGGCTGGCCACCTCAGATGTTCTCTTTTCGCTGGTACACGCAGATTATCGAAAGCCCCATCTGGCTTGGCGCTGTCGGACGGTCATTGCGTGTCGCGTTTTTCAGTGGCTGCCTGGCAACGGCTCTGGGGGCGTGGGCTGCCATGGGAATCGTCCGGGCCAGGGCCGGCCTGGCAGGAGTGCTGCTCGCCGTGTTGCTGCTTCCGCTGGTTCTGCCCAGAATTACGGTTGCGGTTGCCCTCTATCAGTTTCTGACGCCGCTGGGTCTCGTGGGCACGGATACCGGTCTCGTTCTTGGACATACGCTGATCGCCCTTCCCTATTGCGTCGTAACGCTTGTCGGGGTTTTCAAACTGTATGACCGGCAGTTCGAGCAGGCGGCGGCCACGCTGGGGGCAGGGTGGCTCTCCCGGTTCTTCCATGTGGTCCTGCCACAACTGCGACCGGGGTTGATCGCTGCTTTCCTGTTTGCCTTCGCAATCTCGTTCGATGAACTGACCATCGCCATGTTCGTCTCGGGAGGGGTGAAAACGACACTTCCCAAGTTGATGTGGGATAACGCGGTCCTGGCAGTCGATCCGACACTGGCGGCGGCATCCAGCCTGCTGGTTCTCGGGATGGGGGCTCTGGTGACGATTGCGACCGTTCTGACATCCGCTTCCCGGAAAAATGTGAACCCCTCCTGAGAAGGAGCATGTCCGAAAACAGGAAGCGGAACGGTGTCGTTCGCGGTGAAAGTCAAGAGGTGACGTTATGAACGGAATGGGACTGGTCGAACATCTGCGGGCGATTGTCGGCGATGGTTTCGTTCTTGAGGGAGAGAACATCTCCTCTTATCTGGAAGACTGGCGCGGGCGGTATCACGGTTCGGCACTTTGCGCTGTCCGTCCGGCGGACAAAGAGGAAGTGGCGGCGGTCGTGGCGGCTGTTCATGCGGCGGGTCTGACGATTGTTCCGCAGGGTGGCAATACGGGTTTGTGCGGCGCCGCGACGCCTGACTCTCAAGGGCAGTCTGTCGTTCTGCTGCTGGATCGTCTGAATGCGATTCTGGAAATCAATGTTCTGGATAGTTGCATTCGTGTTCAGGCTGGCTGCGTCTTGCAGACTGTTCAGGAAAAAGCTGAAGAAGCCGGTTTCTATTTTCCGCTGTCGCTGGGCGCGGAAGGAACCTGCCAGATCGGGGGGAATATCGCCACCAATGCGGGCGGCACCGCCGTTCTGAAATATGGGTCGATGCGGTCTCTGGTGCTGGGTCTTTCTGTCGTTCTTCCAGATGGCGGGGTTTGTGACTGGAGCCTGCCTCTGCGCAAGAACTCGGCGGGCTATGACCTCAAGCAGCTCTTCATTGGCAGCGAGGGAACACTGGGCATCATTACCGAGGCGACACTCAGGATTTTTCCAAAGCCCTTGCAGGTTGTGACGGTCATGGCGGCGGTTGAAACCGTTGATGACGCACTGGCTCTGTTCGTTCGGCTCACCCAGGTTCTGGGGGAGCGGATTCGAGCCTTCGAAATCATGAACAGAACCCAGATGGACCTGGTGCTGGAGCGGGTACCGGGGAACAGGCTGCCTTTTGCCGAAGCCTGCCCGTATTATGTCCTGGTTGAAGTGACGGAAACGCTGCCTCGGATTGATCTGTCAGCCATCATGCTTGAAATTCTGGAAGAGCAGATCGAAGCCGGCCGTATTCTCGATGCGGTTGTTCCGTACAGTCTTGCGCAGGCGGAAGACCTCTGGCGGCTGCGGCATAGTGTTTCGGAAGCCAATAAACTGTCCGGTATCAGTGTCGCTCATGACACGGCGGTTCCGGTCAGCCAGCAGGGCGAGTTCATTCGACAGGCGGAAGAGGGGATTCGGACGCTGTTTCCAGAACTGCAAATTCCGATGGTAGGCCATATTGGAGATGGCAATATTCATGTTGTTGTCATTGTCCCCTATGACTCGGTGAAGGACGAAGATGAGCGTACAGACAGGATTGCTCGTATTCACGCCGTGGTAGATGACGTGGTCATTCGTATTGGCGGGACCATTAGTGCGGAACATGGCATTGGACAGAGCAACAAGCTGAGGCTGCAAAAATCTCTTGGTGAAACAACGATCGGACTCATGCGGTCCATTAAACGGGCCATTGACCCGGATTTGACGATGAACCCCGGAAAAGTAATAGATATGCGCTGACCGTGTATCGCCAAGAGGTAGAGCCGTTGCGAACGATGTTGGTTCAGAGCAGTCCGGAGGATGATACGTCCCTGGACCAGATGGTCGGGAGCAGGATTAAAGAGCTTCGCACGGAAAAAGGGTGGAGCCTGATGGAGACGTCCCAGGAAGCGGGCGTGTCCGCGTCGGCTCTTTCCAGGATTGAACGGGGTGAGCTTTCCCCCACTCTCGGAAGCCTGAGCAAGATTGCCCGGGGGCTCGGTGTTGACCTGACGGCATTGCTGAATACATCCGGGCAGGAAATCGCACGGTTCCGCCGGGCGATTGCCCGGGAAGGCGATGGCGTGCTCCAGAAAACCGGCACATGCATCAACCTTTTCCTGATGGATGAAATACGAAGCAAGAAAATGCAGCCCATCCGCACTCAGGTGACGGCTCGTAGCCCGGCTGATTATCGGGAATGGGAAAATTATGAAGGTGAAGTCTTTGTGTTTGTGCTTTCGGGAACGCTGGTTCTGTCTTCCGATCTTTATGAGGATGTTCATCTCAAGGCGTGTGAAAGCACATATTACGACGTCTCTCTCGGTGTGAAATGGTACTCTGCAAGTAGAAAACCAGCAGATGTCTTGTGGGTCTATGCTCGATGATGGCGATGGATAATCTTTATGAAGCAGCCTGATTTTTCTGATTTCAGGTCTCTTGCCCGCAGGCGTCTGCCGAAAGGGCTTTTTGAATATATCGACCGGGGATGCGGGGATGAAACCCTCGCCAAACGCACACGCGACGCCCTCGATTACGTCCTGTTCCAGCCCAGGGCCCTTCTGGAGCAGCCCCGCAAGCCTCTGAAAACCACGTTATGGGGACAGGAGTACGAGGCTCCGTTAATCATCGCGCCTACAGCTCTTGCGGCGATGGTGGCGTTTCAGGGGGATGGTCATCTCGCGAGGGCCGCTGAAAAACACCGGATTCCCTTCTGTGTCGCCACGCAGTCCGTCATGAGCATTGAACAGATCCGGAAAATGGCGCCAGCCGCTTCTCTCTGGTTTCAGCTCTATGTCTGGAAAGATTTCGCGTTAAGCCTTGAACTTCTGAAGCGCGTAAAACGATGTGATGTCGATGTGCTGATGGTGACGGTCGATACGACAATACCGCCACGGCGCAAGTATAACGAACGGAACGGATTTGGAATGCCCATGCGGCCTTCCGCGCGTCTGGCCGCAGACCTGATGCTCCATCCACGCTGGGTATTGAAGGTTTTATTGCCAACACTCCTGAAAACAGGGGTGCCAAGTTATGTTCACTACCCTTCGACGATGCGGGCGTCCGTTTTCAGGGCAAGCCCGCCTTCTGTTTCGCTCAAACAGAACCTGTCATGGAATGATGTGGCCCGTATCCGGGAGAACTGGGACGGGCCATTGATTATCAAGGGAATTACCTGTCTTGAGGATGCCGCCCTGGCAAAAAAGAATGGAGCGGACGGTATCGTGGTGTCCTTGCATGGAGGACGAAATTTCGATGCCCAGCCCACGATGGTGGATATTCTGCCCCCGATCGTGGAAGCCACCGGAAAAGATCTTGTCGTCATGGCCGATGGGGGTGTCCGTTCAGGTCTGGACGTGATGAGGTACCTGAAACTGGGCGCGCAGGCCGTCCTGATGGGGCGTAGTCCGTTATATGCCGCCTCCGCGGGGAAGGAGTATATTCATTACCTGATTGGTGATTATATTTCTGAGATGACGTATATTATCGAAACCTGCGGTTTATAAACGGCTTCGACCCTGCATAAAGACGAAATCGCGTGATGGGTCGAATCAGGAACTGACGACGTATCCCCGCGCATGGACCTTCAGCGCGGCTTAAAACAGGGGCAGTTCAGGGTCGGATTTTATTTCTTCCATGACAGTATAAGTATGGGTCTGGCGAACCCCCGGCAGGCGGGTCAGGGTTTTCCCGAGGAAGTTTCGATAGGCGCTCATGTCCTTGACGCGCGCTTTTATCAGGTAATCAAAACCGCCCGCCACCATGTGGCATTCGCAGACCTGGGGAATGGTTTTCAGGGCCTTCGAAAAAGATTCAAAAATATCGGGGCTCGTGCGGTCCAGCGTGACCTGGATGAAAACCAATAACCCCAGATTGATGGTCTCCGGATCAATGCGGGCCATGTAGCCCCGGATAACGCCGCCCTGCTCCAGCTTGCGAACCCGTTCAAGCGTGGCGGCGGGGCTGAGATGGATCTGCCGGGAGAGATCCAGGTTCGTGATACGGCCGTCTTTCTGCAAAAGCCTGAGAATTTTGCGATCCATGTCGTCCATTGCGAAACCGCCTACGAATATCATTCGACAGAAAATCAATATACCGAATTTAATTCGTTGTCTCTGCCAAAATACCATTGCCTGTTTCGCGTCCGTTTCAATATCTGGGAAGGGCACTCAAACCAGCGGTACCCCCCATGACTACACCCTTCACGACATCCTTCGCGTCGCTTGCTGCCACCGTTCCGTCCCGTTCCCTTCTGCGTCAGGCAATCACGGATCATACCCGTGTCCCGGAAGCTGGTCGTGTGGAGGCGCTCTCCCGGGAGGCCGTCCTCCCCGAAGGGCAGGCTGCGCTGGCACGCCAGACAGCGCGCCGTCTGGTTGAGGCGCTGCGCCAGTCCGGCAGCAGCGGCATCGTGCAGGAACTGGTTCAGGAATACGATCTGTCGTCACAGGAAGGCGTGGCGCTGATGTGCCTTGCTGAAGCCCTGTTGCGTATCCCCGATCTGCCCACTCGTGATGCGCTGATTCGTGACAAGATCGGAAAGGGTCAGTGGCAGGAACATATCAGCCGCAAATCCTCCCTGTTCGTCAACGGGGCCACATGGGGGCTGGTTGTTTCAGGAAAAGTTCTGTCCACGGAACAGACCAGGGCCCTTCCGGGAAGTCTCAAACGCCTGATCGAACGATGCGGTGAGCCCGTCATCCGCAAAGGTGTGGACCTGGCGATGCGCATGATGGGAGAGCAGTTCGTCACGGGTCAGACCATCGAAAACGCTCTTGAAAACAGCAGGCCACTGGTCGCAAAGGGCTTCCGGTATTCCTACGATATGCTGGGTGAAGCGGCCACGACCATGGCGGACGCGGACCGGTATTATCGTGATTATGAACTGGCCATCCACGCGATTGGCAAAGCCTCGGCTGGCGCTGGCGTCTATCGGGGACCGGGAATCTCCGTCAAGCTTTCAGCCCTGCATCCGCGCTACAGTCGCCTTCAGAGAGACCGTGTTCTCGCTGAGCTGGGACCGCGTCTTACGGCCCTTGCGCGTCTGGCCTGCCAGTATGATACCGGTTTCAATATCGATGCCGAAGAAACGGAACGGCTCGAACTGTCGCTCGATCTGCTGGAAATTCTCTGCCACGACGAAGCCCTGAAAGACTGGAAAGGGATCGGCTTTGTCGTTCAGGCCTATCAGAAGCGCGCGCCGTTTGTTCTTGACTGGATCATTGACCTGGGCCGCCGGACCAATCATCGCCTGATGGTGCGTCTGGTAAAGGGGGCATACTGGGACAGCGAGATCAAACGGGCCCAGGTAGAAGGGATGGAAGATTTTCCGCTCTTTACGCAGAAGGTTCACACCGATATTTCCTATGTCGCCTGCGCCAAAAAACTTCTGGCCGCCCCGGATGCGATTTTCCCCCAGTTCGCAACGCATAACGCCCAGACGCTGGCAAGCATTCATGCCCTTGCAGGCCAGGATTTCACTGTAGAATCGTATGAATTTCAGTGTCTGCATGGCATGGGAGAGACTCTCTACAAGGAGGTCGTTGGTCCTGAAAAGCTGGACAGGCCGGTGCGGGTCTATGCGCCGGTGGGAACGCATGAGACGCTGCTGGCTTACCTCGTGCGCCGCCTGCTGGAGAATGGCGCTAATTCCTCTTTTGTGAACCGTATTCAAAACCCGGCTGTCTCAATCGAAGAATTGATTACGGACCCGGTCACTCTGGCTGCGAGCGTGCCTCCCAGCGCAATCAGGCTCCCCCTGGAGATGTTCCAGCCTGAGCGCCAGAACTCTCGCGGGATAGATCTGTCTGATGAAAATACCCTGAAAGCTCTTGGGCAAACGCTGAGTGTGCCAACAGCTTTCGGCGCGCAGACAGGAGAGGCCATTACCAACCCCGCCAACAGGCAGGACGACGTCGGCTTTATTCAGGCCGCCTCCGTCGAGGACGTGAAGGACGCTCTCCGCAAGGCGCAGGCAGGGTTTGACGTCTGGAAAAACACACCCGTCGCGGAGCGCGCCGCCTGTCTTGAGAAGGCCGCCAACCACCTCGAAGACGATATGCCGCGCCTGATGGGGCTCATTATCCGCGAAGCAGGAAAAACTCTTGCAAATGCGGTTTCCGAAATCCGGGAGGCCGTCGATTTCCTGCGATATTATGCGGCCCGGATCCGACGCGACTTCACGGACAATGCGGCTGTTCCGCTGGGGCCGGTGGCATGTATCAGTCCATGGAATTTCCCGCTCGCCATTTTTTTTGGGCAGGTCTCCGCGTCCCTGGCTGCCGGGAACAGTGTTCTCGCCAAGCCGGCTGAAGAAACGCCCCTGATCGCCGGGGAGGCTATCCGGTGTCTGCATCAGGCGGGCGTCCCCGAAGACGCTGTACAGCTTGTGCCGGGTGGCGGCGATATCGGCGCGGCGCTGGTTGCGGCTCTGGAGGTGAGGGGCGTTCTGTTTACGGGGTCCACGGAAGTCGCCAGGCTGATCGGGAAGCAGCTTTCCCAACGCCTGAACCCGAATGGTTCACCCGTCCCGCTGATCGCCGAAACAGGGGGGCAGAATGCGCTTGTCGTGGACAGTTCCGCCCTGTCCGAGCAGGTTGTCGCAGACGTTTTGTCCTCCGCGTTTGACAGTGCGGGGCAGCGCTGTAGCGCGTTGCGTGTGTTGTGCCTTCAGGACGACAGCGCGGATCGGGTGCTGACCATGCTCAAGGGGGCGATGGAGGAACTGCGCACGGGCGACCCCTCCCTGCCCGAGACGGATGTTGGCCCGGTCATCAGCGCGGAGGCTCAGACCGGTATCCTGCGTCATATTGAGGAGATGCGGGCGAGGGGCTTTGGAATTCATCAGTCACCGCTTGAGACAGAATGTGAAAACGGAACATTCGTCGCGCCGACACTGATTGAAATCGACAGCCTTTCAGTTCTTCAGCGTGAAGTCTTCGGCCCGGTCCTGCATGTTGTCCGCTACCAGCGGGATGAACTGCCGCAAATCATGAAAGACATTCATGACACCGGATACGCCCTGACATTTGGTGTTCATTCGCGCATTGATAAAACCATCGAGGATCTGAAAGCCGCCTCTGACGCAGGCAATATCTATATCAACCGTAATCTCGTGGGCGCGGTGGTCGGTGTCCAGCCTTTCGGCGGCCATGGCCTGTCGGGAACCGGCCCCAAGGCCGGTGGACCCCTCTACCTGCGTCGTCTGCTTGCGCGCCGCCCGGAACTCGGGGTGTTTCCACGGTGCGATTTGCCTGTTGTCCTGAATGCCGCTGGACAATGGCTGCGGGCAATCGCTCCCGGCTTCGGGGCAAAAGCCAGTGTCGGGACGCTCCTGGGGGCGAAACTCACTCTTCCCGGGCCGGTCGGTGAAGAAAACATCTACACATTGACCGCGCGCGGGACGGTGTTGTGTGCAGGCCCGACGCTGGAAGATGTGTGCCAACAGGTCACGGACGCTTTGACAGCCGGAAATGTCTGCGGCATCCCGGCGGAAATATGGCGCCGCCTGCCCCCGCCGCCAGTTGCACTTCTGCCCTATGTTCTGTCAGTATCGACCAGTTCCCAATGTGATATTGCGCTTTGCAATGGCGACGAAACGACCCGGAAACAGGTTCTTTCCGCGCTTCAGTCCGATCAGGGACCAGTCATAGGTCTCTATACGCCGGATGAAAATGGCCAGTACCCGATGGAATGGCTGGTACAGGAACAGGTGTGCAGCACGAATACAACCGCCGCCGGCGGAAATGCCGCACTGATGGCAGTCGTATAAAGCCCTGCCCTGCCCGGGAACCAGGGGGAGAGGAAGCCCGCCCAAAAGGCAGGACTCCCCCGATAGTGTCGAAAAACTCATGGTGAAGAGTGAAAGTGTTGCCAAGCCACTTCGACATAAGTGCAGCTTTCTTGCCTCAGGTGGATAAGGCAGGCGTTCCGGGAGGTATCAGTTTCGCCATTTTGCGGAGGTTTTGGGCAGATGCGGCGAGATGGAACTCATCACGGGCGCCGTTTGGTCCTCTGAGCCTCAACCGATCAATCCTCAAAATGCGCTTGAGGTGAGCAAACAGCATTTCGACCTTCTTTCGTTCTCGTCTGGAGATCATATAGGCGTCGGTTAAAGCAATGTCGCGGGCCAGATCACGAGCGCCTTCATGGACGGAGCGCAGGACCTGGAGGGATCGAAAAACTCCCTGGCTCTGACCTATTCTCTATGATTCCATTTCCCTTGCGTTGATTGGGGTATGGATTATGAGGCAGTCTGGTTTCTTTGATGTTGAAGAGCGGCTTGCT
>Ga0157365_10000433_pt1 | contig 18401 bp, 12 predicted proteins | sample AttsexASBM3_FD_111478 | JGI IMG/M metagenome (GOLD analysis project Ga0157365, IMG submission 111478) | Fungus gardens microbial communities from leaf cutter ant in Ribeirão Preto, State of São Paulo, Brazil - Atta sexdens ASBM3 | ecosystem: Host-associated > Fungi > Mycelium > Unclassified ... | reverse complement strand
GCCGCGTGCGTCCAGCAGAGCGAGCATCTTATGTTCGATGGCCATGCAGTCATGGCCTTTGCGAACGACGTAATCCTGATGCATCACGTGGCAGAGGAAATGCCCGTAATACAGCTTGTGCGTTACCTCGGCGTCCAGATTGTCCGGCAGGCGTTCGAACCATTCGGTATCGTTGCGCCGCAGGGCGATGTCGAGCGCCACGATATCCTCGGCATCTCGGGGGTGAATGGCGCGGTACCGTATGGCGGCGCCCGCAGTGGCGAACCGGTGGAGGAAGGCGGCGGTGCCCTCTTGCGGTGTGCAGGCGAAAAAAGCGCCATGCCCGGCGGACTCGGGCAGCAAGTGATCCAGATAGGCGCGCGTCGTTTCGATCAGATCGGCTGAAACCTTGATCATCAGGTGATGGTCGAAGCGCTTGCGGAAATCACGCAGTCGGCTGGGCAAATGGGCCGGGAAGCAGTGGCTGGCGATCTGAAGCAGCCGGTCTGTCAAATTCTTCGGCAGGAAGGGGACATTTTCCAAAATGGCATCGACGCGTCCCTTGATCGCGAACAGGCGCGGCATGCGCGCGGTGCCAAGATGACGGATGATCAGGAACATATCCTTGCCATAGCGTTCGGCCATGTCGAAGGCATCGCGATGCATATATTCGGCGGCGATCGGAAGAGAGGGGAAGTCGCGCAGGATGTGACGGCGAATCTCCGTCAGGACTGCGGTATCGTTTGTGCCGACATAAAAGACGGCAGGTGTTGCTTCGGTCGGAAAACTGTCGAGGCGAACAGCGAAGAGCGCGATTCGACCCGCGCATCCCGATCCCTCGAACAGGCGGCCCGGGTCGGCGTTGAAGCGCGCGGGTGTGTCCGCGTCGATGTCGCGCACATGGGTGGCGTAGGCATCGTCATGGCCACGACCGGCGTCCCAGGCGATATCGCCGGGGGAGAAGGTGCCCCCGTCCAGTCGTGCCAGCATGTCTTCCGGCGCGTCGCCCAATGCGATGCCGAGATGATTGACCAGATTGAGGTGGCCCTGTGCGTCGACCCGCGCGAAGATCGCCATTTCGGTATAGACCGGGCCGCGTTTGACCAGCGAGCCACCGGAATTGTTGCTGACACCGCCGAGCACCGACGCGCCGATGCAGGAGGATCCGATGACAGAATGGGGCTCGCGCCCGAAGGGTCGCAGGCGATGTTCCAGCGCATCCAGCGTTGCACCGGGCAGACACACCACCTGTCGTGCATCGTCGCCCAGAACGTGAATGGTCCGCAGACGCAGGGTGCTGACGATCACGACCGGGCGGTCGTACCCGGCGCTGTCGGGGGTGGAGCCGCCGGTTAGTCCGGTGTTGGCGGCCTGCATGATAATGATCACGTCGGCGGTCACGCAGGCCTGAAGCACGCGCCATTGTTCGACCAGCGAACCGGGTGAGACCACGGCCAGTGCCACCCCTTCGCCGAAGCGGAAGCCTTTGCGATACCGCCGGGTGCGCTGCGTGTCCGTTAGAACATGCGTATTGCCGACGATTGCACGTAGTCTGGCGACAAGATCGATGGTGGGGCTGTTCATGGGGCGGTGACTCCGGCGTGGCTGTATCTGTGTCGACACATCGCGCGCCTAATCATGCCATGCCGGAAAAGTACAGTCACGGTGGTTTGTCCGGGGCAGACCTTCGGGCAAGGTAGGAGACAGTGATCTAAAAATGAGTCATGATCGTGGAGAATGTCATGATCATGGTGACAAATTAGCGGTATTAGGAAGTGCTGAGATGAGCCTTGCCGATTGTATCAGATTGAATCTCGATGGCTCCGTCTTTGCTGATGCGCCCGAAGTGGCTGAACGGCGTAACATTCTGTATGTGCCTCGCGTATTTGGCGGAGTAGACACGAGATTCGGGCTGTTCGACGAAACCGGCAGACAACTTCTGGGAAGTGCGCTTTTTCACGATTTTCCGTCCCAGATCAAATCCCAGTCTATACTGACTTCGGCGTTTGATTTTACAGGTAGACCAGAAATAAACCATGCGATTTATGGTGGTGCGATTGGTAATCACTATGGACATTTTATTACTGAATGTCTGAATACACTATGGTACTATGTTTTTTATGGTAATCAAGATGATTTTGTTGTCTTTCATAGTGATTTGACTGTTAAGCAGATTTTTGCAATCCCTTGGATGCGTGATATTTTGACTCATGCTGGCTTAAGGCCAGAGCGGATTTTGATCCCGCGTGCACCGACAATGTTTCGGAGCATGACTGTTCCTGGTCAGGCGTTTAGCGAAGATTGCTTTGTCTATCGACGTTATGCCGAAAGCTGTATGAAACTTGGTGCATCACTGCTTGCGGGTGAGGATCTTTCGCCGTCAGCACCAATTTATCTTAGTCGTGCTAATCTTATGTCTGGCACACGTAAGTTAACTAACGAATCCGAACTTATCAATGCACTGTCGAGGTATGGCGTCTCTACCTGTGTCCCGGAAACGCTGTCGATTAAAGAACAGATCGCACTCTTTACTCGTGGCCCGGTGATCGGGTTGATGGGGTCAGCTTGGCATACTTCGATTTTTGCGCCAGAACCCTGTGGAGTGGTGCTGTGTGCGGATCCAAAACCTCGTCGATCTTTTCCTCTGATGGACGCGGTTCATGGTTCCAAAATAAAGTATGTTTACGATTTGCAGCAGCAGGAAGCATCTGCCTTACCAAATTTCTCTCAACCCTTTGCACTTTCTGATCCTGAAGCGATAGCTGCCGGGTTAATGGAAAAGCTTCGTAGTCCCGATCCGCAGGGTTGTCCCCAGAAACTGCCTACGCTGCCCGCCGAGCCAGTTGCTGTGTACACTTTGATGTCACATAGTGGCGAGCCGATATTGGTCCATACTGCGCTTGAACGGATATCTGCGTGCACTGAGAGTGATGCTTGGCAAGTCCCTGCATTACTTGTCACAGTAGGTGAAATAGCGTTTCTCTGTGCCGGCGACCCAGCATTACCGGCGCTGCAAATCGCACACGAGACAATGTACGCGCCAATTCTCTCTTATAACTGCGGTCGAAACGGCAATCTTGTAACGTTAAAGCATCCGGCTACAAAAAAGTGGCTTACAGCACCGCCGGCAGAAACGGGTTTGCCACTGCATTGCGATGCAACCGAAGCCCGTGATTGGGAGCACTTTCATCTAGTTGAATGTGACGTCAGTGCGTTGGGTGGTAGACTATCTGTCTTTCTATCTGCTGTACGATCACTTACGGCAGGCATCGGTCTAGAACAAGGGTCTACTCAAGCTATTTTATCAAAAGCCATTGATCGTATTTCTTCCTGATTAAAAAGGGTATTTTACGATAAAGACGTTTTTGGGTGTCATGTCCGAATTCGGGCGGCCATGCTGCTCATAACGAGACTTGCCTATCTTGACGAAGTTCCTACCCCTCTGCGATTGTCCCGCCGTCGGCGCTCAACACCGCCAACGCAGGGGCCTCGTCCTTCAACGCGATACCGGTTGCGCCGATTGTCCGCCCTTGCTGGAGCAGCCATGCGAGCTTGTGCGCTGCGGCTTCGATCGACAGGCCCCCGTGGCCGTGCACGTTGGAGATACAGTTGCGCTCTGCATCATGACGGCCGACCTTCGGATCGAGCGTCAGATAGACCCCGAGTGAATCGGCCACGCTCAGGCCGGGACGTTCGCCGATCAGCATGACGACGAATCGTGCCTGCATCAGGGCGCCGATTTCGTCGCCAAGTGCGACGCGGGCGTTATGGGCCGCCACGGTCGGGCCGACGGTCCAGCCCGGCAACTGCGCGCGGGTGGCGGCGATCAGGTCCGGGCCGTGCGTCTGGGCGGCGATGGCAGACAGGCCGTCGGCAATGACGAACACCACGTCACATGGGGCCGGAGACAGCCCCAGACGGCTTTCATCCGAAAGCTGGCGCCCGAGATCAGGGCGTCGGATGAAGGTCGTACGGTCCGGGGCGCGGCTGGTGACGGACACGACTTTCCCGAGGGCATCTTCGTCCAGCGTGGTCTCAATGGCCTTGCGGGCGCGGGCGTGATCGCGCTGGAACGACAGGACATCGGCCAGTCCCAGCGCATCGCCCGTTCGGGTCAGGCCGATGCGCGCGCGCGTCAGGCCCCGCAGGCGGGCCCAGGGATCGATCGGGGCGGGGGTGGTGTTCATGCGGCGATGATCCGTTGCAGACGCTCGGGGGGTTCGCGCGTGATGCGGCCGTGGCCGTCCATCAGGCCCATGCGCCCGAGCCAGAGTTCGAACTCGGGTGCGGCGCGCGCACCGAGCATGCTCCGTAGTGAGAGCAGATCATGGTGCGAGAGCGTCTGGTAACTGAGCATGATATCGTCGCCGCCCGGCACGGCGATCAGGAAGTTGGCGCCCGCAAGGCCAAGCATCATCATCAGTTCATCCATGTCGTCCTGATCGGCTTCGGCATGGTTGGTGTAACAGACGTCGCAGCCCATCGGCACGCCCAGCAATTTCGCGCAGAAATGGTCTTCCAGCCCCGCACGGATGATCTGCTTGCCATCAAACAGATATTCCGGCCCGATAAAGCCGACCACCGTATTGACCAGCAGCGGATTGAACGCCCGCGCCACGGCATAGGCCCGGGTTTCGACAGTCTGCTGGTCGAGACCGTGATGGGCATTGGCCGACAGCGCGGCCCCCTGTCCGGTTTCGAAATACATGAGGTTCTGCCCGACCGTGCCTCGACGCAGCGACTGCGCGGCGTCATTGGCTTCGGCCAGAACGGACAGGGACACGCCGAAGGAGGCATTGGCGGCCTCGGTCCCCGCAACCGACTGGAACACCAGATCGACCGGTGCGCCACGTTCGATCATGGCGATGGTGTTGGTCACGTGGGTCAGGACACAACTCTGGGCCGGAATGTCATATTGCAGCCGCACATCGTCGATCAGGCGCAGCAGGGCCATCCCGCCCTCCACACTGTCGGTCGCGGGATTGATCCCGATCACCGCGTCGCCCATGCCCAGCAGCAGACCGTCCAGCATCGCTGCGGCAATCCCGCGCGGGTCATCGGTCGGGTGGTTGGGTTGCAGGCGCGCCGCCAGACGCCCTTTGAGGCCGATTGTGTTGCGAAAGCGGCTGACGACCTCGATCTTGCGTGCAACCGCGACCAGATCCTGATTGCGCATCAGCTTGCTGACGGCAGCCGCCATTTCTGGTGTGATCCCGCGCCACAACGCCGCGATGGCCGGCCCCGTGGCGGCAAAGCTCAACAACCAGTCGCGAAAGTCTCCCACAGTCATGTGTGCGATGGGGGCAAAAGCGGCCGCATCGTGCGTGTCGGCGATCAGGCGGCTGACTTCGTCCGTCTCCGGCGGGATCAGCGGATGGTCGAGGAACGCCCGCAGTGGCAGGTCAGCCAGCGCATAACGTGCGGCCACGCGTTCGACCGGGTCGCGTGCCGCCAGACCCGCAAGTTCGTCGCCCGAGCGTCTGGGTGAGGCACAAGCCAGCAGGGCGCGCAGATCGTCGAACGTAAACCGCTCGCCATCCAGCGTTGCGTGATAGGCCACGGGTGCGTCTCCTGTTTCCCTGTCGCAACGAAGTTACCGCCGGGCCGGGGGCTGCCGCAAGGGGGTCGTGGGCGGTTCGGGTGCGCTTACAGTGCAGCAATTATTTGCCATGAAACTGTAAGAAAATTGTCGTGGAACTATCAAACACAAGCGGGAGATGCCGTGCGACACGGCTGGGCCGACGTATTTCGCGTCATGGTTGCAGCTTCGTTCTCTCGGGCGGGACCCATTAATGAAAAAATCCGTTCTTCTGGCCTTGTCGACATCGCTTGCTTCGGGGCTTGTTCAGTTCGCGGCCCCAGGCATGGCGCAGGCGCAGACCGCGGCCGCGGCGCAGGTCAAGCCAGCGCCCCGCACAACGACGCCCGTGAAGACCGCCCGCGCTGCGAAGCCTGTCACAACCGCTCAGGCAGCGCAGGCGGAATCCGTCGTGGTGCTGGGTGCCGGTGCCGCGCGCGAGACGCAGACACTGTCCCACATGACCATCCAGCAGATGACGCCGGGCAGCAGCCCGTTCAAGGCGCTGTCGAAGCTGCCGGGCGTCATGTTCACCTCATCCGATCCGCTGGGTGCTTACGAATGGTCGCAGCAGATCATCATTCGTGGTTTCGACCAGAGCCGTCTCGGCTTCACGATGGACGGCATTCCGCTGGGTAACCTTTCCTATGGCAATGACAACGGTCTTTCGATCGGCCGTGCGCTGCAAACGGAGAATAACGGACCGGCATCGCTGGCGCAGGGTGCGGGTTCGGTCGGCGTGGCGGCTTCGAACGATCTGGGCGGTGCCCTGGAATTCACGTCGATCGATCCGACGAACAAGTTTGGTGTCGATGTGGCCGGCACGGTCGGGTCTTCGGGCACGTGGCGCACGTTCATGCGCGTGAACAGCGGCATTCTGCCGGGCGGCGGCAAGTTCTATGCGTCCTATGATTATCAGGACGCGAACAAGTGGAAGGGCGACGGTGTTCAGGAACAGCAGCAGGCGAATGCGAAGTTCATCCAGCCTCTGGGTGATCACGTCAAGCTGACACTGTTCGGTGACTGGTCGCTGCGTCACGAGAACGACTATCAGGATCTCTCGCTCGCGACGATCCAGAAATATGGTTATAACGTCGACAATATCACAGGCAATTACGCGCTCGCCAAGCAGATCGCGACTGACTACCAGAAGGGTCTGCCCGGACCGGCTGGCGTGGGCACGACCAACTACGGCGATATCGGCGATTTCGAATACTGGAACGCTGCGGGGCTTCGCGAGGATGCACTCGGCTACGGGCGGCTCGATTACGACCTGACGGATCGTCTGAAGGGCTACACCACCATTTATGGCCACACCAATACAGGTGAAGGCGTATGGGCAACCCCTGATAACCCGACACCTGCAGCGCTTGGCGGTTCACCGATCTCGATCCGTACCACCGAGTATGACATTCACCGTGTCGGCGCGATGACGGGCCTGACCTATCGCCTTGGTCATCACACGATCGAAGGTGGTTTCTGGTTCGAGAACAATAATTTCGAGCAGGCCCGTCGTTTCTATCCGCTGGGTGAAGATGGCGCGCCGAGCAGCACGCACTGGTATTCGGGCGATTCGTTCGAAACCCAGTGGCAGGGCGTCTACAACACCAAGACCTATCAGTTCCATCTGCAGGATACTTGGCAGGCGACGCCGGCCCTGAAGTTGAATTATGGCTTCAAGTCGCTGATCGTCGACGAAACCGCCACTGCGCTACCAGGTAATTACCAGGGCGTTGCGACGGCCAACGCCTATCCGTCCGGCAGCATCACGGCGTCCAACGGCTTCCTGCCGCAGATTGGCGCGAACTATCGTCTGAACCATCATAACGAACTGTTCGCGGATTTCGCGCGCAACATGGCCGCGTATGATAACTCGGCCACCGGTGCGACCAGCCCGTTTGCGACGACCGTTGCCGGTTATGACGCAATCAAGAACAAGGTCCACCCGGAAATGTCGTATACCGAGGAACTCGGTTATCGATATCACGACCGCAATATCCAGGCGTCGCTGACCGGATATTACGTGGAGTTTGAAGACCGGCTTCTGTCGATCACTTCCGGCACGGGTGTTCAGGGCAACCCGTCCATTCTGGCCAACGTCGGCGGTGTGACCGCGCGCGGTATTGATGCCGCATTCAACTACCAGTTTGCACGTAACTGGTCGATCTACACCTCGTATTCCTTCAACAATTCCTATTACGACAACAACGTCACCAGTGGTGGCGTGACGTATAACACCAAGGGCAAGAACGTGGTCGCGATGCCGCGCAATCTGGCCAACGTGCAGTTGGGCTACGATGACGGCTCGATCTGGGGCAACGTGCTGATGCAGTTCCAGGATCGGCGGACCTATACCTACCTCAACGACCAGTGGGTGCCGTCCAACGCGATCTTCAACCTCAATCTCGGTTATCGTTTCCACAGCAACAATATCGTGCTGCGGGGGCTGGACGCACAGATCAACGTGACGAACCTGTTCGACAAGCACTATGTCGCCAGTGTCGGCACCAACGGGTTCGAGTTCTCCGATCCGACCCGGACGTTTGCCACGCTGCAGGCCGGTGCACCGCGCATGGTGTTCTTCACGCTGCGCAAGCACTTCGGCTGACGTCAGCACGCAGCGTGTCAGGCTCTGACACGCTGCGTCCCTGCAGGGAACGGCCCCGCCTTGCGACCATCACCAGATTGCAAAATTGCCTAACCCCGCCCGAGGCTTTTGGTCTCTGGCGGGGTTAGGCGTGTGGTCCGACGCAGACGATCAGGAAAAACGCTCGACCCGTTCTGCCAGGTCCATGTCTGCCGCGTACAGTGTCCGGATGCGATCTGCCTGCGCCGGCGTGACGGACACACGAGACGATCCGGTGCGATTGAGGCACGGAATTTCAACCCCCCGCAGGGCGTGTATGGTCTCTGGTATGCGGGCGATATCGCGCATGTCGATCAGGCGGTCGACTGCGACTTGGCGATCGTGTCCCGTGACGTACCACCATTGGGGCCGAAACACGTGATCCAGGCGAAAGGGCGTGTGTATCCGTTCGGCAACATGATCGATCGCGTCGTCAAGAGATCGAAATTTGCGATAGGTTTCGTTAAAGACGCTGGCAACCTTGACGGTGCCGCTGCCCCCGTTGCGGGCAAACCGGTAGGCCGACACGAAGCGAGACACCGGATCGCGCCACAGCGCAAAGCTCGGCAGGTTCAGGTCCGGAGCGACATGCTGGTAATAGCGGATGGTTTCGTGCCGCATGCTCTGCCCGTACAAAACGCCGGAAATGGATGTGCCAGCGTTTTTGGGGACGTGAATGAACAGGGCACCATTCTGACGGATCATATCGATGCGTTGCCGCCTTTTGGCACCGAGGGGCAACGGCACGCGCATCTGTGCGAACCGTTCATGAATGTCCCAGAATAACGAAACCCTGCACACACCCATCAGAAGACGCTGGATCAGTTCATCATCAGGTGCAGTGCGCGTGTCTTTTGCAAAAGATGGACTCGTAATCGTGTCAATCTGAGGGTTCCAGTCCATCTCGTCTTGGTATTTCCGGCTATTTCAAGTGACCGGGATTGAAGCGGATCAGTAATGAGATGGTCTATGCACAACCGGGTCTCGAAATTCAGCCTCTAGAAACAAAATGTTTCGAACGTGACGAAGTTAATTGGGGATTGTGAAAAAATATTTATAAATATGTGTGAATATAACACTTTTACAATACCGTATGAATGAGGGGTATTTATAAAAATTCTTTGACGGGATGTCTCCGTGCAATCGAGCATGGTTTCACAAAAAGTTTCGAATACCCAAACAGAAGACAAACCGGGTTGCGAGTCCTCCGGAATGCACCGTGACGGCACGAAACTCCGCCCCGCTCATTGGTTATGCGCCACAGGGGGTAGCCCTTGCGTGGGCGCGCTGATGCGGCGAAACTATGGTCTCAGGGGCGGCTATGACGCCGTCCCGCTGGCGGAGTGTCCTCGATGAAGTGTGTGTCGGCGCGCGTGATTGCGCTTGCGATTGGCATTGCGCTGCTGCCTGCGGGCCGCGCGCTGTCTCAGGATGTGCCGCCCCCCACGTCTGATGCGCAGCCGACCGAGGCTGGCAAGACGGCCCTGCCGGATCAGACCGGGGCTGGCACGCCCACCAGGCATCACCATCGCCACGCAAAGCACCACGGCAAGACGTTGGGCTCACATACGCCGGCGTCGGCCAGCGGCGCCAGTACACAGCGCTAGTCGCGGCGTGTGTCAGCCGCCCGCAGGGTCGGTTGCGATATAGGTCCGATGGTAGCGCTGCCCCAGCGCGGTCAGGACCTCGTACCCGATCGTGTCGCTGGCCGTGGCCAGCGCCTCGAGCGGAGTATGGGGGCCGATCAGATCCACTGGCGCGCCGGGAGCGATTTCGACATCGCCAAGGTCGGTCATGTCGACGGCAATGCTGTCCATAGAGACGCGCCCGATGACCGGCAGGCGCGTATGTTCATATCCGCACAGCACGACATGCGCGCCGCTGGCGTGGCGCGAAATGCCGTCGGCATAACCGGCAGACAGGGTGGCGATCCTGCTGGTCCGATTGGCGATGAAGCGTGCACCATACCCCACGGCCGTGCCGGGTTCGATCACGCGGGTCTGCACCACGCGGGCCTGAAGACGCACAACCGGGCGCATCGGATTGTCGGCGTCCGGCGTCGGATTGATGCCGTAAAGTGCCGCACCCGGGCGTACCAGATCGAAATGCCAGTCCGCGCCAAGAAAAATTCCCGACGATGCTGCCAGACTGCCAAGAGTATCTGGCAGCAGCGCGCGCAGCCGCAGGAACGCCTCCCGTTGAGCGCGGTTGGCGGGATGGGCCGGTTCGTCGGCGCAGGCAAGGTGGCTCATCACCAGCACGACCTGCACACCGTCCAGAAGCTCCGGCTCCGCTGCCAGGCGGGCAACATCGGCGGCACTCAGGCCGAAGCGCGACATGCCGCTGTCGACCTGCAGCACGGCTGACAGCGGGGTTTCGAGTCTGAACGCCAGAGCGCGCCAGGCAGCCAACTGCTCCAGACTGTTCACCACCGGGATCAGGCGTGCCTGTTGCAACAGGCTTTCCGTGCCCGGCATCGGGCCGTTCAGAAGGAAGATCGCACTGTCGTGCCCCGTGATGCGGCGCAGCGACAAGCCCTCTTCCAGCGTGGCGACAAAGAAATTCCGGCACCCGGCGGCTTCCAGAACCGGCACGACGCGCGCGGCACCCAGCCCGTAGCAATCTGCCTTGACGGCAGCGGCGGTGCGGACGCCCGGCCCAACCATCTGCCGCAACATCCGGTAGTTGGCAGCGACTGCCCCGAGATCGACCGTCAGCCATCCGCCTGCCGCGTCGAGGCGCTCTTGCGGCGTCATGCAGACGCGCCGCGGCCGGAAGGGTGCGGGGATCGTGTGTCGGCAAAGATCAAGACAGATGCACTCCAGCCTTCGGTCCCGGGGTCACTTGGCGCCGGGAACGCCCTTGGACGTTGAATACTCGAAATGAAGCGCCGTGTCAGGGTGCACGATCGGATGAATGGCATGGGCGGCCATCGCGGCTTCGCTGAAGCCCTGCAGGATCAGTTTCAGCTTGCCGGGATAGGTCGCGACATCGCCGATGGCAAAGATGCCGGGCGTGGAGCTTTCGCAGGTCGAGGGCGTGACGGTGATGGTGTGGCGGTGCGTCTCGAACCCCCATTGGGCGATGGGCCCCAGGTCGGTGGACAGGCCGAAAAACGGCAGCAGGCAATCCGCATCCAGCATCTGTGTCTCCCCTTCGAGGGAGGCCAGTTCGACACCGCTCAGCACGCCGTCGTTGCCATGGAGGGCATGCAACTGGAAGGGCACGACCTTTTCGATCTCGCCGCGTTCACAGGCGGCGTCGATCTGCGCCAGCGTCTCTGGCGCGCCACGGAAGCGCGCACGGCGGTGCACCAGCCAGATCTTGGCCGCGATGTCCTTCAGTGACAGCGCCCAGTCGAGCGCGGAGTCGCCACCCCCGGCAATGACGATCCGGCGCCCCGCAAAATCCGCGCGACGACGGACATAATACTGCACCGCGCCGCTCGCCTCATACGCTTCCAGCCCTTCGAGCGGCGGGCGGTTGGGACCGAACGCACCAGCACCTGCGGCAACGATCACGGCGGCGGCCTGGACTGTCGTGCCGGTGCTGGTGGTCAGGGTGAAATCGCCGCGCTGACCCGACAGGGTCTCGACGCGCTGGCCAAGAAGGCGCGGGACCGCAAACGGTTCGATCTGCTTTTCAAGCGCCGCGATCAGGTCTGCACCTGCAATCGCGGGGTGGGCCGGGATGTCGTAGATCGGCTTTTCGGGGTAGAGTGCCACGCACTGGCCGCCAACCTCTGGCAGCACGTCGATCAGCACGCATCGCAGCTTGAGCATCGCGCATTCGAAAGCGGCGAACAGGGCCGTGGGGCCAGCGCCAACGATCGCGACGTCTGTGGAGATGGGCTGGGTCGACATGGTGTGCGGTGTCCTCTCGGGCCGTTCTTGTGGTTTGCACGGGATTGATTCACAACACCCGACAGCTTCGGGTTTTGCCCTGACACCGGGTTTGGTGCAACGGGGCGCGCAAAAAGAGACGGGAGTGTCGGGGCGATGCGCTGCTGTTTCGTAATCCAACATATCGGTGCGCTTGGCGGGACCGAGCGCGCGGCGACCGGCGTGATGAACGGTCTGATGGCCGCCGGGTGTGACGCGCTGCACCTGCTGGAGGTCGCGCCCCTGGGGTCGCCGCTGTTCCCCCTCGACGAGCGGATCGTCCGGGCGCATTTCTCGCACGGCAAGGTTTCGCTGGTGCGGCGTTGGCCGTCTCTCGTGCGGTGGTTGCGGGCCTATGTGCGCGCCCATGCGATCGATGTCGTGGTCGTGGTGGAATCGACCCATGCCCTGTACGCGGTACCGGCGCTGGCTGGCACCGGCGTGCGGACCGTCGTGTGGGAGCATTTCAACTTTCGCGCCGACATGGGACGTCGCAAGCGGCGACTGGGGCGGCGGATCGCCGGCCGCTGGGCCGATCATGTGGTCACCCTGACCCAACGCGACGTCACGTTGTGGCAGGAGGGGATGCGGGTGCGTGCCGATATCCGGGCCATTCCCAACATTGCCCCCGCGCCGAAGGGCAGCGCGTATCCGCAGGAATCACGTCTGGCTTTGGCGGTGGGGCGTCTGGCCCCGCAAAAGGGGTTCGACCGACTGATCGCCGCGTGGGCGCAGATCGCGCGTGTCGCCGTCGCGCAGGGGTGGCGGCTGGAGATTGTGGGCGACGGGCCGTCGCGCGGCGTGTTGCAGGCGCAGATTGACGACGCGGGTTTGGGTTCGGTCGTGGCTCTTGTTCCAGCAACCGGGACGATCGAGGACTTTTACAAACGTGCCGCTTTTTACTGCTGCACATCGCGTTTCGAGGGGCTTCCGATGGTGCTTCTCGAAGCTGCGGCATGGGGTCTGCCGATCGTGTCGGTGAATTGCGAGACAGGGCCATCGGATATTCTGGTGTCGGGGGAAACTGGCGTTCTGGTTGAGCAGGATGACTGGGGTGCATTTGTCAACGCGGCCCTGCGTGTCATGAATGACAGTGAGTTGCGTCAGCATATGTCGCATAATGCACGTAGACGGGCGCTGGAATTTTCGGAACAGCGCGTTATCGCAAGATGGCGGTCGCTGCTCGGCTCGTGACGCGGCTGCACTCTGCCGTTTCGAATCTTTAGGAACGGGACGTGGATGACTTGAATGATCGTGTCCCTTCGGGTGAAGGCTTCAGTCCTTGTGTGCTGCAACGGACATTAAGAAATAACTAACTGGTTAGTTATGGCTGTCGATTTATACACGTCCTTTTACGCCAACATAACATTGATGCGTAAAACTGGAATTATCGGGAAACACCGAATTTCTTGTGTTGTATTCACGGGATCGTGAAGCGCGCAGGGAAGCCCTCTAGGTCAAATTTCGTTATGATCAACCCCAAGAACAACAAAAATCATGTTTTTCGTCCCGTCCCGTTCCGGACTGCACTGTGCGCCGGCTTCGGGCATAAGTTTAGAAAAGGGCCGTGTCCGTTGTCCAATTTTTCCTCGCATCGCGGCGTGGGTTATGTGTGCACGATCGTGCTTGCCATAATCATCATTCTGCTGGGACTGCCGCTGCTGATCGGTGGCGTGGATCTCGCCATGCTCGGTGGCTCCCTGTATTACGTCATTGTCGGTGTTCTGCTTGTCATTGCGGGCGCTTTGATGGTTATGGACAAGTCCAGCGGAGCCCTGCTCTTTTTGCTGGCCTGGGTCGGAACGTTGGTCTGGGCACTGTGGGAAGTGGGTCTGGATGGCTGGGCCCTGTTGCCCCGCGTTTTCGGGCCGACGCTGATTGCGATCGCCGTCCTGCTCGTTCTTCCCGGCATGCGCCGTCGTGCGACCCCCATCAGCGCACGGAGCGTTTGAACATGACCCTGCACTCAACGAAATTCCTTGCGGGCCTGCTTGGGGCCTCGGTGCTCGGTGCATCGTCGATGATGCTGCCCGCCACGTCGTTCGCGCAGTCTGGGCCCCCGGTTTCCTCACCGACCGGCGACCCGAACAGCGCGCCGGAAACCCCGCAACCGCAGCCGCCCGCTCCGGATCAGGCCGCGCCCGCAGATCAGGTTCAGGCACCGCTTGCGCCGCAGCCCGGCAACAAGCCCGCGGACGGCGACTGGCCGACATCGGCACGTGACAATGACGGCACCCGGTATTCTCCGCTGAGCCAGATCACGCCAGACAATGTTACCAAACTGAAGCGTGCCTGGGTCTATCACACGGGCGATCTGCCGCCCGCGGGCAAGACCAACAAATGGGCTGCCGAAAACACCCCGATCAAGGTCGGCGACGGTGTTTACGTATGCTCCGCCACCAACAATATCAGCCGTATCGATCCGGCCACCGGCAAGGAAGTGTGGCGTTTCGCGTCGGGCGTGAAATACGAGAGCATCCCGTATACGGCAGCGTGTCGCGGGCTGACTTATTTCGTGTCGTCGCAGGTGCCCGAAGGTCAGCCGTGCCACACGCGTATTCTTGAGGCAACGCTGGATGAGCGTCTGATCGAGGTCGATAGCGAGACGGGCCAGCGTTGCTCCGCTTTCGGCACGGACGGTCAGGTCGACCTGATGAAGGGCATGGGTGAATCGGTGCCGGGCTTCGTGTCCGAAACGGCGCCTCCGCCGATCATCAATGGTGTGATCGCGACAAATCAGGAAGTTCTTGACGGCCAGCGCCGCTGGGCGCCGTCCGGCGTGATCCGTGGGTATGACGCCGAAACCGGCAAGTTCCTGTGGGCGTGGGACGTGAATCGGCCGGACAATCATGACGAGCCGCCGCCAGGCACCTCCTACAGCCGTGGCACGCCCAATTCCTGGGGCACCATGACGGGCGATGACGCGCTGGGTCTGGTCTATGTTCCGACCGGGAATTCCGCTGCCGACTATTACAGCGCGATGCGGACGCCTGAAGAAAACAAGGTATCATCGGCCATTGTCGCCATCGACGTGAAAACCGGTTCGCCGCGCTGGGTCTTTCAGACCGCGCACAAGGACGTGTGGGATTACGACATCGGTTCACAGCCGACGATGATGGACTTCCCCGGCAAGGACGGCCCGATCCCGGCACTGATCATCCCGACAAAGCGTGGTCAGACCTTCGTGGTCGATCGTCGCGACGGCAAGCCGATCCTGCCGGTCGAGGAACGTCCCGCACCGGCCGGCACGGTTCCGAACGATCCACGTTCGCCCACTCAGCCATGGTCAGTCGGCATGCCGCGCCTCGGGTTCCCGGACCTCAAGGAAAGCGACATGTGGGGTATTTCCCCCATCGATCAGCTGTATTGCCGCATCATGTATCGCAATGCGACCTATCAGGGGGAATTCACCGCGCCGCGTGTCGATGGCAACACCATTGAATATCCCGGCTATAACGGTGGCAGCGACTGGGGCAGCATGGCGTACGATGCCAAGACCGGCATCCTGATCGCCAACTGGAACAACACCCCGATGTATGATCGTCTGATCACACGCAAGCAGGCCAACAAGCTTGGGCTCAAGTCGATCGATGATCCGACACGCAAGGCATCGGGTGGCGGTGGCGCCGAGGGTGCGGGTGCCATGGCCGATACGCCCTATGCGATCGACGTGAACCCGTTCTGGGACAAGTACACGGGCATGATGTGCAACAAGCCGCCCTATGGCATGATCACGGCCATCGACATGCACACGCAAAAAGTCCTGTGGCAGAAGCCGCTGGGCAGTGCGCGCGCGAACGGTCCGTTCGGCATCCCGACCTATCTGCCGCTGACCATCGGCACGCCGAACAATGGCGGACCGATCATCACCGCAGGTGGCCTGGTGTTCGTTGCGGCCACGACGGACAACATGATCCATGCCTTCGACGCAAAGACCGGCAAGGAAGTGTGGAACGACGTGTTGCCCGGTGGCGGTCAGGCAACGCCCATGACCTACGAGTATAAGGGTCGGGAATATGTGCTGATCATGGCCGGTGGACATCACTTCATGAAAACACCCGTCAGCGACGCGCTGGTCGCGTATGCGCTGCCGGAGGGCACCAACTAATTCCCGCTTTTCGGATTGCGGTAAACGGGCCCGGCGGAACATTCCGCCGGGCCTTTTTTTGTATCGTGTCCCCGGGCGTCGCCACGGCGCGTCGGCCGGTGCTCTCATTCAGGGGGTGGAGGAACGCGCGGGATGCGATACGCTGCCGCCCATGTCCGATCGCACCTTTACTCTCGCCACGCCCGCCCAGACCGATGCATTAGCTGCTGCCGTCGCAGTGCAATTGCGGGCCGGTGACGCCGTGCTGCTGTCCGGGGTGATGGGTGCCGGAAAAAGCAGCTTTGCCCGTGCAGCCCTACGCGCGCTCAGCCGCAATCCTGCACTGGAGGTACCGAGCCCGACATTCACGCTGGTCCAGACGTATGAGACGTCCGCGGGACCTGTCGCGCATTTCGACCTTTGGCGGATGGGCGATCCGTCCGAACTCGAAGAACTCGGGTGGGACGAAGCGTGCCAGGGGATCGTGCTGGTCGAATGGGCCGAACATCTCGGGGATCTGACGCCCGCGGCCGCGCTGACGCTGGATTTCACACTGGATGGGGCGGGGGGACGGCACGTCCGGGCACAATGGGACGAGCGGCTGAATATGCTGGAGGATTTCACATGAAGCATGTCGTGTCGGTGCCGGGAAACACGACGATCCTTGACGTCGTGGCGGCACGCTGGCTTGCGGACATGCAGCATGGGAGTGGCGACGGGACGATCATCGTGCCGGGCCGGCGCGCGGCGCGCGGCATGACAGAGGCGTTCCTGCGCCAGTCTGACGGCAAGGCGCTGCTGCTGCCCCGCATTGCAGCCATCGGCGCCGTTGACGAGGGCGATCCGGTGTTCGGTGCGGACGATGCGTTGAGCCTTCGCCCGGCTGTCGATCCGGTGCGTCGTCTGGCGATATTGTCCCAACTGGTGATGGCGGCGGGCGACGCCGTCGGCGCGGGCGGGAGCGTCGATCAGGCATGGCCGCTGGCGCGCGCTTTGGCCGAACTGATTGACGACGCCGAGTGGGCAGGGTGTGACCTGATCGAGGCGCTGCCCCGCGCGGCGGAGGAGCAGTTCGCCCAGCACTGGCATGTCACACTGCAGTTCCTGTCGATCGTCACGCATGCATGGCCCGCGTGGCTAGACGCCGAAGATCTGATGAACCCTGTTGCGCGCCGCAACGCCCTGCTGCTGGCACAGGCGCAGCGCTGGCGGCGCGAGCCTGACGCGGAACATCGTGTCTGGGCCGTCGGCTTTACCGATGCAATGCCTGCGACCTTCGAGGTGTTGGATGCTGTCGCGTCTCGATCGAACGGGCTGGTGATCCTGCCGTGGCTTGACCGCACAATGCCGGAGCCAGTGTGGCAGGCTTTGCCGGACTCTCATCCGCAGGCCGGTATCGCACGTTTGCTGGGCGACATGGATCTGGCGCGCGAAGATGTCGCGCTTTGGGACAACGCCGGATCGGGCGCCATACCGGCGGGCCGGGCAGAGGGGATTGCACGTGCCCTGCTGCCGGCCACCGGACTGGGCAACTGGATCGACGATCCCGCGTCGATCGAGATTGCAGGCATTTCGACACTGGCTGCCGCCGATCAGCAGGAGGAAGCGGCGGCCATTGCGCTGATTCTGCGCGACGCGGTGGAAAAGCCGGGACGTCGGGCGGCACTTGTGACGCCCGACCGGGCATTGGCGGGGCGCGTTGCGGTCGAACTCGCCCGCTGGGGCATTGTCGCGGACGACAGCGCCGGTGCGCCGCTCGGCACAATCCCGCAGGCGATGTTCCTGCGGTTGATCGCGCAGGCATGGCGTGCGGACCTGGCACCCGTGGCGCTGCTGTCGCTGTTGAAGCATCCCGTCTGTGCTGTCGGGCTTGGCGTTGGCGCGTGCCGGGCCAGTGCGCGCCTGCTGGAACGCAGCCTTTTGCGCGGCCCGGCCCCCCCGCCGGGCATCTCCGGTTTGCGCGCGGCGCTGCGCAAGAAGCGCGAAAAAGACCGCCCGGTTGACGATGGTTCGAGCGCGGACCGCCCGGACGCGCCCCTGCCCCTCGATGCGTTCCTCGACCGGCTGGAGGGGGCATTTGCACCGCTTGCGGCACTCCCTCACACGGCACCAATGACCGATCTGCTGGCAGCGCTGATCCGGAGTGCCGAAGCTCTGGCCGCGCGTGATGACGAAGCCGGGGCCGAAATCCTGTGGCGTGGGGACGATGGAATCGTACTGGCACAACGGCTGAGTGATCTTCTGGAACAT
>Ga0157365_10000431_pt1 | contig 18408 bp, 18 predicted proteins | sample AttsexASBM3_FD_111478 | JGI IMG/M metagenome (GOLD analysis project Ga0157365, IMG submission 111478) | Fungus gardens microbial communities from leaf cutter ant in Ribeirão Preto, State of São Paulo, Brazil - Atta sexdens ASBM3 | ecosystem: Host-associated > Fungi > Mycelium > Unclassified ... | reverse complement strand
GCGGGCTATACCGGCGGCTATACGCCAAATCCGACCTACCGCGAAGTGTGCAGCGGCCAGACCGGCCACGCGGAAGCTGTGCGCGTGGTTTATGACCCGAAAGTCATCAGCTATGACCAGCTGTTGCAGGTGTTCTGGGAAAATCACGATCCGGCCCAGGGGATGCGTCAGGGTAACGATGTCGGCACGCAATACCGTTCGGCGATTTACCCCCTGACGCCGGAGCAGGAAACCGCCGCGCTGGCAAGCCTCGATCGGTTCCGCGCGGCGATGGAAGCGGCGGGCGACTATCGCCACATTACGACGGAAATCGCGCCGGCCTCGCCGTTCTACTACGCCGAAGACGAGCATCAGCAGTATCTGCATAAAAACCCGTACGGCTATTGCGGTATTGGCGGCATAGGCGTCTGCCTGCCGCCCGAGGCGTAACGATTTATCAATCATCGTTTTATCACGCTTTTTGATAAGTGATGAGAGGCGATAAGCGGCACGCGCATGGTATGTCTCAGGCGATCCTGACTGCGGAGACATACCATGAAAACCACGACGCTGTTACGCACGTTAATTCCGGTTGTAACGGGCCTTAGCGCCCTCTCCGCCTGGGCTGGCCCTCAGGCGGACGTTGTCTGTTCTTACCACCATACCGCTGGCGATGACGCCATCATGATGTACGGGATGCCGAACCATGCCATGCTGCATGACTTTTTCGGCAATACCCACACCGACGCGTATTCCGATTACGCCCGGCTGCGCAGTCAGCCGGAGACCACCTGCAACAATAAAGCGGACAGCTCCGCCTGGTGGGCGCCCACCATGAAGCTGCCCGACGGGCAAATCGTCAAGCCGGCTTATCAGAAAACCTACTATCAGAGCACCAATGTCGATCAATACCCGCTGACGCCCTTCCCGCTCGGGCTGGAGCTGCTGGCGGGCGATCACCACGGCACGGGGCCGAATAAACGCATCACGTTCCTGTGCGGCAACGGCAAGGGCTATACCAACACGGCGGGCGAGGTCTGCGGTCTGCGCGAAAAAGGCGACGCGGTGCAATTTAATATCGGCATTCAGTTTCCGAACTGCTGGGACGGCGTCAACCTGAAGCCGGTGCGCGGCAGGATGAACGCCACCTATGCGAGCGACGCGGGCGCGTGCCCGGCGGCCTTCCCGGTAAAAATCCCGACGGTCAATATGAACGTCGCCTGGGTATTGCCGCAAATCACCTCGCTGGATACGGCGAAAATTGAGCTCTCTATGGACCCGGTGATGAACGGCGAAACGCGCATCGAACAGTGGGGCAGCATCTACACCGCGCACGGCGATTTCATGAACGGCTGGCCGGTGGAGTCAGCGCAGTTTATGACCGAGGAGTGCATGAACAACAACATGGACTGCGGCACTAATATTCCGTTTAGCTACACCCGCGCAATTGCCGATACCTGGGTCAGCAGTGCCGAGCCGCAGCGCAATTACGGCGACGACACCACATTGCAGGTGCAGGACGACTGGCGCAACGGCGGGCGCACCGCCAATACGGAGATCATGTCGCTGGTGAAATTTACCATTCCGCCGCTGCCGGAGGGTTATTCCGAGGCCGATGCGGCGCTGTTTAAATATAAAATTCGCATTTACGGCGGCAAAAACGCCGAAGGGGCGGATCAGATCTTCTTTTACCCGACGGACACGCAGTGGGACGAGCATCAGGTGACGTGGAACAATCGCCCGGCGTGCAATTACCGATCGGACGGCATACTTTATCTCGATAAACAGCGCGTCTATCGCTACGTGGATGTCGATAGCGCCGTGCGGGCCGCGCTGGCAGCCGGGAAAACGGAGATCGCCTGGTATATCGGCGGCGATCGTCAGGGTAACAACTACAGCTTTAACCCGGCAGGCAGTAAAGAAAATCTGCTGCTGATGCTGGTGGGCTATAAAACCACGCCGGAAATCTGACGCTTTACCCCGCCGTCGCGCCCTAGCGCGGCGGCGGCTTTCTTCACGCGTTGCGCAACCCTCTGGCAGCCCCGCTGGGGCTTACGCTATACTACCCTTTGAATTTGCAGGCCTCCTTCTCTACGGGCCCGCAGTCACCGTGTTTTCACACAATAATCAACTTCCCTTCCGAGGATCCGGCGATGGCTGGATAAGATATGTTAAACAGTATTTTACTGATACTTTGTCTCATTGGCGTCAGCTCGTTTTTCTCGCTTTCCGAGATCTCGCTTGCCGCCTCCCGTAAAATCAAACTCAAGCTGCTGGCCGATGAAGGCAACATCAACGCCCAACGGGTGTTGAAGATGCAGGAAAACCCCGGCACGTTCTTTACCGTGGTGCAGATTGGCCTGAACGCCGTCGCCATTCTGGGCGGTATCGTGGGCGATGCGGCGTTTTCCCCGGCGTTCTACACGCTGCTGGTGCGCTTTGTCTCGCCGGAAGTCGCCGAACAGGTCAGCTTTATTCTCTCCTTTACGCTCGTGACCAGCCTGTTCATTCTCTTCGCCGACCTGACCCCGAAACGCATCGGTATGATTGCGCCTGAAGCCGTGGCTTTGCGTATCATCAACCCGATGCGCTTCTGTCTGTTCATCTTCCGCCCGCTGGTGTGGTTCTTTAACGGCATGGCGAATGTGATTTTCCGCATCTTCAAACTGCCGATGGTGCGCAAAGACGACATCACCTCCGACGATATCTATGCGGTGGTGGAAGCCGGCGCGCTCGCGGGCGTGCTGCGTAAGCAGGAGCATGAGCTTATCGAAAACGTGTTTGAGCTGGAGTCGCGCACCGTGCCGTCCTCCATGACCTCGCGCGAAAACATCGTCTGGTTCGATCTCCATGAAGACGAGCACAGCCTGAAGCAGAAAATCGCCGATCACCCGCACTCGAAATTCCTGGTGTGTAATCAGGATATCGACCACATCGTCGGGTATGTCGATTCCAAAGAGCTGTTGAACCGGGTGCTGGGCAACCAGAGTCTCGCGCTCAACAGCGGCGTGCAGATCCGCAACACGCTGATCGTGCCGGATACGCTGACGCTCTCCGAAGCGCTGGAAAGCTTCAAAACGGCGGGCGAAGACTTCGCGGTTATTATGAACGAATACGCGCTGGTGGTGGGGCTTATTACGCTAAACGACGTAATGACCACGCTGATGGGCGATCTGGTAGGTCAGGGGCTGGAAGAGCAGATCGTCGCGCGCGACGAGAACTCCTGGCTTATCGACGGCGGCACGCCTATCGACGACGTGATGCGCGTGCTGGATATCGACGAGTTCCCGCAGTCCGGCAACTATGAAACCATCGGCGGTTTTATGATGTTTATGCTGCGAAAAATCCCGAAACGCACCGATTCGGTGAAGTTCTCCGGCTATAAGTTTGAAGTCGTGGATATCGATAACTACCGCATCGACCAGCTGCTGGTGACGCGTATCGACAGCAAGCCAGGCGTCCTGACGCCCAAACTGCCGGACGAGTCCACCGCCGCCTGAGCCTCAAAACACTAACGGCCCCATCGGGGCCGTTTGTCTTTACTGCCTACGCACAACGCTGTCGTTACGCCGCCTCGGTCTGGAGGCGCATAACCTGACGGTTGACTTCGGACATGACGGAGTAGTGCTGCTTGTCCTTCACTTTCGGGACGAGGATTTTGCCTTTATCAAACTCGAAAGCGCCAACATCCTTGATATACAACCGTCCACGAAACAGGATCTTCACGTACTTCGCCACCTGAAGCGGGTTGTAACGTTGGAAAATTTTCATTGTTCTCTCCTGCTGAAGATTACGCCCTGCGGTGCCACATTTGGACCAGCATGATGAAGGCGCAAAATTTGTTGCCAGATGACTATAGACCAGAACCGCGAGAGCACCCACTCTGCCTGACTTTATTTACCCTTTTATTACAATGTTTCAGAATTTTCTTTTCAAAACTCTAAAAACCGCAGGAGAATGCCGCTTTTTTTCACGGGTTCTGTGCGTTCGCCCGCAAACTGGCACTCTGGTTGCGTGAAAACAGAAAATTAACAATTAAGCTAACAAGCAATGGACTCAAGTGGTCCGATCACCTGCAAAACAGAAGAAGGAGTCACCTATGACCCTGCGCGGAATGCTGGCGCTGAGCTGTCTGCTGCTGCCGTTGATGGCCTCGGCACATAACTTCAAAGAGAACGAGCGCGTCCCACCGGTGGGTATCAACGACAAAGGCGAACTGATGCTGGATAAAGATCAGTTTAGCTACAAAAACTGGAACAGCGCGCAGCTGCCTGGAAAAGTGCGAGTGCTGCAACATATTGCCGGGCGCACCTCGGCAAAAGAGAAAAACGCGGGGCTGATTGAAGCCATCAAAGCCGCGAAATTCCCGCATGACCGCTACCAGACCACAACGGTGGTGAACAGCGACGACGCCATTCCCGGCACCGGCATGTTTGTTCGTCACAGCATTGAGACCAATAAACAGCAATACCCGTGGTCGCAGTTTATCGTCGACAGCAACGGCGTCGCGCTGAAAGCCTGGCATCTGGAGCCGGAAAGCTCGGCGATTGTCGTGCTGGATAAAGACGGGCGGGTGCGGTTCGCGAAAGACGGCGGGCTGACGCAGGATGAAGTGCAGCAGGTGATTAGCCTGCTGCAACAGTTACTCAGTAAATAGAGACGCGGAAGCTGGGGTTCAGGAACGATTCACGAGGCGTGTAATCCAGGGTTTTGCCCTGCCAGTCGTGAACCTGCGCCCCGGCGGCGACCGCCACCGCGTGGCCTGCCGCGGTATCCCAGCTGTTGGTCGGCCCGAAGCGAGGATAGAGCTGCGCCTCGCCCTCCGCCACCAGACAGAACTTCAGCGACGAGCCGATCGACGTGGTCTGATGTTCGCCCAGCTGTTGCAGATAATCCTGAAGCTCGGCATTATTGCCGTGCGAGCGGCTAATCACCACGCGCGGCGGGCGCGCGTCGCGTACCTGAATCTGCTTGCGCACGCCGCACTCTTCTTTCCAGGCTTTGCCGTCCGCCGCGCTGTACATCACCTTCAGCACCGGCGCGTAAACCACGCCAAGCACCGGTTTTCCGTCTTCAATCAGCGCGATATTGACGGTGAATTCACCGTTGCGCTTCAGAAACTCTTTAGTACCGTCCAGCGGGTCCACCAGCCAGTAGCGCTGCCAGTGCTGACGTTCTTCCCAGCCTGGCGGATCCTCTTCTGAAAGTACCGGCACCTGCGGCGTCAGCGCTTTCAGCCCCGCGACAATCACCGCGTGCGCTGCGATATCCGCCGCCGTTACCGGCGAATCATCAACCTTATGGGTGGCTTCCAGCGGTTTGTGACCCTCGTAGACTTCCATGATGGCGCTGCCTGCGTCGCGCGCCAGTTGGCAAATCTGTTCTAACATTGTCATCCACCTCTTTCTCGTTTCGCAGTCCGTCCCGGCTGCGGATTTAACACCTTGTTTTATCGATATGATTTTTATATCGCATTGCGTCGTATTCCGCTATCTGTGAAGCGATTCCGGTTTCCCTGCCCTTTTTTCTGGCAGGATTCACACTTTTGTAAGCAACAAACGATAAATACATAAACTTTTGTGGCTTCGCTCTGAAAAAGGACCTGCATAATGATTAAGTTTAGTGCAACGATGATAGCCACGCTGGTCGCCGCCAGCGTGAACGCCGCCACGGTGGATCTGCGTATTCTGGAAACCACCGACCTGCACAGTAATATGATGGACTTTGACTATTACAAAGACGCGCCGACGGAAAAATTCGGGCTGGTGCGTACCGCAAGCTTAATCAATGCCGCGCGTCAGGAAGCCGTCAACAGCGTGCTGGTGGATAACGGCGATCTGATTCAGGGCAGCCCGCTTGGCGATTATATGGCGGCCAAAGGCCTGAAAGACGGCGATGTGCATCCGGTCTATAAAGCGATGAACACGCTCGATTACGCCGTCGGCAACCTCGGCAACCATGAATTCAACTACGGCCTCGATTACCTGCACAAGGCGCTGGCGGGCGCGAACTTCCCCTACGTCAACGCCAATATCATCGACGCCAAAACCCAGAAGCCGCTGTTCACGCCTTATCTCATTAAAGAAACCCAGGTAAAAGACAAAGACGGCAAGCCGCACACGCTGAAAATCGGCTATATCGGCTTTGTGCCGCCGCAGATCATGACCTGGGATAAAGCGAACCTGAGCGGCAAAGTCACCGTTAACGATATCACCGAAACCGCGCGGAAATATGTGCCGCAGATGCGCGCAGAAGGCGCGGATCTGGTGGTCGTGGTAGCGCATTCGGGGCTTTCCGCCGAGCCGTACAAGGCGCTGGCGGAAAACTCGGTTTACTACTTAAGCCAGGTGCCGGGCGTGGATGCCATCCTCTTTGGCCACGCGCACGCCGTCTTCCCTGGTAAAGATTTCGCGACCATCAAAGGCGCGGACATCGCGCAGGGCACGCTGAACGGCGTACCGGCGGTGATGCCGGGCATGTGGGGCGATCATCTGGGGATCGTCGATCTGGTGCTGAATAACGACGGCGGCAAATGGAAGGTCACGCAGAGTAAAGCCGAAGCGCGCCCGATCTACGACGCCCAGACGAAGAAATCGCTCGCCGCGGAAGATCAGAATCTGGTGAAGGTGCTGAAGGCCGATCACGACGCCACGCGCGAATTTGTCGGCCAGCCGGTCGGGAAATCCGCCGATCCGATGTACAGCTATCTCGCGCTGGTGCAGGACGATCCGACCGTGCAGGTGGTGAACAACGCCCAGAAAGCCTATGTCGAACACTTTATCCAGGGCGACCCGGATCTGGCGCAGTTACCGGTACTCTCCGCCGCCGCGCCGTTTAAAGTGGGCGGGCGTAAAAACGATCCGGCGAGTTTTGTCGAAGTGGAAAAGGGCCAGCTGACGCTGCGTAACGCCGCCGATCTCTATCTCTACCCCAACACGCTGGTGGTGGTAAAAGCGACCGGCGCCGAGGTAAAAGAGTGGCTGGAGTGCTCCGCCGGGCAGTTTAATCAGATTGACGTCAACAGCGCCAAACCGCAGCCGCTGCTGAACTGGGACGGCTTTCGCACCTATAATTTCGACGTGATAGACGGCGTGAAGTACCAGATAGACGTCACGCAGCCTGCGAAATATGACGGCGAATGCCAGACCGTGAACCCAAAGGCGGAACGCATTAAGCATTTGACGTTTAACGGCAAGCCCATCGATCCCAACGCGACATTCCTGGTTGCGACCAATAACTACCGCGCCTATGGCGGCAAGTTCGCCGGCACGGGCGACAGCCATATCGCCTTCGCCTCGCCGGACGAGAACCGCGCGGTGCTGGCGGCGTGGATCGGCGCTGAAACCAAACGCGCGGGCGAAATCCACCCGGCGGCGGATAACAACTGGCGTCTGGCGCCCATTAACAGCCGCCAGAAACTGGATATCCGCTTTGAAACCTCGCCGTCCGACAAAGCCGCCGCGTTTATCAAAGAGAAAGCGCAATACCCGATGAAAAAGGTCGGCAACGACGACATCGGTTTCGCGGTCTATCAGCTGGATCTGTCGAAATAAGAGTATCAGTGCCGGGTGTGGTGGTAGCCGCACCCGGCGCTCAGGCAAATCACTTCCCCCGCAGCCGCACCCGCACTCTGTCTGCAGCACCAGAGCCCGGCGCTCACGCCGCGCGCGCGTCCCGGTTTGCTATCACCTGCGGCGTATGCACTTCAATCCAGTCGGCCAGCGCCGCCACCTTCTCGCTCACCTCCACGCCGAGCGGCGTCAGGCTGTACTCCACGTGCGGCGGCACCACCGGGTAGGAGACGCGATCCACGAAGCCGTCCTGCTCCAGCGCCTGTAACGACTGCGCCAGCATCTTCTCGCTGACGCCGCCCATTTTGCGGCGTAAATCGCTGAAACGGTGCGTGCCGTCGCGCAGCGCCACCAGGATCAGCACGCCCCAGCGGCTGGTCACGTGCTTCAGCACGTCGCGGGACGGGCACTCTTCGGCGAACAGATTGCCGTCGCGCAGCTGTTCGCTCAGGGTAGGGATGGACATAGGATACTTACCTTTTTGTACGTACTTACTAAAAGTGAGTTTGGATGATAGTGTGCCACAACACACACCAGTGACAAAGGAAAAGACCATGATCGCGATTACCGGCGCTACCGGCCAGCTTGGCCAGCGCGTTATCCATACCCTCCTGAAAACCGTTGCGGCAAAGGACATTGTCGCTATTGTTCGCAACCCGGCGAAAGCCGCCGCGTTGCAGGCGCAGGGCGTACAGGTGCGCGCCGCCGACTACAGCGACGTCGCGGCGCTGACCACGGCATTACAGGGCGTGGAAAAGCTGCTGCTTATCTCCTCAAGCGAAGTGGGCCAGCGCGTGGCGCAGCACCGCAACGTGATTGAGGCCGCTAAAGCCGCGGGCGTTCAGCTTATCGCCTACACCAGCCTGCTGCATACCGACCGCTCGCCGCTCGGGCTCGCCGGTGAGCATGTCGCCACCGAGAAAATGCTCGCCGACGCGGCCATTCCGTATGTGCTGCTGCGTAACGGCTGGTATACCGAAAACTATCTGGCAAGCGTGCCGCCTGCGCTTGAACACGGCGTATTTATCGGCAGCGCAGGCGACGGGAAAATCGCTTCCGCCAGCCGTCAGGATTACGCCGATGCCGCCGCAAACGTGCTGACGCTTGATAACCAGGCCGGACGCGTATACGAACTGGCGGGCGATGACGCCTGGACGCTTCGCGATCTCACCGCGCTGTTAAGCGAAACCACCGGTAAAAACGTGGTGTACCAGAACCTGAGCGAGGCGGATTTCGCCGCGGCGCTCGCGGGCGCGGGCCTGCCGGAAGGCTTCGCGAAACTGCTGGCCGATTCCGATATCGGCGCGTCCAAAGGCGGCCTGTTTGATGACAGCCATCAGCTCAGCGCGCTGATTGGCCGCCCCACCACGCCGCTTGCCGCCAGCCTGCGTGAAATGCTCGAAAAGTAATATTTCGCACGCGCCAAATCTGGCAGGCTGATTTCCCTGGGCCTGCCGGATACAATGCGCTCGCCTGCCGAAGGCGCTCACAACAAAAAACCGAAAACAGGGATCTCATGAAAGCACATATTCTCGCTCTTCCGCTGCTGCTGTGCAGCGCCGCCGCATGGTCGATGAGCTGCGACAATCCGCGCAGCCCGTACGACACCACCTACTGCGCCGCACTGGAAATGGTTCAGGGTGACCGCGATCTCAACCAGCAGTACAAAAACACCATGGCGGCGCTCTCGCCTGCGCAGAAACAGGTCGTGAAAAACGCGCAGATCTCCTGGCTGAAAGTGCGTGACCACGAATGCGCGGAAGGCTCCACGCTGCTGCTCGGCTGCGCCAATGAGAAAATGGCCGCCCGTATCGAACTGCTAAAAAGCATCGAGCGCGAGTGCCGTAACTCCGGCTGTAACGATGCCGACCTCTCCCGCATCGAATAACCGCCAGGTTAATTAATTGTTAATACCGGTGGCTAAGCCCGCAGTTGTTCTTATAATGAGGCTTCACCTTTAGTGGAGAGCCACCGTGCAAGGCGTACCCGAGCAGTTCTTCGACGAACGCGACAGCGCCCGCTTCCGACAGTTGCCCGCACTGCCGGGCGTTGAGCTTTATCACGCCCACATCGCCCGTTACGCCTTTGAACCCCATACGCACGAAGCCTTCGGCATCGGCGCTATCGAACTCGGCGCCGAGCGCTTTCGCTATCGCGGCGCGCAGCACGTGGCGGCGGTCAATTCGCTGGTCACGATGAATCCTGACGAACTCCACACCGGCGAGGCGGCCACGCAGCACGGCTGGCGCTACCGGATGATCTATCTGGAGCCCGGCACACTTGAGCAACTCACCGGCGAGCGCCACTGGTGGTTTGGCGAGGTGGAACGTCATGATCCGCTGCGCGCGCGCCAGACGGGCCAGCTTATCGCCGCGCTCTGGTCCGCGCCGGACACGCTGGCGCAGCAGGGGTTGTTGCTTGATATTATCGACACGTTTCGCCCCTACGCCCGCCATGCGCCGCAAACGGCGGCCGACGGCGCGCACCGTTTTGACCGGGTGCGCGACTATCTTTACGACAACTACATGCAGCCGCTGACGCTCGATGACATCGCCGCCGAGGCGTCGCTCAGCCCGTATCATTTTCAGCGACAGTTCAAAGCCCGCTATCACGTCACGCCGCATCAGATGCTGATGGCGGTGCGGCTGTGGCGCGCTAAGCAGTTTCTCGCCGCCGGTCTGCCCGCCGCCGAGGTGGCCGCCGCCGTGGGCCTGGCCGATCAGCCGCATCTCACCCGCGCGTTCACCCGCCGTTACGGCATCACCCCCGCACGCTACCAGAAACAGGTGGCTCGCTAGATCTTCAGCCCGGCTATAATTCAGGCACATTTGCAAGGGAGAAGACCGATGGAATATCTGGCGAACGGGCACTGGCTGAACGAACCGGCCCGCTGGCGGCTTGAGGGTGACGCGCTGCATGTGACGACCGACGCGCAAACCGATTTCTGGCAAACCACCTGGTATGGCTTTCAGCGCCACTCCGGGCATGTGTTCGGCGTGGAAGTCACCGGCGATTTTACGTTTCAGGTGCGCGTCGAGGGCGATTTCACCACGCTGTATGACCAGGCGGGATTGCTGTTGATGGCCGACGAACACCACTGGCTGAAGGCGGGCATTGAGTATAACGACGCGCAGCCGATGATAGGCAGCGTGCTGACGCTTGAGCGCTCCGACTGGGCGACCGGGATTTTCCCCGCCGCGCAGCAGCACTTCTGGCTGCGCCTGACGCACCAGAACCACTGCCTGCGGCTTCAGTACTCCACCGATGGCGAGACCTGGCCGCTGCTGCGCCTGTGTCCGTTCCCGGACGCCGACCGCTATTTCCTGGGCGCGATGTGCTGCACGCCGACGCGCGCCGGGCTGGAGGTCATGTTCTCCGATTTCCGCCTCGGTCCGCCGAACGGTAAAGACCTGCACGATCTGAGCTGATGCGCAGCAAGCTGGTACAAGACGCCCGTTTTCCCCCGCCGCTACACTCGAAGGCTCACAAGATGATCGGGTGGTTGGGATGTTAACTGGTGTGTTGTATGCCCTGCTGGCGGGGCTGATGTGGGGGCTGATTTTTGTCGGCCCGTTACTGGTGCCGGAATACCCGGCGGTGTTGCAGTCGATGGGGCGCTATCTGGCGCTGGGCCTGCTGGCAGTGCCGCTGGCCTGGGCCGGGCGCAGGCGGCTAAAACAGCTGAGCGGGCGCGACTGGCTGACCGCGCTGGCGCTAACCATGATGGGCAATCTTATCTATTACGTGTGTCTCGCCAGCGCCATCCAGCGCACCGGGGCACCCGTTTCCACGATGATTATCGGCACGCTGCCGGTAGTGATTCCGGTTTTCGCCAATCTGCTCTACAGCCGACGCGATGGTCGCCTGCCCTGGCGGCGGCTCTTTCCGGCGCTGGCGGCGATTTTCTGCGGGCTTATCTGCGTCAATTTCGCCGAGCTGCGCCAGGGCCTGCCGGGCTTCACGCCTGCCCGTTACGGGAGCGGCATCGCGCTCGCGGTCATCTCGGTTATCTGCTGGGCCTGGTATGCGCTGCGCAACGCCCGCTGGCTGCGGGAAAACCCTGACAAACACCCGATGATGTGGGCGACCGCGCAGGGGCTGGTGACGCTGCCGGTTTCACTGGCGGGTTATATTGCGGCGTGCCTGTGGCTGGCGGCGGGCGACAGCGGTTTCGCGCTGCCCTTCGGCCCGCGCCCCGGCGTATTTATCGCGCTGATGGTGGCTATCGCGCTGTGCTGCTCATGGATTGGCACGCTGTGCTGGAATATCGCAAGCCAGCGTCTGCCGACGGTAATTCTCGGGCCGCTGATTGTTTTCGAAACGCTGGCCGGGCTGCTCTATACCTTTTTGCTGCGCCAGAGTATGCCGCCGCTCCTGACCCTGACCGGCATCGCGCTGCTGGCGCTGGGCGTGGTGATGGCGGTGCGGGTAAAGATCGTGCCGGTAGCGGCGCGCGCCGCGCAGGAGACGCCATAAAAAAAGGCCCGTCAGTGACGGGCCTTAAGGCTCAGAAGGTTTCCCAGTTGTCGCTGCCGCCAGCCGGGGCAGCTTTCAGGCTCACCGCAGGCTCCGGCGCGCTGAAGGATGACGCCTTCGGCGCGGCGCTCGCCATGCGGGACTGGGCGCGGTTGAGTTTAAACACCGCGACCGCCTCGTTCAGTTTGCCCGCCTGATCTTCCAGGGCGGCGGCGGCGGCAGCGGATTCTTCCACCAGCGCGGCGTTCTGCTGCGTCACTTTATCCATCTCGGAGACCGCAAGGCCAACCTGGTCGATACCGCGGCTCTGCTCATCGGACGCGGAGGCGATTTCGCCCATGATATCGGTCACGCGCGTTACCGCACCGACCACTTCTTTCATGGTTTCACCCGCTTCACGCACCAGCTGCGAACCCGCGTCAACGCGGTTGCCGGAGTTCTCGATAAGCGCTTTGATCTCTTTCGCCGCCTGGGCGCTGCGGCTTGCCAGCGTGCGAACTTCACCCGCCACGACCGCAAAACCACGGCCCTGCTCACCGGCGCGCGCCGCTTCCACCGCCGCGTTGAGCGCGAGGATGTTGGTCTGGAACGCGATACCGTCAATGACGTTGGTTATCTGGGCGATCTGGTTAGAGCTGGCGGCGATTTCATCCATGGTGCGCACGACGCCATCCACGACTTCACCGCCTTTCAGCGCGGTTTCCGACGCGGTACGCGCCAGCTGGGTCGCCTGACGGGCATTATCGGCGTTCTGTTTCACCGTCGCGGTGAGCTCTTCCATGCTGGCGGCGGTTTCTTCCAGCGACGCGGCCTGCTGCTCGGTGCGCGAAGAGAGATCGTTGCTGCCCGCAGAGATTTCGCTCGCGCCGGTAAAGATGGTGTCGGTGCTGTCGCGCACGGTGCTGACCGTGCGGGCCAGCGACTGCTGCATGTCGTGTACGTTGCGCGCCAGCAGCGCCATTTCGTTATTGCCGTCGGCGTCGATAGGCTGCGTCAGATCGCCTGCGGCAATCGCGCGGATGTGATCCATGACGTCATGCAACGGCAGCAGGAGCACGCGGCGCATCGCCACCCAGCTAATCACAATCACAGCCAGCACCAGCACCATAATGGCGGAGAGGATCCACATAATGCGCTGGTAGTCGCTTTCGTTATCCTTCACGCCCTGGCTGGTCAGCTTCGCCTGCTCAGCGCGCCATTCGCGGTAGACCACCTGCATCGCGTTTTGCTTCTTCTCGGCGTTCTGCTTGAACATCTCTTCAAGCTTGCCTTCCGCCAGCAGCTTGTTCATCTGCGCGAGCGTCGAAGAATAGATGCGATACTGCTCTTCCAGACGGTCAACGAGCGGTTCATTCATGCCCGGCGTTTCCGGCAGCGCAAAATATTTATCGTAATGACTTTTCGCGTCCGCCAGCTGCGTATTGGCCGTGTTGACCAGTTCGGTCAGCTGACCGCCGTTGATCTGGTTCGCCATGCTGCTTTGCAGGCGCAGCATGCCGCGGTTCAGCGTGACGCGCGTCTGGTTGAGGCTAATCCACGCGTCGGTAAATTCCGCCACGTTCTGGCTGGAGAGTTGCGACACGTTAAAATTGTCTTTGTCGTTATTGAGCGCGCTAATAAAAATGCCCGCTGCGATAAGCTGCATCGCACCCAAAACGATCAGAACAGTAATTAAAAGGGTTATGACTTTTATACGTTTAAACATGAATGGCCTTAGTGCAGGTGTAATCTGATGTGTATCTATCGGCAGGACATTCGGGTTATTTAACGCGCCAGCCCCGGCGCAGCGCGGTTTCCAGTTATTTCCTGATAGCGATCAGTAGTTTAGTCATGAAAATATTTTTGTGACGCACCTCTCATTTTAATCCCCCTCCCCGAAAGGGTTATAGCCTGTTTTTAAAGATGCATTTAATATGCATCTTATATAAATGATGAGTGAGGTACTGCTATGGCCTTCCGTGACCAACCCCTTGGCGAACTGGCGTTAACCATCCCCCGCGCCTCCGCGCTGTTTCGTAAATACAACCTCGATTTCTGCTGCGGCGGCAAACAAACCCTGCTGCGCGCGGCAACGCGTCAGGATCTCAATCTGGAGATGATTGAAAACGAGCTCGCGACCCTTGCCGAAGCGCCGCTGGAGAAGGACTGGAAAGCCGCGCCGCTTGCGGAAATCATCGATCACATCATCGCGCGCTATCACGACCGCCACCGCGAGCAGCTGCCAGAGCTGATTTTGCAGGCCACCAAAGTAGAGCGCGTTCACGCCGATAAACCGGGCGTGCCAAAAGGGCTCGCCAAATACCTGACGATGCTCCACGAAGAGTTGACCAGCCATATGATGAAAGAAGAGCGCGTGCTGTTCCCGATGATTAAACAGGGAATGGGCAGCCAGGCGATGGGGCCGATTAGCGTGATGGAGAGCGAGCACGACGAGGCGGGCGAACTGCTGGAAGTAATTAAACACGCCACCAATAACGTGACGCCGCCGCCGGAGGCCTGCACCACGTGGCGCGCGATGTACAACGGCATTAACGAGCTTATCGACGATCTGATGAATCACATCAGTCTGGAGAACAATAATTTATTCCCGCGTGCCCTCGCTGGCGAAAAATAAAGGCGCCCTTTCGAGCGCCTCTTTAACCTGACCTTTTGGGCCCGATACGTGGGCCCTTTTTTATGGTTTAACGGCGAAAATTCGCGAGGCGTTTCTTGCCGATAAACAGCCAGCACACGCCGAGCACGACGAACCACAGCGGCGTGACCATCAGCGCCTGGCGCGTGTCATCTTCCAGCGTCAGCAGCGCGATAACAAACACGAAGAACGCCATGCAGACCCAGCACATCACCTTACCGAGCGGCATTTTGTAAATTGACGCCTCATGCAGCTGCGGGCGCTGCTTACGGTATACCAGGTAAGAGCACAGGATGATGGTCCAGACGAACATAAACAGGATCGCCGACACGGTGGTTATCATCGTAAAGGCGGTGATGACGTTCGGGTTGATATAGAGCATCACGACGCCGCCGAGCAGGCAGATACAGGAGAAGGTCAGCCCTTTCGCCGGTACCGCGCGTTTGGAAAGCTTGGCGAACGCTTTCGGCGCCACGCCGTCCTGCGCCAGACCGTAGAGCATACGGCTGGTGGAGAAGACGCCGCTGTTGGCGGAAGACGCCGCCGAGGTCAGCACCACGAAGTTAATCAGGCTCGCCGCCGCCGGCAGCCCCACCAGCACAAACAGCTCCACGAACGGGCTCTTGGTCGGGACGACCGAGCTCCACGGCGTCACGGACATAATAATGATCAGCGCGAAGACGTAGAACATGATGATACGAACGGGAATGGAGTTGATCGCGCGCGGCAGCGATTTCTCCGGATCTTTGGTTTCGGCGGCGGTGGTGCCTACCAGTTCAATGCCGACAAACGCGAAGACCGCAATCTGGAAGCCCGCGAAGAAGCCGCTCAGCCCTTTCGGGAACCAGCCGCCTTCGTTCCACAGATGCGTGAAAGACGCCTCGACGCCGGTCGGCGATTTAAAGTGCATCAGCACCATCACCAGCCCGACCACAATAAGCCCGACGATGGCGACGATTTTGATCATCGCGAACCAGAACTCCATTTCGCCGAACATTTTCACGGTGGCGAGGTTAAGGGAGAGCAGCAGCACGACGACGGCCAGCGACGCGACCCAGTCCGACAAGCCGGGGAACCAGAACTGCGCATAGGCGGTGATCGCCACGACATCGGCCATCCCGGTGACAACCCAGCAGAACCAGTACGTCCAGCCGGTAAAATACCCCGCCCACGGCCCGAGCAAATCGGCGGCGAAGTCGCTGAAAGATTTATATTCGAGATTAGAGAGCAGCAGCTCGCCCATCGCCCGCATGACGAAAAACAGCATAAAGCCGATTATCATATAGACGAAAATAATCGACGGACCGGCGAGGCTGATGGTTTTGCCGGACCCCATAAACAGCCCGGTGCCGATAGCGCCGCCGATAGCAATTAACTGTATATGACGATTAGTAAGATTACGCCGTAGCGACTGCTCGCCCGGCGCCTCAGCAGCATCAGCCACTTTGATCTGATCTGACATGTTCGTTTCCTGTACCTGTCTGTGTTGTTGAGGCTCTGCTGGCCTCTATTTACGCATCGAAATGACGATGTCCTTGGCAAAACATCATCGATATTAGGTAAGAATCGGAGGGTTGAATACTAAGATTTAAATATAATGTTAATTTTATGTTTAAAATGGGTGGCAAATCACTTTCACTTCGCGAAATGCATCACAAAAATACCCGCAATCCGCTTATTATCAAAATAAAATCGCGTCATTTCACTTATGGGAAAACAAATCCCCGCCGCAGCGGGGATGATAAAGCCGTTACAGAATTTCCAGCAGTTCGACTTCAAATACCAGCGTGCTGAACGGCGGAATGGACGCGCCAGCGCCGCGCTCGCCGTAAGCCAGGTTGTGCGGAATGGTCAGCTCCCATTTAGAACCCACCGGCATCAGGGTCAGCGCTTCGATCCAGCCCGCGATAACGCCGCTCACCGGGAATTCCGCTGGCTCGCCGCGCGCGACGGAGCTGTCGAACACGGTGCCGTCGATAAGCTTGCCGGTGTAGTGCACGCGAACGCGATCTTTACGAGAAGGGATCGGGCCCTCGCCCTGGGTCAGTACGCGGAATTGCAGACCGGACTCGGTGCTGTTCACCCCGTCGCGCTCGCGGTTTTCGTCCAGGTATTTCTGGCCTTCTACCGCCATCTCCTGCTGGCGCTCGCGGCGCACCGCATCGGCGCGTTCGTGGATTTCACGCAGCGCGCGATGCACGACATCAACAGGCACGGCAGGCTGGTTGCCTTCCAGCGCGTCACGCAGCCCCGCCACCAGCGCTTCCGGCAGCAGCCCTTGTAAGCCTGACTCGCGCAGTTGCTGTCCGACCTGTAAGCCAATACCGTAGCTTGCCTGCGCTTCGATGGTGTCAAAAGAAGGGGTTGTCATGGGGTTATCCTTTCTCATTGGGAAAATTAGCGGGCAGCATAACAGCAGCGCCACGTCGGGTAAAATAATCCTCCGGCGCGCGGCATGTCATGGCGCTCACGAATGCGCGCTTTACTACCGGCATCAAACAGTTAGCGCGCTATAATGATACATTGGCGCGGCGATAGCGTTTGAGTGAATGAGGAGAAGACATGCCTGGACGAATTAAACCGCTGCTGGCGCAGGTATGGCACGCCCCGGACCATATCCGCCTGATGGATCCGCTGCCCCCCGCGCACCGACGCGGCATTATTCTGTGCGCGGTAGTCATTGTGCTGTGCTTTTTATGGCCTTCTCCCGACGCGCCAGATACCCCGCAGCGACGCGATGCCGAACTCGACTTCAACCGCACCCCGGAGCCGCCCGTGCAGCCGCAGGCCGTCGCGCCGACAGAAACGCAAACGCCTGAGACAAACGTCACGCAGCCCGGCGCCAGCGCGCCGCAACCCTTCCAGAATAACGATATCGAACAGCAGTGGCGTACCTACCGTGTAGAGCCTGGCAAAACCATGGCGCAGCTCTTCCGTGACCATAATCTCCCGCCAACGGATGTTTACGCGATGGCGAAAGTGGAAGGCGACGGCAAGCCGCTCAGCAATCTTCAGGAAGGGCAGATGGTGCAGGTGCGTCAGAACGCCAGCGGCGTGGTGACCGCGCTGACTATTGATACGGGCGATAACCAGCAGGTGCTGTTTACCCGCCAGCCGGACGGCAGTTTCTTACGGGTGCGCTGAGGTTTTCAGCGGCTCAGAAAAGCAAAACGCCGGCACAAGGCCGGCGTTTTTACGTGCAGTCGAGTAAGAACTTACTCAGCAACCACGTTTACAGTCAGTTTAGCGAATACTTCGCTGTGAACCTGGAAGTCCACTTCGTGTTCGCCAGTGGTACGCAGAACGCCGTTCGGCAGACGAACTTCGCTCTTAGCCACGTCAACGCCAGCTGCAGTAACAGCGTCAGCGATGTCGCGAGTACCGATGGAACCGAACAGTTTACCTTCGTCGCCCGCTTTGGACGCGATGGTAACGGTGCCCAGCGCATTGATTTTCTCTGCGCGAGCTTCAGCAGCGGACAGAACGTCAGCCAGTTTGGCTTCCAGTTCAGCACGACGTGCTTCGAAGAACTCAACGTTTTTCTTGGTAGCCGGGACAGCTTTGCCCTGCGGAACCAGGAAGTTACGAGCGTAGCCCGCTTTAACGTTTACCTGGTCGCCCAGGCTGCCCAGGTTTGCTACTTTATCAAGCAGAATAACTTGCATTACCTTATCCTCTCAAAGTCGTATTAATGGACCGTGACCGATTACTGATGACGATCAGTGTACGGCAGCAGGGACAGGTAGCGAG
>Ga0157365_10000430_pt1 | contig 18426 bp, 20 predicted proteins | sample AttsexASBM3_FD_111478 | JGI IMG/M metagenome (GOLD analysis project Ga0157365, IMG submission 111478) | Fungus gardens microbial communities from leaf cutter ant in Ribeirão Preto, State of São Paulo, Brazil - Atta sexdens ASBM3 | ecosystem: Host-associated > Fungi > Mycelium > Unclassified ... | reverse complement strand
TCTCATTTACGTCAGGAGTAATGCCGAGGGTAGAACTTTGGCTTATGTCCGGCTCTATAACATTTACACTTGGCAGCTTGTCTTGGCCGAAGCTGGAGGCCCACCAAACCAGGAAATCGCGCTCGTATCCAATCCTCTGGATAACCGGGTGTGGAGCGATACCGTGGCGACGGAGATGCACCTTGATTTTGACTGGCTCGACTCTCCGGACAGAGCTAGCAGCCAGGATACGGCGTTGCGACAAATTGAGACAGCTTTCGAGTTCTATGAGCAGCGCGGGCGATCTCAGGTTGTGAACAATGCGGTGCAAAACGCGTTTGCGACCCATTATTCCGCCGGAGAGCCGTTAGAGTTGGATGAACGTGGTGAAGCAGCCTGTGGGGACATTGCCACGCAAATTGCGCAAGGGATTTTTCGCATCCCACATGAGCGGCCAATTCATGCCATCCGGCCCGTCCGCAACATCGATTCAGAACCAAGTGAAGTACAAGGGGAGTAAGGAACAGCAGGTTCGGGCGGATTCTGCCGTTCAGCAAAAATATCTTAAATGGCTGCTTAGTCTCAAACCCGGTCTATCGTGGCTCGCCTAGCAATGTCAGCTTGCGGGAAGCTCTTCTAACCGCCTGTGTGTCCGCGAAGATGGCGACTGCCTCCTGTCTGCTCCGTTTCTGCTGAGCCGACAGACTGTTTAGGGGGGTGAACGGAATGTCTGGTCTACGCGAAAATTATTGCTGAAGCGGACATGTAGCTGGTCGCTCCAGAGAACTTCCATGCCGTCATGTTATGCCTCGAACCGCCTGATTAATCCGTACCGCATTGCAATGCGACAGACCGACGTGTTTGCCAATCGTCCTGAACCTGATGACCTCGCCCCATGGGCGACATCCGAGCCGATCCGTGATTTTGGGCGTGATACTGTACATTTCGATGCCACTATCGAGTCGATGCCACTATCGAGCAGGAAAAAACCGTCGTGACCGTCGATCGTAGCCGTGGCGCGGCGCGACCTGTCTGGGCCGCTCGAAGCTGAATGAACCTGATCAATCGATGTAGCAAACGCAGCAAATATCATGGCCGCGTGGGACGCAGTAGATCCCGAAAACCGATGCGATCTAAGAACTGCTCGCGTACGCGGTCCATGACGGCGAAGGTCACGGCCGCGCCGTCGCTGGCCGGATCGACATAGACCCGCAGCGGGCGCTGGCCAGAGGGCGTCGACACGATGTCGACCACCGCGCGCCCGACGGCGCCCGGATCGGCGTCATCGGGCACGGTGCCAGCCAGGGCGTCCCGGATGCGCTCGGCAAGTCTATCAAGGCCACGCCGTTGCATAGTCTACTGAGACGTCCGTGTCATCGGGGTGCCCGGCATTGTCGAAGTGACTGGTGCCTTTCGTGAAGGCGCCGGGTACGACGATGGAGGTCTCAATACCGAGTGGCGCCAACTCCTTGGCGTAGCAGACCGCCAGCGCATCCATCCCCGCCTTGGCTGCAAAATACGGACCAAGCAACGGGGGTACTCCGCCGGCGACGCTCGTGCTCGAGATCTAGACGATCAGCCCTGATTTCGCAGCACGCATGTGCGGCAGAGCCGCACGGTTGAGGCGCTGCGTCCCGAGCACGTTGACGTCGTATTGCTCGGCGAGCTGCGCCGGGATGAAGGCTTCCAGCGGGCCGTACATCATGTGGCCGGCATTATGTACGATTACGTCGATACGGCCGTGCGTGCCGATAATCTCATCGATGGCCGCGGCCACCGAGGCGTCGTCCTGCACGTCGAGCGCGATAGATCTCAGATCGACGCCGCGCTCCAGAGCATATGCAGCGTTCTCTCTGACGTTCTCGCCGCCATTGCTCATCAAGCTGCGCATGGACGCATAGGTGGTGTGGCCGGCGCCCGCTAGGTCACGTGCGATCATCCGGCCGAAGCCGCTGGAGGCGCCGGTCACGAGTGCAATCAGGGTCACGGCACATGCTCCTCAGATCACGCCGCCATTGGCACGGATGACCTGACCGCTGATCCAGTGGCTGTCTTCGCTCAGCAGGAGGGAAACGGCGGCCGAGATATCCTCCGGTTCTCCCAGGCGTCCTGCCGGGATCATCTTCGTCACCTGCGCGATCTGCTCCTCGCTCTTGCCGTCGAGGAACAGCTTCGTCGCCACCGGGCCGGGTGCGATCGCATTCACGGTGATCTTCTTCGGCCCCAATTCCTTGGCGAGGATATGCGTCATCGCCTCGACGCCGGCCTTGGTCGCGGCATAGACGCCGTAGGTCGGCTGATAAAGGCCCACGACGCTGGAGGAGAAGCTGACGATGCGGCCCCCCTCGCGGATACGCCGCGCGCCTTCGCGCAGGCAGTTGAACGCGCCCTTGAGGTTGACCGCGACATGCTGGTCGAACAGTGCGTCCTCGGTCGTCGCGATCGGCGAGAGCTTCATGACGCCCGCGTTGTTCACCAGCGCGTTGACGCCGCCGAAAGTCCGCTCCGTCTCGTCGAACAGCGCGGCGACCGAGGCTGGGTCGCTCACGTCGGCCCTGACGGCGATGGCCCGGCCACCGGCGGAGGTGATCTTGTCGACCAGAGCCGCCGCCGGAGCCTCTTGGCCGGAATAGTTGACGACGACCGACCAGCCGCTCCCGGCAAGTCGCTCGGCGATCGCAGCCCCGATACCCTGCGAAGATCCCGTGACGATCGCCGTACGCTGTGTCGTGGTCATGGATGCGTTCCTCGTTATCCATAGTTGTCGCGATGTCGCTTCCAACGGCTGGAAGAATTCGGCGTTCTCTGGGCACGGTCGAAAATGCCGGGAACGCGAACGCCCATGCCTCGCACGCGAAGGTCGTCCTTTGCTTGTCCGTCAGATGAGCGCCCGGTCGAGACGATAATCGCTGGGCGCGCGGCCGACATGCCGTCGGAAGGCCGTCGCGAACGCGGTCGCGCGGGTGTAGCCGCACGCGGATGCGATCTCGGCGATCGCAAGATCGGTCTCGCGCAGCAGCTCGCGCGCGCGCTCGAGACGCAGGATCGTTAGATAGGCGGCCGGGCCCAGTCCGGTTCGGGCGCGGAAGCAGCGGCCGAAATGATGAACACTCATGCCCGCCTCGCGCGCCAGATCGGACAGCGTCAGTTCCCGGCCGAGTTCCGCGTTCATGAAGGCCGTGACGGTTGCCAGTCTGCGATCGGACATCGTCGCCACCGCGCGCGGGTCGTCCCGCATATGTCTCCATCCCGCGTGGCGCGACAGGATATGCGTGATCAACCAGCGCGACGCGCCCGCCGCATACAGATCTGGCGCGCCACACCGCATGGCCGCGAGCAGACCCGACACGCCCGCCCCGACGACCGGATCATGCGCGGCCAGGACCGACAGCGCATCACCATGGCAAGGCTGGCCGATGCGGCGATACTCGTCGGCGATCTCGTCCACGAGGCCGTGCGGGAGATAGAGATGGGCGGTACGGAACGTGCGGTTTCCCGGGAGGGTCGCCCAGCGGATCCTGTTCGTCTCCCCCGGCGGGGTCAGCCCGACGCACCCGGCCCGGGACACGGCGGAGCGCCAGCGACCACCCTTGCCGACATCGACGCGATGGAGGCCCGAGAGCGCCATGACGAGCGTCAGGTCATGGGTCGAATGCGTCTCGAAGACATCGCTGCACCCCGCCCCTTCGTGGTGATCGACGAGAACGGAGTTCCATCCAAGCTCCCGGCTCGACGCGAGCAGATCGTTCGGCTTCGCATCGGCGCAGAGCAGGCTTGCGGGGTCATGGGCGTGATCCACTCCTGACCGAACTCCCTCAAGACAACATGGCGGCGGCGCACATCAGCCACGCGCGGATCATTCGCCCGGCCCGCGACGTCCGAACATCGTCCGCCATTGCCGGACATACCCGGCTTGGGTGACCGTCGAGCCGTGATAGGGGTTCGGACCGCTCGCATCGGGTGGCAGGCCGCCGTCGAAGACGAACAGATGCTCGGGCGGAATGCCCAGCGCGCCATACGCGTTGGCGAGCAGACGCGTCGTGTTCTCACGCGCATGACGCTCGGCCCACCAACGGTCCGGCGGGGTGGCCGATGACCGGTAGAGCCAGGGTGCCGGGATCTGCTCCGGTCCCACTGCGTCCCAGGGGCTGGAGAACAGCACCACCCGCCGCACGGGAAAGCGCTTAGCGAGGAAAGCGGCCATGCCCGCCCCCTGCGACAGGCCGGAGACGACGATGTTTGGCCAGGCCGGAGAGCCGTCGGGCGCGATGTAGTCCCGCCAGCCTGCCTCGGGGTGCTCGTGGTCGAGGTAACGGAGCAACGACGCGAGGCGGGTGACGATCGCCTCTGCGGGCGGCGTCGCGACCGGGGCGCCGTCGCCGCCGAAGGTTCGCGACGCGCGGAAATACCAGTAGCATTGCGGCGGGCGGCGCGGGCAGAGCTGGTTGCCCGGCGGCAGCGTATCGTAAGGCAGGAAGATCACGCGATTGCCCAGATGCGCGACCGTCTCCTCCAGCAGGCGCGGGCCGCCATTCTCCCCGCCGCCGGTCCCCGGCATGAAGACGACGAGCGGCGCGCCCCGCGTCTCGGGACCGCCGTTCAGGACCACGTCGTCGTAGTCATAGTCCCGCACCCGTGGATCGGCGGTCGAGGCGCGGATCCGCTCGACGGGGATTTGAGCACCCGATGCCGCTGCCGCCGCCGGGACTGGCGCAGCCGATGAGGATGCCGGAGCGTTGCCGCTTTTGGAGAGCCGAAGCAGGCCGCTGTCATACCAGTTGAGGGCGAGGCCGCCGTTCGCCAGCCGGTAGAGCCGTGGGGCTTCGGCATCGTCGGGCCCCCAGCTTCCGGTTGCGCAGGTCACGGCATAGGCCACGATCGGCTTGCTGGGCAGCGCCGCGAGCCTGTCGTCGGACGCGGCCGACGGGATGGCGACGCGGTGCATCTGTGGCCCAAGACATGCGTCGTTGGTCGTGCCGCCGGAGGTCGCAGATTTCGCCCAGGCGAATTGGGTCGCGTCAAGCAGTACGCGCTTGCCCATATACACCGGATCGTCGTGCACCAGCGCTTGTACCCCGAGGCTCGAAACTTCGACGCCCGTGACCGTCCACGTGCCGGCCAGCGCCGGGATCGCGGATACGTCCTGAGCCCGAGACGGGGCTGCACCAGACGTTGCAAGGCCCACCAGCGTGAGACCCGTGAGGAGAGCGGTTCGAAGCGTCTTCATGCGTCCACCTTCGAGGAAATCTCGTGCTCATGCAGGCAGCGATATGATTGAGACACGGTTGTCACGAGAATGCCTGCCTCTACCGAAACGAAGGATTGAGGGAGAACCGGCCATCCGTCCGCCAGCCCTGCCAGTCGTGTTCGATCGTCCAGGCATCGTCACGGGCCGGGTCAGGCCGTTCGATCCTCGTGGTGGGCTCGATCCAGCCCCAATAATTCATGGACTGGCCGTTATCCGATGATTTGTAGGTCCACGCGGTCCAACTCATGCGCGCGGTGTCGAACGCCCGCACCATGGCGGCGAAGGCGCCGGGCATGGCATTGAGGCCGTTGAACTCGCCGATGTAGCCCGGTACGTCCCAGACGGCGTGCTCCGCAAGATCCCGTATGGCACGCGATGCCGCTTCGACGGCGGCATCCGGCTGCGGCATGCCCGGATGATTGCGCTGCCAAGGATAGACATGGCTTTCGTAGACTACATTCGCCCAGCCGAACTGCCGCGGCGAGGGCAGCATGTCGAGCGACCAGGAGCCGAACGTGTCTTCGATGAAGATCATGTGTTCCGGATCGACCGCGCGTATGGCGCGATAAAGCCGATCGTAGATGCCCCAGACGGCGTCCTTCGGCGTTCCCCGGGGCGGTGCCGGTTCGTTGATCAGGTCATAGCCTGCGACAGCGGTATTTCCGCGATAATGCTCGGCGATGCGTTGCCACAGCCATGCCGTCGTCGCCTGCGCCTGTGCGTCGGACCAGAACCGGTTCCGCCCAGCCTGTCCGGTATCGGGATTGTCGCTCTGACCGCCGACCACGCCGTGCATGTCGATGACGGCGACGATCCCGTGCCGCTGGCAGGCGTCGATCACCCGGTCGAGCCCCGCGAAACCGTCGTCACGCAAGCCCGACGGGGTCGGGTCGTCGAGATCGAGGAACTGTCCCCACCAGACCGGGATGCGCACGGCATTTAAGCCCTGCCGCGCAATCTGCGCGATGTCGCGCTCGTCGATCCAGCTCTCCTCATAGATGTCAACGAGATGACGAGCCGGATCGCGCCCGAACCGCGTCGTCAGGGTCCGGATGACGGCGTCGCTGTCGCGTAGCCGGTGCGTCCGGTCCATCGGCGTCATGAACGGCTCCATGACGAACAGCCCGCCGAGATTGAGACCACGCAGCACCTGCGGTTTCTTGTCGGCGTCGACGATGTCGCGGCCGCGCGTGTGCAGGATGCTCTCGCCAAGAGCTGGCACGGTCGATCCCAGGCTGAAGGCCAACAGGACGGCAAAGCCGGAAGCGCGAAAACGGGGCATTTTAGGTATCACCCCCGATCCAAAGGCAAACCCGATTGTTTTTTTGTCCGTATGCCCAGGGGGAGATACAGTTTGCCGGCTCCCGCCACGCTCCGGCCATGTGGGACGACGCGTTCACGCATGATGATCTGTGGGACCAGCGCCCCGTTTCCTCTCTGTCCCGCAGAAATTCCAGACCACCGCCGTCGACACGCCCAGCGTGATCCATTCCGCCAGGAATTGACCCGTGCTGAGGAAATTGATCGGAAAAGGTTCTCGCACCCAGAAACTTTTCAGCACGAACTGATATGCCCGACCCGAGGTGAGCAGCAGGGCCGCGGTGAAAATTGCCGTTTTTCGCGGCGCTAGACCCGGCAAGGCCGGCCAGACCAGCGCGATCAGCGCAAACCCCGCCACTGTCGGCTCGATGAACGTGCCATAGATCACGGCATCGATGCCGATCGGATACGGCAGGAAGTAGGCCTGCGCCGCGTCGAGGCTCGCCAGATGAGCGCTCAGGACACTGGCGGACCATAGGGCGGCCGGGAGCAGGGCCCACTGCAACAAGAGCGCGACCGCGATCATACCGCCGGCACGGACCGGGACTGAGGCCGTACGCCGGGTCAGCCAGAGCGTGGTCAGGGCGAGCGTTGTCGCCTGAACGATCTGTGGCAGCAGTTGCAGGATGACAAGGATCCAATAACCCCGCGCCCAGCCCTGCCGGGCCAGCGATGTCTCGATGATGACGAGGCGCAAGGTCTCGGCCAGTGCAAGGGCGATGACAACGATGGTCACGGCGGGACGGCGCATCCGCGCCAGTCTGCCCTGCGCATAATGACAGAACAGCAGCATGCCGAACCCACGGGACGCCAGATCGAGTGTCGTCACCCAATTCGGCAATGGCCGCATCGATGGGTAAGGGACATGCAGATGAGCTATCGCGATGTCGTGCACGGACAGCGAGATGACGGCCGCCAGCACGACGCCGATCGTCAGCAGTGGCCATGTGGGCGAGGTCACGCGTAACCCGCTTCGTGGGTTTGCACGCTCTCGGGCATCGCGGGAAACAGCACCTCGATCTCTCGATCGAGAACGCCGACGATCATCTCGATCCTGTCATGATCGATCATCGGCCAGCCGAAAAGGCGCAGCGCCGTCTTGCGCGTGCTGCGGAAGACGAGGACGCGCCCCACGAGGCCGAGCGCCCGGACCCGTGCCTCGTCCGCGTCCTCTCGATCGCCGGTGAGCAGGGCGACGAGGCGAGTGACGAGGGGCAGGAAGCGCTCCCCGAACGGATCGGCGAAACGGGAGGATCGGTCCCATGGGTGGAGCTGCTCACGCGCGACGATGAGCGTCCAGTCCGGATCGGCGCCCAGGATCGCCCGCGCGTGGGCCGCGAGCAGCCGCCGCAATTCCGTTACGGCGCGCCGATGAGAGAGCCGCGCATCGATGGACAGGGCGGCCGTCACCTGTTCGATGACGGGGAAGAGGTCGGCCGCGATCGCCTGCTCGATGGTGTCGAGCATCGCTTGGTAAAGACCGGCCTTCGACCCGAAATGATGCGTGATGGACGGCAATGTCGTCTCCGCCGCGAGCGCGATGTCGCGCGTCGCGGCACCGTCGAAACCGCGCTCGGCGAACAGGCGCGTCGCGGCCGCCAGCAAGCGCTGTTTCGTACCCATGCCTCGCTCCAGCCTGGCGTCGGTCATCCATCGCGTCCCGTCTGCCGCCGTGGAGGCCGTCCCGGACATGCGGCGGCCCTGTTGCAACGTTCTATCGATCGATAGATACTACTACATGGACGATGTTCTGGAGGCAAGATGACGGCCGACCCCATCACGGAAAAGCGTTCCGCCCTGCTCGCGCAATGCCCGCTGCCGCTTGCGATGTCCGAGACGGAGGCCGCCCGACAGCCGATCCACGTCGATTGGATCGGAGACGCCGGACCACGCGTGATCGTCATCCACGGCGGCGTTCAGGGCGGCATCGGCGGCGGCCCGGCGGCCTTCGCCAGGCAGCGCGTGCTGGGCGACCACGGGTTTTACGTCGGTTTCGCCGAACGCCCCGGCTTTGGCCGAAGCCTCACGCGTGGCGTCGACGACATGGAGCGCGATGCCGTCTGGATCGCGGACCTCCTGGGGGAGGGCGCGCATCTGATCGGCCATTCCTTCGGTGGAGCCGAGGCGCTCCTCGCGGCCGGGCGACGGCCGGAGGCGGTGCGCTCCCTGATCCTGGTCGAACCGGCCCTGCAGGCGCTGATCACTACGGACGCCGCAAGCGATTCGGAGGCGCGTATCGCGTTGGAGGCGATGGGCAAGCCGATGGCGCAGGCTGAGACTCCCGCTGATTTCGCGCGCTCCTTCATGCGCGATCTCGGCACGGGCGACGAAACGACGCGCAGGCAGCTCGATCGCTACGATGGACGACGGCCAGCGCCTTCGGCTGCGCGCTGCTGCAGGCCCGCATGGCGCCCCTGCCTGCACTCGAGGCCGCGATGGACGCCATTCGAAAGGCTGCGATCCCGGTCCTGCTGATCTCGGGCGGGTGGAGCCCGGCGTTCGACTATATCGCGCAAAAGGGGGCTGCCAAGATGAACGGGGAGATCGCGACAGTGCCTTCGCCCAACCACTACCCGCAGCTCGAAAATCCCGAGATCTTCAACAGGGTCGTCGAAGACCTCATGCACACGCGGGATGCGGGGCGCCATGTCTGAAAGCGTCGTGCCGCGGCACGGGAGGCGCCCTCCCTTCGCGCGAGCGCTTGTACGAAATTCCGCGATCCGGTGCGCCGGGCGGTCACGCCTCGCCAAAAGCCTCACGGTTGCCGGGATGGCGGCGCTCATGGGCCCGGCAGGACCGATGGCGACGGCGGCCACGCCCGACGATTGCCTGCGTGCCGGGCGGTTGACGGATCTCACGCTCCAGATAGCCGCGATGCCGGACGGCGTGACGCGAGACTATTTCGCGGGCGTCGTAGCCAGCCGCGCCGCGCGACCGGACGAAGGAGCCGCACGCCTGAGTCAGGCTCTTCCCGCGTTGCGCCTGACGCGAGGACCGCGCCTTGCCGAAGCCCTCTACGATCTGACGTATGACGATGTGCTGCTCGGACGCTATGCCGGCGCGGCGCAGGCCGAAGCCGAGTTGAACGCGCCCGACCTTCTGGCCACGCTCGATCCCGTGCGCCGCCAGGACGCGCTGGACGATGCCGGAATCTGGCGGCTGCTGGCCGGGACGCCGCCGATGCATGTTGCCGTCGATGGCCCGACGCGCGCGCCGCTGAGGCGCACGCTGCTCGGCATCGACGCGGTGCCGGTCGAGGCGGGCGGCATTACCGCCGACTGGATCATCGATAGCGGCGCCAATCTCTCGGTTCTCACCGTCAGCATGGCGCAAAGGCTTGGCGTCGCCCCGTTCCCCGAAACCCTGCATGACAGGTCCGGCTCGACGGGGCTCGAGAATACGATCCGCGTCGGCGTGGTCCCCAGGCTTCGCATCGGGACCGCGGTCGTGACCGACGTCCCGGTGCTGATCTTCGACGACCAGGCCCTGGCGATCCACATGCCAAAAGGGACCGTCGTCCTCAATGCGACCATCGGCTATCCCGTCCTGCGCGCGTTGGGCACCGTCCGGCTGTCGCGCCGCTTCGGCTTCGTGGCGTATGAGACGCTGACGCCGAGGCGGCGGGACAGCGTGGCGCTCGGGGTGTTCGGCCTGATGCCGACCGTCTCGATCGCCTATGCCGGCACGCCCGTCACGGGGTCTCTCGATAGTGGAGCGAACCGCACGGCGCTGGGCGTGTCCTTTGCGGCTCTGATCGATCGGCGCGGCGGCGATGTCAGCCCGACGACCCGGACCACGGGAGGCGCCGGCGGCACGGCCACATCGCAGGGTCTGAGGCTGCGGTCCGCCACGTTCCGGATCGGCGCGCGGGACGTGACGCTGCGCGATCTGTTCGTGCCGTCGGCCGCCAGCGGCGCGATCACGGACGTGATGGACGGCAATTTCGGTCAGGATCTGTGGGACGGCCTCGATGGCCCCGTCTTCGATTTCGACACGGGCCGGTTCTGGCTGGAATGAGGCGCGCGGCCGTCCTGCCGCGCGTCAGAGGGCCTTGATCGACGCTGCGAGCGCCTCGCCGGTCCGGGTGAGGAAACGCATGATGAGATCGAACTCGGCGTCGCTGTAGCCGTCCAGTTCCTCGCGCATCCTGTCGCCGAGTTCCCGATAGAGCGCGGAGGCCCGCTCCGAGATCGACGCGCGCGTCTTCAGTAGGACCCGGCGCTTGTCGGACAGGTCTTTGGCACGCTCGACGAGGCCCTCGGCCTCCATCTTCTCGATCAGCCCGGACACGGTGCCGAGCTGCAGCCCCGCTGCCTGCGCCAGCGTGGTCATCGGCAAAGGCCCCAGCAGGTTGATCAGCCGCAGGCACTTGAACTCGGTGGCCGTCAGGCCGAGGCGCTCGGCGATTTTCTGGTGAAACAGCACGAGCCTCGCGGCGAAGAGCTGGATCGTGGGCACGTAGCGCGCGAAGCGATCGCTTGACTCATCGGGCGTAATGGTTAGATCTCCTAAGCATATAGTTAGGTATCCTAAGGAGTCGTGCCCGTCATGTCGATCCCCCCGTCCTCCAAGGTTCTCGTCGTCGGTGGCGGCATCGTCGGCCTGACGGCCGCCGCCTTTCTCGCGAAACACGGCGTGGACGTCGTGCTCGTCGAGAAGCGCGGCTCGCCGTCCCCGCGTCTGCGCGCCAAATTCTTTTACCCGAGGACGATCGAGCTTTATCGCGTGCTCGGCATCGAAGGGGAGATCGCCACCCCGCCCGGCACGCTGTCCGAAGCCGCGATCGTCCGCTCCCTCGCGGGCGACGAGATCCGGCGCTGGACGCTGCCCGCCGTCGGGGCCAGCGACGCCTCGCCCTGCGTCGCCTCGTCTATCAAGCAGCAGGACCTGGAGATCATCGTCCGCGACAGGGCGCAGGATCTGGGCGCACGACTGCATTTCGGGCACACGCTGACGGCGCTCGAGCCGCACCCGGACGGGCCATCGCGACGATCAGGGCCGGGGGTGGCACCGAGACCACGCTGCACGCCGACTACGTGATCGGCTGCGACGGCAACCGGAGCATGGTCCGCGAGCGGCTCGGGATCGCGACCGTGGGCTTGGGCGATCTTGTCCATTCCATGAGCATCACGCTCCGCTGCGACATCAGTGAGGCCCTGCGCGGACGACCGCTCAGCTTCGCCTGGGTGCGCCGGCCCGGCATCGATGGGTTCCTGTCCTGGAGTACTGATCTCGCCTCGGTCGCCTTGAGCATCGCCTACGACCCGACGGACGAGGAGGATGCGGGCCGTTTCACGCCCGAAAACTGCCACTCAATCGCGGCGGCCTGCCTCAGGCTGCCGCCCGAGCGGATCGAGGTGGTCGACATCCATCCCTGGTGCCTGTCCTCCTGGTCTGCCGACAGCTTCCGGAAAGGCAGCGTCTTTCTGGCGGGCGACGCTATTCACAGCACGCCGCCGCTCGGCGGTTTCGGCGCCAATACGGGCATTCACGACGCCCATAACCTGGCGCTCAAGCTCGTCTCCGTGATCCGAGACAGCGCGCCAGACGCATTGCTCGATCTCTACGAGGCGGAGCGCGGGCCGGTCGTGCGGATGGTCGTCGCCCAGGCCACGGCGCGGCTGGCTCGGCGATCGGACGTCGAGCTGCCGCTCGAAGCGATGCAGCCGGTACTGGACGAAGAGACGATCAGCATGGGGTATCGCTACCCGATCCTGCCTCGCGCCGGAGACGTGCCGAACCCGATCGCAATCCACCCGGGCGAGCTCCGTGCCGAGCCGGGCACGCGCGCGCCGCATGTCTGGCTGCGACGCGACGGCGTGCGGATCTCAAGCCTCGATCTGTTCGGCGACGGTCTCGTGCTGCTGGCAGGCGAGGACGCGGCGGGCTGGAGCGGGGAGGCCGTGACCTCGTTGCGACGGCTCGGCATTTCGGCTTCCCGCATCGTGGTCGGGCAGGACGTGGACGATCCCGAGGCTGCTTTCCCGGCGGCCTATGGGGTTTCGAACAACGGTGTCGTCCTTGTTCGCGCGGACGGGTTCGTCCTGTGGAAAGCCGCGCGGACGGAAACGTTCTCGGAGACCGAATTCCTGACCGTTCTCGTCGACGCGCGCGAAGTGACGGCACCCGTGGGATGATGGTCGATCATCGGCCATTCGACACGACGACAGGTCCCTGCGGCGGTCATCGCTCATACGTGTCCCGGAAATTCCGGGCAGGCAGTCGCACTCCACGAGAAGACATCGCGCGCGGGAGGGCTCGCGGGACGATCGAGACGGACCATCACGCTCCCGGCAGCAGAAGCAGCTTTCCCCTTGCCCGGCCGCCGAGGCTGATGTCCCGTGCCCGGCGCCAGTCTTCGAGGGAAAATCTGCCTGCGATCGGCACGGACAGCCTGCCCTCCGCCGCCCAGGCCGCGAACGATGGCATCATGTCGTAACATGGGCCGACCTTCTCACCGAAACTGTGTCGTATTCCGAGGGCTTTCGCGCCCTCGAAATCCGATATCGTCAGCACGCGCCTCGTATCGCCTTCGGCGATGCGCAGCAGCTCGGGCAGCACGCCGCTGACGGGTGCGGCGTCCAGGATCAGGTCCGGCGCGCGTCCGGTCAGGGCCCGAACGCGTTCCGCCATACCGTCGCCATAGGACGTCACTGATGCGCCGAATCTCCGCAGACGCTCGGCATAGGTGTCCCCCGCCGTTGCGACGACGCGCGCACCGCGCAGAAGCGCCAATTGGACGGCGGCAAAGCCCACCGTCGTGCCAGCGCCATGGACCATCAGGAGGTGATCCGCACCGACCCCGAGGCTTTCGAGACTGCGAAACGCGGTCTCGGCCGCCATCGGCAGGGCGGCGGCCTCGATCGGGTCGATCCCGTTCGGAGTCCGCGTCCAGTGGTTCATGACGGCGTAGTCCGCCGCACCGGCGCTGGAACACCCCGCGTAGTCGGCCATGCCCATCACGATATCGCCGATGAGAACCTCGCGCACACCGTCGCCGATCGCGTCGACGATGCCCGAAACCTCGAGTCCGATCCCGCGCGGCAGCGCGCCCGCGAACAGGCCGTGGCACAGGGCCCAGTCCGCCGGGTTGAGGCCACAGGCCAGAACGCGCACGCGGATGCGTCCGGGCGGCGGCGCGGGCGCGGCGATGCGGTCCTGCTGCAGGACGTCCCGCGGGGCGCCGTAGGCATGGAAGCGCACGGCGCGCATCCCGGCCATCCGCGAGGGCCAATCGGGCATAGCTTGCCTCCATTGAACGGATCTTCGTAAAGTCAGTGTCTGACGGTATCCGTATCGTCAGACACTGACAATAGGATTGCTCCCTCCATGCCGCGAGATCGCGCATCCGTGAGACGCCGCCTCCAGCAATCGGCCCTCGAACTGTTCCGGGCGCGCGGCTACGACTCCGTCACCGCCGACGCGATCGCATCCCACGCCGGCGTCACCGAGCGCACGTTCTTCCGGCACTTTCCCGATAAGCGCGAGGCGCTGTTCGACGGCGAGACCGCGATGCGGGATGTGCTCGTCGATGCCGTCCTACGAGCACCCGACGACCTGCCGCCGCTGCGGGTCCTGTTCGTCGCCTTCCAGTCCGTCGAGCGGATGCTGGAGGACAATCGGGCCTTCGCCGCGCCACGCCGCGACCTGATCGCGACGGTTCCGGCGCTGCGCGAGCGCGCCGAGGCCAAGATCGCCATGTTGAATGCGGCCCTGGCCGATGCCCTGCGCGGACGCGGCGTGGAGGAGAGGCTGGCGATGCTCTCGGTGCAGGTCGGCATGGCCGCCTTCGCGCAGGCCGCCCGCTCGTGGTTCGGCGATCCGACCATGGCGTTTCGCCACCATCTTCAGGGAGCCTTCGACGATCTCCGGACCTTGTGCGTCGCCGTCTCGACGGCGTCGTCCGAGACGGCCTGAAGACCCTCCCGCCGCTTGACCCCGGCGAGGATGATGTCGATACCCGCGAGAAACTGTGCGCGATCGTCGTGACCGGGCAAGTGTGCCGCCGCTTCCCGCAGGAAGGGGAAACGGACCGGGTCGAGCGTCGTCCATCGCCCGGCGACGGCGGCCAGGATCGCCTCGCGATCCGCGTCGCGCGGACGATGGCGTGCATGGGCGGCATTCTGTCCCGCCACGCCCAGGATGTAGTTCACGCAGGCCGACCAGACGCCGAACCGCAGGGATTCGCGCACGCCCAAGGCGATCAGTTGACCGCCGATCCCCTCGAGGAACCGGATCATCGCCTCCTGCTCGGGGTCGAGCGAGAGTCTGGCGCCCATCCAGGGGTGAGCGTCGAACGCATCGTAGAGGGCGAGCGCCATGGCGCGGATCGCGTCACCCGGTTCGGTCCCGTCGTCGATCGTCGACAGGGCGAGCGCCACGACATGATCCGCGCAGGCCGCCAGCAACGCGTCCTTGTCGGCGATGTGCCAGTAGAGCGCGCCCGCTCCGGTCGACAGACGGGTCGCGAGCGCCCGAAAGGTCAAGGCACGCTCTCCCTTCTCGTCGAGGATCGCCACCGCCGTCCGGACGATCCGATCCTTGGTGAGCGCTTCTCCGCTTCGGTCCCTCTCGCCTGTCGTCATGTCGATAGCTTGACAGAACTAGAACGTCGTTCCAATGCCAGTTTGTGGAACGATGTTCCAGAGCGGTCAGGAGAATGGATATGGCACCTCCGGTTACGATCGTCGGGGCAGGTCTCGGCGGATTGGTGCTGGCGCGGGTTCTGCATCTGCACGGCATCGCGGCGACAATCTACGAAGCCGAGCCCTCGCCCGAAGCTCGACCGCAGGGCGGGATGCTCGATATCCATGAGCATGACGGTCAGGTCGCGCTGCGCGCCGCCGGCCTGACGGACGGTTTCCGGGCGCTGATCCTGGAGGGTCGTCAGGCCCATCGGGTCCTGGCGCCGGACGGGCGTGTCCTGCTCGACCTGCCAGACGACGGCACCGGCGCCCGCCCGGAGGTCCAGCGCGGCGAGCTGCGGCAGATGTTGCTCGACTCGCTGCCGCCCGGAACGGTCCGCTGGGGCCATAAGCTCCGCGATGTCCGGCCCGACGGTGCGGGCATGCACGCCCTGACGTTCACGAACGGCGCGACCGTCTCCACGACTCTTCTCGTCGGCGCGGACGGCGCTTGGTCGCGCGTGCGGCCCCTGCTGTCCGACGCCGTGCCCAGCTATACCGGCACGACCTGCGTCGAGACCTGGCTGTTCGACGCCGACACGCGCCATGCGGCCACGTCGCAGGCTGTCGGCGGCGGCGCCATGAGCGCGCCCGTGACCGGCAAGGCGATCATGGCACACCGCGAGCGGGGCGACACGCTTCACGCCTATATCCTGCTCAATCGCTCCCTCGATTGGTTCGACGCCATCGATTTCAGCGACGCGGTGATGGCGACGGCGCGCATTGCACGGGAGTTCGAAGAATGGGAACCGGCGCTGACCGCGCTGATTACCGAAAGTGACCTCCCGCCCGTCCTGCGCCCCTTCCATGCCCTGCCGGCGGGGCATCGATGGCAGCGTGTGCCCGGCGTGACCCTGCTGGGCGATGCAGCGCATCTGAGCGTGCCGAACGGCGACGGCGCCAATCTTGCGATGCTGGACGGGGCCGAACTCGGCCTGGCGTTGGTCACGCATCCCGATGACGTCGAGGAGGCGCTGGCGCATTACGAAGCAGCGCTGTTCGGACGCGGTCAGGATGCCGCGTCCGTGGGTGGCGGTTTCCACAAGACGCTGTCGGGCGACGATCCCGCCCGCCGCCTGATCGAGATGTTCAGCAGTCGGTGACGGGACGGACAGGCGGTTGCAACCGCCCGCATGACAGCCTCGTCGGCTCATCAACTGCCACCGCAAATGTCCGCTCGGCGAGAAGCGTCTGAGCCGTCGAGACATCTGATAAGCAGGTGAATGCGGCAGGGCGGCTTTAAGACTTAAGCGGCTGATATCGATCGGGTGGTGAGCGGAATGTCTGTTATCGGGAAGGGATGGCCGAAAGCCGCCATACGTCCATGACAGCTACCGGCCAGACTAAGCCGCATCGCCTGCCGCAGGTGAATGTCCGTTATCGCCGAACCCAGACTTTCGCTAACGATCACGATGTCGGGCAGGAATGCGCCCCATGCTTCGCCATTCAGGAGCACATCCGGTTCGCCTGAAAGCCGACGCTCACCAGCACGGCCGATTGGCAAGATGGTGCCCAAACGCAAGCAATCTATTGGAGTGACGGAAAGGAATCGAACCTCTCCCCGGCGCAACCTTGATGAGGCACCCCGCTACAACGAACATCACCCTATCGCTTGCGTGGATCAGCTACCCCACCAGGGATCACGTCAGCGCCCGCTTTTCCGTGCACGATAAGTTCGACGTGTGCATCCATAAGGATCTCCATTTTTGGCACCTGAGTGGTGACCGTGGTGGTGAACCCGATGGTGATAGCGATCCACGCCGCGATAGCCGTGAGTCGTTTTGCGCGAAGTTTCCTCTTCAAACTCAATCCCGAAGATTGGGTGGCAGCGTTGCCCCCGTCAAGTCAGTTTGAGAGAAAAGAGATGCATCACCATCCGGGATAAAAGCTAGCTATCGTTTACCTTGAGATCAGTCATTAGACACTTGTTGCCAGATTTGCTCCGGCACTCTGTTGGCGTAGATCTCAATTTGAGAAGATAAGGGGCATGGTCTTGGACAAGGGCGCACATTTCTACCGTTGTGATTTTCAGGTTCACAGCCCGCGAGATCTTCGCTGGGCGGGACCGGATGCTGTCACAGACGAAGAGCGGCTTGCCTACGGTCGTCGGTTTGTCGCTGCTTGCAGACAAAAAGGCCTTCAGGCCGTTGCCATCACCGATCATCACTGCATGACGTTCTTGCCCTTCATCCGGAGGGCAGCAGAGGAAGAAGTGGCGGACGACGGCACGGCGCTCAATCCAGCAAATAAGCTTATCGTCTTCCCTGGTATGGAGCTGACGCTCGGCGTTCCGTGCCAAGCCATCATCATTTTCGATGCTGACTTCCCCAATGATATGTTTTCGCTGGCGATAAATGCGCTGGCGATCACGCAAAATGATGCGGCGCAGTCGAAGGTCCGGGACGTCGTGCGTCTCGGCAGCATCACAACCTTTTCGGATTTGAAAGCGAAGCTCGACGGGCATGAATATCTGCGCGGCCGTTATATCGTCCTGCCCAACGTTACCGACGAGGGGCAGCATTCGCTGCTGCGCGCCGGTCAAACCGACAAGTATATCGAGATGCCCTGCGTCGGCGGGTACAGCGACGGGTTGTTCACCAATCTACGACAGGGGACGAAAAACAAGCTGGCCGGCATGAATGGCGCGTGGGGCTACAAGCGGATCGCCTGTATCCAAACCTCAGACACGCGCCGCGACGATCACACCACGCTTGGCGTACCCTCGACTTGGCTGAAATGGGCGACGCCGACCGCAGAAGCTCTCCGGCAGGCCTGCTTAGCGCAGGAATCCCGGGTCGCGCATAACTCGCCCCATGTGCCAGAAACATACATTGCGAGCGTCAGCGTCAGCAATTCCTCTTTCCTCGGACCGCTCGATCTCGACTTCAACCCACAATACAGTTCGCTCATCGGCGGGCGTGGCACCGGGAAGTCCACTGTGCTGGAATATATCCGCTGGGCGCTTTGCGATCAGCCGCCAAGCGGCGATGAGGAAGAAACGCCGAACTATCAGGCGCGGCGCCTCCGCCTGATCGACGGTACGTTGAAGCCGCACGGTGCCACAGTCGATGTGACGTATGTGTTTGGTCCCAGGGTTTGATGGTGCGGGTTTTGCGTGAACCTTGATGGCTCGTGCTGCCATTGCTGGCAAATGAATTCGTATGGCGTGAGGCCCCGAAGGGTCTTCAAACGGCG